>Ga0164242_10004566_pt1 | contig 15539 bp, 12 predicted proteins | sample OricomgcompostMG_FD_108783 | JGI IMG/M metagenome (GOLD analysis project Ga0164242, IMG submission 108783) | Miracle-Growth compost microbial communities from Emeryville, California, USA - Original compost - Miracle growth compost (MG) ... | reverse complement strand
CCCCGCTGGACCACTGCGACCAAAGTCAGGCGATGGGCACCACCGGTGCCCAGGCCTCGATCGGTCCGTTGCCACGCTGGACCAGCGTCTACATCATTCATCCCGATGTGCACGCCTACCGCTGGATGCTGGCCAATACCGACGCGCTGGGCGCCTACAGCACCCATTACCGGGACGACAAGACCGGCTTGCCTGTAAGCATCCAGAAACATCCCAATGTAACCATTCTCAACTGGGCGGCTGCGAACCGAATGGCTCTTGGACGCGGCAAAGAAGGGGCGACTTACCGCGCGGACATGCTGCAAAACTGCACCAACAATCGTGTCGTCAACACATGCAAGACAGCCTGGTATGGCACTGGAAACCCCAACCTCTGGGACGACGCCCACCAGCCCTCGGCGGCCTACGTGCCCTATATGGTGACCGGCGACTACTACTACATGTCGGAACTGGCCTTCAGCGCCTCCTACAACGAACTCGTCTCCAATGAAAACTACCGAGGATTTTCCAAAGGCTTGATTGATCGAGCACATGGCCAGGTACGAGGCAAGGCCTGGGTGTTGCGTGAAATGGCCGATGCCGCCTGGCTGTTGCCTCAGACCCATCCGCTGAAGAGCGAGTTCATCGCCGATGTCGAGAACTCGCTGGCCGACTGGAATGCCAAGTACACCGACAATCCCAATGCCAACGCGCTGGGTCTGATGGACAACGGTGCCATTTACAGCATCAACGGCGGACAAAAGAACGCCATGGCACCATGGCAGCACAACTTCCTTACGTGGTCGGCGGGACATGCTGCCGAACTTGGGTTCACCGGCGCCGCGGCATTCCGCGACTGGCTGGCAAGGTTCGAGATCGGCCTGATGACCGACTGGCTGCACGACGCCGGCCGCGGTTTCTGCTGGCTACAAGCTTCGGCCTACAACATCCAGGTCAAGGATGCGACGGGCCAGTGGTTGCCGTCCTACAGCGCCGTCTACGCCGCCACGTTCCCCTCTTTGCTGGGGCTTTCGTGCAACTCCCCGGCGATGGTGGCTGGCGCAGCGAAGCTGGCGCGAAGGCCCTGGAAAACAAGCCAGATGGCCGGCTATCCGGAATCCCCCACCGGTTTCCCTGCCAACCTCCAGATCGGCTTGGCCACGGCGGCCGACAGCGCCTTGCCAAACGCTCACGCGGCGTGGCGGGTTTTTGAATCACGCAGCGCCAAGCCACCGGTCCGGAACGGCTACAATAACTATCCGAATTTCGCAGTCATTCCGCGATCGATTGACGACTGAGCGGCGCTTTTCGCGCCCAGTGCCTTCTCGTGCGGTCCAAGTTACCATCGCCACAATAAAGACACCGCTTGCTGCATCGCTGCGGCCATGGGCGCGATCCGTCCTCAAGAACAGGGAAGGCATTTGAGAAGCACCCCGCCAAACGATCTCTCCCACGGCAGCGGCGCCTCGAGGCTCGCCATCTATGGCGCAGAACCTGCGTCTCGTGGTTCCAGGAATCCTATTGAATCCATTGTGCGCTCGGTGAAGTACGCGCGAGCATTCCATCTGGACGCCAAAGGTTGGCGACGAGGCGACCTCAGGGGTCTGGATTACCGAAACTATGTTTCACCCTACAGTACGAACCAGGGTGACCTGGCGATTTGCCAGGCAGTAGAGCGGTTCGCGCGCCTTTACGAACCCGATGCCGTGATTGAAAGAATCCGCTGGGGTGCGATTCATCCGCTTCAACCTGCCTGGTCGAACTTCATCGTTGCGGGCAGTGGTTACGTCATCCTCGACGCGCAGGGAAAGGTTTCTCCTCGCTTGGCGAGCGACATCCAGTTCTTCAGGCGCCATGGCATCAGACCGGTCATCTTCGGGGTGGGCATCAACCAACCCAGCGCGCAGGCAAGAGAAGACGGTCGAATCGACATTGACCCTGAAACCGCAGCCAGCATGTCCGAACTGTTGTCATTGGCGAAAGGCATCTCGGCACGCGATGCCTTTACACAGAAAACTTTCGCCCGATACACCGACAAATCGGTGGAATTGATTGGCGACCCAGCCTTGCATCTGGGCCAACTCTGCGGCATCGCCCATCAGGCGCCGCACGATGGCAAGAGGCGACTGCTGATTGGACTGAATCTCAATTTCCACGGACCTACTTCCACGAAGCTTCTCCAGCGGAACCTGCCAATCATCGTTGCGGCGCTCCGCACGATGCGTGACAGGTACGATTGCGATTTCCGATATTTCGTGCACTTCGAAGCGTCATTGGTAGTGCCAAGGCTGCTGGCGCTGGAAGGGATCAAGATGGACGTGGTACAGGGCTCCCCGCAAACACTGTTGCGTCACTATGCCGACGTCGACCTGCATATCGGCGGAATGCTTCACTCTTGCATCCTCGCCCATAGCGTAGGCACGCCCGCGATCGCGCTGGCGTATGACATAAAGCACCGCGGCTTCATGGAATTGTTCGGACTCGAGCGAGACTGCCTCTCGGCCTCAGGCTTGACGTCTTCCGAACTTCTGGATCGTGTCGACGATGCTCTGGAGAATCTGGCATCCCACCAGTTGACCATCGAACACACCCGCAAACGCCTCGAGGGCGATACGCATCGCTTCGCGCGGAAATTCCTGGGAACCTGACAGACAACGAGGCACAGCACGATGGTCCCCGGCCCGTGGCTGTCCAGGATGAGATTTGCGACTGAATGCACGATCATGCACCTCGCCATGTTTTCGTGGCGTGCCACGGGACCGAATCCGCTGATGTCGACATACAAAGATCTGGTCCGCGCCCTCGCATACCGGTCAGGCCTGCTCAGCTTTTTGCATAACATCCGCAACCGGGACACGTTGACCGTATTCATGTTCCATCGGGTATTACCCGCGACATCGGGCGCGTATGCAGCCGCGGAACGCGAATACACCTTTACCCGCGAAGGCTTTGCCAAGTGCCTCGACTTCATTCGGAAACATTACAACCTGATCGACGTCGACCAAGTCACGGCCCATGTCGAATCCGGCGCGCCCCTACCTGCGCGTGCCGGATTGATCACGTTCGACGATGGTTGGCGCGATACCGCCGTTCACGCTCTGCCTGAACTCGAAAAGCGCCAGCTGCCGGGGCTCCTGTTTCTGGCGACCAGCGTGTTGGATGACGACGATTCAACGTGGTGGCAGGACGCACTCGTGCAGACGCTTGCACGGGAAGATAACCTGGCGAGCTTGGAGTCATCGCTTGGCATTTCCGGTGTTGTCGCGATCGATCGCAGGACGCGCATCTACAACGTGACCGCCGCCGTCGGCGAGATGTCGCCGGATGCGCGCCTGGAATTCCTGCACTCGTGCCATGCGCCGCTAACATCCGAACGGCAGATGCTGTCGCGCGCAGATGTGCGCAAGCTCGGATCCATCAGCCTCGCCGGGCACGGGCACTCCCACGTTCCCCTCACCCACTCAGCTGATCCGCTGGGCGATCTGCAGCGCAGCCATGGGATACTCCAAGAGCTCGGCGCCCACGCCGGCGTCATGTCGTTTCCCCACGGGGCAGTGGATGATGCGGTTCGTACCGCCGCGCGTCGTGCAGGCTTCACAACCTGTTTCAGCAGCAAGCCGGTGCTCATGGACGCGCGCAAACCGTGGCCCGACGACATCGGGCGCATCCATATTCCGGAAAACGCATGGACTACAGGAGCGAATGGCATCAGCCCGGCAAAACTGGCGACATTTCTTTTCTTTCGTCCGAGTGCGGCATGAAGAGGTGGAGCTTCGGCACAAACTTGTTCCTTCGTACGATGGACCAGTTGAGCTCGGTCGAAACAGCCGTCTGGGACGAACTCCACGCGTCAAACGTCGCCCTTGGGCAAGCCTTCCTGAGCCGCACCTACGTTGGGCACGTGGCAAGCGTGAACCCCCGGGTACGCATCATCATCGGCTATGAATCCGGCTTGCCTGCCGTTTTTCTGCCGCTTCAGCCCAGACGAGGTCTTCTCTCTCGTCTTGGCATCTTCGAACCGGTGGGCGGCGTAATGAGCGACTATTTCGGTGCGATCGCTGCGCCGGGCTTGCAGCTCGAAACGGGTAAACTTCTTGCCGCGACCCGCGGACGCGTCAATGCTGTCCTGTTTACGCATCTCGACCAATCGCAAGCTTTGTTCGGTCTGCAGGGCGAAGAGCGCAGGGTCGGCTTGCGCACGCATCTGGGGGTGCCGGCCGACGGTTACTGGGCCCGATTGCGCGCCAGTGACAAGAAGCTGGTTGCCGACACCGAACGTCGAGAGAAAAAGCTGGGCAGAGAAGTGGGTCCCATATCGTTCGAATGGCGTTCCCGCACGCCAGCCGAAGGGCTGGATTGGCTCATCGATGCGAAGAAACGCCAGTATTCGCGCACCGGAAAAACCCACGCAGCGCTCTTTGATGGTGCGAATGTTGCCTTGCTCGAAGGCCTCGCGAAAACATCCGAGCGCGATTGCCGCGGCATCCTTTCGATCTTGCGCTGCGCCGATACCATCGTGGCGGCGCATTTCGGCCTGCAATGCCGCCAGGTGTTGCACGTGTGGTTCCCCGTCTACGATCCCAGGTTCTCGAACTACTCGCCCGGCCGGATCTTGCTCAAGCACATGTTCGAGGCCGCTGCGCGCGAAGGGGTGGAGGTGTTCGATCGTGGCGAGGGCGATTCGCAGGCCAAGCGCGATTTCGCCAACGAGGAACACTTCTATTCGAATGGCCTGTGGCTGGCTCCGGGCGTGCATGGGGCGATCGCCCGGCTCGCCCTCAGCGTCGCGTGGCGGATTGGCCATGCATGAGCAACGGCAGAGGCGCGCCAGCGCCTCCGCTGGTCGACAAGGCGCATGCGAGTGTTCAGTGAAACCTGTCGCGCAGGGTACGCATGCCCAGATAAAACGGTGACAAAAGAAGGTAACCCAGCGCCCGGCTGCGTCGAAAACCACGACGCCAGGCAATCCACATCGAGCGTCGCGCAACAGCTACGGACCCGTGCCAGAAATGCTTGTAGCCATGTTCGAACTCCGTTGCCGCCAGTCGCACCTGAAAGTCACGTTCGCGCAAAGACACCCCATCGGGATTGACGAGACCCCAGCGTGAAACGGCATCCTGCAGAATCACGGCGAGATGGTTGCGGTCATCGGAATGGCCCATCGCGCTCGATTCATGGATGCGGTAGAGCGCCACCGTCCCGGCCAGCGCATGCATTTCGAAAGCGCGCGATACCTTGAGCCAGTAGAAGTAGTCCTCTCCCACACGCATCGTTTCTTCGAATCCGCCCAGTTCCTCGAAAACCTGCCGCCGGATCAGCGCCGTGTTCATCCCGATCAGCTGTCCCATGAGGAGCTTCGTATAGATCCAGCCCGAGCGTGCCGGATCGGCCTCGGTGAGACCCCGGCAGTCACGCGCCAGTGTCGATGGGCTGGGAAACTGCCCGGACTCGTCGCGCTTCCATTTTGCAAAAGCACCAAAGACGCAGCCGACGTGCGGATGCCGTTCGCAATAATCGACCTGAGCGACAAGCTTTCCGGGAAACCAGATGTCGTCGGCATCGAGAAACGCAAAATAGGCCCCCTTGGCCAATCCCATCGCCTTATTGCGTGCGTGGGATACGCCGCGACGCGGAAGGGCATGGACCTCGATGCGGGGATCCATCCGCTGCAACTGCCGATAATCGTAATCGTCCGATCCATCGTCGATAACGATAATTTCAAGGCACGGATAATCCTGCTGGAGGACGCTCTCAAGCGCGTCGTGAATGTAGTCGCGACAGTTGCGTACCGGAATGATGACCGAGACAAGGGGCGAGGACATTTAGGGCGGGGCTCTATCGCGACGCGACATACGGGGGACTTCCTGATTATCGCAGAAGCCATGCAAAACTGTTTCCACGAAGCAACTCACAACGCACCTTCAGCGGTGGGCAAGGAAGAACGCCAGCACGATCGCGCCCGCACCGGCCGTCCAGCCTATGGCCATCGACAGCGCAAGCCTGCCGATGGCCACGTTGCAAAGACGCCACATCAGGTCGCCAGCAAGAAACCACAACATGCTGAATACCAGCATGCTGAAGGCTCCCCAGCCCAACCGCCCGCAGTCCCAGAAAAAATCACCCATGCTGCACCAGCCCTTCCGCCACGACGGTTTCCCCGGCCCATACGCGATCACCGCGCCTGACCATCAGGTTCACGGCTTCCGGCAATTCAAGCACCACGGTGCTTCCCAGCAGGATTCGTCCAATCCGCTGCCCACGTTCGACCATCTCGCCTCCGGAAACCCAGGTCTCGATGCGCCTGGCCGCCACGCTGGTGATCAGCCGCACGGCAATCTGACCGCTGTCGGTATCAAACTCGATGCGTTTCTGCACGGGGCACGCCTTCTCCCGCAGGAAGGCAAAATCGCGCCCCTCGCCGTCCATGAAATCGTCACCCTGCGTACTCACCTCTCGCACCTGACCACGCAACGGGCTGCGCTGCACGTGCATGTCCCAGAAACTTAGGGCGATCACCAGATATCGCACGCCGGCGCGAACGTCGGCGCTGGTTACCAGGCCGTCAGCCGGCGCCAGCAAGCCCGTGCCCGGCGGCGCCGTACGCTCGGGGTCGCGATTGAAAAACCGCAGAAAGGCGGGCTGAAAGCGCCCGTTGCCCAGCCAGCTTCGGACCTGCATTTCAGGCCACCGGCGACGAGGCGACAGGAAGCGCCGGATAAGCGGCGACGGGAAGGGGAAATAGATTGCCCAAAGAACGATGGCCAGCGCGAGGCATGCCAATACCACCACCTGCACGGCAGCGACGAAAGTCATGCCCGTACCCCGAGTGCAAAAATGGTTGCGATCATCAAGTAATCCTCCGGTCCTCGCCTAGGCTTCACTACCACCCGCGGCGCGCCGCCGCAGGCGCATAACGACTGCCAGCAATTCGCTCAAGAGCGGGTGTTTCACCAAAATGACGCCCGCAAGCCAACCGCAACCCGCTCCCACCGCAGCGACAGCGAACGCGGGAATCATGTGTTCATGAAGCAAGCCTGGCCACATCACTACCGCCAATGGCACGACGCATGTGGTGACGGTAACGACCGCACTGGGTGCGAGCGCCCTCGCGAACTTGCCCAGCGCAAGCGCGCTGAAATCGCTCATTCTGCGGTAGTACAGGAATGCGGCGATGGCATAAACGAGGATCTGCGATGCGGCGACGGCCTCGACGCTGATGAAGGCAGCGGCGATGGCAAGCAGGACACTGGCCAGCTGGTACTGGATTTCCACCAACGTCCCTGCGTTGACACGACCGATAGCGACGAAGAACGAGTTGCATTGGTACACCAGCGTGCCCACGATCGCGGCGCAGCAGAGCCAGCGCATCAGGGGAACGGCCGCGTCCCATTGGTCGCCGAACATGATCCTGATCATCGGGAACGCCATGACGGCAGCGAAGGCGAAGAAGGGCCAGCTGATGCCCGTCAAGTAGACCACGGCGCGCAGGAACAATTGGGGGGCCATGGCCGTTTCGCGGTGCTCTGCCGCGAATGCGGGAAAAGCGACAGCCTTGACGGCGGCCACGACCTTCTCGCGGAACATATTGACCGGACCGTAGCCGCGGGAATAGAGGCCGGCGGCGGTCATTCCCAGCATCCGGCCGACCACGATATTCGCGGATTGTTGTCCCAGGTCCAGTGCGATGTCCGAGAGCGTCATTTTGGCGCCGAAAGGCAGTATCTCGCGCCAGCGCGACAGACCCAGGCCACGCGCATTGCGCGCGTCTCCCCAGGCAACGCATCCGGCGACGGTGATGAACATCGCCGCGACGGAGGCCCACGCCATGCTCATGTAGCTGAAACCAAGCAACGCCAGGCCGATGGTCGCGCAGCTGTTCATGACATTCGAGCTGACATTGATCTTGTAGAGCGTGCCGAACGCCATGTCCCTCCTCAACAGCGCCAGCGCCGTGATACCGAACGGCACAAGCACGAACGAGAGACTTTGCACCCGCATGACGCTGCCCACGCCGGCATCGTGGAAAAAGGCGCCTATGTGCCAGCTGGATGCGAACAGGACCAGCGCGAGTGTCCACGCGATGAGGAGATTGATCGTGAAACATGTGCGGATGACGTCGTCGGTGAGCTGCTCCACCTGCACCAGATAGTTGCTGACGCCAAACGTACGCAGGGTGTTCGCCAGCGTGGTAACGCCGGCGGCGACCGAGAAAATGCCGATCTCCTCCGGCGAGAGCAGCCGACTGACGATGACGATAGCGGCAAGGCTCACCACGAAGGAGGTGTACTTTTCGGCGAAGGAGAGCACCAGGGATTTCCGCAGGCTCAGTTTCTGGGCTGGCATCTCGTCATTCGCTCGGAAGATGGTGCGGCTGCATGAAAATTGGATCGCGTGCGCGGGTCACGCGTGGCATCCGTCGACACTGTTGGTACGCAATGATCGGTTCGGATCGACCAGGCCGGACCCGGCGGCGCAGATGATACGTATCGGCAGGCCGTCGTTGCATTTGCGCCACGCCACCGCGGCACCCACCCGAAACATTGCCGGCTACTCGCACGCGTTCAACCTGATCGCTCATGCCGCATGGCCCGCTCCGCGCTCACCCGGTCGAGCAGCGCGGCGAGCGTGGCCGCCCCGCGTGGTCGAGCATATGCATGGATCACACTGTCCGAAGCCACCGCGGCGCGACTATCGCGCAGATCCCGGACGAAAGCGACGATGCCGTCCTCGATCGCGGCCGTGTCCTCCATCGCCACGATGCGTGCGCAACCCGCGCTCCGCAGGAAAGTCTCGGTATCGCCCCCCGAGCCGACCAGCGCCAGTATCGGCCGCCGCATGCGCAGGTACTCGTAGATCTTGGCGGGAATCTGCCGGTCGAACCGCCGCCCCTGGAACAACAGCAAGCCGTCAGCTCCTGCCTGTTCGAGCAACGCTTCCCGACTGGATATCGGAGGCGCGAGCGTGATCATCCGCTCCAACCCCAACCGGTGCAGTTCCGCTCCGTAAGCGGCTTCCGAACCGCTTGCGCGCAGAACGACCCGAAGGTCGCCCTCGCCGAGCAGCCCCTTGGCCTTGAGGTTGGCCAACGCCGTGAGAAAAGACATCGGGTTGCGCCCGTCCGGGTAGAGCGTGCCGCTGTGCAGCAGCGTCAGCGGTTGTCCTGACGCGCGCGCCGGCAGTTCGGGCATGTCGTGAAACAGGTCTTCATCGTAGCCGTTGGGGATCACGCTCACCCTGCCCGCGGCTGCCGCGTCCGGGTAGCTCGCCGCATAACTGGCCATGGCGCCCGGCGTGGTGAAGACGGTGTGCGCGGCGATGCCCGCGATCCGCCGCTCCCAACGATGCTGCGATGTCGCGGAATACCTGTTCTCCTTGCCCACCGAATCGGCCACCGGATCCCTGAAGTCGGCCACCCACGGCAGCCCGGACATGCGGCTCAAGGTGTACGCAATGCAGTGCGCGGTCATGATGGGATAGGTCGACCAGATCGCATCGATATGGTGCTCACGGATCAGTCTCCGCCCCTGCATGACAGCCATGGGCCACCACGATGCCCATCCGTCCGGCTGCGCAAGGAAGCCGAAGTATTTGCCGCGGATGGACAGATGCCGCCGCACATCCAGCGCAGGGCTCCGATACACGCGGCAATTCCCGGGAACCAGGTCCAGGTTGCCCGTATCCACGCGTGGGAGCGCTGCCGCGTTGACCGACAGCACGATCGGCTCCCAGCCGGATTGCGGCAAGGATCTGACAAACCCCAGCGTGCGCAGATGTCCGCTGCCCATCGACGAGGGCGGAAAATGAAAGGCAATCATCAATACGCGTTTCATCGGCCCGCCACCACGAGGGAATGGGCCGGTGAGATGCGCGTTTCGCTGACGTTGCCGAACCGGCGATAGCGGTCCGATGGTCGCGGCGCTTGCTCACGCACATGCAGTTCAAGGATCGCGCAAAGCGCCATCAGCTGGTACGCAAGATCGAAATAGGTCATTGGCAGTAACGCACCAGCGGTCATGAATGCCACCAGGCTGACCTGCAGCATGGAAGCCAGGTCAAACGCCCAGCGCATCTCGGGCACGGCGCGCGTTCGCTTGCGCACGCGGCTGCAATTGCGCCAGCTCACCCACAGCAGGGAGAGAAAAAGAACCAACCCCGGGAAACCCTGTTCACCGAGCACGCGGAAATAAATGCTGTGGATCGCGCGGGAAATCGATCCTTCGGGTGCGTACCGTTCCCACGTCGACTTGCTCTGATAGACGTTCAGGCCACCACCAAGCAAGGGTTGGTGCAGGGCAAGGTTGGCGGCGAACTTGTAGGATTCGATCCGCGTTTCGCCCGAGCTGGTTTGTTGGGCCTCCTTGAGCGTACCCATGCGCTGCGACCATTCGGGCGGCATGAATTGGTATGCGGTGCTGGCAAGCGCGACGAAGATGACGATGACCGCCAGGCGCCCCCGGCTCTTCATGAACAAGACCACACAGACCACGGCGAGCGCGATCAACCCACCGCGCGAATAGGTACCAAGCACAGCCACGCCGGTAAGCAACATGCCGGCGACCAGCCCGAGACGAACGAATTTTCGCGTCGAATGCAACTGCAGATAGCGCATCAGCGGCAGTGTCATGCACAACGCGAGTGCCAGTGCGTTGTTGTCGGTAATGAAGCTTCCAGGAGGTCCCACCACGTGGTTGACGCCACCACCGACGATCGTGAAGATACCGCCCCTGAAACCGTAGTATCCCAATGAAACCGCTATCGTCCACACCAGCCAGTGGATGCGCTCCCTGCCGTTGACGAGTGCCAGCGTGACGAACACCATGGCCAGGATCTTGGCGAACTCGATCCATGCGTCCCATGCCGAATCGGGCACCACGGCAAATACCGTCGTCACACCGGTCCAAGCCAGGAACAAGGCCATCAGGACACTGGTGGACGACCACGGGATGCTTTTGCGCTCCTTGCTGAAGAGGAAACTCAGCAGCGTGACGATCGCGATCAGTTGCACCCACGGGAAGCTGATGGCGAAGCCATAGCACAGCCGGTGCGGATTCATGTAGCCAAGCCATGACCACACGAGCAACCCGACGTAGGGGCGCGCGAGGATATACGGGATCGTCCCCAGGATGAGCAAGGCCAGGGCGATATCACGCATGCCGCTGCCCCGTGCCCAGCTGCAGCATCAACGCATCCATGAAGAACTTGGTCGCCCAATTCGGGTAGCGGTGTTTCATGTAGCCGCCCGAACGCGGGTTCGAGCCAGGCATGCCACCACGTACTCCGCCTTCCGAAGCAGATAGATCCTGGATCGACAGATTGAAACGGATGGCTTTTTCCGCAGTCGGCATCCACGCGGAGTCGCCTGTTTCCGCTGCCAGGCGAAGCCAGATGATGGCCATCTGTGCATTGCCGGTGACGCAACTCCAGCGGCTGGCCGAACGCCACCCGCTGTCAAGGCGTCCTGGCAGCGCACCGTCGGATCGTTGGACGTCCGCAACCGCGTGCGCGATTTGGGTCGCCGCGTCCACGAACCGATCCTGGCGCGCAAGCAAGCCCACTTCCAGGATGCCGCGGACCGCGTAAGCGATGGTATGCGTGAGCGGGCGATCGTTGTCTTCCAGATCGTTGTCCTCGAGCCACCCATTCGTGCGCATCCGGGTCAATGCCCATTGCACGTTACATACGGCAGCCTCCAGGTAGCGGGGCTCATCGAGCAACCGGCCCGCCTTGGCCAACGCGAAGGCGACGCGGGTGTTGTAGGTGTTCAACGCATGTGCAGCGAACGGGGATGCGAAACGCCGCCAGGCGCCATCGGGGTCCTGGGCGGCCACCAGCCAATCTGCGGCGCGCACGGCCGAGTCGCGAAAGCGTGTGTCCCGGGTTTGCTGCCAGGCGGCGAGCCAGCCGAACAGCACCTGCCCGGTGTTGAAAATGGTCGGAACGATTTGCGTTGCGTCCATCGTGCCCGCACGAACGCCGCCATCCGGGAGCTGGATATCGGATTCCCACGCTGCCATGCGCACGGCCCGTTCCCGATATTCGTCGTTGCCCGAGAAGTCGGCGTAACGGAACAAGGTCGGAATGATGTAGCCGGTGGTTTCCGGATAGGCACCGGCCCATGTGCGCTTTGCGGCATCGTAATAAGCGGCCACGCCATCGCATCCGCTGGCATCCTGGGCGCGCGCCAGCCATTCGGCCGCTGCCTGCAATCCACGTGAGGCGTCAGGCGCGGTGCGCGCCGCAGAGCGGGACAGGAATCTCACGAGCCTATTCATGGCCGGCCCCTGGCTGCGGATGCCGCTTCAGAAACTTCGCTACCCGGTTGTGGAGCGCGCGCTCGATGTGCCGGGAACGTTCGACGAGGTACGGCATGGGATCGTCCCATCGCCACCACGCGTCAGCCACCTTCACGCCCGGCGGATAGCCCTGGGCAAACTCTTGCCCTTGGGCGACGGCCGATTGCATGTCTTCCGATCGCACCCGCCATGCCACCGGTCGTTCGCGCACGATCATGGGTGGAGGCGCAAGACCGAGTTCGGCACGCCAGGCCGCATACGGCAGGTTGACGCCGTTCAAGGTGGCCACTTCTTCCTGATAGTCGGTGCGCCCGACGGTGGGTTCGACCATCCGGAATGCCAGGCTGCGCGCGTCGCGCTTGTACTCCATGCTGGCCATCCCGACGACGCCGGCCGCGCGGAAAAATCGCGTCGTCATGGCCGAAAGCTCCGCGTGGGCTTCGGGCGCGGCGATGCAACTCGCGGTGCCGCCCACCTGTGGCGGCCAGGAGCGGTTCTTGCGCCCCGTGAACGAAGCGGCCAGTTGGCCGTCGCCGGCAATGTATTGAAGACAGAAATGGATGTTCGCATCCGGCCCCTCGATCCACTCCTGCACCACGACGTCGGCCATCACCGGCAGTATCCGGCGGATCAGTTCGGTGCTTTCGGCGGCACTTTCGGCCCGGTAGGCCTTTTTGAAATGCCGGCCGTAATCGGCATGGCGTTCGCCGGGCTTGATCGCCACGGGATGGCGCAGGCTCGCTACGGCGGGCAGATCCGCCAGCGTGCGAACGCGCACCAGCGGCGGGATGGGGCTGCCCAGCTGTTCGGCTATGCGCTGGAAGCCGTGCTTGTGCAGCAAGGTATCCACCGTATCGCCGGGCGGCAGGCTGAAGCGATACAACGCCGACAGCCGATCGCGATGCTGCGATACCGCCTTGACGCTTTCCTCCTGGGTCAGGAACAGCACCGGGCGCGAGCCCGAAAACCGGCTCCTGCCCAACCGCGCCAGCTCGTCGATCAGCACCTCGCCGTGCAGCGAGCGCACCGTCACGGGCGTGGCCGCGCGGGTGCGCATCTCCGGCCGGCGACCATCCGCATCGAGCAGCCATACCGGAACGCCCCCACGCGCGAGACTGCGCGCCACGCCCAGACCGTTGACACCGGCGCCGACGACCACGGCTGGCGTTGTGGCCGACATCAGGTCTTCCCTGCGGCCGCTTGCGCATGCGCCAGCGCCGCGGCATAGACCGCCGGGTAACGCGCCACGCTTGCTTGCCAGGTGCGCTCGCGTGCGACATACGCCTGGCCATTGGCGATGAAGTCGGCCCAGCTTTCCGGCGTCTGCAGCAGCCGCACCAGGCAACGGGCAAGTGCCTGTGCCGACCCGGCCGGAAACAACTGGCCGTTGTGACCGTCGCGGATCAACTCGCGATGGCCGCCCACGTCCGAGGCGACCACCAGCTTGCCCATCGCCATCGCCTCCAGCGGTTTCAGCGGCGTGACCAGATCCGTAAGCCGCATCGACGTGCGTGGATAGACCATGACGTCCATCGCGCTGTAGTAACGGGTCATTTCGCGTTGTGGCACGCGGCCCGTGAAATGCACGGCACCCTCGAGATGAAGCTCGGCAGACAGCGCCTTCAACGCCGCTTCCTGCGGGCCGCCACCCAGCAACATCAGTCGCGCCTGCGGCACCGCCTGCAGTACGGCGGGCATCGCGCGCAGCAGAAGATCGAGCCCCTCGTAGGCATAGAACGAGCCGGCAAATCCCAGCGTGGTCCCTCGCGTCAGGGCATACTCCTGCATGATTCCGGTATCGGCCTCGGCGGTGAAGCGGAAGCGCGACAAGTCCACGGCATTGGGGATGACGGTGATTTTCTCTGCCGGTATGCCGCGCTCCAGCATGTCGCCGCGCAAGCCTTCGCAGATCGTGGTCACCGCGTTCGCCTGACGCAGCGCACGCGTTTCCATGGCGCGGGTGAGCCGGTAGCGTGCGCCCCATTCCCGCGCCGTGCCCTGGTCGACCGCGGCATCCTCCCAGAAGGCACGAACTTCGTAGACCACCGGGATGCCAGTGGCACGGCCCACCGCCAGCGCGGGGAACGCGTTGAGCACCGGCGAGTGCGCGTGGATGATGTCGGGCTGTACTTCCTCCACCACTTCGGCGAGCCGCTTCCGCAGCGCGGTCATCAGCGCGCGAAACTCCACGACCGGCAGCTTCGCCGCCAGCCCGGTCGCGGGCGGGGTGCGGTGGAACGTCCAGCCATCGACGGCTTCCTCGCGTTGCTGGCCGCTGCCCTGTTTGGGGCCGGTCAACTGGAAGGTTTCCCATCCCAGTGCGCGTTGCTGGTTGAGGATGGCCAGCGTGCGGAAGGTGTATCCACTGTGCAGCGGCAGCGAGTGGTCCAACACGTGCAGGATGCGCAATGGCCGGCCACCGGGCACGATGCCGGACACGGTTTGTCGCGTGGCGGTTGATGTGTCGTTCATGGGGTCGATCCGGTCGTTGGACGAACCGCGGCCGACAGCACGCGTGCATAGAGCGCGCTCTGTGCCTCGACCACGGGACGCCATCCAAGTGTTTCCGCAAAACGTCGGGTCGCGGCGCGATCCGGCTGGCGCTCGCGCAGCCGCCTCCAGGCCATGACCAGGGCTTCCGGTTGCCGTTCGTGCATCAGCTCACCCGCTTCGGGAACGGTGATGATTTCGGGCACGCCACCGACGGCCGTAGCCAGCACCGGCGTTCCACACGCGATGGATTCCAGTACCACGTTGGGCATGCCCTCCCGGCTCGAAGCCAACACCATGGCATCGGCCACGTTGTAGCAGTCGCACAGCTCGGCGTGCGGAATCGCACCCAGAAAGCGTACGCGCGCCGACAACCCGAGGCGCTCGGCCAGCTGACGCAGATCCTGCTCCTGCGGTCCCTTGCCAGCGATCAACAACGTGACCTCGGGCACCCGCGCAAGCGCCTGAATGACGATGTCGATGCCTTTCAGTTCGACCAGGTGGCTCACCGTGAGCCAGACCGGTCCCTGCACGCCGAACTTGTTGCGCAAGGCAACGCGATCGCGCGCCGTGAAACGCGCCAGGTCAACGCCGTTGCGCAGCACGCTGATCTTGCCGGCATCGACGTCCAGGCCGACCAGGCTGTCCTTCAATGCTTGCGACACGGTGATCAGGGCGGCGGCACTTTTTGCGGCCCACTGGATTTGCCAGCGCGCCCGCGGGAAGCGCGGTATCCAGGTGATGTCGCTGCCGCGGGCGCTGATGACCACGGGTTTG
>Ga0164242_10004565_pt1 | contig 15539 bp, 13 predicted proteins | sample OricomgcompostMG_FD_108783 | JGI IMG/M metagenome (GOLD analysis project Ga0164242, IMG submission 108783) | Miracle-Growth compost microbial communities from Emeryville, California, USA - Original compost - Miracle growth compost (MG) ... | reverse complement strand
TGGACGGCAATCGCCGCGCCCCTATTCCGCTCGCCCTGAGCGAAGTCGAAGGGCAGGAGCCGCCATGTGCTTCGACTTCGCTCAGCACGAACGGAGCGGACTCAACGATCGATGCCCTCACCGCCCTCGGCCTCGCCGACCTCGCCGACGTGCCGGTCAGGATGCTGTCGACCGGCCAGCGCCGTCGCGCCGCGCTCGCCCGCGTGGTGGCGAGCAGGGCGCCCGTCTGGCTGCTCGACGAGCCCGCCAACGGCCTCGACGCGGCCTCGCTCGACAGGCTCGAGGCGCTGATCGCCGATCATCGCGCCGCCGACGGCCTTGTGCTGGTCGCTACCCATTTGCCGATCCGGCTGCCCGATGCAGTGCCGGTGGCGCTGGGCGGCGCGCCATGAGCGCCCTCGCGCTGATCGTCGGACGCGACCTGCGCCGCGCCTGGGCCGGCGGCGGCGCGGCCTTGCCGGTCGCCTTCTTCCTGCTGGCGACGATCCTGTTCCCCTTCGCGGTCGGACCCGACACCGCGCTGCTGGCGCGGATCGGCGGCGGCGTGATCTGGGCCGCCGCGCTGCTCGCCGCGTTGCTGCCGGTCGAGCGGCTCGTCGCGCCCGATCTCGATGCCGGCGTGCTCGACCAATATGCCGCGCGCGGCGCCAGCATGGCGGCGGTGGCGGGCGCCAAGATCGTCGCGCACTGGCTTGCCTTCGCGCCGCCGCTGATGCTCGCCGCGGTGATCGCCGCCGGGCTGCTCGATCTCTCGGGTGCCACGCTGGCGCGGGTCGAGATCGGCCTGGCCATCGGGACCCCAGGTCTCGCCGCGCTGGCGGTAGCGACCGGCGCACTGGTTTCGGGCCTGCGCGGCGCCGGCGCGGTGGCGGGGATCGTCATGCTGCCCTTGGCGGTGCCGCTGCTCATCTTCGGCGCCGGCTCGCTCGACGGCGGACCGGCAGCGCTCAAGCTGCTCGGCGCGGTCAGCCTGGTGCTCGTCGCCGGCGCCCCCTTCGTCGCCGGCGCCGCGATCCGGACGGCGAACAGCTAGGCCGGTCGCTGCTACCGTCGTCCCGAGTAGCCGTCGAGCTTGTCCAGATCCTCGACGGGCTCGCCCCCTGCCCGACACGAACGGAGTCCCTTGGGACTTTTCGTCGGCGGACCGGCCATCCTAAAACCCCGGTTAACCTTCTTCGGATAGCGTGGCGCGATGCTGCGGGTCCTCACCTTGTCGACTCTGTTTCCGGATGCGAGTCGGCCCAATTTCGGCGTGTTCGTCGAGCGCCAGACGCTCGGCCTTGCCGCGCTGCCCGATGTGGCGGCGAAGGTGGTGGCGCCGATCGGCCTTCCCGCCTGGCCGCTCGCCCGCCTGTCCGCCTATCGCGCGCTCGCCGCCCTGCCGCGGCAGGAGGTCTGGAAGGGGCTCGACACATGGCGGCCACGCTTCGCCACCATGCCGGGCACCGGCGGGCGGCTGCACGTCGCCGCGCTGGTTCACGCGCTGAAGCCGCTTCTCGATCGGCTGCGAGACGATTTCGCGTTCGACGTGATCGACGCCGAGTTCTTTTTTCCCGACGGGCCGGCCGCGGTGGCGCTCGGCCGGCGCTACGGCGTGCCCGTGTCGATCAAGGCGCGCGGCGCGGACATTCACCATTGGGCCCGGGGCGCGACCGCCGCGCAGGTTCGCCGCGCCGGCCGCTGCGCCGCCGGGCTGCTCGCGGTGTCGGAGGCGATGCGGCGCGACATGACGGCATTGGGACTCGATGCCAAACGCATCCGCGTTCACCATACCGGCGTCGATCTCGACCGGTTCCAGCCGAGCGACCGCGCCGCGGCGAAGGCGGGGCTCGGCATCGGCGGTCCCCTGATCGTCTCCGTCGGCGCGCTGATCGAGCGCAAGGGCCACCACATCGTCATCGCCGCGCTCGCCGAGCTGCCGGCGACGACGCTGCTGATCGCCGGCGAAGGCCCGGAGCGGCGCCGGCTGGAGGCGTTGATCGCCCGGCTCGGTCTCGGCGAGCGCGTCCGGCTGCTCGGATCGGTCGCGCATGACGACCTGCCGCCGCTTCTGGCCGCCGCCGACGTGATGGCGCTCGCTTCCTCGTCGGAGGGGCTGGCCAATGCCTGGGTCGAGGCGCTGGCCTGCGGCACGCCGGTCGTCGTCACCGATGCCGGCGGCGCGCGCGAGGTGGTGACGGGCCCGGCGGCGGGCCGAATCGCCGCGCGCCAGCCCGCCGCCTTCGCCGCCGCCATTCGCGACGTGCTGGCAGCGCCGCGCCCGGCCGACGAAGTCCGCGCCGCAGCGCTCGGCTTCACCTGGCCGGCCAACGCCGCGGCGCTGGCGGCGCATCTCCGGCAGCTGGCCGCCGCGGCACGTCCGGCAGGCAGGCGGGATATCGCCGCATGACGACCGATCTGCACGAAACCGGAACGGATGCCGCGCCGCTCCAGCCTCGGGCGCCGCGCACCAAGCTGCTGCTCGCCGCGACGATCGAGGACGCCACGGGCAGGATCGCCGTGCGCATCCGCGATCTTTCGGAAGGCGGCGCGCTGCTCGAGGGCGGCGTGCTGCCCAATGTCGGCGAGCGCCTGACGCTGCGTCGCGCCGAGCTGGCAGTGGCGGCGACGGTCGCCTGGCGCGGCAGCGGGCGCTGCGGCGTGCGTTTCGACCGCGCGATCTCGGTGCCGCAATGGGCGGCGGGGCTTCGCCTGTCGGTCGGCGCCCATGAAGGCCAGGCGCGGGTCGACGCGATCCAGGCGCAGGTGCGCGCCGGCGCGCCGGCAGCGCCGCCGCCTCCGCCGCCGGTTGCACCGATCAAGGGCGAGCTCGACCAGCGCATCGCCGAGGAGATCGACTATGTTGCCCGGCTGATCGAGACGATGGGCGACACGCTGGCCGACGAACCCGCAGTGATTCACCGCCATCCGCAGACGCTGCAAGGCTTCGACCTGGCGACGCAGATCCTGCGCCACCTGGCGGCGGTGCTCTCCGCAGATGATCGCGCCACGGCCATCACGGCGATCGGCATGGCCGACCTGCGCGCCCGCCTGACTCGCCGCGCCAATTTTTAGAGCGAAATCGTCAGGCGCGCTCGATCTTCGGCAGCCGTGCGCAGCATTGCGCGATCGCCGTCCGAACCGATTCCAGATGACGCCACGTATCGGCCGCGCTCGGCGCGTCGACCATCGGGTTGTAGCCGGTCGGCGCGATGCCCTGCCCGTCCATCACCGCGAACCAGCTCGCATCGCGGAACAGCTCGTCATTGGCCAGCACGAGCCGCGCCGAATGGCGGAAATGATCGATCCTGGTCTGCAGCGTGTCGGGCAGCGGCGTCGCCTGACATTCGCGCCACATCGGCTCGGTACGGCCGTGGGTCATCGCATAGTGAAGGATCAGGAAATCGCGGACCTGCTCCATCTCGGCCGTCATCAATCGATTGAACTGGCCGGCGAGCAGCGAATCGCAATCGCGCCGCGGGAACAGCGACAGCAGCTTGGCGATGCCGCTCTGGATGAAGTGGATGCTGGTCGATTCGAGCGGTTCCAGAAAGCCGCTCGACAGCCCGATCGCCACGACATTGGCTCGCCAGCTCTCACGCCGCTGGCCGGGCAGGAAGCGGATCAGCCGCGGCTCGGCGGTCGGCGGCGATTCCATGCCGGCGATCAACGAGGCGCGCGCCGCTTCGTCGTCCTGATGGCGGCTGCTGAAGACATAGCCGTTGCCGGTGCGGTGCCGCAGCGGGATGCGCCAGCGCCAGCCCGCCTCGGCGGCGGTGACGCGGGTATAGGCGGTGACCTCTGTCTCCGGCGCGCAGGGCGCCCCCCAGGCGCGGTCGCACGGCAGCCAGCGCGACCAGTCGTCGAACCCGACGCCGAGCGTCTGGCCGATCAGCAGGCTGCGAAACCCCGAGCAGTCGACGAACAACTCGCCCGCAATCCGCTCGCCGCTGTCGAGCACCAGCGCGGCGACAAACCCGCTCTCGCCGTCGCGCTCTACCCGCTCGACCTTGCCCTCGATGCGCGCCACGCCCTGCTGCTCGGCGCGCTCGCGCAGGTGTCGGGCGTAGAGGCCGGCGTCGAAGTGATAGGCATAGCCGAGCGTCGACAGCAGCGAGCGACGGTCCGCCACGGGATGCTGGAACCGCCCGGCGCGCGCGGCCTGGGCGTTGAGCGAATAGGCCTCGGTCGGCGCGTCGTGCCCTTCGAGCCGTGCCCGGATCAGCCGGTGGAGGAACATCACCCCGTCGCCAGGCGGGCCGAAGGTGCCGAACGGGTGGAGATAGCCGCTGCCCGGCCCGTTCCAGCCGACGAACTCGATGCCCAGCTTCCAGGTCGCGCCGGTCGCCGCCATGAACGGCGCTTCATCGAGCCCGACGATCTGGTTGAACCAGTGGATCGTCGGGATCGTCGCCTCGCCGACGCCGATCGTGCCGATTGCATCCGATTCGACCAATGTGATCGCCACGCCGGCGCCGGTCAGCGCCTTGGCCAGCGCGGCCGCGGTCATCCACCCGGCGGTGCCGCCGCCGAGGATGACGACGCTGGTGATGCGGTCATCGGCCATCAGACGATCCTAGGCCGATCAGCCGGCCGGGCAACCACCGGCCGCCGTCGATGGGCGATGCAGCGCGAGAAATACCGTGCTCCACAATTGCGCGGCGTTCGATTCGTCGACGTCCTTCGCCCCGGCACCGAACGCGACGACGTGGTAGCGTCCGCCCGAATAGCGCCACGACCACAATTCCGACGAGCGATAGGCGCTTGTAGCGTCGATCGCATCCCACAGGCAGCTCTGGGCGGCGGCAAGCTTGCCGCGCACATCGGCGGCGAGATCGTCGCGCCGCAATTGCCGGGCGAGGCCGGCGGCAGCGAGCGCCTGTTGCCAGGACCACACCACGGTGCCGTGGTAGGCGCCGGGCCCGAATTCGGCCTGCAACGCCGGCGGCGCGAACACCGGATCGGCGACGAGCATCCCTGCGCCGGTCATCAGACCGGCGGGGAACGGCCGCGCGATCGTCTCCGCCATCGTCTTCAATTGGCTTGCCGGGGGATCGCCGAACAGCAGCGCGAAGCCGACATCGCTGTTCTCGATCGGCACCGGCTTGCCCGAAGCATCGAGCGCGATCGCGTCATAGGCGACCGGTTCGCCGTCGATCGCGTCAAGGGCCGGCGCGGCGGGCACCCCCGCCTTGCCCGCATAGGCCGCCACCTGCCGGCGCGCGTCGGCGGCCGGAACGCGCATGGCGAACAGCGGCGGCGCCTTGGCCTGCCATGTCGCGGTCATCGCCGGGAGTGCCGCGAAGTCACGGCGGTCGTCGGGCGCCAGGTACGGATCGAGCAGATGACTGCGGAAAAGATCGAGCGCCGATTGCAAGGCCGCCGGCACGAACACCGCATTGACATCATAGGGATAGCGGCCGCCGCCCAGCCCGGTGTTGCTGTCGCGCCACTCGCCGGCGTCCATGCCGGGCTTGAGGTGCAGCAGGTTGCCATGGCGCGGATCGGCAGCGAACGGCCTGGCCGCCGCGATGACGAAGCGCAGGTTGCGCATCAGCGCATCGCCCAGCCGCCGTCCCTGATCCCGCTCGGCGAGGAAGGCGGCGGCACGGGCACGGCCGCGCGGATCGTCGAGCAGCCAGGCGCGCGCGACGGGCGCGAGCAGCACGTTGCCGTCGATCATGTTGTAATTGTAGGTCGGCGCCGCCGAGCGGCTGCCGTCGGCCTTGATGTGATCGAGGATGGCGAATTCGCCGATATCCTCCTCATGCGCCACCTCGCCCGAGGGCGATAGCCGTTCGAGCACCGAGCGCAACCCGGTCTCGACCGCCTGCGGCTTGAGCGCCGGCATCAGCAGCCGCACCGACATCAGGGTATCGCGCCCGAAATACGTATCGAACCGCCAAGAGCCGGCGAGGAACTTCTCCCGATAGCTGAGGAACTCGAGCGCATGCCTTGCCGCCGGGTCGGGCGCCGCCTTGCCATTGAGCAGATCGGCAATCGGCACGGGCGTGAGCGGCTTCTCCCCGGTCAGCGCCGTCACCTTGAGGCCGATCCGCCCGTCGGCGCCCGCCAGCAATGCGCCGTGATCGAGCCGACCGTCGGTCACCTTGAGGCTCAGCCGGTAACCCGCCGCTCCGTCGAGCCGGTCGCGCGCCCAGCTCACGCCATCGGCTTTATAACGTGACATTGTGAGCACCATTGCCGGCGCAGTGCCGAGCGCCTGGTAATCGCGCAGCACGCGGATGCTCGACAGCACCGCCTGCTTCACGACAAGGCGCGGCGCCGCGACGAAGGCGGTGAAAACGACGCCGTGGAGCGGCCTTCCCTTGGCGTCGGGAATCGTCACCGCCGTTGCCGGCCCGATCGTCCATTGCGCCGGACGAGCGGTGGGCTCGAACCACAGACCGACGCCGCTGTTCCCGGCGGGGAAAGCGACGATCAACCGCGGCGCGGCGCCCGAACGCAGCACGATGTGCGCGGCAACCGGTCCCTCGCGGACGAAGCGGTTGAGGTTCAGCCCCTCCCGCCGCGTGTATTGATCGGCGGCCGGCGCTGCGCCGGCGAGCGCCGTGCACAAGGCCAGCGCCGCTCCGCACCATAGCGCACGGCGCCACCGCATCGTCACCTCCGTCGCCGCACGCCGGCGGTCAATCGAGCTTGAAGGTGATGCTGGCAAGCGCGTTGGTGCCGACGATCGCCCGGCCGTAGAAATAGCCGTTGACGATCGACTGCGTCTGGCCCTGCCGCGGATTGCCCTCGGTGAAGCCCTTGACGTTGGTCAAATTGTCGACGCTGACGTTGATGTTGATCCTGGGCGTGATGTCGACGCTGCCGCCGATCGACAGCACGCCATAGCTCGGCAGCGCCACGCCATCGCCGGCATCGGCGTAGATCTTGCCGATATATTTGTAGCGCAGATAGACCTCGCCCAGCCCGTGCGGCAGGATGAAGGCTGGCGTCACCGTCAACAGCTTCTGCGGCGTCCGTTCGGGCACGTTGCCGTTATATTCCGGATGGGCGACGCCCTGGAACGACAGGCTGGTCAGCTTCGGCTGCTGATAGACGCCCTCCACATCGAGGCTGAAGAAATGGACCGGATTCCACGTCGCATCGGCCTGAATGCCCCAGATCTTGTCGTCGGCGACGGCGTTGACGATGTCGGCCGGATTATCCGGGTTGTTGAAGGTGTAGGTCTGGTTGTTGAAAAGCGTCCGGAACGCAACGACCGAGCCCGAGAATCCATGGGTCTGCGCGCGAACGCCGCCCTCGTAGAGCGTCAACTTGGCCGGCTGGTTGTAGAACGGCGTGTTGATGCCCGTGGTCGTGTCGAGATTGCTGCCGGGGCCGCCGGTCTGGAAACCTTTCGCATAGCGCGCGTAGAAGGAGATGTTGCTCGTCAGCGCGTAGTTCACGCCGGCGGTATAGGCCCAGGCATGGAAGTTCCCGGTGCCACGCGTGTAGGTGCCGTTGAAGCTCTGCCCGAGATCGGTGATGATCCCCGGCGTGCCGGCCGGAACCGTCGGGTTGGGCACGTAGATGTTGCCGGCGTAGAACACGTCGTGGCCATGCTCGTAACGGGCGCCGAAATCGATGTGCAGCTTATCGCCGATCTTCAGCTCGTCATTGAAATAGCCGTTGATCGACGTGAAATCGTCCTTGTTGATGCCCTCGCCCCAATTGCCGTAGCTCACCATGCCGTTGTTGGTAAGCTGGCCGATGACGTCGTTCGCGCCGTTGAGTGCCACGATATCGTAGATATGCGAGTTGTTCCGCACGTCGTTGATGACGGTCGTCACCCCCGACTGGTTGTTGAACTTGCGAACCTTGTAGAACATGCCGCCGACGGTCAGCGAATTGTCGATGCTGCCGCTGCTGTGGTCCCACTTGACGCCGAAATCGCTGCCGAAATCGCGCGTGCGGACGAATTGATGGTTTAGCACCGTCTCCTGCAGCAAGCCGTTGCCATTGAGGGCGGCGAGTGTCGCGGCATCCGAAGCAGGGATGATCGCGCCGCTCAGGGTATCTCGGATGCCGAACTGGGTCGTGCCGGCGAAACGCGGATCGGCGAGCGCCTGCCTTTCCAGCGCACCGACCGGATTGGCGGCGCTGGTCGGGTCGAGATAGACGCCCGCCGCGAATGGCGTGTTGCCGGTGCTGCCCGGAAAGATGCCGTTGAAGTTGAACGTCGCATCCAGATAGCGCGCGTGGGCGAACAGGCTGATGCCGCCGCCGACCGGCTTTTCGGCATCGATGCGATATTGCGTCGTCTTGGTATGGATGCCGCTGGCGAGGCTGAAGTTCCACAGGCAATGCCCGGTCGCGCAGCTGTCCGGCACCGCTATGTTGGCGAAGGCCTTGCCGCCGACATCATCCGACTTGAGGTCGAGGCCGGGAATGCTCTCGATCTTCCCGGTGCTGCTGTTCACATGGAACGGCATGTCGGCATAATATGGATCGTGCTCGTCGCCGCGCTTCAACGTGAGGCGGACATAGCCGCCGCCGGCGAGCTTCTGCTCCAGCATCGCCTTGATGTGATAGGTGTTGTAGATGAACGGAGAGTGCCGCACGCCGCGCGTCGAATCGACGTAGCCGCCGACGTTGAAGGCCAGGCTGTCGGTGATCGGCGCGGTGAAATAGGCGTCGGCGCGATAGTCGTCGTAGGTCGTGCCGGTGAAGCGCACCAGCGCCCGAGTCGTGTTGAAATCGGGCAGGCGCGAGATGAAGTTGATCGTCGCGCCCGCACCGTTGGGCGCCAGGATGCCCGACGTGCCGCCCTCGACCGCCTCGACCCGATCGATGGTGATATCGTGCTGGAAATATTCATCGGCGCCGCCGCCGCCGTAGAGGATCGGCATCCCGTCCTCCTCCAGCGTGATGAAGGTCTGGGCGCCCCCGCGCAGGCCGCGCACCGAATAATTGTTGGAAACCGGCCCGGCGGTGCCCTCGACGAAGATGCCGGGGACCAGCTCGAGAATGTCGGCGGTCGAACGCGGCGCCTTGCGCTGGATATCGGCGGCGCTGGCCAGCGTGACGTCGGACGACGAGTTGAACAGCGTGCGCCGGCCCGAGGTGTTGCCGGTGACGATGATGTCCTGCATCGTGTCTTGCGTGCCGGCCGGCGCCTGAACGTCGGCCGTGGTGGATTGCTGCGGCGCCGGGGGTGGGGGCGGCGGCGTTTGCGGGTCGTCCTGCGGCGCAGGCCGACCTCGACCGGCGATGAGCACGGCAGTGCGGCCATCGAACGAAGCGACGCGCAACCCCGACGGTGCGAGCAGCCGGTGCAGCCCTTCCTGAACCGTGTAGGTGCCGCGGACGGCGCCGACCCGCTTGCCTTCGGTAGCCTCGCCCGGCGCGAGGACCTGCACGCCGGCCTGCTGCGCGAAGGCGACGATGCCGCTCGCCGCCGGTTGGGCGGACACGTCGAAGCGGTGGACCTCGCCCTGCGCCATCGCCGGCGCCGCGACGGCGCAGCCGGCCACCGCCAGCGCCGTCAGTGAAATCCGTCCGAAGCACGTCTGGCTGCCGAAGCGCATGTCGAGACCTCCCAATCCCGCGATCTTCCCGTCGCACCTCAACAGATGCGCGGGCCGAAGTTTTCCGTCAGACGCGCGATAATTAATCCGTGATGCGGATCACGCCGGGCGCCCGCTCGATCCGGCCGCCGACCATCGCCGCACTTGCAGTGGCGAACCCTTCCAGGTCATCGGTGCGGAACCAGCCGACGACGCGGCGGCCGGCGAGCGCCGGCGCCACTTCCAGACGCACGTCGTGGTAGCGGTTGAACTCGGCCGCCGCGGCGGCGAGCGTCATATTGTCGAGCACGATCAGCCCCTGGCGCCAGGCAAGCTGCTGATCGGCGGCGGCAGGCGGCACCGCGGCGAGCTCGACGCCGATCCGATCGCTGACCAGGGCGCGATGCCCTGCCGAAACGAAGATCGGCCTGGCATCGGAATCGACCGACCAGATTTTCACAATGCCCTCGGTGACCACCACTTCCGACGCGCTGCCGCGCCGCCTTACATCGAACGCGGTGCCGACCGCCTGAACGCGAACCGGCCCGGCGGCGACGGTGAACGGCCGTGCGCGGTTCTTGGCGACCTGGAACCACGCCTCGCCGGCTGCGAGTTCGATTTCGCGGTGATGCTCGGTGAAATGAACGCTGAGCCGAGTGCGGCTGTTGACCACCGCGACCGACCCGTCGGCGAGCGGCATATGACGGATTTCCCCCACCGCCGTTGCGATCGAATTGCCGCGGGTCAGCAGGCGAACGCCAATTCCCGTGAAAGCGGCCGCCGCAGCACCGGCGGCTCCCATCGCCAAGAGGCGGCGGCGGTCGATCCGGTTTCCTGCGGCGGAACCGTCAAGCCCGCCAAGCGCTCGCCCGCGGTCGAGCAGGCTCAGCCCGGCCAGCGCCCGCAGCAGCGCGCCGCGATGCCGCGCATCCTCGGCCAGCCACGTTTCGAGCGCGGCGTTTTCGGGGGCGTCGAGACCGCGGTCGATCCGCGCCGCCCAGCGGCAGGCAAGATCGTCGATCATCGCTGCCTCCGCTTCGTCTTGCCGGCGCCCTTGCCGCGGCGGCGCGGCATTTCGGCGCGCTCCTCGTCCGTCATCGAATCGAGCACCCGCCTGAGCCCGCGGCCGACCTCATTCTCGACGATCTCCTCGCTGAGACCGAGCCGCGCGGCGATGTCGCGCTGGCTCAATCCGTCGATCTTGCGCATCCTGAGCACCGTCCGGGCTCGATCGGGCAAGGTCGCGATCAGCCGCTCGACTCGCGCCAGCGCCAGCCGGCCGGCGACGATCCGCTCCGGCGAGAAATCCTCCTCGGGCAGCGCCTCGTCGAGCTCGGCAAGGCCGCTCGCCGCCTCGATGCTGACGACTCGCGTCCGCCGGATCTGCGCCAGCACGATGTTGCGCGCGGTGCGGAACAGATAGCGGCGCGGGTCACCGATATGGCCGACGTGATCCAGCGCGGCGATCCGGCAATAGGCCTCCTGCACGACATCATCGACATCGATCGTGGGGAAGGCGTTCGCCAGCCAGCGCCGCAGCTGCCGCTCGTGCGGCAGGATGTGGCGGCTCACCCATCCGATCAGCTGGGGGGACATCGGTTCCATGTGACTGTGCCGATAGATGCCCGATCGCGACCTTTCCGTCAGCGAACAAATGATTTTCAACCGCCGCCGTCGAGTCTGGCGCGAACGGCGGCGCGCAATTCGGGCAGCAATTCAGCCTCGAACCAGGGATTGCGCCGCTGCCAGCCGACGACGCGCCACGACGAATGCGGCAGCGGGAACACCGCTGGCGCGTAACGTCGGAACCCGCGCACCCGCTCGGCGAGCGTCGCGCCAGTCTCCTTCGGCAGATAGCGCTGCTGCGCATAGCTGCCGACCAGCAGCGTCAGCCGGTCGGGCGGCAGCAGCGCCAGGACTCGATCGTGCCACAGCGGCGCACATTCCGGCCTGGGCGGCGCGTCGCCGCTCTTGCCCTTGCCGGGATAGCAGAAGCCCATCGGCATCAGCGCCACCTTGGCGGGGTCGTAGAAATCGACCGGCTCGATCCCCATCCAAGCGCGCAGCCGATCGCCGCTGTCGTCATTCCACGGCACGCCGCTGGCGTGGACCTTGGTTCCCGGCGCCTGGCCGATGACGAGGATATTCGCCGTCGCGCTCAGCTGGACGACCGGCCGCGGCCCCAACGGCAGATGCGCCGCGCAAGCCGTGCAGCGGGCGATGGCGTCGATCAGGGCCGCAATATCGTCGGTCATGTGGCCGCGGTAGCATTGTCGAGCGGCCAAGGACATTTCAGCGGTCGCGATCGCCGAACAGGCGATGCAATTGGGCCGCCAGCCACACCGTGGCGATCGCCATCAGCACGCCCCAGCCTACCTCGCCGGCGCGCGACAGCATCATCGCGAGGGCGCTGCCCTGATGCGGCACGAGAAAGATGATCACCGCGGTTATCCCGCTCAGGCGGGCAGCGGTGGCGACGTTGAGCAGCCAGCATCCCGTCATGGCGATCACCACCGCGATGGCAAAGCTGACCGCGCCCGTTCCCGAGGCCAGCGAGACGAGCGCCGCCACCAGGCCACCGATCGCCGCGCCGGCGAACTGGTCTCGCGCCGTCGACCGGGCGGCGTTGAGCTCGGTCTGCGCCACCGCCGCGGCAGTGATTGCCGCCCAAAAGCCTTCGCGCAAGCCCAGCGCCTGGGTCGGCAGCCACGCCAGCAGCGCCGCAGCCGCCGAAAGCGTCCCCTGTTCGAGGCCGCTGACAAGGCGGCCCGCCAGCGGAATCGCCTTGCGCGTCCGGGCCAGATGCAAGCCGGCCTGGCGCATGTCGTCGCGCGGTGATCGGGCCATCAAACTCTCGCGGTGCCGCCGAAGGAACTGCCGAGACAGGGGATCGACGGGGTTGTGTCGATCAAGCGAGACGTTGGTACGGGTGGTCGGACTCGAACCGACAAGATGTTGCCATCGGCGGATTTTGAGTCCGCTGCGTCTACCAATTCCGCCACACCCGCGCGTCGCCTTGCCCGATCCCGGACGCCGACGGCGACGACGCTATAAGGGCGGCGCCGCGAGATTTCCAGACGGGATGTGAGCGCCTGAGCGTTGGACCGGCAGCGCCAAATCATTTCACTTACATGGGTTAAAGTCATTTTTTGTCAGCATCTTGTCGGCGGAACGATTCGGATCAGGGGCGGTTCGAGCTGTTGAACTGCTTGCTGGAGAGCGACATGGTTGAACCGGGCGAGGCGGACTCGGGCGCGAGCGGCGGCCGCTGATGCGCCTGGTCGTGTTCGGGCTGACGGTCAGCTCCTCCTGGGGCAACGGCCACGCCACCTTGTGGCGCGGCCTGATCCGCGCGCTCGTTGGGCTGGGTCACGAGGTCGTCTTTTTCGAACGCGACGTGCCTTATTACGCCGACGCGCGCGATCTGGCCGAGCTCGGCGAGCGTGCCGAGCTGGTGCTCTATCCCGATTGGTCGGCCGTATTGCCTCGCGCCCGCGCCGCGATCCGCCGTGCCGATGTGGCGATGGTCACCTCCTATTGCCCCGACGGGCCGGCGGCGAGCGACCTCGTTCTCGACCTCGCCCCGCCGATAAACGTGTTCTACGATCTCGATACGCCGGTAACGCTCGCCCGGCTGGGCATCGGCGAGTGGCCGGCCTATCTCCCGCCGCAGGGGCTTGGCGATTTCGACCTGGTGCTGAGCTACACCGGCGGCGGCGCGCTCGATGCGCTTCGGGATCGGCTCGGCGCGCGGCGGGTGGCGCCGCTCTACGGCCATGTCGATCCCGCTCACCACCGCCCCGGCAAGCCGGCCGATGCCTTCCGCGGCGACCTCTCCTACCTCGGCACCTACGCCCTTGACCGGCAGCCGGCGCTGCAGGCGCTGTTCATCGAACCCGCGCGCCGGCGGCCGCAGCAGCGCTTCGTGATCGGCGGCTCGGGCTATCCGGCAGCCTTTCCCTGGACCGACAACATCTTCTTCGTGAAGCACCTGCCGCCGCGGGATCATCCCGCCTTTTTCGCCTCATCGCGGCTGACGCTCAACGTCACGCGCGGCGACATGGCGGCGATGGGCTATTGCCCGTCGGGCCGGCTGTTCGAGGCCGCCGCGTGCTGCACCGCCGTCGTCAGCGACTGGTGGGAGGGGCTGGACGCCTTCTTCGAGCCGGGATCGGAAATCCTGATCGGCCGCACGAGCGACGACACCGTCGCTGCGCTCGACCTGCCCGACGCGGATATCGCGCGGATCGCCCGCGCCGCCCGCGAGCGCGTGCTGGCCGAACATACTTCGGCGCACCGCGCGAAGGAACTGGTCGAGCTGGTCCGGGGCGCCGCCGCCGACCCGACAACGACGGAAAGGAGCATCGCATGTGGGGCGTGATTCCGGCCGCCGGCAACGGCACACGCATCCAGCCGCTGGCTTTCTCCAAGGAGCTGCTGCCGCTCGGCGGACGCTGGGAGGAACGCGAGCGGCCGCGCGCGGTGAGCGAATATCTGGTCGAGCGCCTGATCCGCGGCGGCGCCGACAAGATTTGCTTCGTGATCTCGCCCGGAAAAGCCGACATCATGGAATATTACGGCCGCGGCCGCGTGGCGGAGGCGCACATGGCGTTCGTCTGCCAGCCGCAGGCGGTTGGCCTGTGCGATGCGATCTTCCGCGCCGCGCCGGTGATCGCGCCCGAGGAGCCGGTGCTGGTCGGCCTGCCCGATACCATCTGGTTTCCCGAGGACGCGCTCGCCGATCTGCCCGACGACAAGCTGGCGTTCCTGCTCTTTCCGGTCGAGGAGCCGCGTTTCTTCGACGCGGTGGTGACCGACGATACCGGCCGCGTCGAGGAGATTCAGGTCAAGTCGCCGGCAGCGCGATCGAACTGGATCTGGGGCGCGTTCAAGATGCCGGGCCGCGTGTTCCACGAGCTTCACGCCTTCTGGGACGCCCGGCCGGAGCCGGACGAATATGTCGGCACATTGGTCAACGCCTGGCTGGCTCAAGGCGGCGAAGCGGTCGGCGTTCGCGCGGGCCGATCCTATGTCGATGTCGGCACGCTCGACGGCTATCGCGATGCGATGCAGCGCCTGAGGCCGCAGGCGATGAAGATTCCGGCGTGAGCGCGTTCCTCGATCGACTCCGCGACGGCGGTGCGATCGACGAGCCGGTCGCGCTGGTCGCCGCGCACCCCGATGACGAGACCGTCGGCCTCGGCAGCCGGCTCGGCAGCCTGCGCCGGCTGCGCCTGATCCACCTGACCGACGGCGCCCCGCGCGACGGCGCCGACGCGCGCCGCGCCGGCTTTGCCAACTGGCAAGCCTATGCCACCGCGCGCGAGGCCGAGATGGCGTGCGCGCTGGACCGTCTCGATGCCGGCCATGCCGAACGCATTCGCTACGATATCGCCGACCAGCAGGCGGTGTTCGCGCTCGACGAGCTCGTCGACCGCCTGTCAGCCGACCTCGCCGGGATGGCGGTGGTGATCGCCCACGCGTTCGAGCACGGCCACCCCGACCATGACGCCGCCGCGCTGGCGGTGTCGCTGGCCTGCGCGCGGCTCGCCGAGCCGCCGCGGCGCTACGAATTCGCCGGCTATCATCTTGCCGGCGGGAAAGTCGTCCACGGCCGCTTTCGCGCGCATCCCGCCGCGCCAGCGACGGCATTGCCGTTCGACGCCGCCGCCTGCCGCCGCAAGATCGCGGCGATCGAGTGCTTTGGTTCCCAGGCGGAGCTCCTCGCCCGCTTCCCGATCGCGCCGGAATATATCCGTCCGGCGCCAGCCTATGATTTCGCGGCGCTTGTTGCGGCCGATGCGGCGCTCTACGACCGCTGGGGCTGGACGCTCGATTCGCGCCGCTGGTCGCAAGCCGCTGCCGATGCCGTCGATGCGGCAAGTGCGCGCCCTCTGGTCTTATGCTGATGGTCCGCGGCGAGCGACCGCTGACGATCCTCAGCGTGTCCTATCCGTTCGCACCGGTCTCCGCCGATCCCGTCGGCGGCGCCGAGCAGGTGCTGGCGCGGATCGATCAGGCACTGGCGGCCGCCGGCCATCGCTC
>Ga0164242_10004564_pt1 | contig 15540 bp, 16 predicted proteins | sample OricomgcompostMG_FD_108783 | JGI IMG/M metagenome (GOLD analysis project Ga0164242, IMG submission 108783) | Miracle-Growth compost microbial communities from Emeryville, California, USA - Original compost - Miracle growth compost (MG) ... | reverse complement strand
GAGAAGAAGCGGCCGAGCCAGCCTTGCTTGTTGGCCCGCGCGATCTCGCCCTTGCCGGTGTAGGTGATGACGGCGTTGGCGACCCGGGTGGAAAGGATGCTGTTGTCCGCCTGAATGTCCGCGGCGCGGATCAGCCCGGAAATCTGGATCGTCTCCTCGCCCCGGCTCAAGGTGAGCTGCTTTTCGCCGCGGATCTCGAAGGTGCCGTTGGGATAGACCTTGGAGATGGTGACGGTGAGCGCGCCGGTGAGCTGGTTCGATTGCTCGGCCGCGCCCGCGCCCTTGAAGCCGTCGGTGCTGCCCATCTGGGTGTCGCTCGAGCTGATGAAGGAGAGCGGGCCGGTGGTGGGCATGCTGAAGCCCAGGCTGCCGTTGCGGGCGGTGGAGGCCGAATTGGTCTTCTGCGCCTGCGTCTTCTCGACCAGCACGATGGTGATGAGATCGCCGACCCGTGCGGGCCGGGCGCCCGAGGTGAGCGGCGCATAGCCCATCGAAGCCTGGAAGATCGCGCCGTTGGCGGGCGGCGGCGGGGGCGGCGCGGGGAGCGCGGGCGCATAGCTCGGCTCGTCATCATTGTCATGATGATGCGCCTGGGCGGGCTGCGCGGCGAGGAGCAGCGCGAGCATGCCGGCGGCGGCGAGCGCGAAGGGGCGGGAAGGGTGCTTCACGTTTCTCGATCCCCTCAGGTGTTCTGGTTGGCGAACTGGAGCATCTCGTCCGTCGCCTTGATCATCTTGGAATTGACCTCGTAGGCGCGCTGCGTCTCGATCATGTCGACCAGCTCCTGCACCACGTCGACGTTCGAGGCTTCGAGCGAGCCCTGGACCAGCGTGCCGCGCCCGTCGGTGCCCGCGTCGCCGAGCTGCGGCGTGCCGGAGGCCTGCGTCTCGGTCAGCAGGTTGCCGCCGATCGCCTGGAGCCCGGTGGGGTTGACGAAGCTCGCGAGCTGGATCTTGCCGAGCTGGGTGGCCTCGGTCGCCCCCGCCGTCGTCGCCGAGACGGTGCCGTCCGCGCCGATGGTGATGTTGGTCGCCCCGTCCGGTATCTGGATATTGGGAATGAGCGGGCGGCCGTCCTGCGTGACGATCTGCCCTTCGGCGGAGACGCTGAAGCTGCCGTCGCGGGTGTAGGCGATGGTGCCGTCCGGCTGCTGGACCTGGAAGAAGCCGTTGCCCTGGATGGCGAGATCGAGCGCGTTGCCCGTCTGGGTGATCGAACCCTGCGTGTCGGTGCGCGAGGTGCCCGTCATCTTCACGCCGGAGCCGAGCTCGAGCCCCTGGGTGTATTTGTCGTCGCCGGCCGAGGTCGCGCCCGGCTGGGTGATCGCCTGATAGGCGAGCGTCTCGAAATTGGCGCGGTCCCGCTTGAAGCCGGTGGTGTTCACGTTCGCGATATTGTTCGCGATCACGCGCATCCGGTCCTGCTGGGCGTCGAGCCCGGTGCGGGCCACGTGGAGGGCGGCGTTGGTCATCGGACGTTTCCTTCGATCCTTGCGATCAGCTGTCGGAGATGTTCATCAACTGGGTGGTGGCGCTGTCCATGTCCTTGGCGCCGTTCAGCATCTTGACCTGGGTTTCCCAGGCGCGGGCCGCCTCGATCATGGCGGTGAGCGCCTCCGTCACGTTGACGTTCGATCCTTCGAGCGCGCCGGAGGTGACGCGGGCGTTGGGATCGGAAGGAAGCGCGCCGCCGCCGGCGACGTGAAACAGCCCGTCATCGCCCTTGGCGATCTGCGATCCCGTGGCCGAGACGAGCTTGAGATGGCCGACCTGCACCGGGTTGGCGGGATCGCCGCCTTGCGGCACGATCCAGATCACGCCGGTCTTGTCGATCGTCACCTTGTCGGCGGGCGGGAGAGTGATCGGGCCGCTGTCCCCCAGCACCGGAAAGCCGTCGCCGGTGGTGAGCAGGCCGCTGTCGGTGAGCTGGAGATCGCCGCGGCGCGTATACGCCTCGCCGCCGTCCTGGGCCTGCACGCCGAGCAGCGCGTCGCCGTCCATGGCCACGTCGAGATCGCGCCCGGTGGCGATGTCCGCCGCGCCCTTCATGTCCGCAGTGGTGTTGACGGCGGAGGCGTCGGCCCGGGCGCTGATCGCGTCGCCGCCCGAGCCGAGATAGACGGCCTGGGTGCTCGCGAGATCGCCGCGAAAGCCGGTGGTGTTGGCGTTGGCGAGATTGTTCGCCGTCACCGCCTGCCGCTGCATCAGCGACCGCATCGCCGAGAGGGAGGTGTATACCAGCCGGTCCATCGTTCAGCGTCCTCGCGTCACCCGTTCGATCACTGCAGGTTGATGATCGAGGAGAGCATCTGCTTGTCGGTGTCGATCGCCTTGGCGTTCGCTTGGAAATTGCGCTGCGCCGAGATCAGGCTGACGAGCTGGGCCGTCAGATCGACGTTGGACATTTCGAGCGCGCCCGATTGCACGCCGCCGCGCCCGTCGGTGGCGGCCGCCTCGATCTGCGGATCGCCGCTCGCGCCGGTCGCCGTCCAGGTGGTGCTGCCGTTCTGGTGCAGCCCGGTCGGATTGGCGAAGGTGGCGATCGCGACCTTGCCGAGCGCGACGGTCGCGCCGTTGGTGTAGCTCGCGGTCACCAGGCCGTCGGTGCCGACCGTCATGTTGTTGAGCTTGCCGGTGGTCTGGCCGTCCTGGTTGGAGGTCACGGTGTCGAAGGCGTAGGCGCCCTGCTTGGTGGCCGCGCCGTAATCGACGCTGAGCGTCAGCGGTGCGACCGCGCCGGTCGGCTGCACGGCGGCGTAGGAAACCGCCGAGGAGGGCGAGGTCAGGACGCCGTTATTGTCGAAGGTAAGGCTGAGCGGGGTCGAGCCGCCGTTCGGGAACACCTCCTTGTCACCCACGATCATATGGGCGTCCCAGCTGCTGGTCGTGCTGCTGCCGTCCGCGGCGGGCGCGGAGGTGCGGACGTAATAGATGGTGGCCGGGATGGCGTTGCCGGCTGAATCATACACCGTGGTCGAGGTGGCGTTGTTGTAGCTGTTCGGATCGCTGGGGCTGAACGCATAGGGCGTGCTCGCCGAATAGGCCGAACGGCTCGCCGGGAGATCGGCGTCGGTGGGGAAGGTGAGCGAAAGAGCGATAGCGCTCGTCGCCTTGGGCAGGCCGTTGGTGGCCGGGATGTGCAGCGTCTGCATCGCCGCCGGGCCGGAGCCTGTGACGTTGCCGAGTGGATCGACGGGGAGCACCTGGAGGGTGTTGCCCATCGAATCGACGACGTTGTTGTTCTTGTCGACGGTGAAGCTGCCGTTGCGGGTGAAGCTCACCTGCGCGCCGGTGCCGGAGGCCTTGGTGACGAAGAAGCCTTCGCCGGACACCAGCATGTCCAGCGCGCGGTCGGTCGTCTCGGTCGAGCCCTGCGAGAACTCCTGGCTGACCGCCTTGAGCTGGGTGCCCTGGCCGATCACCGATCCCTGCGCCTGCATGGCGGAGGAGGCGATGATGTCGCCGAAATCGGCGCGGCTCTGCTTGAAACCGACGGTGCCCGAGTTGGCGATGTTGTTCGCGGTGACGTTGAGGTTGGTCTGCGCGGCGTTGAGGCCGGAAAGCGAGGTGTAGAAGGACATGGCGCGTCTCCTTGGGAGAGAGGAATCAGGACAGGCTCAGCACGTCGGTGGGGGTGACGTTGCCGAGGGTGGTGGTGAGCTGGGCCGAGCTGCCGCCGGCGGGCGACTGCACGCCGGTGATGGTCGCCCAGGTGGCGGTGGTGGGATTGATCGTGCCCGATACGCCGGCGGCCGAGACGACCACCTTGAGTGGGCCGGTGACGGTGGTGCCGTCGGCTTTCGTGCCGTTCCAGCCGAAATTGACGGGGCCGGCCTTCTGATTGTCGAACGTCTGGCTGTAAACGGTCGCGCCGGTGGCGTCGACCAGACTCAGATTCACCCGCGCGGCGTCGCTGGGGAGCGTGATCTGCCCGGCATAGCCGCCGTTCGCGAGCGGCATGGCTACATTGCCGTTGAGCAGGGCCGCCTTGCCGATCCAGCTCGCCGCATCGCCGATGCGGTTGCCGGTGATCTCCGACAGCAGCGATTTCAGCGACGTGTTCATCTCGGTGATGCCCGAGACGGTCGACATCTGCGAAAGCTGCGAGACCATCTGGTTGGAATCCATCGGCTGGGTCGGATCCTGCTGCGTCATCTGGGCGGTGAGCAGCTTGAGGAAGCCGGCCTCGTCGATGGTGTTCGAGCCCGTGGTCTTGTTCTGCGACGTCGCGCCCGAGGCGCTCGTCGAGCGCAGGCTGTCGAGATAGGACATGCTGGTGTCGATGGTCATTTGCCGAGCCTCAGTGTGTCGAGGGTGAGGGTCTTGGCGGTCTGCAAGACCTGGACGTTGTTTTGATACTGACGCTGCGTCTCGATCATATCGACGAGCTCGGCGGCGCTATCGACGCCGGCGTCCCACACGTCGCCGTTCTTGTCGGCGAGCGGATTGGTGGGATCGTGGCGCTTGATCGGCTGCGTGTTGGACTGGACGACCTGATCGACCCGCACGGTGGCGACGCCGGGCCGGTCCGAAACCTCGGTGAACACGGGCTTCAGAGCGCGATAGGCCCCCGCCTCGGTGGTAGAGACCGAATTGGCGTTGGCGAGGTTTGAGGCGACCGTGTTCAGCCGGACGATCTGCGCGGACATCGCTCGGCCGGCGATATCGAACACGGACATGGGCGCGCTCATGGCTTATTCCCCCTTGATCGCCTGCATCACCGTGTCGACACGGCCCTGCAGGAAGGCGAGCGTGGTCTTGTAGGCGATGGCGTTCTCGGCGAACTCGGTCTGCTCGACCGGCAGCTCCACGGTGTTGCCGTCGAGCGAGCTCTGCACCGGCACGCGATAGAGGACATTGTCGGATGCCGCCTGGGAGACGCCGCCGGCCTGGCCGGAAGTCGCATCCTTGAGGGCGGCGGCGAAATCGATGTCCCGCGCCTTGTAGCCGGGGGTGGCCGCGTTCGCGATGTTGGATGCGAGCATCGCCATCCGCTGCGAGCGCAGCTTCAGCGCCGCGCCGTGGATTCCGAAGAGCGCATTGTCCGCCATCTTCCAATCTCCGCCTGTCGGCTCCCTAAAGTTTCGCCCGCCACTGCCGTAATCGGCTGTGGTGGGGCCGGTCGCGGATGTTCCTGCAATGGGCGTGCCAAATGCGCGTCCGGGGCAGGATGCCGTCATTTTCCGGTGTTTTGGGCGGAACCGGCAAAGGCTTGCCGGGGGACGGCAAGATTTTGCCGGTCCCTTGCCGGGCAGGATTCGGGAGAGCTTGGTGAAGGGCGGCGTGTTTCTCGATCCCCTCGCGATCCTGCTGGTGTTCGGGGGCGCGATTGCGGCGGCGGCGCTGCGCTCCACCGCGCGCGATCTCGCCCGCGCTTTCGCCGCCCTGAAGCCCCTCCTGTTCCTGCGCGCCGAGGCCGAGGCGCGGGCCGCGCGCGTCGCCGTCAACCGCATCGCCGAGCGCACCCACGCCACCGGTCTCGCCACCGCGGACCGCGCGCCCGTCATCGAGCGCTTCCTCGCCCGCGCCGCGGCGCGGCTCGCCGATACCGCCGATCCCGCGCGCTTCGCCGCCTGGGCCGAGGCCGAGCTCGCCGCCCGCGCGGAGCGGCACGCCGCCGCGCAAGGCGTGTGGCGCGCCGCCGCAGACGCCGCGCCGGCGATGGGCATGATCGGCACCGTCATCGGCCTGATCCGCATGTTCGCGACGATGGACGATCCGTCCGCGATCGGGCCGGGAATGGCGCTGGCGCTCACCACCACGCTCTACGGGATCGCGGCCGCCAACCTGCTGTTCGGGCCGATCGCCGCGCGGCTGGAGCGGCTGAGCCGGATCGAGCTTCTGTGGCAGCGCGAGGCGCTCGAAAGGCTCGCCGCGATCGCGCGCGAGGAGCTGCGCGGGCCGATCGCGGAGCGCGCCGAGCGCATCGCGGCGCGGCTGCGCGCGGCATGATCCCGATCCCCGCCGAGCCGCCGCGCGCCGCCCCGCGCTGGGCGCTGAGCTTCGCCGATCTCTGCCTGGTGCTGCTCGCCTTCCTGCTGCTGCTCCAGGCCCATCGCGCCGATCCGGGGGCGGTGGGCGCGGGCCTGCGCGCGACCTTCGGCGGCGGCCCGGCGCCGCGCGTGATCGAGGAGCGCGCTGCGCCGCTGTTCGCCCCCGGCGAGGCGATCCTGACGCCTGCCGCGCGCGCGCGCTTCGGCCGGATCGGGGCGGAGGCCGCCCACGCGCACGCCCGGGTGCGGATCGAAAGCCGCGGCAGCGACGGCGCGGCGCGGCGCTTCGACGCCTGGGAATTGGCCGCCGCCCGCGCCGCCGCCCTCGCGCGCGCGGTGGAGCAGGGCGGACTCGATCCCGCCCGCATCGATATCGCCCTCGACGCCAGCGGCCCGAGCGCGGGCGGTAAGGGACAGCGGGTACGGCTTACGTTGCTGCCTGCGAAGGGTTGAGCGGCCCTCTATGCTCCGTTCGTCCTGAAAGGCTGCCGAGAAGCCTCAATACTCCTTCCGTTCGTCCTGAGGAGGGCTGAGCCTGTCGAAGCTCCGTCTCGAAGGGGTGCGCTCCGCCCCGCGCTTCGAGACGCCGCTTCGCTGCGCTCAGTACGAACGGGGATTGAGACGGGCACTAAACTGGCACGCAGCTTGCTTCGGGTGATCCCGCAAGACGGGAGCATATCCGAATGGCACGTTCAGGCCCGATCCTCATCAGCCTCGCCGCGATCGGCTTCGCGGCATCGCCCGCGCTCGCCACAGCGGGGCCGGACGGCTTCGAGAATCTGAAGCTGCTGGAGCAGCGGGTGGTCGGCGCGCTCAACGCCGACATCGGCGCGCCGGGCGGACCCGTCACTCATATCGACAGCCGGCTCAAGCTGAAGCCCTGTCCCACCCCCGCGACGATCGACCCGCCCGCGCTCGGCGCGGTGGCGATCCGCTGCGAGGCGCTCGGCTGGCGCATTCGCGTGCCGCTGATGAAGGCGAACGCGCAAGTCGCTTCGGGCGGCGCGGCCGAGCCCGCCCCCGCCGCGCAGCCGGTGGTCATCAAGCGCGGCGATCCGGTCGAACTGTCCGCCGCCAGCGCCGGCTTCACCGTCTCCACCGACGCTGTGGCGCAGGAGGACGGGCGCGTCGGCGGCCGCATCCGCGTCAAGACCGATCCGCGCGGGCCGGTCATCATGGCCGAGGTCGTCTCGGTCGGCCATGTCCGCGTCGCGGCGTTCTGAGGGGGCGAGGCGATGATCAACGGCATCTCCACCGGAACCGGCGCGCTGATCGACGCGACGCGTCATAGCGGCGCGCAGCCGATCGCAACCGGCGCTTCCTCGTCCGCGGTCAAGGCGGCCGCGCCGGAGGACAAGGCGGCCGTCTCCACCACCATCGCCGCGCTGACCGCGGCCGGTGCGCCGATCGACGGGGACCGCATCCAGGCGCTGCGCGCCGCGATCCGCGCCGGAAGCTACCGCCCCGATCCGCAGGCGATCGCCGGGCGCATGATCGACGCCGATCTTGCCGGAGCCGCATTGTGAGCGTCGCCGCGATCGAGGGCCTGCTTGGCGCGCAACGGCTGCTGATCGCTGCGCTCGACGCCGACGACGTGGACGCGATCGCGCGCGGATCGGCGGCGGTCGAGGCCGCGCTGCTCCGCGTCCGCGCCCAGCGCGACTGGCGCGGAACGCCCGATCTGCTCGAGCTGGTCGAGGAGGCGCGCGCCCAGGCCGACGCCGCCCGCGCGCGCGTCAATATCCTCGCCGACATGACCAGCCGCCGGCTCGCGCGGCTCGCCGCCATCGCCGGGCGCGATCGCCCCGCCGGCATCTACGGGCGCAACGGCCGGATCGCGTTGTGAAGAGGCTGTTAACCATTTCCGACGCAGCGTGCGCCCGGCCGATCACGGCCAGGGGGGACGCATGGCTCTGACGATCATCAACGGCAACGGGGAGGCCCCGGCCGCGGGCGGGCGCGTGCAGAACGCGATCCTCACCGCCGCCTCCGCCACGGGCGTCGACTTCGGCTATCTCTACAAGCAGGCGTCGATCGAGAGCGGGCTCAATCCCACGGCCTCGGCGCGCACCTCCTCGGCTTCCGGCCTTTACCAGTTCACCGAGCAGACCTGGCTCGGCGTCGTCAAGAAGCATGGCGCGGCGCACGGGCTTGATTGGGCGGCCAACGCGATCACTCGGGGATCGAACGGCCATTATTACGTCTCCGACCCGACGACGCGGCAGGAGATATTGGCGCTGCGCCAAAGCCCGGAGATGTCCGCGCAGATGGCGGGCGAATACGCTTCCGACAACAAGCAGATCCTGGAGGCCAATCTCGGCCGCCCGGCGGATTCGGTCGATCTCTACCTCGCCCATTTCCTCGGGCCGGCGGGGGCGACACGCTTCCTCAAGGCCTATGACGCCAACCCGAACGTCAGCGCCGCCTCGGTCGATCCGGCCGCCGCGCGCGCGAACCGCTGGGTTTTCTACGACAAGTCCGGCGCGGCGCGCAGCGTCGCCGAGGTCCGCGCCCGCTTCGCCGCGCGCTTCAATGAATCGAGCGCGCCGATGCCGGCGGCCGCCCCCACGCCCACCGATGCGGAGCTGGCGGCGATGCGGCTCGCGGCGCTGAACGGCGTGGGTGCGGCAAACACCTCCCGGACGCCCGCGACGACCAGCGATCTGCTCGCCAGCCTCGCCGATCCCAATAACGACATGAGCACGCGCGATCTCAACCTCGCCTCGCTCAAGGCATCGAGCGCCGTGCTCACCCCGAGCCCGCAGACCGCGCGGCTCGCCTACCTCATGCTGTCCAGCCTCGGAGTCTGACGCGAAATGGCGACGACCGCGATCAACAAACGCGTATGGCTGGATGCGAGCAAGGGGGCGATCCTGCCGATCGCCTCCCTGATGCTGATCGCGCTGATGGTGGTGCCGATGCCCGCCATCATGCTCGACATGGGCTTCATCACCAACATCGTCATCTCGCTCGCCGTGCTGATGGTGGCGCTGAACGCCGCAAAGCCGCTCGATTTCTCCGCCTTCCCGACGGTGCTGCTGTTCGCCACCTTGTTGCGTCTCGCGCTCAACGTCGCCTCCACCCGCGTGGTGCTGGTGCACGGGCATGAGGGCGCGGGCGCGGCCGGCCATGTCATCGAGGCGTTCGGCAGCTTTCTGATCGGCGGCAACTACGCCGTCGGCATCTTCGTGTTCGCGATCCTGATGATCATCAACCTGGTGGTCATCACCAAGGGCGCGGGGCGCGTGTCCGAAGTCTCCGCCCGCTTCACGCTGGACGCCATGCCCGGCAAGCAGATGGCGATTGACGCCGACCTGAACGCCGGCCTGCTCACCCCGGACGAGGCCAAGCAGCGCCGCCAGGAGGTGGCGACCGAAGCGGATTTCTACGGCTCGATGGACGGCGCCTCCAAGTTCGTGAAGGGCGACGCCGTCGCCGGCGTGCTGATCCTCGCCGTCAACATCCTGGGCGGGCTGGTGCTGGGCGTGCTGAGCCACAAGATGGCGATCGGCGACGCGGCCAGGAATTACGTCCAGCTCGCGATCGGCGATGCGCTGGTGGCGCAGATCCCGGCGCTGCTGCTCTCGATCGCGGCGGCCGCGATCGTCACCCGCGTCAACTCGCCGCTCGATCTCGGCGGCCAGATTTCCAGCCAGTTCGGATCGGCCAGGGCGTGGACGCCGGTGGCCGCGATCCTGACCGTGCTCGGCGTGTTGCCGGGCATGCCGCACATCGTCGTGCTGCCCGCCGCGGCGGTGGCGGGCTACATCGCCTGGAAGCTCCGCAACGCCGACGCGCTGCGCAAGGCGGAGGCCGAGCTCGCCGCCAAGGCCCCGCCGCCCGCGCCCGCCAATCCCAGCGCGATCGGCTGGGACGAGGTGTCCGACGACGCGCCGCTGGGGCTCGAGATCGGCTACGGCCTCGTCTCCCTGGTCGACGATCGCAAGGGCGCGCCGCTGATGGCGCGGATCACCGGCATCCGCCGCCAGCTTTCCAAGGAGCTGGGCTTCGTCATCCCGCTGGTCCGCGTGCGCGACAATATGAACCTCGCCCCCAACGCCTACCGCATCACCGTGGCCGGCGTGGTGGTGGGCGAGGACGAATGCCATCCCAATGATCTGCTCGCGCTCGACAGCGGCGAGCTGGTCGGCCGGGTGGAGGGCCGCGCCGTCAAGGATCCCACCTTCGGGCTCGATGCGGTGTGGATCGCGCCGGACAAGCGCGGCGAGGCGGTGGTGGCGGGCTATACCGTCGTCGATCCCTCGACGGTGGTGGCGACGCATCTCAACCAGCTCATCGCCAATTCCGCCGCCGATCTGTTCGGCATGGACGAGGCGCAAAAGCTGCTCGACGCGCTCAAGGAGACGGCGCCGCAGCTCGTCTCCGGCCTCACCCCCAATCCGCTGCCGCTCGCCAGTATCGCCGCGCTGTGCCGCGCGCTGCTCGCCGAAGGCGTGCCGCTCAAGGATTTCCGCCGCATCGCCGAGGCGATGGCGGACGCGGCGCGCGAGGAGAGCGATCCCGTCCAGCTCGTTGAGCAGGTCCGCCGCCGCATCGGCGCGCTGATCGTGCAGACGCTGGTGCCCGTGCGCATGCCGCTCCCGGTCGTCACGCTCGACGCGGGGCTCGAAAGCCTGCTGACCCAGGCGGTCCGCACCGGCCCCAACACCAACCACCCGATCGAGCCGGCGCTCGCCGGGCGCATCGTCCAGGCGGTGAGCGAGGCGGCGGGGCCGCTGATCGGCGAGGCGCGGCGCTTCGCCATCGTTACCTCGCCGATCGCGCGCCGCGCGCTCGCCCGGCTGTTGCGCCCGCACATCGCCGATGCGCCGGTGCTCTCCTTCCTCGAAATCCCGGACGGCAAGCCGGTCGAGGTGGTCGCCGTAGTCGGCGGCCAGCCCGCGCAGCTTGGGCAACAGCGGCGTGAGCCGGAGCTGGTGCAGTGACCGCGCTCGCCATGACCTATCAGCGCCGCCCGGCGCGCCCCGATCCGGGGCGGCTGGTGGCCGAACATATGCCGCTGGTCCGCAAGATCGCCTGGCATGTCCACGGCCGCGTCTCCAACGCGATCGACATCGAGGACCTGGTGCAGATCGGCATGGTCGCGCTGGTGGAGGCCGCCAACGGCTATGAGGATCGCGGCCACGCCTTCGCCACCTATGCGGGCATGCGGGTGCGGGGCGCGATGATCGATCATCTGCGCCGCCACGCCGCCCAGTGCCGCTCCGGCATGCTCAAGCGCAAGGAGATCGCCGCCGCGCGCGCCGCGCTGGAGGCGAAGCTCGGCCGCGCCGCGACCGACGGCGAGCTGGCCGAGGCGATGGGCCTCGACGGGTCCGCATTTCGCGAGATGGCGGACGCGGCGGAAAGCGTGCGCCACGAATCGCTCGACGAGGTTTATTCGGACCAGTCGATGTGGTTCGCCGACCTGGAGGAGCGCGGCGAGGAGGCGCTGGATCGCGAGCGGCTCAAGGAGATGCTGGCGGACAGCATCGCGAGCCTGCCCGAACGCGAGGCGATGGTGCTCCAGCTCTATTTCGTCGAGGAGCTGAACCTCGAGGAGATCGGCCAGGTGCTCGACATCGGCGCCGCCCGCGTCTGCCAGATCAAGAAGACCGCGCTCGATCGGTTGCGCAAGAAGCTGACCGACTGGCGCTGACGGCGCAGCCCCCCTCCACGCTTCCTGTTTAGGGATCTCCGATGGCTACCAGCTTGGAAATGGTTTTTCGCAAGGCGCGCAGCGCCGAGAAGCGCGGAGACGAGGCGGAGGCCCGCCGCCTTCTGGAAGAGGTGCTGCAATCCTATCCCAAAAACGTCACTGCCCGGCGGAGCCTCGCGCGCCTGAACGATCCGGGCGCTTCGGGCGAGGCTCCGTCACAAGCTGAACTTCGGCGGCTGATCGAGGCGCACGAGCGCGGCGACCATGCCGAAACGATCCGGCTGGGCGAGATATTGGCGCGGAGAGACCCCGATAACGAAATCGTGCATACGCTGCTGGGCGCCGCGAAGCTCGGGCTGCGCGATTATATCGGAGCGGAAGGGGCCTTCCGCGAAGCGGTGCGGATCGAGCCGCTGAACGCCGCCCATTACAATAATCTGGGCATCGCGTTGCATGGGCAGGGCAGGCCGACCGAAGCGGAAAAGGCGTGCGTCAAGGCCATCAAGCTCGATCCCGGTTATACGGATGCGCATTTCAACCTCGGCATCATTCACGAGGACGGCGGACGGATCGAGGAGGCGGTCGCCTGTTGCCGCACCGTGCTGTGCCTCGCGCCGGATCATGTTTCCGCCCATTACAAGCTCGGCGCTCTCTATCGGGAGGCCAGGCGCTGGCCCGAGGCGATCGACGCTTATGTGAAGCTGCTCGCGATCGCGCCGGATCATGCCGCCGGGCTGCACGATCTCGGCAAGGCGCTGATGGGCATCGGTCATGTCGAAAGGGCGATCGAGACGTTCCGGCTGGCGATCCGGGCGGATCCGGCCAATGCCGGCCCCCATTGCGATCTGGGCCTGGCGCTGACCGCGGCGGGCAGGCTGGAGGAGGCGGCGGCCGCTTTCGCCCGCGCGACGGAATCGCTGCCTTCGCATTACGGCGTCTGGGGGCGGCTCCTCAATCTGCAAGCCTATCTGTGCGACTGGAGCGCGCGTCATGCCCTGTCGATGCTCCCGATCGAGGCGGACCAGTCGGGCATCCCCTTCGACGCCCTGCCGTTCGAGGATGATCCCCTGCGCCAGTTGCAGCGTTCGCAAGTCTATGCGAGCCGCCAGTTCCGGCCCGTGCAGGCGCCCCTCATCGCCCCGCCACGGAAGACGGGCGGCAGAATCCGCATCGGCTATTTCTCCGCCGATTTCTACGATCACGCGACGCTTCACCTGATGTCCGGCCTGCTGCGGGAGCATGACCGCTCGAAATTCGAGATCCGCGCCTATGATTTCAGCCCGACAGGGGGCGATGAGGGGCGGCGCAGGATCGGCGACCATGTGGATGCGTTCGTCGATATCCGCCGGATGACCGATCGCGATGCCGTGGATCTCATCCGCAGCCATGATCTCGATATCGCGGTCGATCTGAAAGGCTACACCAAGGATTGCCGCGCCCAAATCTTCGCGGAGCGGGTCGCGCCGGTCCAGATCAGCTATCTCGGCTATCCGGGCTCGCTGGGCGCGGATTTCATGGATTACCTCATAGCCGATCCTGTGGTCGTTCCGGCCGGTGACGAACGCTATTACAGCGAGCGGATCATCCGGCTGCCCGGCAGCTATCAACCGAACGACGACCGCCGCCCGATCGCGGATCTGGCTGACGACCGGGCGAGCCTGGGCCTGCCCGAAGACGGCTTCGTCTTCTGCTGCTTCAACCAGGGCTACAAGATCGGCCCGCGCGAGTTCGACATCTGGATGTGGCTGCTGCGCGAGGTTCCGGGCAGCGTGCTCTGGCTGCTGCATTGCGGCGAGACGGCGGAGGCCAATCTGCGCAAGGAAGCGACGGCGCGGGGCGTCGATCCGGCGCGGCTGGTCTTCGCCGCGAAGCTCCCCCATGCCGAGCATCTGACGCGGCATCGCCATGCCGATCTCTTCCTCGACACCTTCGCCGTGAACGCGCACACGACGGCCAGCGACGCGCTTTGGGGCGGCTTGCCGGTGCTGACGCTTGCGGGAAAGCAGTTCGCCGCGCGCGTCGCGGCCAGCCTGGTGACGGCGGTGGGCCTTCCCGATCTGGTCGCTTCCACGGAAGAGGATTATGCCCGGATGGCATTCGAGCTCGCACTTTCGCCCGAAAGGCTGGCGGCGATCCGGGCGCGGCTGGCGGAAAACCGGCTGTCCCATCCGCTTTTCGACACCATCCGCTATGCGCGGCATATCGAGGCGGCTTTCGAGGCCGTCCATGAGCGCCGCCTCCAAGGTCTGGCCCCCGATCATATCACGATCGGCTGACGCTCGGCGGAGACCGCTTCGGGCGAGGCTTCTTAGGGGTGAGGCTGCGCGCGATTCAGCCGCGCCTCCATGCGGTCCAGCTTCGTCGAGATTTCGGAAAAGCCGTCGCGGGTCGTGCTGTCCAACGCACTGAGCCCGCTTGGCTCGCGGCCGGCGAGGGCGATCTTCAGCAGGTCCAGCTCATGCCGGATGTCGGCGACCGTCGCCGGCTTGCCCGAGGGAGCGGCGCTCGCGAAATGTCGGGCGGCGGCATCCAGCCTGCTGCTCGCGCGATCCAGCCGCGCCACCAGTTCCGGCGTCCGCTCCAGCATCGCGCGTTCCTCGCGCGCCTGCCGGCGGTCGGCTTCGGCATGGGCCATGGTCCGGCCGACCATGATCAGCGCGCCCAGCGAGAACAGGCTCGTCAGCAGCGCCAGCGCGACGAGCACCAGCAGCAAGGGATGCGGTCTGGAACCGGCCGGCGCGGAAACCCGCGGCGGGAATGGCGCGGGGGCGTCGGCCGGTTCCTCCGCGGCGGCCTGCGGCGCAGCCGTGGACGGAGCCGACGATTCTTCGGCGGGAACCGGCGCATCGATCGGAACCGGCCGGGACGAGCTTTCCCCGGCGCGCGCGCCACTGCGCCGCGAAGCGCGGCGTTTTTGCGGAACGGCGACGGGCGCGGGTTCGTCGAACACCAGTTCCTTGTCGCCGTCTTCGGCCAGGAACTCCGGAAGGGCGGTCTGATCGTCGGTCATGGCGTGAATCCCGTTTCGAAGGATCGTCTTTGAAACGCGAATGGCCTCCGGCGCGGGGAGCGGTTGCGCCGGAGGCCACCAGCCTCAATTCAAAATACGCCGAGGCTTTACTGGAGGAGCTTCAGCACGCCCTGCTGCGACTGATTCGCCTGGGCGAGCATCGCGGTGGAAGCCTGGCTGAGGATCTGGGCCTTGGCGAGGTTGGTCGTCTCGGCCGAGAAGTCCGCGTCCTCGATACGACTGCGGGCGTCCGTCAGGTTGGTGACATTGTTGGTCAGGTTGTTGACCACCGAGTTGAGCCGGCTTTCGGAAGCGCCCAGTCCGGCCCGGACGTTGTTGATCGTCTTCAGCATCGCATCGACGCTCTTGATCGTCGTCTGGGCGTTGCCCACGCCGTTGCTGGCGCTGCCCGAAGCCGCGGTGTTCGACACGTCGAAGTTGCCGGCGGCGGCGGTGGAGCCGCTGGTCGCGGCCTCCATCTTGGTAATGTCGATCGTGCCGATGGTCACGGCCAGCTGATCGCCGCCTGTGGTGCCCGTGCCGCCCGCGCCAACCTGGATATTGACGCTCATGCCGGCGGTCGAGGCGGCGGAGGCGTCGCCCGGCTTGCCGGTGACGAAGAGCGAAACGCCGTTGAACTGGGTGTTCTGCAGCTCGCTCGAGATCTGGGAGGTGAGCTGGCCGACTTCCGCCTGCATGTTGGCGCGATCATCGTCGCTGTAGGTGCCCGAAGCGGACTGGACGGCCAGCTCGCGGATGCGCTGCAGCATGTTGGTCACTTCGTCCAGCGGGCCGTCGGCGGTCTGGGCGAGGCTGATGCCGTCGTTCGCGTTGCGGATCGCCTGGGTCATGCCCTTGATCTGCGACGTCATCGAGTTC
>Ga0164242_10004563_pt1 | contig 15541 bp, 18 predicted proteins | sample OricomgcompostMG_FD_108783 | JGI IMG/M metagenome (GOLD analysis project Ga0164242, IMG submission 108783) | Miracle-Growth compost microbial communities from Emeryville, California, USA - Original compost - Miracle growth compost (MG) ... | reverse complement strand
TTCCGCGTCGGTGGCAGTGACCGGGTTCCATCCCACGGGTGGGACGGTGATCTGAAGGTCGCCGCCGTTGTCATAGTCGTAGCGGATGCCCTGGTTCGCCCCGGGAATGATCGTGGCGTAGGTGCCGTCCGGCGCGATGGCGACCTTGGAGATGAGCTTCACCATCTTGACGCAGTCGGGTCGACCGCTGACGTGCTGCCAGGGGTATTCGCCCATGAACGCGGGTCCGGAGAGGACAGCGCCTATGACGACTGCCCTCAGCATCCACCGCACCGGCGTACGCACGACGATCCCTCCGAATGGGTACATCATCATCCTTGCGTCGAGCTACAGTCAACCAAATGCCGAACACCTGTTCGAGCTGGTAGCCGATCTTGGTGATGGTCGCGGTCGTCCAAGGCAGGGTTTCCCCTTAGGCGCCTACAGGGCGGCTGGCTGGTGCCGGAGAACCCGGAGTTCACCCGATCCGTATCACCGAGGACGTGCAGGCGCAGGGCGTGGTGCGGTCGTACTGAGCAACAACGACAGGTGCGTGGCCGCCCGCAGCGCAGAGGCGAAGGTGCTGGGGCGCCCAGATGAGCAGCGGCACGGTCACGAAGATCGCTAGCTACCGATTCCACGATGCCGGAAGCAACCTCCTAGCTGGGCGCGACGTATTAGTTACTGACCCGCCTCGTCACGGGGCTAACTGTTGAGAGTGGGAGGGGACGGCACGGATGTCGAAGAGCGGGCGGGGTGGCTCGTTCGATGACTGGGTGTCGGTGCACTCACGGTGGTTGATGGGGTTGGCGTTGTTGCTCACTTCGTGTCGGGCGGACGCGGAGGACTTGTTACAGGGGACGTTGGAACGCGCATTCCGGAAGTGGGTGGCACTCCCTCCGGACGCAGCAGAAGGGTACGTGCGGCGGATCATGCTGAACCTTGCGTCGGACGCGCAGCGGCGCAGCTTCCGGCGACCGGAGCGACTTGTCGCCGAACCCGAGGCTGGGTCGCACGACCCGTTCGGAGCGGCGGACGATCGACAACTGTTGCTGGACGCGGTGCGGCAGCTACCGCCTCGCCAACGCATGATCGTCGTTCTGCGGTACTGGGGTGATCTGTCTGAAGCTGAGATAGCCGCGGAACTGTCCATCTCACCCGGAACGGTCAAGAGCCAAGCGCATCACGCGATGACACATCTGCGGGCGTACGCGGCCGAACGGCGTTCAAATGAGGGCAGGCGATGGTGATGGATGACTTCGAGGTCCTGCTACGCCAGGCGCTGCATAGCGTCGATGACCAGGACGCCCCGGTGCCGCTGCTGGCAGTTGCTCGTCGGCATGGACGTCGGCGGCGCTCTACGACACTGGCTTGTACGTCGCTGCTGGTTGTCGCCGGTTTAGCGGGTGGGGCCACAGCACTTGCTGCCAGCGGCGGCCCCGATGGTTCCCAGACGGCCAGGGTCGCTGCGACCCCCTCCCGTCCGAGCGCCCCGTCGGCCGTGAGCAGCGCGCCAACAGCCGGGAGCGGAACAACGAACTGCATTCCAACCATGACGTTCACGACCGGTTTAGAGCAAGTGCCGGTGGGTGGGTGTGCGGGACTGCTTACGGGCGCAGCGCCCACCATGACGGTCCACGTTGGACAGTCGATCAGCGTGAGGATTCCGACTAATCCTGACGGCAGTCCGACCCAAGTGCTGCCGCAGAGTAGTGCTCCTTCCGTCGTTGTACTCACCGCTAATAACGCAACGTCCGGAACATATCTCGCTCGCTCGACCGGGACGACGACACTCCTGGAGAGGACGGCAAACTGCACGCTGTCGAATGGAGTGTGCCCCGCCCTGGTCGTCCGAGTCATCGAATGACCGATGAGACGGATTCCTTTAGCTCAATTTTTCCTCTAAGCAGAACGAGAGGCAACTAGACCAGAACGAAGTTAGGAGGGGTTATGAGCAGCAGCCAGAGAAGAATCTTAATTCGATCAAGTATAGCGGTGATGTCGGTTGCGGCCTGCTTGTCAAGCGTGCTCATAGTCAACACGACCGGGGCCGAAGCAGCCGTAGCGCAGGGAGATGTCCCCGGTGTCGCGTCCGACCAAGCGGCAGGCAGCCTTGCCACCCAAGGTTGGTTTGCTAACACGGCTGAATGTGTGCCGTGGACACAGAAATCGGTCGTTGCGATCAATTCGGACGGTGCAACAAGCGAGCCGCGGGACGGTGACGGATTAGGCCGCCAGTACACTTTTGTCTCCTCGACCGGGATCGACGTAACGCAGATACTCCCGCCGCCCAGTTGGAGACCACTACACGCCACGGACGCGCAACTAGCCCTCTACGGCTTCCAGCCTCGTCCTACCGACCCCGCGCTCATGGCTGACTGGGAGAAGGCAGCGACCGCGTTCAGGTCCGCGGGAGACCCGGGATACTGCTCCACGAAGTTGAAGGACAACGTCAATACGCCGAGGGCACCTGGGATTACGCCCACCGTTACGCCTGGAAACTGACTTACGGGCAGTCAGCCGTTGACCCCGTAGCGCCGGATGATGCCGTCGACCAGCAGATCGAGCCCGAGCCGGAACCCGCTGTCGTCCAAGCGGAAGAGCGGACCGATGTCGTCGAGCTGGGTCAGGACCGGGTACTCGCCGGCGGAGAAGCCGGCCGGTCGCCGCGCCGGCTCCGCGAGCTTCGCCGCGCCCGGGGCGCCCGCTGCGCCCAGCATCCCGTGCTCGAAGGCGACGAAGGACCTCGTGTAGTTCAGGCACACGTTGTAGACCCGTACCGCGTCGTCGAGGCCGAGCCCTGCGCGCAGCAGCAGCCCGACGCCGGTGTCCAGACGCCGGAGCTGAGCCGGCGTGAACGCCACACCCAGCACCACCGTCGGCGCGTACAGAGCCAGCTCGCGGTACGCGACGTAGGTCTCCATCAGGCTCCGATACGCCGCGAAGTACCCCAGCAGCTCCGCCCGCCACGGGCCGTCACCCGGCGGCGGGAGCTGGCGGACGAAATCGCGCAGCACCTGCTCGGTGAGCGCCGCGAGTAGCTCGTCCTTGTTCGCGAAGTAGCCGTAGATGCTCATCACGCCGCACTGCAGCTGTCGGCCGAGCGCTGCCATGCTCAGTCCCTGCAACCCGTCCCGCTCGACGACTTCCCGAGCCGCATCGAGGATCTGCTCGGAGCTGATCGACCCGCGGGCCCGACGCTGCCGTCCCGCGGTACGCGCCGGGGTCACCGCGTCACGAACGGATCGGCCGTGTCTGCGTCTGTGTCGTCCCCCAACTGTGCAACGCCGCTGCATGCAGCGCGCCGAGACCGCCTGCGACCATGACGATTACGTCTTCCGGTCGCCGCGCCAGCGGCACCCTGCCGTGCTCGTCCACCCAGCCGATGTCGGTGTACTGCTTGCGCCGGCTGGCGGTGAACTCCTCCAGCGGAATGGACGCGTACTCCCAGAGAAGCTGCTGCACATCGTTCACGTCCGGATACGCCGGGCCGAGCAACGCCGCCCACACCGGGTTGAACGCCACCACGACCTCGCCGAAGGACAGCTGGGTGAGATAGCTGTTCGCTCCCTGGTATGCCAGCGACCGCCCGACGAACTCCAGCAACTCACGCGGGTCCTGCGCGAGGGGCTCACAGATGTTGACCGTGCCCATGGTGCCGAACGCGGTCACCGCGTCCCCGGGGACGCCCCGCCGCTCCGCCAGCGGAAGCCAGGGCGAGCGCTCCTCCCACTCCGCGAACACGATTCCGGCCACTCGTCCCGGTTGTCCGAACACACTCTGCGAGGTGATCCCCACCCGCTGACCGGCAACGTTGCGCATCACCAGCCGGAACGCACGGCCGATCGCCGGTGCGAGACCATCTGCACCGCCGAGACAACCTGCGCCGTAAGGAATCCCGAGTCGGTGCCGAATCTCCCCGTTGACAATGAGCGCCGGTGTCACCGAGCCGGTGGTGGCGTGCAGCGCGTGCAGTTCGAAACCCTCGTCGGCAACCGCCTCGATAGCTGCACGCAGCAGCGGCAAGCTGGTCGCAGGCGCTCCCGCCATGACGGCGTTGATCGCCACCTTCTCCACCGTGCACGGCGCATCGGACGGTGGCAGTACCGCGATGACCTCGTCCGGCGGCAGCTGCCACGCATCGAGGTACGCCGACACCCGGTCCACCGTCGGCGGGACGAGCGGCAACCCGTCGCTCCACCCCTGCGCCTGTGCCCAGGCGTCGAAGGACTCCTGCTCGTCCACGACCTCGTGGATGGGGCTGACCAGCGTCGACTGCGTCACAGCACCGCCCCAAGGGTCTCGAGCAGCGTCGGCCAGGCATCGACTGCGGCCTTGCGAACCTGCTCTTCCGGCAGCGTCTGGAGCGAGTGCGGCAGCACGATCTGGCGCAGGCCGGGACGGCCGCGGTCGGTCGCGAGCGTCTGGGCGAGCAACGTGAATTCCTCGGTGACGCCGACGACAGCCGGCAGTCCGCTGTTCAGCCCGCTCAGGGCGTCGAAGACACTCCAGGACGTACACGACCCGCAGTTGCCCAGCCCGGAGATGATCAGGTCCACGCCACCGACGAACGCGTCGTACTCGGCCTGGAGCCGCTGTCCCTCAGCCCCTTTGACACCCTGCGCCCGGCGCCAGTAGGTCACGACGGCGCCGGCCTCCTCGAACCGGCGAGCCCACTCCTCGACGGCGTAGTCCCACGCTGGCCACAGCACATCCACCCGGAAGCCGACTCGCTTGCCACGCAGTGCGCCGACCGGCGGACCGGGGTCTGGGTCGCCTGTCACTGCGCCAGCGGTGGGGTCGAGCACCCGCAGGAGGCCTGGGCGGGCAGCGGTGCGCGCCGCCGGCACCTCAACCTTCTCCCGGGGATCCACCAGATCCAGGGCGCTGAAGCCGGGCACCTCCGCGGTCAGCCGTGCCTGGATCACCTCGCGGATCCGGCCGGGCGGCAATACGCAGTCCTCGCAGTCCACTCCGTCGAACGACAGGGCCAAGCCAACCGACCCGGCCTGTTCGTCGAGGCCGGTCAGCCGCAGCGCGGCGCCGTCTCCGGCGAACATCGCCGACAGCGACTCGACAACTGTGTCGACGTCCGTCCGCCGCATTCTCGTCTGCACGCTGGTACTGCTCATGCCGGCTCCTTTCGAAATGGGCCCAAACGCACGAGCCGCCGGGCGAGCTGGATCGCTGCGTTAACGTACGGCTATACGGTAGCGACTGTAAAGGGCTGCCTGCTTTCGGACGGTGTGGGTCAGCCGCCGATGCTCTGCACCCGGCGGGAGATCGCCCGGTCCGCCCCGCCGGAATCGGGCACGTCGAACGGCTCCATCCCCAGGACCTCGGCGGCGTGATCGCGCAGGTACTCCGGGGTGAGAGCGTCGACCTCGATGCCGTGTGCGGCGCCCACGAACAGCCGGCTGACCGCACCCCCACCAACCTCGAAGGCGGCGCCGGTGACCCGCGTGGTCTCGTGCGCCAGCCACAGCACTACCGGCGACACCGCCGACGACGGCGCGGCGCGCTCGATCGCCTGCAACAGCGAGGGCACTCCTTGCAGCCGGCCGGCAGCAAGCCGTGACCCGGCGAAGGGGGCGACCGCGTTGACGGTGACGCCGTACCGCATGCCCTCCGCGGCCAGCGACTGGGTCATCCCGTGTAGCGCTCCCTTGGCAGTGGCGTACGGCATCGCGCGAGCCAGGCCGAAGTAGCCCGCCGAGGACGTGGTGGTGATCACCCGGCCGAACCGCTGCCCGACCAGGTGCGGCCACGCCGCCGCGGTTACCTGGAAGGTTCCCAGGACATGCACGGCGAAGAACTGCTGCAGCAGCGCCGGAGTCACCTCACCGAGCTTGACGATTCGATCGATGCCGGCGTTGTTCACCACCACGTCGACCCGTCCGAACTCTTCGATCGCGCGCGCCACCACGGCTGCGGCGGCGTCCGGATCAGACACGTCGCCGCGGTCCGCGACCGCCTGTCCGCCCTGCTCCCGGATCTGCGCTGCCACCTGGCCCGCGACGTCCTCGCGCGGCGCGTCGTCCTCACCGTCGCTACTCCCGCCGAGATCGTTGACCACCACGGCGGCACCGCGGCCGGCGAACGCGAGCGCGTGTGCGCGGCCGACCCCACGACCGGCCCCGGTCACCACCACGACCCGACCGGTGAAGTCCAGATCCCCCGTCACGCCGTGGCCGCTTGCTCAACCTGCTTGCGCAGTTGTTGCTTGAGCACCTTTCCCATCGCGTTACGCGGCAGCGCCGGCAGGATCTCGAGCTGCTCGGGAATCTTGAACTTCGCGACGTCTCGCGCCCGGAAGAACTCGATCAACTCCGCCAGCGTCAGCGCCGGCGCACCGGGCGCCAGCACCACGAACGCGCAGCAACGCTCACCGGTGCGCTCGTCCGGCACTCCGACCGCGGCGGCTTCGACGATGGACGGATGCTCGGTCAGCACCCCCTCCACCTCGACGGCGGAGATGTTCTCCGCGTTGCGGATGATGACCTCCTTGAGCCGACCGGTGATCCGCAGGTTGCCGTCCGGTTCGAGCACGCCGAGATCGCCGGTGCGGACGAAACCCTGGGCGTCCAGGGCGCCGTCGTTGTCTCGATCGTCGACGTACCCGGCGAACAGTTGCGGACCACGCAACCGCACTTCGCCCTCCTGCCCCGGCGGCATTTCCTGTTCGTCCGGTCCGACGATGCGCAGGTCCACCCCCGGAGCGGGCGGTCCGGCAACGCCTGCCGGGACGGTCCGGCCCTTCTCCCGCGGGGCAAACCCGATCATGGGGCACTCGGTCAGCCCGTAGCCGTTGAACACCCCGTCGCCGCCCAGTTCGCGCAGCAGCGTCTCCTGCAGCGCAGCGGGCAGCGGCGCGCCGCCGCTGCAGAGCATGTTCAGCCGGCTGAACAGGCGTTCGCTGCCGTGTTCACGTTGCGCGGCCAGGTAGGCGTTGAAGAATGGCACCGCGCTGCCCATCAGCGTCACCCCGGCGCGGGCGAGGTCGTACGGCGTGCGCCGAGGGTCCCAGCGCTCGACCAGCATGGTCCCGCAGCCGCAGCGCAGGGCCGCGCCGAACAACCCCGGTCCACCAATGTGCGCGAACGGAAACGCGATGCTCGGCAAGTCGTCCGGCGCGAACTTCAACTGCAGGATCGGCGCATTCGACGCCGCGATCACGGACGCGTCCGAGTGCAGTACGCCCTTCGGTCGTCCCGTGGTCCCCGAGGTGAAGAAGACCCAGGCCGGACTGCGGTTGTCGGCCGGCTCGTCCGCGATATCCGGCAGCGCGGACACGTCGCCGATGGGCAGCGCGAGCTCGTCCGACGGCAGGTCGCAGGTCAGCACGTCGCAGCCGTACTCCGTACCGAGCTCAGCGGCGAGCGCGCCGTGGTCGAATCCCGCCCAGTTCCGCGGTGTGATCAACAGTCGTGGCTCCAACGCACCCATCACCACGTCCATCTCGGCGCGGCGCAGCACCGGCAGCAGCGGGGCCTGCCGGGTGCCCAGCCGAGCCAGTGCGGCCATCGTCACCGCAGCCTCCAGCGTGGTCGGCAGCTGCCAGGCCACCGAGTCCCCCGGGCGGATCCCCCGCTGCTGGAAGCCCGCGGCCACACGCTCCGCGGCATCGCGATATTCCGCGAACGTCAGCCGGCGGCCGCGGTCATCGAGCAGCGCCAATCGGTCCGGCGTCGCCTCCGCGCGGCGACGGATCAGCCCCCACCAGCCCAGCCGGGTCGTCCAGACCGGACCGTCCGGATCCGCTGCCAGGTCGCGGCTGGCCAGCACGCCCGCGGCGGCGTCCGGAACCGCCGACGGACTCACAGGTCCGCCGTCTTCGCGACCAGCTCGTCACCGAGCTTGCGTACCTCGGCGCGCATCTCGTCACCGCGCCCCCTGATCGCCACGGTGAGCCGGGAAATGCCGAAGTCCGCGAACACCCGCGCATCCTCCACCGTCCGCGCGCCGCCCGCGGTGAACTCCATCGCGTCCGGGGACCGACCGGCGTCCTGGGTCGCCCGGCGAACCTCGCCGATGAGCTTGGGCAGCTGCACCAGCGGGTCCTCGCCGGGAAACACGAACGGGAAGTAGCCGTCGCCGGCCCGCGCGGCTCGCCGGATCGCCGCCTTCGACGCCCCGCCGATGATCAGCGGGATCGTCCGGCGCACCGGCCACGGCCGGCACTCCACCTGATCGAAGTTGACGTAGTCCCCGGAGAAGCTGGCGACGTCGTCGCGCCACAGCACCCGGCAGGCGTCGATGTACTCGTCCATCCGCTTGCCGCGGTCGGTGAACTCCATGCCGACCGCGCCGTACTCCTCCGGCAGCTCACCGACGCCGATGCCGAGCATCAGTCGTCCACCGGAGAGGTGGTCGAGGGTGGCCGCGCTCTTGGCGAACACGACCGGCTGGTGCTCCGGCAGGATCAACACCCCGGTACCGAACCGGATCCGCTTCGTCGCGGACGCCACGTAGGAGAACCAGATCAACGGGTCCGGGATGCCGCCGCGGTGGGACAGTCGAGACATGCTGCCGCTGGTCGTGCCGCGGTACGGCGTCACGCCCTCGCCCTTGGCCTCGATGACATGCTCCGGCGCCCACAACGATTCGAAGCCGGCCTCCTCGGCGGCCTGCGCGAGCGCGACCGCCTCGTCCGGATCCGGAAAGCCGGTACTGGAGAAGACGATTCCCCATTTCATGCGTGAGACCCCATTTCGTTGGTACCCAGGTTCATCCGTACTCGAGCGTCATCGCCCGAGGAAGTCAGCGAGGTAGGGCTGTGCGGCCAGCATCCCGCCGTCGATCGGCAACGTCACCCCGTTGACGTACCGGGCCGCCCCGGAGGCCAGGAACGTGACCACCCGCGCCACGTCGTCGGCGTCCCCGACCGGGGACGGGGTATGCCGCTGGAAGATGGTCCGCATCTTCTCCAGTCCTCGTCCCGGGCCGGCGACGGTCTCGGTACGGGTGAGACCCGGCGCGACCGCGTTGCAGCGCACGCCACGCGGCCCGTACGCCGTCGCGACGCTGCGGGTGAGCGCCTCCACTCCCGCCTTGGACGCCGCGTACGCCGGACGGGTGTGCTCCGCCGCTGCGGCGGCGCCGGAGGAGATGTTGACCACCGAACCGCCGGCGCCCTCGAGCATTCCGGGGATCACCGCACGACATAACAGCATCGCGCCACGCAAATTCACCGCGAACGTGCGGTCCCAGACAGCGACATCCATCGTCAGCACGTCGGCATCCCGGCCGCTACCGGACAGGTCGGTGGCGGCGGCGTTGTTGACCAGCACCGAGATCGGACCGAGCAGGTGCGCCGCTTCCGCGACCGCGCGACCGACCGCGTCCTCGTCCGCCACGTCCAGCTCGATCCCGACCGCGCGACCGCCGGCTGCGGTGACGTCACGGGCGACCTGCCCGGCGCGAACCGGGTCGATGTCGGTGACCGCGACCGCTGCGCCCTTCGACGCGAGCTGGCGTGCGCACGCGGCGCCGATGCCGGAGCCCGCCCCGGTAACCAGTGCGACGTCGCCGCTCAGCGGCAACCAGATGGTTTCCTCGACGGGCTCGGAGGTACTCATCGTAGGTAGTCGTGCCCACCGTCGACCATCAGCGTGGTGCCAGTGACGTATCTGCCGTCCGGCCCGACCAGGTAGACGACGGCGCGGCCGATGTCGCGTTCGGCATCGCCCAGCCACCCCAGCGGCACCCGGTCGACCAGCGAGTTGCCGGCGGCGGGCAGATCACCGGACCAGCTGTCCATGCCAGGCGACGCGGCAAGCGGACAGATCACGTTGACCCGCACCCCATGCGGGCCCCACTCGACCGCGGCGACCCGGCTCAACACCCGGATCGCCTCCTTGACGGTGGCATACCCACCCATCGCGGGTTGCGCGGTCAGGCTACTGCCGGACCCGAAGTTGACGACGCTACCGCCGGTCTTGCGCAGGTCTTCGAAACAGGCCTGCATGAACCGGAGGGTGCCGACCGGGCCGGACTGCCACTGCTCCTCGAATGCCTCCTCGGTGAGACGCCGGATCGACCCGTAGTGCATCGACTGGGCCACGTTCACCAGGATCTGGACCGGTCCGTACGCCTCTTGGGCGGCGGCGACGCAAGCATCGACGTCGTCCCGTGACACCACGTCGCAGCGGACCGCCTGCGCGGTGCCGCCGCGCTCGGTGATCTCGGCGACCACCGCCTCACACTTGGACAACGTCCGGCCGGCAACGGTCACCCGCGCGCCTTCGGCAGCGAGCGCCAGCGACACCCCCCGGCCGACTCCCTGGCCTGCTCCGGTGACGATGGCCGACCGGCCCTCGAGGATCACAGCGCGGCCCCGTGCGTACGCCAGGCGTATACCGGATCGCCGGTGTCCCGGCTGGCCAGACTCCCGAACTTCTCCCCCCGGTCGCGGTCGCGCTCCCACGGAGTGACCCACTCGATCGCAGTGACCCGGTCAGCGATCCGCCACTCCCCGTCCCGGCGCTCGAACCGGTCCACGTACCGGAAGCCGGCGGCGTAGTTCCACCGGATGTCCCCGGCGGGCGGACCGGAATGGTAGGCGACGCCGTACGTCTCGACGCCGGCCACGTCCCCGTCCAGCTCCACCATGATGTTGGCCAGGTTGTGCATCGTCATGTCGTTGCGTTGCAGCAGCGGCCCGACCCAGGCGATGAACTCGTCCCGCTTGCCGGTGAACGTGCCGTGCACGTCGGTGGCCTCCGGCCAGTAACAGCTGCGCACCAATTCGAGGTCGAGCCGGTCGATGCCACGCGCGTACCGCAGGATCACCCGGCGGATCTCCTGTTCGTCCAGCAACGCCTGCAGCGCTGCCTGCGACACCGTCATGACGATCCCTTCGCCTTCTTGACGAAATGCTCAGCGGGCCGGTGTACCAGCTCGACGGTGAAGCCATCCGGGTCGTTGAGGAACATCACCCGCAGCACGCCGATCGGCGTGCCGTCGAGCGGGAACGACTGCGGCTCTGGGCATTTCCAGCCCGCCCCGGTCAGCGCCGCGATGCTGGCGTCGAGATCCTCCACCGAGATCGCCATCCGGACCATGCCGCGGAACCACAGCCGCCGCTCCGCCGGCTGCTCGGCAACGGGGTCAAGCCACTGCGTCAGGGCCAGATCGGCCGATCCGTCCGGCAGGGCCACCGTGGCGGTACGCGCTCTCAGCCGTTTCCCGGCCACGACCAGTTCGACGTCGGCCGGAGCGGAGGTCGAACTGAAGCCGAGGGCCGCGTACCAGCCGAGCGACGCGTCCAGGTCGGCGCAACCGATCCGGGTGCCGGCGACCTGCGCGTCGCCCTGCAGGCCGGTGGCGGTAACCAGCTCGGCATAGACCCCGTCCGGGTCGCGGACCAACAGGCCGTCCGGTCCGAGCTCGCTCACGACCTCTCCGCCGTGGGCGGCGGCCTTCTCTGCAGCACCCTTCAGCGAGCGCACCCCGAAACGGACCGAGCCCGCGCCGCGGTGGGTGAACTGCTCGTACGCCTTCCCGGCCGTAGTCGGCCGGCGCCACTCCACCAGTTCCAGCGCCGGGCTGGTGCGCGGGCCGCGATCGTCGTACAGGAACGCCGCGACGCTGGAGACCGGCTCGTCGATGCCGTGGAAACGCCAGTCACCGTCGTCACCGCCGCTACGCATCCGCTCGTTCAAGCCGAGCAACTCCCGGTAGAAGCGGACCGAAGCCTCCAGGTCGCTCGTATTCAGGTTGAGGTGCAGCACATGCCGCGCGCTCACCAGAGTGGGCCCGACAGTCGCCATCGATCAGTCTCCTTAGGTCGAGCCGTATCAGCGCAACGCCCGGAGGGCGAAGCCAAGCACGGCGTCACGTTCTGCTTGGGTGGGAACAGTGCGGTCCAAGACGTGCGACTGCATGACGGACATCGCGAGGTGGAAGACCGCGCGCGCGTCGGCGCGGGGATCGTCGGAGTGCAGTTCACCGGCTTCGACGGCCTGTGCGATCGCGGTAGTGAGCAGATCCAGCATCGCGGTACCGGTGGTCCGGTAGACCTCGGGTACCGATTCCCGCAGCCGCGCACCGTGCACCAGAAACGGCCGGCCGAGCGCCGCCGCATCCGTATCGGCCGCCTGGTCGAGTACGCCGAGCACCCAGGTGCGGACCCGTCCGACGGGGGTCGCCTCCCGGGCCATCCGCTCGGTCAGGAACGCCGTGAGCTGGCCCTGCAGATCCTCGATCAGGACCAGCATGAAGTCGTCCTTGGTCGCGAAGTGGCGATAGAACGACCGGTTCGCGAGGCCGGCCTCCGTCAACAGGTCGCGCAGGCTCAGCTCCACCGTGCCGCCCTGGCGAATCAGCCGGTACGCCGCGTCGAGCAGGCGGGCAACTTCGGTCTCGGCTCCCTCGTACCGGCTGGTCAGCGACCGCTCGACCGCGGCCTGACGCAGCGGAGGCGCATCGCGGTCGAGTCGCGCCGAGGCGAGCGGCTGCGGCACGACTTCTCCTGTCCCGACTCCCGTGGTCGAGAGCACAATTCTCACTGGAGAGTGCAGCGTTCTCGCGACTTCGTCAAGGGGCCGCGGACAGACCACCCGCCAGGCGGATCAGCGGGCGAAGTTGACGAACTCGAGATCCGCTCCGCCCGCGCTGACGACCACCGACGTCATATCCAGCGCCGGGACCTCGACCGGGCCGGTCACCGCGATTCCATCTCGGGACGCGCACGCCTCGATGACCTCTTGGAGGTTGCGCGCGGTGAAAACCAGCAGCCTCGGTCCCGGCTCGACCTGACCGCGCAGGCTCTCGTGCAGCTGGCAGACCTCGATCAGTCCGGAGTTCCCGTGGCCGACGATCCAGCAGCGCACGTCACCTGCCTCCGGCACCTTCAACAGGGTGGCGAAGGTATCCCCGGGCGCGACGAACTCCTGCACGAGCGGAAGCCCGATCGAGTGCCTTAGGACTTCGAGCAGTGGTTCGGGCTCGAAGGTCAGGATCGTGACGTGGTGAAAGGCCTTCACCCGATGGACGCCGCACCGTGCAGCGCGACCGAGTCACGGTAACCGGGCCAGCCCCGGTGACCCTTCGCGACGTCGATCATCTCCTGCCAGCGCGCCCGGCTGGTTTCGGTGACGGTCATGTCGAATCTGGTCGCGTGCCGGAACTCGAGCACCGCCGCGCCGTCGCTGCCAGCCCGGTACCCGTAGGGTCGACCGGCCGGAATGAAGAACCCGGCACCGGCGTCGAGTCGACGACGGCCGAGCAACACCCACCCGGAAAGCACGTAGTAGAGGCAGTCCACGTTGTGCGTGTGCGCGGGCAGGATCGAGTCCGGCGCGAGCCGGATGTTGACGAGGCTGAACCCGGAGGGGTTGCGGTCGCAGAAGATCGCGTCGGTGGAGAACGCCTCGGGGAGCAGCTCCAGGTCGGCGGGGTCGAAGGCCGCCACGACATCCTCGGGCGGCCCCTGGTAGTCCATGAGCTCGTCGATCCCGGCCTCGGGCGCACCGTCGAAGATACGGAACTTCAGCCCGTCGCCCGGACCGGACCCGTACGGGGCGACGACACCGTCGGCGCCGGCACTCTCGCTGACATCAAGTTCGGCCATGACGACACGCTACTGCACGACAGGCCGCACGAAACGTCGTCACCGGCCGCTGCCGAACACCTCCAGCAGGTCGTCGGCAGAGGTGATCGTCGCGATGAGCGACAACGATTGGTCGATCACCGTCTGGGCGAAGTCGGCGGGGACCCCGGCCACCGCATCCCGGGGGATGACCACCTGATAGCCGAGGTCGAGCGCGGACAGCGCCATCCCGTAGATGCCGAGGTTCACCGACACACCGGTCGCGACGACGGTCTTGATCCCGAGGTTGCGCAGGATCTGGTCCAGCTGTGTCGAGGTGAAGGCGGTCATACCGGTGAGCCTCGGCACCACGATGTCGACCGGATCGGCGAGACCGTCGATCAACTCGACGCCGGGCGTCCCGATCTGGGTCGGCGCGACCCCGTTCTCGATCCGGATCCGCTCGCTCAGGGCGAAGATCTTGCAGTTCACCGTCGCCCCTGCGCCGTCAGGACGCGTCTGATGGGTGCAATGCACCACCCGGACGCCGGCCTGGCGGGCGCCGTCGCACAACCGCCGGACCACGTCCAACATTCCGCTGCGCTGCACCTCCTCTACGAGCGCGGGCAACGTCGCATTGCCTCCGACGATCCCTTGCTGTAGCTCCATCGTGAGCACGGCCGTGGTGGACGGGTCGATCACCCGTCGCAGCCGGTCCAGTTCCTTCTGTCCCGTCCTAGCCGGTGACCCGGTCGCTTCAGTCATGGCAGCCCCTCGTTCGCTGTAGTCACCGCAACGTAGCGAACGTGCGCGGCAGTGCAAGCGCGCGCCACTGCGGTCACAACTGTGCTAAGCAGGCACCGTGAATTTCGACGCATGCCGTCTGCGGGCCGACGAGCGGGAGGATCTGCTTGCGCAGCAGGACGAATGCACGATCAGCTGGATGAACGACGCGGGCTGGCCGGTCTCAGTGGTGCAGACCTACGTCTGGGCGCGAGGCGCCTTCTGGGTGACTGCGTTTCAGGACAAGCCACGCGTGGACCGGTTGCGTGCCGACCAGCGGGCGGCGGTTGCGGTGTCGAGCAAGGGCACCTCGGTCGGCCCGGAGCGGATGGCGTCGGCGCGAGTGATCGCCACGGTGCACGACGACGAAAGCACGGCGAGCTGGTTCTACCCGGCGTTCGCGGCCCGGCTCACACCGGACGAGAAGGCACGCGACCAGTTCGCGGGGATGCTCGGCAAGCAGGACCGGGTCGTGATCGAATTGCGCCCGGTGAGCTGGACGACCTTCGACGGCGTCCGGCTCCGAACCCGACGATCCTGATCGGTCTGTTCCCAGCGGCTCCGTGCCGTTGGGCTACGCGCTCCGCTGCCTACCGTGCCGCCTCTCGCTGGCCCAGCCGAACGCGGTGTCGGGCGATGCGAGCAGCGCCGGGAGGGTTCTCGCCCGGCGGTAGTAGAGCTGCGGGTCGTACTCGAGCATGAAGCCGTAGCCGCCGTGGAAATGCAGCGACCGCGAGGCAGACGTGCGTGCCGCCTCGGTGGCGGTGGCGAACGCCGCGGCACTCAACTCGGGGACGAGGTCCGGCTCGACAGCATCCGCCCAGGCCGCCTCGTAACACAGCAACCGCACGCCTTCGAGTTCAGTGGCGCTGTCGGCGAGCCGATGCGCGACCGCTTGGAACGAACCGATCGGCCGGTCGAACGCACTCCGCTCCTTGGTGTACGCGACCGCGGCATCGAGCGCGGCCGCGCCGGTCCCGACCAGTGATGCCGCGGTCAGCGTCATCCACGCGTCGATTCCGCGGTGAAAGGCTGTCGTTGCCACCTCTCCCTCCACCACCACCGTGGCGGAACTGTCCAGGGTGAGATCGGCGATCGCCAGCGCGCCGGTGGTCTGTACCGGTATCGCATCGGGACGCTCGACCCATAACAGTCGTGTCCCGTCGAGACAGACCACCATGTCGGCGACGGCCCCGTATGGCACCAAGGGCGCCGCAGCGCCGCTGACCGGGTGCAGAGCGCAGGTCA
>Ga0164242_10004562_pt1 | contig 15543 bp, 13 predicted proteins | sample OricomgcompostMG_FD_108783 | JGI IMG/M metagenome (GOLD analysis project Ga0164242, IMG submission 108783) | Miracle-Growth compost microbial communities from Emeryville, California, USA - Original compost - Miracle growth compost (MG) ... | reverse complement strand
TATGAATGGGACAATTGCGCCCCCGCCGCCGTCGCCCAAGCCGCCGGCCTCCACACCTCCCGAGCCGACGGCTCCCCCCTCGCCTACAACAACCCCAACCCACACCTCCCGGATTTGCTGATCGCGCGAGCGGATCTTGCCGAAACCGTGCTGGCGATGTTGCGGGAAATGACCGCCTGACGGTGCCGCATAGTTCGAAAGACACTTGCGCCCGATCCCTCGCCCGAAGTCTCAGGGACGGTATTCGTCACCGTCTGCCTGAGGCAGCCTGTCGGCGTGGTGGCGGCGAGCACGCCCTGGAACTTTCCGCGGTGGTGCGCCAGTCCGCCGGCATCATCAAGAAGCTGAGTCAGGAGCTCGGCGGCAACACGCCTTCTCGAAATCAAATATCTCTGATGGGGGTCTGAACAACCCGACAAGTCATTGGGAAGATAGCCGTCTCGCTGTCAGGCGAGATGCTGCGCGAAGAAGGCGTCCGTCCGGGAGTCGGCGAGCTGCGCGGCGGCCTCGTTCCGGCGCGTCCCGAAGGTGGTCGCGAAGCCGTGGTCCAGCCCCTCATAATCATGCAGCGTCACCTTGGGATGGTGATCGAGCCCCTTATGCATCGCCTTCTGCACCTCGGGCGAAACGAAGTGGTCGGCGGTCGGGATGTGCAGCATCAGCGGATGGGCGATCGCGTGCGCTTCCCGAAGCAGCTCATCGATCCCCACGCCGTAATAGCCGACCGAGGCGTCGATATCGGTGCGCGCCGCAGTCATGAAGGCGAGTCGGCCGCCCATGCAATAACCCACCGCGCCCACCTTGCCGCCGCCGACCATGCCGCGCGCGGTCTGGATCGTCGCCTCGATATCCCTGATGCCCTGATCCTGATTGAACTTCGTCATCAGGTCGATGCCGCGCTGGAGCGCTCCCTCGGCGTCGGGATCGACCGCGAAGCCCGCCTCCAGCCGCCAGAACAGGTCCGGCGCCAGCGCCAGATACCCTTGTTCCGCGAAACGATCGCACTTGGCGCGGATGCCCTCGTTGATCCCGAAAATCTCCTGGATGACGATGATGGCGGCGCGGGCCGGCGTCTTTGGCTCGGCGATATAGCAACCGAACCGCCCGGCACCGTTCAGTTCATGGATTTCGATCATCCGGCCCATCATCCTCTCCTCAGCTTCCGGTTTCGCCTGCTGCGGACGATGCCTATCCTTAAGCCCTGCTGCGCGGAAGCCCCGGCCGCCGTTCCGCCGTCATGCTGCGCAGCACCTCGCTGGTGCCGCCGTGGATAGTGGCGGCGGTGGAGTGACGATAGGCTTCTCGATGTTCGGCCCCGATCTCCGGCCGCGGTCAATCGATCGGCCGCCGCGCGCGCAGCGCCTGGGCCAGCGTGCCCTCGTCGAGATAATCGAGCTCGCCGCCCACCGGCAGGCCGTGCGCGAGGCGGGTGAGGCGCACCGGAAGCCCCTCCAGCCGCTCGGCGATATAATGGGCGGTGGTCTGCCCCTCGAGCGTGGCATTGGTGGCGAGCACCACCTCGTCGATCCCGCCCGCCGCGACGCGCGCGACCAGCCGGTCGATCCCCAGATCCTCCGGCCGCACCCCGTCCAGCGCCGAGAGCCGGCCGCCCAGCACATGGAAGCGGCCCGGAAACAGCCGGGTCCGCTCCAGCGCCCACAGGTCCGCCACTTCCTCCACCACGCAGAGCGAGCGGAAATCGCGGCGCGGATCGGCGCAGATGCCGCAAGGATCGGTGGTGTCGATATTGCCGCAGACGTGGCAGGTGGCGAGCCGCTCGCTCACCTGCTCCAGCGCGCGCAGCAACGGCGCGAGCGCGCCTTCGCGCTTCCGGAGCAGGTGAAGCACGGCGCGGCGGGCGGAGCGGGGGCCGAGGCCGGGCAGACGCGCCAGCGCCTGGGTCAGCGCCTCGATTTCGGGAGAAGCCATCGCGGCCACAATATGAGGTTGCGCTTCGCCTTGCCAAGCGTTTGAGAGAAGCGATGCGCATCGCCTTCATGGGAACCCCCGATTTCGCCGTGCCGACGCTCGACGCGCTGGCCGAGGCCGGGCACGATATCGCCGCCGTCTATACCCAGCCGCCCCGGCGCGCGGGGCGCGGCAAGGCGCTCTCCCCCTCCCCCGTCCAGCGCCAAGCGGAGGAGCTGGGGCTGGAGGTGCGCGCGCCCCTCACCCTCCGCGATTCCGTCGAGCAGGCGGCCTTCGCCGCGCTCGATCTCGATATCGCGGTGGTGGCGGCCTATGGGCTGATCCTGCCCCAGCCGATCCTCGACGCGCCGAGGCGGGGATGCCTCAACGTCCATGCCTCGCTGCTGCCGCGCTGGCGCGGCGCCGCCCCGATCCAGCGCGCCATCCTCGCCGGCGACGAGGAAACGGGCGTCACCATCATGCGGATGGAGCGCGGGCTGGACACCGGCCCGATGCTGGCGACGGTGCGCGCCCGGATCGACAACAAGACCGCCGGCGCGCTCACCGCCGAACTCGCGGACAAGGGCGCGAAGCTGATGGCGCGCGTGCTGGCCGATCCGGACGGTTTCACGCCCGAGCCGCAGCCCGAGGAGGGCGTCACCTACGCCGCCAAGATCGACAAGGCCGAGGCCCGGCTGGATTTCACCCGCAGCGCGGAGGAGGTCGACCGGCAGGTCCGCGCCTTTAACCCCGCGCCGGGGGCCTTCTTCGAATATCAGGGCGAGCGCATCCAGATCCTCGCCGTCGCGATCGAGGAGGCCCAGGGCGCGCCCGGCGAGGTCATCGACCATGAGCTCTGCATCGCCTGCGACGAAGGCGCGGTCCGCCCGCTGCTCGTCAAGCGCGCCGGCCGCGCGGCGATGACCGCGGCCGAGCTGCTGCGCGGCTTCCCGATCCCCAAGGGCGCGCGGCTTTGACGCGCTTCCGGCTGACGGTGGAGTATGACGGCCGCCCCTTCATGGGCTGGCAGCGCCAGGCGCACGGCCCGAGCGTACAGGAGACGATCGAGCGCGCCGTCGCCGACGTCACCGGCGAGCAGGCGGCCGTCCACGCCGCCGGCCGCACCGATGCCGGCGTCCACGCGCTGGCAATGGCGGCGCATGTCGAGGTCACGAAGGCGATCACCCCCTTCCGGCTGATGGAGGCGTTGAACGCCCGCATGCGCCCCGCCCCGGTGGCGATCCTCACCTGCGAGGCCGTGGCGGAGGACTGGCACGCCCGCTTCTCCTGCATCGGCCGCCGCTATATCTACCGCATCGCCGAGCGTCGCGCGCCGCTGACCCTGGACTTGGGCCGCGCCTGGCGCGTCGCCCCGCCGCTCGATAGGGACGCGATGCACGAGGCGGCGCAATGCCTGGTGGGGCGGCACGATTTCACCACCTTCCGCTCCGTCCATTGCCAGTCCGATAGCCCGGTCAAGACGCTCGATCGTCTGGAGGTGCGGCGCGCACCCGGCGGCATCGAGGTGGAGGCGGCCGCCCGCTCCTTCCTTCACCATCAGGTCCGCTCGATGGTCGGCTGCCTGGCGCTGGTCGGTCGCGGGCAATGGTCGGTCGAGGACATGGCCGCCGCCTTGGAAGCGAAGGACCGCTCCGCCCTCGGCCTCAACGCACCGCCGGACGGGCTCTATTTCGTCGAGGCGGTCTATCCCTGAGGCCGCGCCTCTCCCTCCGGTGAAAAGCGGAGCAGCAGATAGCCCGCCACGGCCGAAACCAGGGATCCGCCCAGCACCCCGATCTTCACCTCGGCGAGATGACGCGGATCGGTGAAGGCCAGGCCGCCGATGAACAGGCTCATCGTGAAGCCGATGCCGCACAGCAGCGCGACGCCGTAGATCTGCCGCCAATTCGTGCCCTGCGGCCGCGCCGCGATGCGCAGGGCCACCGCAATGCGCACCGCGGCCAGCACGCCGATCTGCTTGCCCACGAACAGGGCGGCGGCGATGGCGAGCGGCAGCGGCGCGAGCAGGTCGCCCACTCCCATCCTGTCCAGCGCCACGCCCGCATTGGCGAAGCCGAACAGCGGCAGCACGCCATAGGCGACCGGCCCGCGCACGGCATGCTCCAGCCGATGCAGCGGCGAGCGTTCCGGCGGAACATCCTCGCCGCGCGCGCCCAACGGAATGGTGAGCGCCGCGAGCACGCCGGCGACGGTCGCATGGACGCCGGAAAGGAAAACCGCCGTCCACAACCCCGCCGCCAACGCCAGATAGACGGGCAGCGCCCGTACGCCGGCCCGATTCAGGGCCAGCATCCCCGCAAAGAGCAGCCCCGCCACCAACAGCGCCACGAAATGAATCTTCGCGCTGTAGGCGAGCGCGATGATCAGGATTGCTCCCAGATCATCGATCACCGCGACGGTGATCAGGAACAGCTTCAGCGATGTCGGCGCGCGGCGCCCGAGCAGCGCCAGCACGCCGGAGGCGAAGGCGATATCGGTGGCGGCCGGGATGGCCCAGCCGTGCAACAGCTCGGGCGAATGGCGGGTCAGGGCGAGATAAAGCAGCGCCGGGGCCAGCATCCCGGCCGCCGCCGCGAGCAAGGGCAGCCGCCGGTCCGCCCAGGTCGAAAGTTCGCCGGACAGGAACTCGCGCTTGATCTCCAGCCCCGCCAGCAGGAAGAACAGCGCCATCAGCCCGTCGTTGATCCAATGGAGGATCGAAAGGGGCCCGATAGGCGCCTCCAGCCCGAGGAAATAGGCGCTGGCAAGCCGACTGTTGGCGACCAGCAAGGCCAGCGCGGCCGCCGCCATCAGCAGCAGGCCGGCCGAGGCGTCATTGCCGAAAAAGGCTTTCAGCGCCGAAGCCGGACCTTCCTTCCACCGCAACGGACGCATCGCCTACTCCCCAAGCCGAAGCCCTCCGTCCGCCAAATCCGGAGCGCATTCAACATGCCTGCTCAAAAACAGGCGTTACCGGGCCAATGCTCCGCTTCGCGCAGTTCGGCCACCCCGCTGGCGCAGCCCGTCAGGCATCGGATCGTTTCTCACCGCGTGCAGGATCGGGCAAAGTCGAGAGCCAAGGTGCGGCCGCCGAGACGTGCCGCCGGTGATTAAAGCCGAATGAGATGAGCCTTATCCTCGTCGATGAAATGAGCCTTATCCCTCGTCGATGAGAGGAACATTATCCCTCGTCATTGCGAGCGCAGCGAAGCAATCCAGTCCCGAAACCGGACTGCTTCGCTGCACTCGCAATGAGAGTTCAACCGCACATCATCCAGCTCTAGGAAATTGTGCTCACGGGAGGCCGCAAAACGGCGCGGAGAAGGCTCTTCGCGCGACGGGCCGGACGGGCAGAGAGCGCCGTGCAGCAGCCGCACATCGCATTACGGACCACAGGCCGCGACGCAGCTCGATTCTCTTCGCGTCTCCGCGCACACCAGACCCTCTGCACCTCGGCATCTCTGCGCGAATAGATTCGAACGCCGGCGCATATGCCGCGGGGACAATCGCCTACCCCTCACCCGCTCCGATCAGCTCGCTGTCGCTGCCCCGCGCCAGCACCTCCACCGGAGCGGCGGCCTCGATCTCGCGGCCGCCGGTTTCGATGTTGAGGTCGCGGAAGCGGCGGGCCGTTACCAGCACGCGGCCGTCGAAGGAACTGACGAACTTGTTGTAATTGTCGACGGCCGTGTTGAGGCCGCCGCCGACGCGCTTGAGATGCCCCGCCACGACCGTCAGCCGTTCGTACATCTCCTTGCCGAGCGCGCCGATCTGGCGGGCTTCGGCGGCGAGCTTCTCCTGCCGCCACACCCCCGCCACGGTACGGGCGAGCGCGACCAGATTGGTGGGCGCGGCGAGCAGCACACGCTTGGCGAAGGCATAGTCCCACAAGGTCGGATCGGCGTCGGTCGCGGCGGAGAGGAAATGCTCGCCGGGCACGAACATGATGACGAACTCGGGCGTATCCTCGAACTGGGTCCAGTAGCTCTTGGCGGCGAGCGCGGTGACGTGCGCCTTCATCGCCTGGGCGTGAGCCGAGAGATGGCGCGCGCGCTCCGCCTCGTCGATCGCGGCGTAGGCGTCCTGATAGGCGTTGAGCGACACCTTGGCGTCGATCACCAGCGATTTGCCGCCGGGCACGCGGATCACCGCATCGGGGCGCAGTCGCCCGTCCTCGGTCGTGACCGACACCTCCATCTCGAAATCGGTATGCTCGGCGAGCCCGCAGGTCTCCAGCACGTTCCTGAGCTGCTGCTCGCCCCAGCGGCCCCGCGCCTTGGGCGCGGCGCGCAGCGCATTGACCAGCCGCGCCGCCTCGCCACGCACCGCCTCCTGGCCCTCGCGCATCGCGGTAATGAGGCCGGTCAGATTGCCGTAAGCCTCGGTGCGGTCCTTCTCGACCTGCTCGACCCGCTCCTCATAGCGTTTGAGCGTGGTCTCGACCGGGCCAAGCAGCGCCTTCAGCCGCTCGCCCGATTTCTCGTCGGCCTGGGCGAAGCGTTGGTCGGCGCGCTCCAGAAACGCCTTCTGCGCCTCGCCGAGCAGCTTCGCGCCGACCTCACTGAACTGCGCGGAAAGCGCCTCCTTGGCTTCGCGCAGCTCGGTCATCCGCGCCTCGAACGCCTCCGCCCGCTGGGCCGCGCCGGCGCGCTCGGCGGCGAGATCGCGCAGCGCCGCGTCGCGCTCGCGCGTCACCTCGTCCAGCGTCGCGCGCAGCAGCCCCGCCGTCCCGGCGCGCTCCTTCGCCACCGCCAGTTCCGATTCGGCGGCGCGCAGCCGCTCGTCGATCCGGTCACGCTCGCCGCGCCGCGCCGCCGCGGGGCGCGAGCCGAACAGCCAGCCGAGCGCGAGGCCGACGATCAACGCGATCAGGCCGAGAATGGCGGCGTCCACGCTTCCTCCCCGAATGAGAACGAAAGTGGAACCTAGCAGGCGGTTTCCAACAATGCAACCGTTCCGCCGCTCGACCATTGCCCAACGGCATGAGACAGATGCTTCCTCTCCTCGCGCTCGGCCTGCTCGCCGCCTGCGGCCGCCAGCACTCTTCAGCCGATCACGCCGACGACCGCGCCGCCTCTCAGCCTGCGCCCGTTGCGGTCTCAGCGCCGAAGGCTTCGCCTGACGTCCCCGGAACCGCCCTGCCCCCGGCCGACGCGAAGCTCCGCTATATCGGCCGCTGGGCGGCGCGCCTCGATCTCTGCCGAGCCGGCGCGTGGCGCTTCACGGCCCGGCGCCTGAGCACCGCCGGCGAAGTCTCCTGCGATTTCGATCATGTCGGCCCGATCCCGGGCGGCTATGCGATCGACGCCACCTGCACCGCCGAAGCGCCGCCGGTGAAGGATCACTTCACCCTGCGCTTCGCCGAATCGGCCCGCGCCATGCTGGTCGCGGGTTCGAAGGTGCTGGCCGACACCGGCCTGATCTGGTGCGGCCCTGACCAGGCCGCACCGGAAGATCAGCCGACGATCTCGCCCGGCTTGAAGAAATAATCGATCTCGATCTTCGCGTTCTCCGGGCTGTCGGAGCCGTGGACCGAATTGGCCTCGATCGATTCCGCATAGACCTTGCGGATGGTGCCTTCGTCGGCCTGCGCCGGGTTGGTCGCGCCCATCACCTCGCGGTTCTTCGCCACCGCGTTCTCGCCTTCCAGCACCTGCACCACTACCGGGCCGGAGATCATGAAGCTGACGAGATCGTTGAAGAAGGGCCGCTCCTTGTGGACGGCGTAGAAGCCTTCGGCCTGCTCCTTCGTCATGCGAATGCGCTTGGAGGCGACGACGCGCAGCCCCGCCTCCTCCAGCATCTTGGTGACGGCGCCGGTCAGGTTGCGGCGGGTGGCGTCGGGCTTGATGATCGAAAAGGTGCGTTCGGTCGCCATGGCCGAGCGGGCTCCTTGGTGCATAAAGGTTGGAAGTCGCGGCCCCTCTAGGCGCGGAATTGCGGGGAGGCAAGGGCGGTGCGGCCAGCCTGCTTCCGTGCGCCCGACAAATCCCCAAACCGTCATTCCGGCGGAAGCGTGAACCCATCTCCCGACCGTCGTTCATGGGCAAAGCGAAGGAGTTGGATCCCCGCTTTCGCGGGGATGACGAACGAGAGCGAGAAAGCTTGGCGCAAAGCTTCGCGAAAGCTGGCGTCCGGTCTATCGGTTCAGGCCGCGCGTTCCCAGCGGCCGTTCTCGTCCTGCCGCCAATAGCGCGGCTCGACGCCCTCGCGGTCCTTGAGCCCGCGCCAAGCCTCGCGGGCGGCGGCGATCGAGCGGTCGTCGAAGAAATGGAAAGCGCGCTCGAAGCCCAGCGCCTCCTCCCGCCACACGCCGTCGGCCAGCCCCACGAAGCGCGCGCCGTTCGCCGGATCGCAGGCGCCCGCGATCAGCACCGGCTGGTCCGCGCCCTCCCGGCCGTGCGGCAGGAAGCTGTCCGCCCCCGCCCACAGCGCCTCATCGAGCGCGGCCGCCTGCGCCTCGTCTCCCGTCACGACCAGCATCCGCCCGCCCCCGGCCAGCACTCGCGCGGCGATGCTGGCGAGCACCGGCCCGATCGGATCGCGCCCGAGCTGGTAGAAATCGACCTGCATCAATTTTTCCTCCGTTCGCACTGAGCGTAGTCGAAGTGCGTGTTCCGGGCGGATCGCCTGGCCCACGTCCTTCGACTGCGCTCAGGACGAGCGGAGTTCTTGATCATTTGGCCTCGAAATTATCCGCCACGAAGCGATCGAGCAGGCGCACGCCGTAGCCGGTCGCGCCCTTGTCCCAGGTCGCGCCCGCCTTGGACGCCCACACCATGCCGGCGATGTCGAGATGCGCCCACTTCACCCCGTCCTCGATGAAGCGCTTGAGGAACTGGGCGGCGGTGATCGATCCGCCGAAGCGCGGGCCGACATTCTTCATGTCGGCGATCTGGCTGTCGAGCAGCCGGTCATAGGCCTCGCCGAGCGGCATCCGCCACAGCGGATCGCCGCTCTCCTTCGCGGCGGCGAGAAGCTGGTTCGCCAGAGCGTCGTCGTTGGAGAAAAGGCCGCCATGCTCGTGGCCCAGCGCGATGATCATCGCGCCGGTCAAGGTGGCGAGGTCCACGATCGTCTTGACGCCGTGCGTCTTCTGCACCCAGGCGAGCGCGTCGCTCAGCACCAGCCGCCCCTCGGCGTCGGTGTTGATGACCTCCACCGTCTGGCCGGATAGGGTGGTGACGACATCGCCTGGCCGCTGGGCATTGCCGTCCGGCATGTTCTCGACGAGGCCGCACACGCCGATGACGTGCGCCTTCGCCTTGCGCCCGGCGAGCGCCATCATCGCGCCGGCCACCGCGCCCGCGCCGCCCATGTCCCACTTCATGTCCTCCATGCCGGCGGCGGGCTTGATCGAGATGCCGCCGGTGTCGAAGGTCACGCCCTTGCCGACGAAGGCGATCGGCTCCACGTCCGCGCCCTTCCAGCGCATCGCCAGCAGCCGCGCCGGGCGGGTCGAGCCCTGCGCCACGCCCAGCAGCGCGCCCATGCCGAGTTTCGCCATCTCCTCGGGTTCCAGCACCGTGATCTCGACGCCCAGATCCCTGAGCTTCAGGCAGCGTTCGACGAAGGCTTCGGGATAGAGGATGTTGGCGGGCTCGGTGACGAGCTCGCGGGTGAAGGCGACGCCCTTGGCCACCGCCTCCAGCTTGCTCCAGGCGGCCTCCGCCCCCTCGCCCGCGCCGACGATCACGATCTCGGCGAGGCTCGGCTTCTGCCGGGGCTTGAGGCGGGTGCGATAGGCGTCATAACGCCAGGCGCGCAGCACCGCGCCGAGCGCGCAATGCGCGGCCCGCTCGCCGCTCGTCTTGTGGCCGCTGAAATCCACCACCAGCGTGGTTTCGCCCGAGGTCAGCAGCTTGGCGGCCAGCGCGCCGCCCGCGCGCTCGTAAGCCGCATCATCTTCCGCCGCGCCGAGGCCGACGAGCAGCAGGCGGCGCGCGCCCTCGCCTTCGGCCAGGAACATCTCGGCGACGGCGCCCGCTTCACCTTCGAAGCGCGCCGATTCGGCGGCGCGGCGGACGAAGCCCGCATTCGCCTCGCCGAGCGCGCCCAGCCGCTCCCCCGTGAGCGCGCCGGCCGCGAGCGGCAAAGCGAGCGCGTAGGAGCCTTCGGGGCGGCGGTCGGCGAAACGGATTTTCATGGATCTCGGGCCTCTTATGGGATCGCGCCGGCAGGCGCATGCTGGGCCGCATATGGCAAGGCGGGCGGGCTCGCGCCACCCCTTCGCAGCGCCCGATCGCCCGATCCCCTGCAACACGGCGTTGCGCCTTCGCCCCGGCGGTGCGATAGGCGGGCGCTTCGAAGCCGTATCCGGGCGCCGGGGGGAGCGTGATTTTCGTCGACCCGTTCAGACCGACGCGGCCCCACCGCCTGATGACCGCGCTGCCGCTCGTCCTTGCCATATGGGCCACGCCCACGCTTGCACAGAGCGCGGGAAGCGCCGATCCCTCCGCCGCGCCCGCCGAGGCGGGAGCGTCGGGCGCGAACGACAAGCTGCCGCCGCTCGTCCGCCCCGGCACGCCGCCGCCGATGGCGGTGGGCGGAAGCAATGGGCCGCTCCCCGACAATCAGGTCGCCTTCAGCGCCGACCGGCTCGATTACGACACCAAAACCCAGATCGTCACCGCCTCGGGCGATGTGCGGATGATGCGCCAGGGCAACCGGCTGCGCGCCGACAAGGTGGTGTGGAACCGCCAGTCCGGCGAGGTGCGCGCGATCGGCAATGTCGCCATCCAGAATCCGCAAGGCGATATCGCCTACGGCCAGGATGTCGAGCTCACCGACACGCTCAAGGACGGGGTGGTCAGCAACCTGCTGCTGGTGCTCGAAAACGGCGGACGGCTGGCGGCGAACAAGGCCTCGCGCAAGAACGGCGTCTATCGGATGTTCAAGGCGGCCTATACGCCCTGTGACGTCACCACCAGCACCGGCTGCCCCAAGGAGCCGTTGTGGAAGATCACCGCCGAGCGCGTGACCTATGATCCCGCGCGCCATCGCGTCTCCTACCGCAACATGCACCTCGTCTTCTTGGGCGTGCCGGTGCTCTGGCTGCCGGGCTTTTCACATCCGGACGGCTCGGGCCAGGGCGGCACCTCGGGCCTGCTGGTGCCGGACGCGAACTATAACGCGCGCAACGGGCTGGAGCTCGCGCTTCCCTATTATTTCCGCCTCGCCCCCAACCGCGATCTCACCGTCACGCCGCATGTCTTCACCGGCGTGCTGCCGATGCTCGAGGCGGAATATCGTGAGCTGGACAGCTTCGGCGCCTTCCAGGTCCACGCCTACGCGACGGACAGCAGCCAGACGACCAGCAATACGGTGAGCGGCAGCAAGGATTTCCGAGGCTATCTGGACGCCAATGGCCGTTTCCAGTTCGGCCCCTACTGGACGGTTTCCGGCTCGCTCCGGCTCGTCACCGACCGGACCTTCCTTCACCGCTACGATATCTCGAACGACGATCGACTGCGCTCGGTCATCAAGGCGGAACGGATCGACGACGACAGCTATCTTTCCATCGCGGGCTGGTCGTTCCGCACCCTGATCCCGGGGCAGAGCCAGAAGGCGCAGCCCATCGCGCTGCCCGCGATCGACTATCGCCGGCGCATCGGCGATCCGCTGCTCGGCGGCACAATCACGCTGGAGGCCAACACCCTCTCCATCCTGCGCACCGAAGGGCAGGATACCGAGCGCGCTTTCGCCAGCGCGGAGTGGGACAAGAGGCTGCTCACCCCGATGGGCCAGCAGGTGACGTTCACCGCATTGGGCCGCGCCGACATCTATCACAGCGATCAGAACAGCCTCACCTCCACCGCCATCTACCAGGGCGAGCCCGGCTGGCAGGGGCGGCTGATCGGCGCAGGCGCCGTGGACGTGCAATGGCCGTTCGTGGGCAGCTTCCTGGGCGGCACCCAGACGATCACGCCGCGCGTCCAGATCGTCGGCTCCGCGCCGACCCGCAATCTCGCCATTCCGAACGAGGATTCGCGCGCGATCGACCTCACCGACACCGATCTCTTCGCGATCAACCGCTTCCCCGGCTACGATCGTTTCGAGGATGATTCGCGGATCACTTACGGCCTTCAATACAAGCTCGACCTGCCGCATTTCTCGCTGCAATCTGAAATCGGCCAGAGCTACCGCCTCGCTGGCGGATCGGACATCGACACCATCCTGCCGCCCGGCACCGGCCTCGATTCGCGGCTCTCCGATATCGTCGGCCGGGTGACGGTCCGCTACGGCAGCTTCGTCAGCCTCACCGATCGGATCCGGCTCGACAAGGACAGCCTCGCCGTGCGCGTCCATGAGGTGGATGCCACCCTGGGCTCGGCGCAGACCTATCTGCTGCTCGGCTATTTGCGGCTCAACCGCCATATCGACCCGGCGATCGAGGATTTGCGCGACAATCAGGAACTGCGCGTCGGCGGTCGCATCGCCTTCCTCACGCACTGGTCGCTGTTCGGATCGGCGACGATCGATCTCACCCGCAACAAGGATCCCCTGCTTGGGCCCGTCACCGACGGCCGCTTCAATCCGGTCCGTGACCGGGTGGGAATCGATTATGAGGACGACTGTTTTGAGTTCGCCGTCACCTACCGGCGGGACTATACCGCCTTCGGAGACGCGCGGACGGGCAACACCATCCAGTTGCGGCTGGCTTTCAAGAACCTGGGGCGCTAAGCCTCCATTCATCGAGGGCATGCGAATGCCCGGCCTTTGCCGCGAGGCGGATTTGCGGCCGGGCATCGCGCGACGGGCGGGACGACTGAGGACATCGTGACTTTGATGACATGGACGGGCGGGCTGCGCGGCGTGGCCCTGGGTATCGCGCTCGCAGCGGCGGCCGGCACGATCGGCGGGGTGGCTTTCGCGCAGGAAGGCGATCAGGCCTCCGCCACGCAATCGCCGCTCAACCTGCCGACCGATATCCAGATGCTCGCCAAGTTCGATCCGCACGTCCGCAAGGCGACGGCGATCGTCAACGGCTTCATCATCACCGATACCGATGTCGAACAGCGGCTGAATCTGGTACTGGCCGCCAATAACCAGCAGATCAGCGACGAGGAGAAGCAGCGCCTGCGCCTCCAAGTACTTCGTAATCTGATCGACGAAACGCTCGAGATCCAGGAAGCCAGGGCCAACGACATCACGGTATCGCAGAAAGACGTCGATAGCACCTTCGAGAAGGTTGCGAGCCAGTTCAAACAGACACCCGAGCAGTTCGCCTCCTATCTCGAATCCAAAGGCTCGTCCGCTGCTTCGATGAAGCGACAGATCACCGGCGAAATGGCGTGGCAGAAGCTGCTCGATCGCAAGGTTTCGCCATTCGTGAACGTCGGCGACGACGAGGTGAAAAAGGTGATCGCGCGCCTGGAATCGCAGAAGGGCGCAAAGGAATATCATGTCGGCGAGATCTATCTCGCCTCCACGCCCGCAACGGACGCCCAGGTCCACGCTACCGCTGACCGGATCATGGATCAGCTCCGCAAGGGCGGCAGCTTTCAGGCTTACGCCCGCCAATATTCCGAAGCCTCGACGGCGGCGGTGGGCGGCGATCTCGGCTGGGTGCGCGCGCCCCAGCTTCCCGATGCGATCGCCGCTGTGCTCCAGCAGATGCAACCTGGCCAGATCAGCTCGCCTATCCAGGTGCCCGGCGGCTATTCGATCATAGCGCTCGCCGACGAGCGATCGGTGCTCACCGCCGATCCGAACGATGCGCTGCTGAGCCTGAAGCAGCTCACCATTACTTTTCCGCCCGGCAGCACGCAGGCTCAGGCGAGTCCGGAAGTTGCCGCCTTTGCCGAGGCGACTCAGAAAATGGCGGGCTGCGGTGCGACCGGCGACGTCGCCGCCAAGTTCCATGCCAGTGTCGTCGAGAACGATAATATCCGGCTGGGTGACCTGCCCGGGGTGCTCCAGCAACAGATGAAGCAGATGTCGATCGGCCAATCGACCGCGCCGTTCGGATCGGTCGAGCAGGGCGTTCGCGTGCTGACGTTGTGCGGCCGTGATGATCCCCAAGTCTCCGATGAACCCTCCTTCGATCAGATCTACAACCAGATGGAGCAGGACCGCGTGAACCAGCGCGCTCAACGCTATCTTCGCGATCTGCGCCGTGACGCGGTGATCGAATACCGATGACCGCAGCCGCCACCGCCGGGGGGCTCGCCGCCCCGCTCGCGGTGTCGATCGGCGATCCCGCCGGCATCGGCCCGGAAGTGATCGCCAAGGCCTGGACCCGGCGCGAGGAGGAAAGCCTCGCCCCCTTCTTCGCGATCGGCGATCCTCGCGCGATCGCGACGGTGTGGGACGGCCCGGTCCACCGCATCGGCAGCGCCGACGAGGCGCTGCGCTGCTTCGCCGAGGCGCTTCCGGTGTTCGAGGTGGAGGACGCCGGCCCGATCGTGCCGGGCGAGCCCAACATGCCGGGCGCGCGCTGCGCGCTGACCGCTCTCGAGATCGCCGTCGGCATAACCCGCGCCGGATCGGCGGCCGGGCTCGTCACCGGTCCGGTCGCCAAGGCCCAGGTCTACGCGATCGGCTTCACCCATTCGGGGCAGACCGAGTTCGTCGCCGAACGCTGCGGCGTTTCCGCCGGCAATGTCGCGATGATGCTGGCCGGCCCGAGTCTGCGCACCGTCTGCATCACCACCCATGTGCCGCTCGCCGAGGTATCCGGCCTGCTCAACGTCGAGTTGGTCACGGCGCGCGCGCGAGTGGCGGCGCGCGGGCTCCAGCGCGATTTCGGCATCGAGAGCCCGCGCCTGGCGCTCGCCGGCTTCAATCCGCACGCGGGCGAAGGCGGCGCGCTCGGACGGGAGGAGATCGAGATACTGATCCCCGCCGTCGAGCATCTCCGCGACGAGGGCATCGACATCGCCGGCCCGCTCGCCGCCGACACCATGTTCCATCCGCGCGCCCGCGCCCGCTACGACGCCGCGCTCTGCACTTATCACGATCAGGCGCTGATCCCGTTGAAGACGCTGCATTTCGACGAGGGCGTCAACATGACGCTGGGCCTGCCGATCGTCCGCGTCGCCCCCGATCACGGCACCGCCTTCGAGATAGCGGGCAGGAACCTGGCCAATCCCGGCGCGATGATCGCGGCGATCCGCATGGCGGCGGAGGCGGCGGCGCGACGCGCGGCAAGCGCGTGACCGCCCTTCCCGCGCTGCCTCCCTTGCGCGAGGTGATCGCGCGGCACGGGCTCAGCGCGGAGCGCGCGCTCGGCCAGAACTTCCTGCTCGACGAGCAGCTGCTCGATCGCATCGCGCGCGCGGCGGGCGATCTGGAGGGCCGCACCGCTTATGAGGTGGGGCCGGGGCCGGGCGGCCTCACCCGCGCGCTGCTCCGCGCCGGCGCGAATGTCGTGGCTGTGGAGCGCGATCGGCGCTGCCGGCCCGCCCTCGCCGAGCTGGCCGAGGCCGCGCCCGGCCGGTTGCGCGTGATCGAAGGCGACGCGCTCGCGATCGACGAGGCGGCGGCAGCAGGCCCTGGCGCGCGCGTCGTCGCCAATCTGCCCTACAATGTCGGAACCGCGCTCCTCACCCGCTGGCTGGAGGCGGACCCGTGGCCGCCCTGGTGGGCATCGCTCACGCTGATGTTCCAGAAGGAGGTGGCCGAGCGGATCGT
>Ga0164242_10004561_pt1 | contig 15544 bp, 15 predicted proteins | sample OricomgcompostMG_FD_108783 | JGI IMG/M metagenome (GOLD analysis project Ga0164242, IMG submission 108783) | Miracle-Growth compost microbial communities from Emeryville, California, USA - Original compost - Miracle growth compost (MG) ... | reverse complement strand
GACGAGCGGACTCGATGTGTCGGTGCAGGCGCGCCTGCTCGACCTCATCCGCTCGCTCGTCGCCGAACTCGGCCTCGCCGTGGTGATCGTGACCCACGACCTCGCCGTCGCACGCCTGATCTCGCACCGCACGCTCGTCATGAAAGACGGGCGCGTGATCGAGTCGGGCCTCACCGACCGCGTGCTCGACGACCCGCAGGCCGCGTACACGCAACTCCTCGTCTCCTCGATCCTGCAAGGGTAGGCCGAACGTGACTCAGACAATCCTGGCCGTGCGCGGCGTGCAGAAGGACTTCACCATGCACCTGCAGGGTGGCACCCGGCTGAACGTGCTCCGCGACGTGACCTTCGAGGTCCGGGCCGGTGAATGCGTCGTCCTCGGCGGCGCGTCGGGAGCCGGCAAGAGCTCGATCCTCAAGATGGTGTACGGCAACTACGCCGCAGCGGGCGGTTCGATCGTCCTCGACGCCGGGGTCAGGGTGGACCTCGCGTCGGCGGACGCGCGGCAGGTGCTTGCCGCGCGCCGGGACGCGATGGGCTACGTGAGCCAGTTCCTGCGCTGCGTGCCCCGCGTCCCGGCCCTTCACGTCGTCGCGGAGCCGCTCGTCGAGCGCGGCGTGCCGATGGGCGAGGCGCACGATCGGGCCGCCGAGCTGCTCACGCGTCTGTCGATCCCGAAGCGGCTGTGGTCGCTGCCGCCGGCGACCTTCTCGGGCGGCGAGCAGCAGCGCGTCAACATCGCCCGCGGATTCATCGCCGAGCTGCCTCTGCTGCTGCTCGACGAGCCGACCGCCTCGCTCGACGCGCGCAATCGCGATGTCGTCGTGGACCTCATCGCGGACAAGCGGGCGGCCGGCGTCGCGATGCTCGGCATCTTCCACGACGCCGAGGTGCGCGAGCGCGTCGCCGACCGTGTCATCGATGTGGAGCGCTTCGCGCCGCTCTCTCCCGCCGAGACGGTCGCGGCATGAGCGGACGGGTCGCCATCTATGCGGCACCGGGCTCGCTCGCGACCGACTCGGTCGGGGGGCGCCTGCGCGAGGAGGCCGAGTCGTGGCTCGGCCGCAGCGCGGCGGGGCATCCCGTCAATCCCGCGCTGCCCGCCGGGTGGAGCCGCGCGGATGTCGATGCGATCACGGTCGACGCGCGCCGGTACGGATTCCACGCGACGCTGAAGGCGCCGTTCCGCCTCGCCGAAGGCCGCTCGCTCGAGGAGCTTGACGCGGCGCTCGCGCGGTTCGCCGCAGAGCGGCCCGTGGTCATGGCGCCCGAGCTCACGCTCACGCGCCTCGGGCACTTCTTCGCGCTGGTGCCGGGCGCCCCGGCCGATGAGCTGTACGCGCTCGCCGCTGAGATCGTGCGGGGATTCGACCGATTCCGTGCGGCGCCCGACGAGGCCGAGCGGGCGCGGCGCAACCCGGCCGGGATGACTCCCCGGCAGCGCGAGCTGTTCGAGCGCTGGGGCTACCCCTACGTGCTCGACGAGTTCCGCTTCCACCTCACGCTCACCGATCGCATCCCCGTCGAACGCGAGAGCGAGGTCGAGACCGTGCTCAGCGCGTGGTTCGCGGACTCCATCGGCCGCAGCACCCCCATCGACTGCCTGGCCCTCTTCACGGAGGAGCGCCCGGGCGCGCCCTTCGAGCTGCGCTCGGTGCATCCGCTGCGCGCCGCCGCCCGGCCCCTCGACCCCGCACCCGCAACCCTGACCCAAGGAAACCGATGAGCAGCGAAACCGTCCTCAGCAATGCCCGTATCGTCCTCGGCGACGAGATCGTGCGCGGGTCCGTGCTCGTGCGCGACGGGCTGATCGCCGACGTGAGCAGTCCGGCCGGGGCATCCGTCTCGCCTGCCGGCGAGGATCTCGACGGCGACTACCTGCTTCCCGGCCTGGTCGAGCTGCACACCGATCACCTCGAGGCGCACATCCAGCCGCGCCCCGGCACGCACTGGGACCCCGTCCCCGCGGTGCTCGCGCATGACGCCCAGATCAGCGGCGCCGGGGTGACGACCGTATTCGACGCGGTGCGCATCGGCGCCATGGAAGGCCGGGAGAACGACAGCACGGCGCTCGCCGCCGAGATCGCGAGCGCGATCGGGTATGCGGCTCGTGCGCGGCTGACCCGCGCGGAGCACTTCATCCACGTGCGCTGCGAAGTGTCGGCGCCGCGCACCGTGGAGGAGTTCGACGCGCTCAGCGAGGTGAGCGAGATCCGTCTCGCATCGCTCATGGACCACACGCCCGGCCAACGGCAGTACGCAGACATCGAGACGTTCCGCACCTACATGGTGGGCAAGGGCAGGATCAGCAACGACCAGTTCCTGCCCTACGTCGACATGCTGAAGGACGTCGCGATGAAGCACGCCGCGCCGAACCGTGCCGAGATCGCGCGCCGGGCGCAGGAACGGGGGATCGCGCTCGCCGCCCACGATGACGCCACCGTCGATCACGTGGAGGAGTCCGCCGGTTTCGGCGTGCTGATCTCGGAGTTCCCGACCACGCGCGTCGCCGCCGAGGAGGCGCGACGCCGCGGCCAGCTCATCGTGATGGGGGCGCCGAACATCATGCGCGGCGGCTCGCAGTCGGGCAACGTCGCCGCGGCGGAGCTGCTCGACGCGGGGCTGCTCGACATCCTCTCCTCCGACTACGTCCCGGCGAGCCCGTTGCAGGCGGTGTTCCTGCTCGACGCCGAGGGCGCGCTGCCGCTGCACGAGGGCGCGAAGCTCGTGGCGTCGAACCCCGCGCGGGCCGTGGGGCTCGACGACCGTGGCGTGATCGAGCCCGGGCGCCGCGCCGACCTCGTGCGGGTGCGCGCCCACGACGTGCCGGCAAGCCGAGCCCGGCCCCGTGGGCACCGCGTTCCGGTGGTGCGCGGCGTGTGGCGCGAGGGCGCCCGGGTGTCATGAGCGGCGTCGGGCCCGGAGCCTTTGTCGCGGTCGTCGGCGCGAGCGGCGTCGGCAAGGACGCCCTCATGGCCTACGCGCGCGAACGACTCGGCGACAGCGCCCACTTCCCCCGCCGGGTCATCACGCGACCGGCCGGGGCGGGAGAGGTCTTCGACTCGCTCGACGAGGACGGGTTCGCGGATGCCGCGGCCCGCGGCGCCTTCGCCGTGTGGTGGCGCGCGCACGGCCTCGGCTACGGCATCCCGTCATCGGCCGACGAGCAGGTGCGCGCCGGGCACGCCGTCGTCGTGAACGTGTCTCGCGCCGTGCTCGGCGAGCTCGCCGAGCGCTACGAGCGGCTGCTGGTGGTCCGCGTCTCGGTCCCCGATGAGGTGCGGGCGCAGCGCTTGCGCTCGCGCGGGCGGGAAGAGCCGCACGACATCCGCCGGCGTCTCGACCGCGCCGACCCTGCTCCCGACTTTCCCGTCGACGCCGAGATCGTCAACGACGGCACGCTCGCGCAGGGCGGCGAGCAGCTGCTGCGGGTGATCACCGCCGCACTGCTGCCCGCCTGAGGCGGCGGCGGGCCTCACGCCGCGAGGAACGTCGTCACGACCCTGGGCCAGGCGCCACGGTCGTCGATCAGCGCGAAGTCGGCCAGCAGACCCGGCTCGATGCGGCCGCGGTCGTCGAGCCCGGCGACCGCCGCGCCGCCCGAGGTGATCAGCGCGAAGGCCTCTGGCAGGGTGACCAGGCCGTCGCGCACGACGCGCGCGACACAGCCGAGCAGCGCGCTCGGCAGGTAGTCGGAGGAGATCGTGTCGATGAGGCCCTCCCGCAGCAGCTCGACCGCCGCGACGTTCCCGGAGTGCGACCCGCCGCGCAGCAGGTTGGGCGCGCCCGCCACGATCAGCAGTCCGCACTCGCGCGCGCGGCGAGCCGTCTCGAGGGTGGTCGGGAACTCTGCGATGACGCCGCCGCGCGCGACCAGCTCGTCGATCGCTGCGGGCGAGTCGCAGTCGTGACCGAGCAGCCGCGCCTTCCCCGCGCGGGCCAGGTCGCCGGCCCACGCGAGATTCGCCTCGCGGATGTGCTCGGTCGCGCGCGCCTCCGCGATGCGCTGCTCGATGCGGGCTCGGGCCTCGTCACGGTCTTCACCGCCGGCGACGAGGAAGTCGAGGTGATGCTCGATGTCGGCGTATTGCCCCTGGCCCGGGGTGTGGTCCTCGTGCGAGAGCTGGATCGGCAGGGCGCTCGGCGGCAGCGTCTCGACCCTCTCGCGGAGCACCGCCGCGCCCTCGTCGGCGCGCACGTTGAAGCGGTGCAGCACGCGGTGATCCACACGCCGGCCGGGGTCCGTGCGGCGCTGCGCGTCGACGAACTCGGCCATCTCGAGCGATTGCCGCGGGTCGCGCACGACGCCCTGCGAGCTGTTGTTGTGGAACCCGAAGCCGTGGAAGACGGTCGTGACGCCGACGCCGGCGAGGCGCGACTCGAAGGAGTTCAGCGCGAAGTCGAGCGGCAGGTGGACCGACGGCCGGGGCGTGCGCTCTTTCTCGAAGGCATCGCTGTGCGTATCGACGAAGCCCGGGGTCAGCAGGCACCCGGCCCCGTCGACGTCGCAGCGCAGGGGCCGGCCCTCGACCACCTCGACGATGCGCCCGTTCTCGACGACCACCGCCGCGGCATCCGTCACCCGGCCGGGCAGCACGACACGCACGTTGCCGATCACATAGCTGGCGGGGGATTCCCCGAGCTGCCAGCCGGGCCTGTCGATCGTGGTCTCTCCGATGGTCATGCGACGGCCTCCTCAAGGACGGCGTGGCCCGCGCGCAGCACCTCGTCCGGGCGGCCGTCGGCGGCGATCACGCCGTCCTGCATCAGCAGCACCCGGTTCGCCACGCGGCGGATGATGTTCATGTCGTGGTAGATGGCGAGCACCGTCACGTCCTGCCGGTGCAGGTCCTCGATGACCTCGAGGGCGAGCGCGCGGTTCGCCGGGTCGAGCGCTGAAACCGGCTCGTCGAGCAGCAGCAGCCGCGGCGGGCTCACGGTGCCCGCCGCGAGGTTCACCCGCTGGCGCTCACCTCCGGACAGCACCGAGCAGTCGACGTCCCAGAGGCGCTCGTCGATCCCGAGTCGAAGCAGCGAGCGTGCCGCGGCCTCGCGGGCCTCGTCAAGGGCGAGGCCGCGCCGCACGGCGGCGTTCGTCACGAGCCGCAGCGGACCCTGCCGGGGCGGCGCCTTGAGGAACTGCGAGACGTAGCCGATGCGGCGCCCGCGGAGCCGGGCGAGGCTGCGGTCGTCGAGCGCGGTCAGATCGATGTCGGCGCGGCCGGTCTCGTCGATGTCGTGGAAGACGACCTGCCCGGCATCCGGCAGGTAGTTGCGCGTGATGCAGCGCAGCAGGCTCGACTTGCCCGCGCCGCTCGCGCCGGCGAGCGCGAGGTGCTCGCCGGCGTAGAGCGTGAACGAGACGGAGCGCAGCGATTCGACCGAGCGGCCGATCGCATGCAGCGTGAAGGACTTGGAGAGGTCGCGCACCGTCAGAACGGGGGTGCGCGTTTCGGGGTTCGTCATGGCGTCTCTTTCAGGCATCCGTGATCAGCTGCGCGCCGCGGCGACGAGCTGCTGGGTGTACGGGTGGTGGGGGTCTGCGAACAGCTGATCGGTGAGGCCCGCCTCGACGACGCGGCCCTCCTTCATGACGATCGCCCGGTCGGTGAGCGCGTCGATCACCGAGAAGTCGTGGCTGACCACGACGACCGCGAGCTCGCGCTCTTCGAGGAGCTCCCCGAGAAGATCGAGCACGCCTGCGGCGACGGATGCGTCGAGGCCGGTTGTCGGTTCGTCGAGCAGCAGCACCTGCGGGTCGGTGGCGAGCGCCTTGGCGATCTGCACCCGCTGCCGCATGCCGCCGGAGAACTGGCCGACCACGTCGTCCATGCGGCTGAGCGGCACCTCGACGCGGTCGAGCAGCTCGGCGGCTCGCCGGCGGATCTGATGGTAGGAGCGCCAGCCGGCCGCGATGAGCGCGTCGGCGATGTTGCCGCCCGCCGAGATTCCCAGATCGAGTCCGAGCGCCGGGTCCTGGTAGACGACGCTCATGATGTTGGTGCGCAGGCGGCGTCGCTCGGGGCCGCCGAGCGAGAGCAGGTTGGTGCGCCCGCTGTCCACCGCGCCGACGCGAATGCTGCCGACCGCGTCGAGCTCATCGCCGATGATGACCTTCATCACGGTCGACTTGCCCGAGCCCGATTCGCCGATGACGCCGAGAGCCTCGCCGGGGGCGACGTCGAAGGACACGTCGGAGGCCGCGACGACCTCGGACGAGCCGCGTCGGCCCGGGTAGACCTTTCCGAGCCCCTCGACCTTCAGCGACCACTCGGCGCCGGGCGCGGTGATGCCGGCGGGGGCCGCGGGGCGACTGCCGGGCACGACCGCCATGCGCTCGCGGGCCCGCACGCGCCTGCTGGGGTCGGGGTAGTACCGGCGTGGCACGAGCCTGTCGTGGCGCTCGAGATCGGCGACGCCCGCGCGCACCTTCAGGCACCACTGCACGTCCGAGCAGATCCAGTCGCCGGTCTTCGTCTCGACCATGAACGACTCGTCGCTGCCGCACTTCGAGCAGCGCACGCCGGGCGTGTACTCCACTTCGAACGGCACGTCCTCGAAGGACAGCGGCTCGACATCGGTGTAGGGCGGAACCGCATAGATCTTCTTGTCTCGCCCGTGGCTGAGGATCGTGAGGTGATCGCTCTGATGGAGGCGGGGGATGTCCCAGCGGGGAATCGGGCTCGGCGCCATCAGATAGCGCCCGTGCACCAGCACCGGGTGCCCCGCGCCCGACCCCATGACCCCGGTGAGCGCGAGCCGCTCGTAGAGGTGGACCCACATCTTGGCGTAGTCGGCTTCGGCGTGGCGGCGCTTGCACTCGTACACGGACTTCTCGACGACGCGCAGCGGCTCCGACTGCGGCACCTGGAGCACGAGGGTGGCGTCCGCCCCCATCCACTCCTCCGGAACGCGGTGGCGCGACTGCACGATGGTCGCCTCCTCCGTATCGGCCGTCGGCCGCGAGCCGAGGGTGCCGACGATCAGTCGACGCAGGTTGACGGCGTTGACGCCTTCCTCGTCGCCCTGGTCGATGACCTTCACGCGGTCGCTCGGCCCGCCGATGGCGAGGGTGACTTGCAGCCCGCCGGATCCCCAGCCGCGGGCGACCGGCATCTCGCGTGACCCGAAGGGCACGATGTAGCCGGGAATGCAGATTCCCGAGAGGGTGGCGCGGCGCACCTCGCGCTTCGCCTGCTCGTCCATGACGACAGGGCGGCCGTCGTTCGGCTGCTCAGGCACGAGGGATGTCAGCAGCTGGAGGCCGCCGTCATCGTGAGCCGGTGCCGCGGTTTCGATGATGCTCATGTCGTTTCTCCGCTCTCAGTGCTCGTGGCCGGCGTGGTCGTCGTCGGCATCCGTCGTGCCGCCACCGCTCTCGAGAAGGTGCTCGAGAGCCGCGCTCGCCTCTGCTCGCGCGGCCATCGCGGCGTCGAGCCCCGACTGGAAGGTGACGAAGTGCGGCAGCTTGAGGTGCTCGAGGAACCCGCTGGCCGACAGCCCGTCGGTCGTGTGCAGCAGCACCTGCTCGATCTCCTTGCCGAGCTGCGTGCCGCGGAAGCGCCACGCCACGATGTCCATGCAGGCCGCGGCGATCGCCTTGCGCTCGTTGTGGCCGAACGTCATGGCGTACCCGATGTCGTAGGTCGTCGGGTCCTCGCCCCGCTCGGAGCCGAGATGGGCGACCGCCTCGGTCTCCGAGACGCGGATGCGTCCCACCTCGACCGGCTCCCCGGTGTGCGGGTGCGCGACGCGCAACGGGATGCGGCCGTGGCGGACCTCGCCCAGCGTGACGCTCTCCGACGGGTAGCCGGAGGGGCCGAGCACGCCCTGGTACCAGATGTTGATCAAAGCGCCCGTGTCGGCCTGGGCCATGTACGAGAGCCAGGCGGAACGGGAGGCGGGCAGTTGCGCGGCCACCATCTGGATGTCGAACGGGTCGGCGTCGCCCGCCAGGGTGCGGTCGACCAGCACGCCCTTGTCGAAGAGGTAGTCGCGGAAGCGCCGGAACGGCTCGTCTGCCGGGTGCGTGAGCTCAAGCGCGTCGCGCGCGTCATCGTGTTCGTCCACGATCGGCAACGGCAGCTCCGTGCCGTCGTGCAGGATCCGCGCCGTGTAGTCCACCGTCTCGCCCAGCAGGATCGGCCCGTCGGGCTGACGCTGCGTCGAGACCACGCGGCGCAGCAGCTTCACCTCCCGCGGGTTCAGAGGGTGGCTGAATGCGAGGCGAGGGAGCGTCGAGCGATGAGCGCGGATGAGATGCACGGCCTCGGTGATGTCGCCGTTCGCCTGGATGTAGGCGGCGGCCGCGGTGAACTCGTCCCACAGCCCGCCTTCGCCCATGATGCGGTCGACCGTGAGCGGGAAGCTCTCGATCACGGTCTCGGGTGCGAGGCTGCCCGCGCGCTCGCTGCGCTCGAGCACGAGGCGCTCGGCCGCGACGATCGCCTCGGTCCCGCCCTTGTTCGTCCCTGCGTACATGGCTAGATCACCTCGATGGAGCTCGTGCGGGGCAGGGCGGCGATCGCGCCGTCGTCGCTCACGAGGAGGACGTCGATCCCTGCCGGGTAGTCGCTCACCCGCTCGGCGCGCTGCTCGACGAAGCGCTCGCCGAGGCCGCCGACGCGCAGCATGGCGGGTGCCCCGGGCTTCACCCCGGGCCCCGTGAGCCGCCAGGCCCCCTCGCCTCCGGCTTCCGTGCCGGCCTCGACGGATGCCACGCGCTGGAACAGCATCGCGCCGTCCTCCGGCGACCAGTGCGAACCCCGGTTCAATGCGGAGAGGTCGTCGGGCTCGGCGAGGGCGAGGCCGAAGCGCGCCTCGGCAGGGGGCACGACGCGCGCGTTGACGAGACGCGCCGCGCGTTCCGTCGCCTCTGCGACCGGGGTCTCGCCGGACTGCAGGGCCGCGATCGGCGTCATGATGTCGGCGAGGGCGAGAAGAGGCACGACGACGGCGGGCACGCGGGCGGGCACGGATGCCGGCGGAAGTCGGTGCACGGTGCCCGGCCGCGCGAAGGCGTCCATCGCGGCGCGGAACACCTGCTGTGCGATCGCGGGGCTCAGCTCTCGCAGCGTGGGCCACTCGGCCACGGGGGCGAGCGGCGCGAGGGTGGCGATGATCGACGGGGTGCTCACGGGATCTCCTCGAATTCGACGATGGACGGGGTGAGTCGCTCCCACTCGGCGGCACGTGCCGCGTCGCGCTCCTCGATCGTGCGGGCGACGAGCGCTTCGATCTCGGGCGAGCGCGGACCTTCCGCGACCCACTCCGCCTCGAGAACGGCGGCTCCGAGCGCGGCCATCCTGTCGGAGCCCAGGCGCATGGCCCAGCCGAGGGCGCCGCGGCGGGTCACCTCGGCCTGCGTGACCATGACGTCGCCGAGGATGAAGCGCTCCTCGGCGACGGGCTCGCGCACCTGGGTGACGACGATGCCGACGACGGGCGGACGGGTCACCGTGATGTCGGGGTCGTCGGCGAGGCACGTGGAGGCGAGGGCGATCACCGCGCTCGCATCCGCTTGGTTGAGCTCCGAACTGATCTGCGCCCGCTGGAACGCTGCTGTCATTGCTGACCTTTCCTGGGATCGGTGGTGGAGAGCCGGTGGTGCCCGTGGAGCACTTCGGCGCCGAGCGCCTGAACGACGGCGTGGTGGGAGATGCGGCTTGCGGTGTCCGCCGAGCGATAGGCATCGGCCGCGGCGCCCGCCGCGACGACGACATCGCAGGCCGCGGCGATCGGCGAGTCTGCGAAGCTCGTGAGCGCGATCGTGCGGGCGCCGCGTTCGGCTGCGACAGCGACGGAGCGCAGCGTTCCCGCGGTCGTTCCCGAGTGGCTGATCCCGATGCAGACGTCTTTCCGTCCGAGCTGCCGCGCGACCGCCTCCTGCGTCTCGAGATCCGCCGGGTACTGCACGGTTCGTCCCGCGCGCGCCAGCGACGACCCGAGGGTGACCGCGACCGGCTGCGAGGGACCGGACGAGCAGATCAGCACGCGTTCGCCACTCCTCACCGTCAGGGCGGCCTGCCGCAGCGCGGTGACGTCGAGATTCGCGACGCAGCGCGCGAGGTCATCGAGAGATCGCAGAAGCACGCGTTCGGCGACGGATTCCGGCACGGCTCGCACCACGTCGTCGACCTGGCGGCGCGGGCTCGCGCTCGCGGCGAGCCGCAGCTGGAAGTCGCTGTATCCCGGCAGCCCGAGGCTCTGACAGAAGCGCACCACCGACCCCACCGAAGTGCTGGACGTTCTCGCGAGCAGCGCGGCGGAGACGCCGACGGCCCGCTCGGGGTCGCGAAGAACGGTCTCGGCCACGTGGCGGCCGCTCGCCGGCAGGGACGGGATGCGCGAGCGGATCAGCTCCAGCACGTCTTCCTGGGTGTCGCGGTGAGCGGTGAGTCGGGGCACGAGCTCGACGCTCGACAGGCCGGCTTACGCGCAGATGAACCGACGATGACATGGAACGCGCATTCCAGCGGCGATTCCGTTCCGGAAGCAGATTCCGCGGGCCGCCCGCGAATTCACCGGCCAATCCTCACGACCGGGTTAGTGCAATTCAAGTGGGGCGTCATGAGCGGTTCATCTGGTCGCCTGACTCTGCTTGGCATGACGGCACGCGAAACGGTCAACCGGGTCGCTCAGCAGCTGCGGGAGGAGTTCGCGCTGCTCGAGCCGGGAGCGCGGGTTCCGAGCGAGCACGCGCTCGCCGAGCGATTCCACCTGGGACGTGGCGTCATCCACGGCGTTCTCGCCGACTTCGAGCGGCGCGGACTCGTCCGCCGCGAACGGGGCGCCGGAACCCGGTGGCTCGGGCTCGACGAGCAATCCCACTACTCCCACCCTCTGCCCTCGTTCCGGGATGCGGTGCGCGTCAGCGGTCATGAGCCGGGCTATCGGCTCATCGCGGTCGACTCGCGCCGGGCCGTGAAATCCGAGCAGGAGCTGCTGGATCTTCCGGCGAACTCGCTGGTGTGGCGGGTGCAGCGCATCCTCTCGATCGACGACGTCCCGGTCGGCTTCGCGACCAGCGTCCTGCCACTGCGCGCCTTGCCGCGGTGGCCCGCCGAGTTCGAGTCGCACGGGTCCATCTACGAGACGCTGCTTCGCCGATATGGCGTCGCGAGCACGCGCGGCTGGAACCGCAAGCGCCGCATCGACGCACCCGACTTCGTGGGCACCGCGCTCTCGCTCGACGAGCCGGTGCCCTTCCGCTTGGCCGAGAGCCTGAACGTCGCATCCGATGGCCGGCCCGTGGAATACGCCCGTTCATTCATGCGCGCCGATCGCTTCGGCCTCGATGCGCTGCGCGCCCACTGATTCTCGATCCCCTTCTCCTTGTTCCGTCCCCCGTTCCGATACGAACCATCAGCAGTAAGGACCTCGTGACACCTATGTACCGCCGCACCAAGACCCTCGCGGCCGCGGCCGCCGGTCTCGCCCTCGCCGCCGTGCTCGCCGGCTGCTCATCCTCCGCCTCGACCGCTTCCGAGAAGTCCGCCGACAAGGGCGTCTTCGCTCAGGACTCGGGCACCCTCGTGGTCGGCAACCTGCCTGATGAGACGAACGGCGAGGCCAGCTACCAGCCCGTCGCGGACTACCTCGCGAAGAAGACGGGGCTCAAGGTCAAGTTCTTCCCCACCACCTCCTACGACAGCCTCATCGCGGCCGCCGTCGCCGGAAAGGTCGATGTCTTCACGGCGGGCGCTCTCGAGTACGAGCAGGTGAAGGCGAAGGGCGGCGACTACACGCCCGTGTCGCTGCAGATGAGCGTCGGCAGCACCGAGCCCGGCTACTACTCGGAGGCGTGGGTGCCGAAGAACTCGTCCATCACGAGCGTCTCCCAGTTCAAGGGCAAGAAGATCTGCTTCGTCTCGCCCTCCTCGACCTCGGGGTTCCTGTTCCCGCTGAACATGCTGAACGAGGCGGGCATCAGCGTGAAGGAGACGGGTCAGGATGCCTCGGGCAACCCGACCTTCGCCGACTTCAAGGCCGTCTTCGCCGGCTCGCATCCGAAGTCGGTGCAGGCGATCGCCGCAGGGCAGTGCGACGTCGGCTTCGCGGACGACGTCGACACAGCCGACTACCAGGGCAGCCTCAAGTCGATCAAGAAGGAGTTCGTCCCGGGCGTCCCGTGGGAGGTCTCGAACGCGCTTCCCGCGGACGTGAAGGCCAAGGTGACGAAGGCTCTGCAGACCGCGAATCCGGAGACGATGAAGGCCGCGGGCGTCACCCTCACCTCGGCCTACTCGCAGAGCAACGCCGGCGTCGTGCCCTTCCAGCAGAAGTACTACGACACCATCGACTCGCTCTGCAAGAACATCGCCGCGGCGAACTGCGGCAAGTGACCCGATCCACCCCCTAGGCGAAGAGAGACCATGACCAGCACGACGGCCGCCCCCATCATCACCATCGCCGGCCTCACGAAGGACTTCGGCGAGACCCGAGCGCTCCGCGAGGTGAACCTCACGGTCGGGAAGGGGGAGGTCGTCGTGCTGCTCGGGCTGTCGGGCTCGGGCAAGTCGACCCTGCTCAGGCACATCGACGGACTCGAGCTGCCGACAGCGGGCGACGTGCGCGTCCTCGGCCAGTCCGTCCCGTCCCTGCGGCCGAAGGCACTGCGGAGCCTGAGGGGTCGGGTCGCGATGATCTTCCAGCAGTTCGAGCTGGTGCCGTCGCTCACCGTGCTCGAGAACGTGCTGACCGGCGCGCTGTCCCGGGTCAGCGGCCCGCGGCTGGGCCTCGCGATGTGGCCGAAGAGCCTCAAGCGCCAGGCTCTCGGTCACCTCGACCGGGTCGGGCTGCTCCACCGCGCCTACAACCGCGCCGACCAGCTGTCCGGCGGGCAGCAGCAGCGCGTCGGCATCGCCCGCGCCCTGATGCAGAACCCCGACGTTCTGCTCGCTGACGAGCCCGTGGCATCCCTTGACCCCGAGTCATCCGCCGTCGTGATGAATCTGATCCGCCAGATCGCAGCCGAGCGCCGACTGACCGTCGTCTGCTCGCTGCACCAGGTCGATCTCGCGCTCGGCTGGGGCGACCGGATCGTCGGCCTACGCCACGGCGCCGTCGTCCTCGACACGCCCGCACTCGGGCTGACCAAGGCTCAGGTGATGGAGATCTACGGCCGGGTCTCCACGCCCACTACCGAGCTGACCGCGATCGAAACCGAGCTGGGGTCGCTTGCAGTCGACGGCGCGCCCGCCCTCACGGGGAGGTCCGCCTCATGACGGCCGCGACCGCCACGGCGGCGGCCGCCGAGCCCGCCCTGGTGCGGCGACCGAGGATCTCCTGGAACAAGGTCATCGCCTCGGCGGTGCTCGTCGCGATGGGCGCGTATGCCATCTGGTCGCTCACGCAGATCGACTTCTCCCTCTACAACTTCCAGCGCTCCCTGGCGTCGCTCGGCAGGACGATCGCCAACTCCGACCCCATCTCGTTCCCGTCGGTCCCGGATCTGGTCTATCTGGTGTCGCTCACCCTCGGCGTCGTGATCGCGGGCACCGTCGTCGCCGCGCTCATCTCGGTTCCCGTCGCCTATCTCGCCGCGGCCAACACCACGCCGGCGCGCTGGGCGCGCGTTCTCGGCCGGGGCATCGGCGTGGTCACGCGAGCCGTCCCCGATGTCATCCTCGCGATGGCGCTCGGCCTGATGTTCACGCTCGGCTCGACGTGGGCGGGCGTGATCGCATTCGGCTTCCACTCGATCGGCATGATCTCGAAGCTCTTCGCCGATGCGATCGAGCAGATCGACGAGGGCCCGCGAACCGCCATCCGCGCCACGGGCGGCTCGAAGGGACAGGAGTTCTGGTCGGGCGTCTTCCCGCAGGTGTTCCCGAGCTGGGTGGCCACGGCCCTGCACCGCTTCGACATCAATCTGCGCGGATCCGTGATCCTCGGGTTCGCCGGGGTGGGGGGCCTCGGCTATCGGATGAACATCGACTTCCAGCGCTTCCCCGAGGGCCTCGGCCCCGCGCTCGGCATCGCGATCGTGATCTTCCTGCTGTGCGTCGTGACGGAGATCATCTCGTCGGCCATCCGCGTGATGCTCCTCGGCGCCGAGCCGTCGCGGCGCACCCTCGGCGGCGCGCTGATGCGCGGCCTGCGGCGCGGCCCATGGCGCGGTCAGAGGAAGCGCGCCGCCGCGGGAACGCTGACCGGCAGCGACCTCACCGTCGAGAAGGCGATGCGGCGGCCGTGGACCGGCAGTCGCATCTCGAGCACCGGCTGGGCCTGCGTCGGCGTGCTGGTCGTTGTCGCCGGGTTCGCGATGGCCGATCTCGACCCGCGGCAGATCACGTGGAACTACGTCTGGTCGACCTTCATGTCCTTCTGGCCGCCGAGCCCCGGGGCATACGACGTGAACACGTTCATCACGGCCATCGAGCAGACGCTCGAGATGGCGTTCGCCGCCGCGCTGCTCACCTTCGTGTTCTCGCTGATCTTCGGCTCGCTCGCGGCGCGGAACGTCGCGCCGAACGGCTGGGTGCGCAACTCGTTCCGCGTGCTGCTCGTGATCTTCCGCGGGGTGCCCGAGCTCGTGCTCGCGATCGTCCTCATCATCATCACCGGCCTGGGGCCTCAGGCGGGCGTGCTCGCCTTGGCGTTCGGGGGCGTCGGCCTCCTCGGCAAGCTGATCGCCGACTCCTTCGAGGAAGTCGGCTCGGGGCCGGAGGACGCGGTGCGCGCTGCCGGCGCCGGTCGGCTCCAGGTGTTCACTTCGGCGACGGTCCCGCAGGGACTGCCGTCGCTGCTCGGCAACACTCTCTACCTGCTCGACACGAACATCCGGTCCGCGACGGTTCTCGGCATCGTGGGTGCGGGCGGCATCGGGTTCTACCTGACGGTCTCGGCCGGGCTCACGAAGACCCATCCGGTCGTCTCGGCGATCATCGGAATCATCATCGTGATGGTCCTGGCCGTGGAGGGCCTCGCCAGCTACCTGCGGCACGTGTTCAAGTGAGCTGAGCGACGGGGCTAGCGTGGCGGCATGGGTGACGAGCGCAATGCCGCGATCCGACGGCGCTTCGACGAGCGCGCGGGAAGCTACGACGACAGCGAGATGCACAGGGCGCTCGCCGAGGCGGTGGCCGGATTCGCGGATCTCGAGGGCGTGAGCACCGTGCTCGACGTGGCGACCGGAACAGGCCTCGTGCTGCGTGCGCTCGCGGCACGGCGACGGGACCTCGCGCTCGTGGGCGTCGACCTCTCGCCCGCAATGCTCGCCGTCGGGCGCCGCGAGCTGCCGAGCGCCGAATTCATCGAGGGCGTGGCAGAGGATCTGCCTGTGACGGATGCCTCGGCCGATCTCGTCACCTGCGTGACCGCGCTGCACCTCGTCGCTGACCCGCTGCCCGTCTTCGAGGAGTTCGCGCGCGTGCTCGCGCCGGGAGGCAGCCTCGTCACCGCGACGTTCGCCGCTGCGCCCGGCCAGGGGCACGGTCAGGGCCCGGGCGCCCCGAGCACTCCGGGCTACACGCCCAACCACGAGCCGTTCCGCACGCCGGAGGCGCTCGCGGCCACGGCGGCACCCGCGGGCTTCGTGGTC
>Ga0164242_10004560_pt1 | contig 15547 bp, 18 predicted proteins | sample OricomgcompostMG_FD_108783 | JGI IMG/M metagenome (GOLD analysis project Ga0164242, IMG submission 108783) | Miracle-Growth compost microbial communities from Emeryville, California, USA - Original compost - Miracle growth compost (MG) ... | reverse complement strand
CGTCAGTCAGACCCCGCAAGGCAGCCAGTTGAACGGGACCACGATCACGCTGACGCTCTCCATCGGCCGGCCGATAACCACACCGCCGCCGACCAGCCCGCCCCCGACGACCACCCCGCCGACCAGCACCACCCCGACCACGCCGGTCCCGCCGAGCGCCTAGGACCCACCCCGGTCCGCGTTACGGCAGGGCGGCGAGCCGGAGTTCCTCGACGGCGGCGACCAGCGGCGGGGCCAGCGCCGGTGCGGCAGCATCGCCGCACAGTTCGAGCCAGTTCGCCAGCAACTGGTGCCCACCCTGGGTCAACACCGACTCGGGGTGGAACTGCACCCCGTGCAGCGGCAGCGACGCGTGCCGCATCGCCATCACCACCCCGGAACCGGTGCGGCCGGTGACGACCAGCTCGGCCGGCACCGTATCCGGCACGGCCGCGAGCGAGTGGTAGCGCGTCGCGGTGAACGGCTCCGGCAACCCGGCGAGCACCCCGCTGCCGTCGTGGAAAACCTCGGATGTCTTGCCGTGCAGGAGTTCCGGCGCCTGCGCCACGGTGGCGCCGTACGCGACCGCCAGCGCCTGGTGACCGAGACAGACCCCGAGCATCGGCAACGCGCGCGCCGCGCACACCCGGACCAGATCGATGCTCGCACCGGCGTGCTCCGGCGTTCCCGGGCCGGGGGAGATCAGCACCCCGTCGAGCGCCAGGTCGTCCAGCACGGCCGGGTCCGCCACGTCCAGCGCGTCATTGCGGTACACGACCGTCTCCGCGCCCAACTGCTGCAGGTACTGCACCAGGTTGAACACGAACGAGTCGTAGTTGTCGAGCACCAGGATGCGGGTCACGCCGGGTCCTTTTCTACCGGGTCCTTTTCTACCGGGCTGCGCGCCGGCCGCCGGACCGGTTCACGTTGACCAGTCTGCGCGACACCGGGATCCGCCGCCGCGGATTTCTTCTTCGCAGTCCTCTTCGCAGCCGTTTTCTCCACGGCCGCCGTCTTCTTGGCCCCCGTCTTCTTGGCCGGGACAGCCTTGCGCACCGCCGGGGCCTTGCGCACCGCCGGGAAGCCCTTCGCCTCCTCGCGCAGCGGTCGGCGCAGCACCGCTCCGACCCCGCTGAGCGGCAGCGCCGCGCGCACCTCGACCCGTGCCGGTACGAGCGATGGCGGCAACTGACGGCCGCATGCCGTCCGGACGTCCTCCTCGTCCAGATCTGCACCGCGCGCTGGCTGCACGAACGCGACCAGGCCGGCGCGCGCGCCGTCCACCACCGCCACCCGAGCGACCTGCGGCAGCGCCGCGATCACGTCCTCCACCTCACCGGGTCCGCACCAGCCGCGGCCCCGTACCCGGATCGCGTCGGCGACCGGGCCGAGCAGCGTGCAGAACCCATCCGCGTCCATCACCGCAAGATCACCGGTACGCAGGAACCCGTCGACCGTCCGGTCCCCGCCGGCACTGAGCTGTGGCCCGCGCACGACCAGCTCGCCGACCTGCCCCGCGCTGCACGCCCGGGAACCAACGGGATCGACCACCCGGGCATCGGTCAGCGGTAGCGGCACCCCCGCGCTGCCATCCCGCCGCGGCTCGGTCACCGGCGCAGCATGCGTCACCGGCGCCTCGCACAGCCCGTACGCCTCCACCAGTCGAGAGCCGGTGAGCCGCTCGTACGCCTCCGCGGTGGCGACCGGTAGCCGCGCGCCGATGCAGAATCCCACCCGGAGCGAGGTAGTCCGCTCCGCCCGCAGCTGCCGGTTATCCACCAGCGCCCGGAACAACGCCGGCACCCCGGGGAACCAGGTCGGTGCCTCGCTCTCGATCGTGGCCAGTACCTGGCGCTGGTCGAACCCGGGCAGCAACACCAACCGCCCGGCGAGCAGCACCGTCATGCCCAGACAGAGCGTCAGCCCGTACGGGTGGAACAGCGGCAGCACACCGAGCGTCACTTCGCGCCCGGGCCGCGCGTCCGGGATCCACCAGCCCAGCTGGTACCCGTTCGCCAGCAGGTTCCGGTGGGTCAGCCGCACCGGGTGCGGAACGCCGGTGGTGCCTGCGGTGTAGGCGATGACAGCGACGTCGTCTGCCGCGACGGGCACCGGCGGCGGGAGCAGCCCGGCGTTGCGGGTGACGTCAGCGAGCCGTCGCGCCCCGCCGGTCGGCTTCACCCGCGGCGGAAGCAGCCGCCGGTCGTCGGCCCGTCCAGGGCGGCGGAGCCGGAGCCGCGCCGCCCGGTCCAGCCCGTCCACCAGATCGGTGACCAGAACCTCCCGGACCGCCGCCTGCTCGCTGGCTCGCTGCACGGCAGCGAGAGCGGTGCCACTGCAGATCACCACGTCGGCGCCACTGTCCACCAGCCGATGGCGCAACTCGTCCGGCGCGGCGAGCGGGTTCAGCGGTACGACCACGCCGCCGATCCGGAGCACCGCGAACAGCGCGGTCACCAGCTGCGGACAGTTCGGCAGCACCAGCGCCACCCGGTCGCCCGGCCGTACCTCGAGCCGGTGCAAGGCGCTGGCGAGGTGCTCCACGCGGCCACGCAGGCTTCCATAGCTGACCGTCGTGCCGAAGAAGCTCAGGGCCGGCGCGTCGCCGAACCGACCCGCGACCTGGTCCAGCAGCTGCGGCAGGGTGAGGGCCGGCACCACCGGCTCACGCGGGACCGACGGCGGGTGGTAGGGCAACCACCGCTGCGCGCCGTGAACATCACCACGGGTGCCACTCACGGCGACACCTGGTTCGCGGCATCGCCGTTACACAGCTCGCTGCTCACGGCGCGGCGGTCCCGCCGCCGTTGGTCACGTTGACCTTGTTGAACGGCAGGTGCGGGTCGATCGCCGGGAAGATCACGAACAGCAACAGGAACACGACGACCGCGAGCAGTACCAGCGCGACCAGCAGCCGGACCGGCCAGCGTCCCGGCAGGTGACGCCACAGCCACGCATACATCTCACGCCCTCCCCGTCACCAGCGCGGCCGGTTCGCCGGCCGATTTGTCCATCTGGCTGGCCAGCACGCCGTGCACGATCAACCGTTGCTTGGCCGAATAGCGCGGATTGCAGGTGGTCAGCGTGATCAACTTTTGGGTCGGGACCGCACCCTTGTCACCCGGCACCGGATACGTCACCTCGATGGCCGACGGTTTGACCACCGTCTCTCCGGTCACCTTGTAGACATACCAGACGTCACGGGTCTCCACCACGATCGCGTCCCCGGCCTTGAACTCGTTCACGTCGTAGAACGGGGCGCCGTGCGTAGTCCGGTGCCCGGAGACGACGAAGTTGCCGACCTGCCCGGGCATCGCCGTTCCGGGATAGTGCCCGGGGCCCTTCGCCAGGTCCGACTGTGCGACGCCCTCGACCACGACCCACTTCCAACTCGCGCCGAGCCGCTCCGCGTGCAGGATCGCCACCCCCGCTATCGGCGCGTTCGGCTTCGGCGGCTGGGTCCACTCCTTGTGGATCGCGACCTCGAGCTTGTGCTGCTCCCGGTGCGTGAAGATGCCGGTGATCCACAACTCGTAGACCACGAACAGCAGGATCACGATGCCACCGGTGATCAGGATCTCGCCGGCGCCTCCGACCAGGATCGCCCACAGCGGGCGTCGTCGGCGCGCCACCGGCCTGGCGACCTCGGTCGGGGTGGCCTCGTCGGTCGTCATGAGCCGGCGCCCTGCGACGGGGTGTTCAGCGGCTGGGCGTGCGCCAGGCTGATCGCGCCGTCATAGCCGGGGAACTTGGCGTCCGCCTCCGTGCTCGTCTTGAACCGCAGTCCATAGGCCTGCACGTACTGCTGGAACAGCTTCACGCCGGGCGCCGCCTGCACTGCCTTCTGCAACCGGTCAGGATCGCCGATCGCACTGACGATGAACGGCGGCGAGTAGACCCTCCCCTGCAACAGCAACGTGTTCCCCACGCACCGCACGGCGGTGGTAGAGATGACCCGCTGACCCATGATCGTCATTGCCTCCGCGCCACCGCTCCAGAGTGCGTTAACTACCGCTTGCACGTCCTGCTGGTGCACGACCAGGTCGTCCGGTGCTGGCGCGGCGTAGCCGGCCGCGACCGATGCCCCCTTCGGGGCGTCGTCCAAGCTGACCGTGACCGCGGCGCCCCGCGCCGGCAGCAGGCCTGCCGGACCCATCAGGGCGGCGCCCTGCTTTTGCACCTGCGCCACCGCTGCGTTGCGTTCCGCCTGCGCGGCGGTCAGGTCGTTCACCTCGGCCTGCAATCGTCGCTGTTCGCGGGTCGCGTCCTCGATCTGTTGCTGCTGCGCGGAAACCAAGTCGGCAAGTCGGTTGTGGCTGGTCGCGGCGGGCCGCGAATCGGTGGACGAGCGCGCGGTCACGACCGCTAACAGGCCCACCATGACCAGCACGAGCCAGCTGCCGACGCGCAGCGGGCGCACCCGCCGGTCACCGAGCGGCCACGGGCGGGCCAGCGCCACGACACGCTGGCGGAACCCGCGCGGCGGAGGCGGAGCGGCGGGCGCGTTCATGGCAGCGTTTACGCTAAACCACCACGCGGCTCGCCGCCGCGAGGTGGACCACTGCGCCGGCTGACCCCGGCCCGGCGAGCCGACCATGCCCGTAGCCCCACCGTGCCCGTAGGACAGGAGCCCCGTCATGCCGGAGTCGCGCAAGCGCAAGCGCACCGCGTACACCTCCCCCGGCGTTGCCAGCGTCAGCCGCAAGAAGCCGCCGTCGCCGCCCTGGGTCGGCGGAATGATCCTCGCGCTCTTCGGGATCGGCGTGGCGTACCTGCTCTGCTACTACCTCAGCAACGGCGAGATTCCCATCAAGGACCTCGAAGGCTGGAACATCTTCGTTGGATTCGGCTTCATCGTGGCCGGCTTCGGTCTGCTCACCCAGTGGCGCTGACGGCGCGCGGAGCCGACCCGGATTGCCCACGCGGCATGCTGCGGCGTGCGATCGTGGAGCCATGACGAGGCCGCAGATCCCACGGTCGGGGCTGGACTTGGAATACCCGATGTCGCTCGGGGTCTACGACAACTACAACCAGGCGCAGCGGGTGGTCGACTACCTGTCCGACAACGAATTCGCGGTGCAGAACCTGGCGATCGTGGGTACCGAACTCAAGTCCGTCGAGCGGGTGACCGGGCGGCTTACCCGGGGTAAGGTCGCCGCCGCCGGCGCTATCTCCGGGCTGTGGGTCGGCCTGTTCGTCGGCATCGCCTTCGCGATCTTCAGCAACGAGGGTCAGCTCGGGTTCCTGATCACCACCCCGCTCCTGGGAGCGCTGTTCGGCCTGATCTGGAGCCAGCTGGGGTTCACCGCCGTGACCCGCGGCGGTGCCCGCGACTTCGCGTCGGTCAGCCAGGTGGTCGCCACCAAGTACGAGGTCATGGTCGAGCACCGGTTCGCCGAGCGCGCCCGCGAGCTGCTGGCCTCGATGCCTGCCCACTGACCCGGGCCAGCCGGGTGAATCACACCCGTGTTATTTACCCACAGAGGTTATCCACAGTGTGGAAAACGGTCGCCGCAGCTGGGCGCACCTGGGTCAGGTCGAGCGCATGTGACAGCGTGAGCACGTGTCCACCAAGCCGCCCCCGCTGCGGTACGGGCCACCCGGTGTGACGGCGCCCGGGCTGGTGCTGATCGCCGCCGCGGTGATCGGACTGGGGGTCAGCAGTGATGCCGGCGGCCGCTCCGCAGGCTGGGTGGCAGCCGCGCTGCTGCTCGCCGCGGCACTCTGGGTCGCGGCCGGACCCGTGCTGGTGGCCGACGCCGACGGCCTGACGGTCCGCGGCCTGCTCCGCCGCCGGCGCGTCCCCTGGTCCGCGGTGCAGGCCATCCGGGTCGACTCCCGGCGCCGGGCACGTGCCGTCGAGATCGAGACCGTCGACCTGCTGCTGGCCGTCCCCGCGACGCTGCTCGGGCGCACCACGCCGACCACGGTCGCCGCCGAGTTGTGCAGGGCGCGCGACCAGGCACTCGGTCGCCCCGGGCCGGCCGGCGGGGTCAGGTGAGCGCGGCCGTTCGTGCCGCGGTGATCGCGGCGAGGATCAGGATCATGGCGGCAAAACCGGCCAGGTGGAAAGCGTCCCGGCGCTCGCGCGGGGCATAGGCCAGCACCGCGCCGAGCACCGCGCCGGTCACCAGTCCACCCAGGTGCGCCCGGATGTCGATGTGCGGCACGGACAGCGAGAACACCACGTTGATCACGATGGTGAGCACGATCGGCCCGGTGTCGGCCCGGAACCGGCGAGCGATCGCGTAGTACGCGCCGAAGAGGCCGAAGATGGCACCGGAAGCGCCTGCGGCGATTTCGGAGGTCGACCCGAATGCGTACGTGGCTACCCCGCCGCCGATACCGGCGAGCAGGTAGAGCGTGACGAAACGGAGCCGTCCGAGCACCTGCTCCAGCTGTGGGCCTACCAGCGCCAACACGAACATGTTCAGGCCCAGGTGCACGATGCCGAAATGCAAGAACTGGCTGGTGACCAGCCGGTAGTAGTCGCCGTGCGCGACCCCTTGGAAGACGGTGACGCTCCCGTCGGAGTTGCGGAACCCGACCCGGTCCGGCACCAGCGCGAACTCGGCGAACAGCTTGCTGATCCCGCTGTCGAAGAAGCCGGCGCCGCTGGCGACCATGATGATGAAGACCAGGACGTTGATCCCGATCAAGGTCATGGTGGCTTCGCGGCGGCCGCCGATCCGGCCGCCGAGCGCGGTGCGCGGCTGACGCACGGTCCGGCGCGCCTCGGCGACCTCGTCGGGGCAGTGGAAGCCGACCGCCGCCGGACGCATGCACTCCGCGCAGATCGGACGCCCGCAACGGGTGCACGAGACGTACGTCTCCCGGTCCGGATGTCGGTAGCAGCGCGGGGGATCCTCCTGCATCAACTCACCGGCATCCGGTTCGGTCACGAGCCGGGCTGCTCGATGTCGATCGAGGTGATGACGACGTCCTCGACCGGACGGTCCCGCGGCCCGGTCGCGGTCGTGCCGATCGCGTCCACCACGGTGCGGCTGTCGTCGTCGGCAACCTCCCCGAAAATCGTGTGCTTGCGGTTCAGCCATGTCGTGGGTGCGGTGGTGACGAAGAACTGACTGCCGTTCGTACCCGGGCCGGCGTTGGCCATGGCCAGTAGGTACGCCCGGTCGAACTGCAGGTCGGGGTGGAACTCGTCGGCGAACTGATATCCCGGGCCGCCGGTCCCGGTGCCGAGTGGGTCACCACCCTGGATCATGAAGTTGTCGATCACGCGGTGAAAGATCGTGCCGTCGTAGAGCGGCTCGTTGCTCTTCGCGCCGGTCCGGGGGTCGGTCCATTCCTTGCTGCCGTCCGCCAGCCCGACGAAGTTCGCCACCGTCTTGGGCGCGTGGTCGGGGAAGAGCGTGATCCGGATATCGCCACGATTCGTGTGGAGGATCGCCTGGAGCTTCTGCGCCATCGAGCAACTCGCTTTCGTCGGTGTCGGACCCGGCGGTCGGCAGCGGTGGCCGGGAAGTGGCTACCAGTCTAAGTTGCGCGCCGGAACCCGCGGCCGGCCCGGTGACCGGGGGCGTCACCGAGGTTGGATCAGCCTGAAGCGGGATCAGGCGCTGAGGTTGGATGGTCCCATGCACAGCCGACGCGATCGAAGCACGGCGCGTCGCCCGTGGCGTGCCCGTCGGCCCCGCGCGCTGGCACGGCTCGTCGCCGTCACCGCCAGTCTGGTCGTGCTGGCCGGCTGCGGTGGCGGCTCGCACCCGAACGGTGGCGCGTCCGCGCCGCTCAGCCCCACCGCGGTGGCCGGCTCCGACACCAGCGTGCGGCCGCTGCCCGGCTTCGTTCCGGCCAGTGCCAGCTTTCCGAGCGCCCGGGTGGGGTTCGCCTGGGGCGTTTCGCCCTGTCCTCGTACGGACGCGTTCTGCGGCGGTCTGGCCGGTACCACCGACGGCGGCAAGACCTGGCACGCGCTGACCGCACCGGCCGGGCTGCCGGCGAACCCGTACCGGACCGCCGTCCTGCGCTTCGCGAACCCGCTGGATGGCTGGGCCGCGCTAGGTAGCCTGCAAGCGACGCACGACGGTGGTCGGTCGTGGGCCGCCGTGCACCTGGACGGGCTCGCCGACCCGTCGGTGAGCGCCGTCGCTACCGCTGGCGGATACGTGTTCGTCGTCGCGACCGACGCCCGCACGATGGGAGCCGCACTGCGCCTCTACGTCAGCCCCATCGCCGATAATCGCTTCACCGCGGTCCCCGGGATCAAGCTCCCGTCGCTGGCCAGTCGGGTAGACCTGAGCTTCGACCCGACCGGCGCGCGTGGCTACCTCGCCGTCAGTTCGCTGGGTGCCGCTCCGCTACTGCTGCGCTCCCGCGGCGCGACCGGCTGGCAGCAGTTGCCGGTGCCGTGCGCGGCCGGGAGCAACCTCGCGGTCGGGGCCGGATCCGGGGCGGAGGTCACCGTGCTGTGCGACACCCCGACCTCGGCGACCACCAGTGTGAAGACGGTATGGACGTCCACGGATGCCGGCAGCCACTTCGTGCAGCAGGGCATGCCGGGCCCGGCCGGATATACGACCGACGTGGCACAAGCCCCGGATCAGGCGATGCCGGAGGGGTTGTTCAGCCCACGCTCGACCCCCGCGGCGTCCAGCTCGGCCAGCGCGCCCTCCACATCGGCGGCCCGGCTGGTGGTGGCCGCGAGCGCCCGGGAGGACCGGCTCTATCTCACCGACAACGGTGGCCAGAGCTGGAAGATCGCGTACGCGAACAGCTCCGACGGGTCCGGGTCCGGCCTCGGTCTCAGTGACCTCGCGTTCTCCGACCCGACGCATGGCAGCGTGGTCCTAGGCAACACCGGCCTGTACGTCCGAGACCGGCTGGCCGGGCGCCACCTGGTTCCCGGCCCCCGGCTGCTGCTCACCCAGGACGGCGGCGCGCACTGGTCGCAGTCCGTCGTCGCGGAGTGACGCCAGTCCGGTCAGACCGACAGCCGGGCCCGCAGGAAGTCAACGGTGCGCTGCCATGCGAGCCGGGCGGCATCGGCGTCGTAGGTGCCGAGCAGATTCTCGTCGTTGTGGAACGCGTGCCCCGCCGGGTAGTAGAAGAACTCCACCGCAGCCCCCGACTCGGCCCTGATCTGCTCCTCCTGGCGGCGGGCGTCGGCGACCGGGAAGAATGCGTCGTCGGTGGCGTAGTGGCCCTGCACCGCGGCCGTCAGCCCGGCAAAGGTCTGCGGGACGCCGGGTCCGACCCCGTAGAAGGGGACGGCAGCGGCGATCCGGTCACCCTGCTGTGCGGCGAGCGCGAGCACGAAGCCGCCACCCATGCAGAACCCGACCGCGCCCAGGGCGGGCGAGGTGACCGCCTCGTGTCCGAGCAGGAAGTCCACCGCGCCGGCCAGGTCGCGTGCCGCCCGATCCACCGGTAGCTCGGACATCAGCGTGCCGGCCTGGTCGGCGTCGTGGGTGACGCTGCCCCCGAACAGGTCCGGCGCCAGCGCGACGAATCCGGTGGCGGCGAGCCGGTCGGCTATCCCGGCGATGTGATCGGTGAGTCCCCACCACTCCTGGATGACGATGACACCCGGGCCGCTGCCACCCGCGGGCAGCGCGAGGTAACCGTGGGCGTCGACGTCGCCGCTGGGGAACGTGACGTTCTGGCGTGGGTTCGCGGGCATGGCTGGCCTCTCTGCACGATCCGGTACGACCTGCTCGGTGCAACCAGGCCACCATGCCCTACTCGGACCCGGCCGCGCAGGCGGGGTGCGGTCCGGTACGGTCCGGATCGACCCTGGGAGGACGCATGACCGGCCCATTGCACGGAATCCGACTCGTCGAGCTTGCCGGAATCGGCCCTGGCCCGTTCGCGGCCATGATGCTGGCCGACATGGGTGCGGAGATCGTGCGTGTCGACCGGACCACCAGCGGCGACGGGCACCGCGGGATGGCGAGCGTGGACATCCTCAACCGCGGCCGCCGGTCGATCGCGGTCGACCTGAAGAAGCCCGCGGCCGTCGAGGCGGTGCTACGGCTGGTCGAGCAAGCGGACGGCTTGCTCGAGGGATTCCGGCCCGGCGTCACCGAGCGCCTCGGGCTCGGGCCCGACGCGTGTCTGGCCCGCAATCCGCGGCTGGTCTATGGCCGGATGACCGGGTGGGGTCAGGACGGCCCGTACGCACCGGCCGCCGGACACGACATCAACTACATCGCGCTGACCGGAGCGCTCCATGCGATCGGCCAAGCCGGCGGCCCGCCGGTGCCCCCGCTGAACCTGGTCGGGGACTTCGGCGGGGGCGGCATGCTGCTCGCGTTCGGGATGGTGTGCGGGCTGTTGGAGGCCCGTGGATCAGGACAGGGCCAGGTGGTCGACGCCGCCATGGTCGACGGCGCGGCACTGCTGATGTCGATGACGTACTCGCTGCGCGCCGCCGGCATGTGGGACGGCGAGCGCGGCACGAACCTGCTCGACGGCGGCGCGCCGTACTACAGCGTCTACGAGACGGCGGACGGCAAGTGGGTCGCGCTCGGCGCGAACGAGCCGCAGTTCTTCGCTGAGCTGCTCCGGCGGCTGGGGCTGCCCGCCGAGCTGGCCGACGGCCGCGAAGATCCGGCGAACTGGCCGGTGTTGCGCGAGCAGCTCGCCGGCGCTATCCGTAGCCGCACCCGGGACGCGTGGGAGCAGGAACTCGGCGGCACCGACGTCTGCTTCGGACCGGTGCTGTCGATGGCGGAGGCCGCCGGACACCCTCACCTGAGCGCGCGCAGCACCTTCGTCGAGCGGGACGGGCTCACCCAGCCGGCCCCGGCGCCTCGGTTCAGCCGGACCGCGCCCGAACTCGACCGACCGCCCGCGACGCCGGGCGCGCACACCCGGGAAGCCCTGCAGGACTGGGGCTTCACCGCGGCGGAACTGGATGAGCTCGCGGGTCAGGGCGCTATCGCCTGACCCGCGAGCGCCGGTCAGCGGCGCCGGCGCGCCTTGTCGACCAGTGCCGGCGGACGCCAGCCGCCGTCCGCCGGGTTGATATTGGTACCCGGCGGCACGATCTCGTCGATGCGGTCCAGCACGTCATCGCTGATCCGCACGTCGGCTGCGTCGAGCTGACTGACGAGCTGGTCCATCGTCCGGGGACCGATGATCGCGCTGGTCACGGCGGGGTGCCGGAGTACGAACGCCACCGCCAGCTTCACCAGGTTGATCCCGCTCTCGTCGGCGAGCCGGCCGAGTTCGTCCGCCGCAGCGAACTTGCGCTGGTTCGCCGGCACGTCGGGATCGAAGCGCGCCCGCGGCCGCTGCCCGGCCGGCTGTGGCGGCGGTTGGCCCTTGCGGTATTTGCCGGACAGCAGCCCACCGGCCAGCGGGCTCCAGGGCAGCACGCCCATGCCGTATTCCTGGCATACCGGAAGCACCTCCGCCTCGATACCGCGAACCAACATCGAGTACGGAGGCTGCTCGGTGACGAAGCGTCCGCTGCGGCGGCGTTCCGCCTCCCACTGCGCTTGCACGATCTGCGACGCCGGGAAGGTGGATGAACCGAAGTAACGGATCTTCCCTGCTCGCTGCAGGTCGGTCAGCGTGTCCAGCGTCTCGGAGATCGCGGTGTCCTCGTCCGGGCGATGGATCTGGTAGAGATCGATGTAGTCGGTACCGAGCCGGCGCAGGCTGTCTTCGACCGCGACGGTGAGCCAGCGCCGGCTGTTGCCTCGCTGGTTGGGATCCTCGCCCATCCGCATATGCGCCTTGGTCGCCAACACCACGTGCTCACGCCGGCCGGCGAGGGCCTTGCCGACGATCTCCTCCGATTCACCGTTGCTGTAGACGTCCGCGGTGTCGACGAAGTTGATGCCGGCGTCCAGCGCGGCATGGACGATGCGCACCGCGTCGTCGTGGTCAGGGTTGCCGAACGCGCCGAACATCATGGCACCCAGACACAGCGGACTGACCTTCACGCCGGTACGACCGAGCGTGCGCATCTGCATGCCGGGCTCCTTGCCTCGTGGTGGGATCAACCCATTCTCGTCGCCCGATCACGGTGCGAGTCAGCTGGCATACCTCTTCGCGGAACGCGCCCGTGCCCTGGCTGCCTCGGTGTCCCGGTCCTTCGGGGGCGCGCTGGTGACGAGTGACGCCAACAGGTCCGCGGACGCGGCAGCGACAGCCTCGACGGCGGCGTCGAAGGCCGCCGCGTTGGCGCGGGACGGTTTGGTGGTTCCACTGATCTTCCGCACGTACTGCAGTGCCGCGGCGTGGATCTCGTCCTCGGTCGCCGGCGGGACATAGTTGTGCAGCGTACGGATGTTGCGACACATGCAGTCAGGGTACGGCTCGGACCCGCGGTGCGGGGTCGACCACAGCGGTATGAAACGCATACGGTTGGCCCGTGTCGATCTGGGGGGAACGTGTCGTCCCGCGCATCACGGACGCGACGCTGGGCACCAGGGACGTGGCCCGGCTCCGCCGGCGCGTGGTCGGCGAATTGGCCGGTGACCTCGTGGAAATAGGTTTCGGTTCCGGGCTGAACATTCCGCTCTACCCACCGGCGGTCCGGTCGGTACGTGCCGTCGAACCGTCGACACTCGCGAGGAAGCTGGCCACGAAACGGGCGGCCGAGTCGGACGTCCGGATCGAGTACGTCGGTCTGGACGGCGAAGAGCTCCCGCTCGGGGACGAGACCGTCGACGGCGCTCTCACCACCTTCACGCTCTGCACCGTGCCGCACCCGGACCGGGCCCTGCGCGAGCTGTTCCGGGTGGTCAAGCCCGGCGGGTCGGTCGGCTTCCTGGAGCACGGCCGATCGCCCGACCCACGAGTCGCGCGCTGGCAGGTCCGGCTGAATCCGTTGCAGCGGAAGCTGTTCGCTGGGTGCCAGCTCGATCGGCAGGTCGACCAGCTGCTGGTCGACGCCGGATTCGAACTGACCCGGCTGGACAACGACCAGATGCCCGGGCCGGCATTTCTTAAGCCGTTCGGCTTCCTGTACCTGGGCGTCGCCACCAAGCCAGCGCCCGAGCCCAGCCGCTAAAGCCAGCCACGCCCCTTGTCGGCGGTGGGCATGGGGTGTCGAATGCCAAGTAGCACTTGAGGTGGTGGTGTGGTGTCCAAGCCAACGGTCGTCACGAAAGCGCCGGCATCCGGCAAGGCGGCGCATCGAGCTCAGCACGGTCGCGCGGTGATCGATCCAGCCGCGACGCCGGACGAGGTGCGCAATGTGGCCCTCATCGGCCACAGCGGAGTGGGTAAGACGACATTGGTCGAGCACCTACTGGCGTACGCCTCGGCGATCAACCGGCCGGGATCCGTGGTCGAGGGCACCACCGTCTCCGACGGTGATCCGGTCGAGGTGAGCCAGCAGCGTTCGGTGTACCTGTCGGCCTGCACGTTGACCTGGAAGGGCACCGTCGTCAACTTGCTTGACACGCCGGGTTTTGGCGACTTCGTCGGCGAGCTGCGCGCGGGACTACGGGCGGCGGACGCCGCGCTATTCGTGGTCTCCGCCGCCGACCCGATCGACGAGACGACGCTGGCGCTGTGGGAGGAATGCGCGGCGCTGGAGATCCCGCGCGCGGTCGTCGTCAACCGTCTCGACATGCCACGTGCCGATCTCGCCGGCACCATCGCCGCGCTGCGCGACGCATTCGGGGCAAGCTCGGGTAACGCAGTGGTACAGCTGGCCGAGCCGGTGGACGGCAATGTCGCACTCACCGGCCTCCTCGAGGACGCCGAGGGGTCGTCCGCCGCGGCCCGAGGCGCGCTTATCGAGGCGATCATCGCGGAGAGCGAGGACGAGACCCTGCTGGAGAACTACCTGGCTGGCGCCGAACTCGATCACACGGTACTGCTTGCCGATCTGCACACCGCGGTCGGACGCGGCAGTCTGCACCCGGTGCTTCCGGCCAGCGCCGGTACCGACCTGGGGCTGGCGGAGCTACTCGATCTCATCGTCGACGGGTTGCCCAGTCCGGTCGAGCGCCCGCTGCCCCGCGTCTGGACGCCGGTCGGTGGGCCCGGTCCCGAGATCGCCTGCGACCCGACCGGACCGCTTGTGGCCGAGGTGGTGCGCACCTGGGCTGATCCCTACGTCGGCCGGGTGTCGCTGGTGCGGATCTTCTCGGGCACCTTGAACTCGGATACCCCGCTGCACGTCACCGGCCGCGGTTGGCAGGAATGGGGACATCGTGATCACGACGCGGACGAGAAGTCCGCGTCGTTGCTGAGCACCTGCCAAACGCCGATCGACAGCGTGGTGGCCGGCAACCTCTGCCTGGTCACTCGGCTGGCCGGTGCGGAGACCGGTGACACGCTGTGCGAACAGGCCCAGGCGCTCGTCGTCCTACCGTGGGAACTGCCCTCACCGTTACTCCCGATCGCGGTGACGGCAGCGACCCGCAATGACGAGAACCACCTCGCCGAGGCGTTGAGCCGGCTGGCCGTCGCGGACCCGACGGTGCACGTCGAGCGCAATGCCGCCACCGGGCAACTGGTGCTGTGGTGCCTGGGCGAGGCACACGCGGACGTGGTGCTCTCCCAGCTGCGCTCCGGTGGCACCGAGGTCAACGTCGAACCAGTCCGGGTTGCGCTGCAAGCCACCTTCTCGGGCAGTGCAGACGGACACGGTCGGCACGTCAAGCAGTCTGGTGGTCATGGCCAGTACGCCGTCTGTTCCATCACGGTCGAGCCGTTGCCGCGTGGATCGGACGTGGAGTTCGTCGATCGCGTCGTCGGTGGCGCAATCCCGCGCCAGTTCATCCCGTCGGTCGAGAAAGGGGTGCGCCATCAACTGGCCCACGGCCTGATCGACGGAGTGCCGATCGTCGATGTCCGGGTGACGCTCACCGACGGCAAGGCGCACAGTGTCGACTCCTCCGACGCCGCATTCCAGGTCGCCGGCGCCCTGGCGGTCAAGGACGCGGCGGCCACGGCCGGGCTGCAGGTGCTCGAGCCCATCGAGGAGGTCGACATCCTGGTCAGCGACAACCACATCGGCGCGGTCCTTTCCGACCTCTCCGGCCGGCGCGGGAAGGTGACCGGAACCGACCAGGTGCAGGCGGATCGGCCGGTACCGCACAGCCTGATCCACGCCGAGGTGCCAGCGATCGAACTCGTCCGCTACGCGCCGGTGCTGCGCTCACTCACCGGTGGCGCAGGCAGTTTCACCCGAAGCTACCTGCGCCACGACCCGGCCCCTGCCAGTGTCGCGGACGCCCTGCTCGCCAGCTGATCACCCGCGCGGCCGCCAGCGCTTCCAGAGCGCGGTGGCTGCCGCGCGGATCTTTTCCGCCCAGAGGAGTTCGACCTGAACCGTCATCTCCGACTCATCAGCGGCGGTGACAACCGCCCGCAACGTGACCGGATCATGCAGCGGGCTCGGTCGCAGGTAGTGGACATCGAGGCCGGCGGTGACGTACGACAGTGACGCACCCGGTAGCGCTGGCCAACCCTGGCGGTCTGCCTCCAGCATGACCGCCGCCGCGCTGTGGCAGTCGAGGATCGTAGAGATGATCCCGCCGTTGAGGTAGCCCATCCCGTTGTCATGTTCGGGCCAGGGCAGGAAGGTCGCGACCACGGCGCCGTCCGCCGGATAGCTCCGCAACCGCAGGCCCTT
>Ga0164242_10004559_pt1 | contig 15551 bp, 4 predicted proteins | sample OricomgcompostMG_FD_108783 | JGI IMG/M metagenome (GOLD analysis project Ga0164242, IMG submission 108783) | Miracle-Growth compost microbial communities from Emeryville, California, USA - Original compost - Miracle growth compost (MG) ... | reverse complement strand
TCCCCTTCACCACCGCCGAAGCACCCGCCGCGGTGATCCGCAACGGCACCGGATGCACCGTCACCACCAACGACGCCGACCCAGGAACATGACCCGCATCCCCGGCCTGGGTGCCCGTCACCGTGCACACACCGGCAGCATGAATCGCCAGCGCCGTGCCCGACACCGTGCACACCCTCGCCGGCGACGCCGACAAGACCACCGAACCACCAGAATCACTCGTCGCCGTCACCGGCACACTGGCCCGCGCATAACTCACCACACCCGGCACCGACAGCCGCACCAGCTGACCCACCGGATTCACCGTCAGGTGCCCGTCCACATAGGTGAACGCATAGTCACCGTCGACACCACCCGAACACGACGTCGTCAACGTGCCCAGATCCGCTGCACACGTCGGTGCCGTGTCCAGATCCGCGGCGGTGTCATCCCCGACGAAGCCGTCGTACGACGGGCTCACCGCCGGCACAGTCTCCCCGAAGGTCATCGACGCATCCGGCGCCGTCACCGTCAACGGCGCCTTCCCGATCACGAAGCTCACCGGCTGGTCCGGCGCGGCATTCGTGTTCTGGTCACCGGCCTGTGAAGCCGTCAACGAGCACGAGCCGGCATGCACCACGTGCACCAACCCACCCACGACCGTGCACACCCCCGGCGTCGACGAGACCACCGACACCGGCAAACCCGACGACGCGGTCGCACCCGGAGCGAAGTCCGCATCGCCGTACGTCACCCCGATCGGTGCCGGGAAGGCGATCGCCTGGTCCACCTTCCCGCCATCACCGGAACCGGCCACATCACCGAAGAGGTCGACCGGGGCAAGCGTGCCCGGCACATCCGCCGCGGTGTCGCCGACGTCCGCGGTGCTCCCTGTGCCGAGGCGGCCGTTCGAACCTTCACCCCAGCAGCGCAGGGTGCCGTCGTCGAGGACCGCACAGGTGTGGTCGTCACCCAGCGCGATCGACACGACACGGCGACCCGCGCCGACGTTGACCGTCCTGCCCGCGGGAGTCTCGCCCTTGTCGTCACCGACGTTGTCGGTGTTGCCATAGCCCAGCTGTCCGTTCTGGCCATAACCCCAGCAGTCCACCTGTCCGTTGTCCATCACCACACAGGTATGAGTCTGGCCCGCGTCGATCAGACGGCTGTAGCGTCCCGAGCCCAGATCCACCGCATTGGCAGCGCTCGCCTTGCCCAGAGACGAGTTGGTGTTGCCATAGCCGAGCTGGCCGAAGAAGTTGCTGCCCCAGCAGCGCATCGCGCCGTTGTCCATCGCGGCGCAGGTGTGCCCCGCTCCCTCGGCGAAGCCGACCGCCCGACGCCCCGCACCCAGGGAGATCGGGTCCGCCTGGTCCGGTGTCTCGTTGTCGCCGAGATTGTTCGTGTTTCCGTAGCCCAACTGATTGGAGCTGTTGTTGCCCCAACACCGGCTGTCGCCGTTGGCCAGAATCGCGCAGGTGTCGGCCCAACCGGCGCTCAGTGCGCGTACTTCACCACCGACCGAGACCTCTGGCACCTCTGAGGGCACCTTGCTGTCACCGATCTGGGTGATGTTGGTGTCACCGGTGCCCAACTGCCCGGAGTTGCCGAGGCCCCAGCAGCGGATCCCGCGATCGACCAGGATGGCGCAGGTGTGCTCGTCGCCCTTGTGCGCCGAGGAATCGCCCGCGACGATCGCAACCGCGGCCTCGCCCAGCGACACCGGACCCGCCGAGAGCGGGGTCTTGTCGCCGTTGCCGTCGCCGACATTGTCAGTGTTGCCGTAGCCCAACGCCCCGTGATTACCCTGACCCCAGCAGTAGACCGCACCGTCGGCGCGCAGCGCACAGGTGTGGTTGCCGCCCGCGGCGATCTCCTTGACCGGGCCGCCCACGTCCACCGTTCCCGCCGTGGACGGAAGATCGCTCATGTTGTCACCGATGGTCTGGGTGTTGCCGTAGCCCAACTGCCCGTCCGCACCATCGCCCCAGCACCGCACCGTGCCGTCCGAGGCCAGCGCGCAGGTGTGCGCCGTGCCCGCAGCCACCTGGCGCACCTCCGGCGTGGCACCGGTGTCCACCGCCCCTGCCGACGCCGGCGTGGCATCGCCGTTCACACCATCGCCCACATTGTCGGCGTTGCCATAGCCCAACTGCCCGCCAGCACCGGAGCCCCAGCAGTGGATCGTGCCGTCTCCCAACCGGGCGCATGTCTGCGAGCCACCCGCGCTGACCGCGACCACCGGCCCACCCACGTCCACCGATTCAGTCGGCGCCGACGAGGTCGACCCCGTGTTGCCACTTCCCAGTTGTCCGTTCGCGCCACTACCCCAGCACCGCACCGTGCCGTCGCCGAGCACCCCACACGTGTGATCCGCACCCACCGACACCGAGGTGACCTGGATCGGCGCACCGCCCCCCAACGTGACCACCGACCCACTCCCCGGCTTCTCGTTGTCACCGATGTTCGCGGTGCTGCCGTTGCCCAGCGCGCCGTCACCGCCATAGCCCCAGCACAGCACCGAGCCGGTGGACAGCACCGCACAGGTGTGGTCCCCTGCAGTCTGCCCTGGCTGAGCATCCCCATAGCCGATCCCACCGGCACTGATCGCCACCGCCGGACCGCCCAGATCAACCGCGCCACCATGTCCCGCGGACTCGTCGTCACCGATGTTCGTCTTGTTCCCGTAGCCCAACTGGCCAAGAGCCGCCGAGCCCCAGCAGCGCACCGTGCCGTCATCCAACAAAGCGCAACTGTGGGAGGCACCCGTGGCGATCGCGATCGCCTCATTGCCCAGATCGATCGACGACAAATCCGACGGCTTCTCATCATCACCGACATTCGCCGTACTCCCGGTGCCGTCCTCACCACTGGCGCCATTGCCCCAACACCGGATCAGGCCGTTGTTCAACAACGCACACGTGTTGTCGCCACCAGCACTGATCGCGATCGCAGACCGCCCCAAGGACACCGCGCCCAACACCGCCGGAGTCGAACTGGGATTGCCAGGAGCGTCAGGTCCGCCATTGGTCACCGTCACGCTCCGGCCGTAGCCCAGTTGGCCGTCGTTGTTACGACCCCAACAACGCACACTGCCATCGCCCAGCAGCGCACACGCGTGATGATCGCCGGCCACCACCTGGATCGCCGTACCACCCAGATTCACCGCGACAGGTGTGCTGTGGTCCGTCGCGTCACCGGTACCAAGCTCGCCGTACGCACCCGAGCCCCAGCACGACACCGTGCCGTCATCGACCGCACAGCCGAACCCGTCGCCCGTCGCGATCCGCGCCGGATCAGGCGACCGCGTCCCCGGGTCGAGACTGGTCGCCGATGCCGACGACGAGGACAGGAGCAACGCCGCCACGACACCAGCGGCGAGCACCAGGCCAGCAAACAGGCGCCGTACCGGCCTGGTACCAGCGGGTCCACCCGACAGCATCTTCTGGGTTGTTCCGAACACGAAAGGACTCCTTGAATCATGGGCTCCGAGTCGCCCGTCGAAAACACCACGTGCCGTCAGACACTGGTGATGGGAGAAACTGTCAGAACCACGGGTGCGCTCAGTCGATCTCAAGGCTCAACCTCTGCTTCGCCTTGGCATGCTTGCCGGACCGTACGACGACCTTCACCGTCCTGACCCCGCGCGTGGTCGGGGTGCCGGTGATGGACACCTTCGACCACGACTTGTTGTGAACCAGCCGCAGACCAGCAGGAAGCTTCCCGGTCACCTTGAAGGTGTGCTTCTTGCCCACCGCGGCCAGCTTCACCACAGCCCGGGCACCCTCACGGAGGTAGACCCGGCCGGGGCTGGTCACCGCATAGCCGTTCTTCGCCACACCCAACCGACCCTGCCGATACGAGACCGCATAGTTGCCGCTCCCGGCGCCCGCACAGACGGTGTGGCCGGCCTTCGCGACCGTCACCCTCTTGCCGTGCCGCTTCACCCTCTTGACCTTGCCGCGCACCGCCTTACACGACGGCTGGCGATCCAGACTGAAGACACTGTCGCCGCGCACGAACCCGGAGAACAACGCCGCCACCTTCGGCAACCTCCCCTTCACCACCGCCGAGGCACCCGCCGCCGTGATCCGCAACGGCGCCGGATGCACCGTCACCACCAACGACGCCGACGCGGGATCATGCCCCGCATCACCGGCCTGAGCACCCCTCACCGCGCACACCCCGGCAGCATGAATCGCCAGCCTCGCACCCGAGATCGTGCACACCCGCGCCGGCGACGCCGACAAGATCACCGCGCCACCGGAGTCTGACGACGCCGTGATCGGCACGCTGGCCTGCGCATAGCTGACCACACCGGGTGCGGACAGCCGCACCTGCTGACCCACCGGATTCACCGTCAGGTGCCCGTCCACGTACGTGAACGCATAGTCACTGTCGACCCCACCCGAGCAGGTGCTCGTGCCTGCCTCGGCATGGGCCGCACAGACGGGTGCCGTGTCCAGATCCGCGGCGGTGTCGTCGCCGACGAAGCCGTCGTACGACGGGCTCACCGACGGCGGAGTCTCCCCGAAGGTCATCGACGCGTCCGGCGCCGTCACCGTCAACGGCGCCTTGCCGATCGCGAAGCTCACCGGCATATCCGGCGCGGCATTCGTGTTCCGGTCACCGGCCTGTGAAGCCGTCAACGAGCACGACCCGGCATGCACCACGTGCACCAACCCACCCACGACCGTGCACACCTCGGTCGTCGACGAGACCACCGACACCGTCAAGCCAGACGACGCGGTCGCACCCGGAGCGAAGTCCGCATCGCCGTACGTCACCCCGATCGGTGCCGGGAACGCGATCGCCTGGTCCACCTTCCCGCCCTGCACCACTTCCGTGGCCAACTCACTCGCCGAGCTCCCGAAGGCCGTCGTTCCCGAGAACGCCGCCACCACACGGTGCTCACTCACCGCGTTATAGGTCGTCGTGCAGGTCGCCTTCCCCGCGCCGGCCCCCGAGGTGATCACCGGCACCGCTGCGCAACCGCTCACAGGAGATTCCCCTTCGGCGAACCCGACCGTGCCACCGTCGGGGGCGGGATCGACTGTCGCGGTCCACGTCACCTGCTTCCCCACCTGCACCGGGTACGGATCCACCACGAGGCTGGTGCTCGTCGACGCACTCGGAGTCACCGCCCGCGAGGAAGAAGACGTCGCGGACTCTCCCAAGGCATTCACCGCACTCACCGCATAGAAATACGTGTGCCCGTTCATCGCCGTGGTGTCGGTGAACGACCCGCCCGTCGGCAGACCACTCGGCCCCGGCGTCAGCAGTGTCCACGCGCCCGGCACCGTGTCGGAGCGATACACCAGATAGTTGCTACGCGGCAGCCCACCGTCGTCAGTCGGTGCACTCCAGGACAGATCCACCTTCCCATTGCCGGCGGTCACACTCAGGCCGGTCGGCGCCGCCGGGACCGATGCGGTCACCACCGGCGCACTCGGGGCCGAGACCGCCCCACTGACCAGGTTGTCCCCATCCTGGACATAGCCCGCCACCTGGAAGAGGTATCGGTGGCCGGCGGTCAGGCCCGTGATCGTCTGCTGCGTATCGGTCGAGTCGAACCGCTGCGTGGCCGGAGCCGCCGCGCCCGACCCGCCGACGTACGAGCCCTGGTCGGTCACGGTCACCGCATAGCCCGCCAGAGCGGGCGTACCCAACTCGTCCGGAGCCGTCCACGACAGGTTCACACCAGTGTGATCGGCGGTCGCCGCTCCCGCCACGGCTGTGGGCGCACCCGCCGGTACGTCGGTCCCGCACGGAACGGTCACCGCCACGGTGGCGGACGAGCCACCGTTGAGCGTGTAGGAAAAGGGATCGGCACCGCAGAAGCCAGCATCGGGCTGGTAGGCGACCGCCGCGCCCGCCTCGCCGGGCTCGAGCGCGCTGCCGTCGGCATGAACCAGGCTCACCGAGCCGTGAGCCGGTTGGGTGACCGACTCCACGACGGCAGCCAGATCCGGGATCTGGTCATTGGCAAGGACGTCGATGGTGGTGGCATCGCTGCCCTGGCCGACCTGCGTCTGGTCGGCCACGGCGGTCGGTGACGTCCCGGGACAGCTCACCCGGACGTAGACCGTCGCGGTCGAGCCACCGTTGAGGGTGTAGGTGAACCGTGTGGGCTGCCCTCCGGGGTAGTTGCAGTATCCCGGGCGTGGCCAGTACTGGAGCGACTTCGGCGCGTTGCCGCCCTCGATCCCGGTGATGACGACGAATCCGTTCTCGTCCTCGGGCTGGGTCACCGAGTCGATGTAGGCAAGACCACCGTCCGGGTCCTCGTCGTTGTCGAAGACGAACAAGTTGTCTGCAGAGCTGTCCTGGTCGACACGGACCGTGTCGTCGACCGCGGTCGGCGGAGTCCCGGCCGAGCACGTCACATGGACCTCCACGTTGGCCGTCCAGCCTCCGTTGAGGGTGTAGCTGAACACGTCGGGATCGCCCCCGGGATCGTTGCAGTAGCCGGGGTCGGGCTTGTAGCTGACCGCGGTCGCTCCCGTGACCTCACCGACGACGGCGGCGGTCCCGTGGTCAGGCTGCTCCACCGACACGACGGCTTTCGGTCCTCCGTCCTCGTCACGGTCGTTGGCGAGCACGTCGATCGTGGTGGCGTCGCTGTCCTGGTCGACCGTAGCCGTGTCGCCCACTGCCTGCGGAGGCTCATCGATGTGGCAGAGCACCCACACCTTCACCGATGCCGACGTCCCGACGTCGGTGGTGTAGTCGAAGGTGACCGGCGCATCGCCGGTTCCGTCGGGATCGTCGGGATCGTCGGTCGCGCCGGGAACGTCGGGGTCGTAGTGGTCGTTGCAGAAGCCGGCCGCAGGGCGGAAGCGGACGAAGCCGTCGTCGGTGATCGAGGTAGCGCCGTGGTCGGGCTGGGTGACCGATTGGAGGTGCACCGGACCGTAGGACACGTCGTTGGTCAGGACATTGAGATCGAAGCCGTCGCTGTCCTGCGGCACGCCGAGGAACTCGTCATCGTTGGCGCTGGGCGGGGGGCAGGTCACCGTGACGGCAACCGTGCCCACCGCGCCACCGACCAAGGTGTAGCTGAAGTCGTCGGGCTGACCCGAAGGGTCGTTGCAGTAGCCCGGGTCGGGTTGATAGGTCACCGCGGCCCCGTCTTCCACCACCGCCGTCGTCCCGTTCGCCGCGCCACCGACCGATTCGACCTTCGGGGCCGTCTCGTCACCCGGAGTGTCATTGGCCAGTACGTCGATCCGGGTCGCCGCGCTGTCGTGATCGACGGTGGCCGTGTCGTCGACCGCCGCCGGCAGCCGAAGGTGGTCGACCACCTCGAAGCCCGTGGTCGCGGTCCCGACATTGCCGACTGGGTCGGTGGCCCGTATGTCGACCCGGACGTGGGTGCCCACAGCCGGTGGATCTGTGATCGTCTCGGCGTTCCCCGGACCCGAGCAAGGCCCGTAGTCGGGCACCGGCTCGTCGGTCCCGTCGGGATCAGTCATCCGCACTCGACACTCGAAGTCGACCCCGACCTCGTCGGCCTTGAAGTCGATCCGTACCGGGAATGCGGTCACGTGGGCGCCGTCGGCTGGCCCCGAGGTGAAGCTGATCTGCGGCGCGCTGGTGTCCACCAACTGCCAGAGCTGGTCCCCGTGCAGCGCGTCGGTGGCAGCGAAGTAGAGCCCACCGTCGGCCGCGGACAGGTTCCTGGGATTGGCGAGGGTCACTCCGCCGTCGACATCGGTCAACGGCACTGGGACCGTCCCGTCCGCCGTACCGTCGGAGCGCCACAACCCGCGCTGACCACTGGAGTCGGTGGCGGTGAAGTAGAGCGTTCCATTGAGATCGGTCAGGTCCTGCGGATTGCTCGGCGGGTCCCCCGGGTTGATGTCCTTGACGAGGTGAGACCCGGCATGGGTGCCATCGGTGACCCACAGCTCGCGGCCGGTGCCGACTCCGGATGCAGTGAAGAAGAGCTGGTCGCCGGACCGGGTCAGGTGCTGCGGATCGCCGGTCGCCGGGCCCGGCAGGGTGTCGGCGACCTTGACGGTGCCCTTCGCCGTCCCGTCGGAGCGCCACAGCTCGTAGTCGTACCCCCCGGTGACATTGCCTGAGTCGGCCGCCGCGAAGAAGATCTTCCCGTTCAGTGCAGCGAAGCCGTGCGGGTTCGAGTCGTCGACGCCGAGGTGGATGTCCTTGACCATTCTGGTCCCGGCATCGGTTCCGTCGGTGACCCAGAGCTCGTCGCCGTGATCCGGCTCGTGGGCACTGAAGTACGCGAGGTCACCGACAACGGTGAATCCGGAAGGATCGGACCCTCCCGTCCCGGGCCTGATCTCTTTGATCTTGTGCGTGTCGATGGTGTTGTCGGAGTTCAGAGTCGTGGCCCAGGGCTCGGTGTTGGCGAAGCTGTCGCTGGCCTGGTAGATCAGGTTGTGGCCAAGGACGGCCAGATCCTTGGGGTTGCTGCTCTCCGAGCCGGCGTCGATGTCCTGCAACCGGAACGTGAAGGTGTTGTCAGACACCCACAGCTCGGTGCCCGACTTCGGGGTCGTTGCCGTGAAGGCCAATGCCGCGTCGTTGATCGGCGTCAGCTGTTTCGGATCGAGACCACTGGGAAGGCCCGTGATCTTCAGTGCGCTCGGCAGCCCCCCGAGCTGGGAGTCGGGGACGGTGCGGAACAAGTCGTCGTGTCCGTCGCCATCGTCATCGGCGGTGAAGTACAGGCCCCCGTGCAAGGGCGTCAGGTCGCTGGCGTTGCCTCCGGGCGCCCCGTTCCGGACGGAGACCATGTAGGTGCCCTGGGGATCGGAGGCATCGGCCAGCCGCATCCACAACGACCGGCCGTTCGAGGCGCTGTTGGCGGTGAAGAAGGTCCCGCCGGGGTGAGCCGCGCCGAAGCTCGCCACACCGGTGACGTCTCCGGGATCGCTCTGGTCGGCCGTCAATGCGGTCACCAGCCGAACTGTCTCCGCCGGCGCGGCCACGGCCGGTGCGGGCACGCAGGCAAGCGTGCCCGCGACGACCGCCGCAGCCGCCCCGACGCCGATCCAGCGCCCTCCACTGACGGCTATCGACATCGGAATCCCCCTGGGTGATGCTGGGTCGCGCTGGGCCACGGGCTCGAAATCACGCGTCACCCGGTCACGACGACGCCTACGACGCTAGGCGCGAACCGTTGGAGAAACCGTTTCGACAGTCTGCGAGAACGTCGTCAGTGCTTGCCGAAGAGGCCTGAGAGTGCTCCGCCGAGGCCGGTCAGGAGAGCGGTCGTTCCCGAGCCCAGGACGGCAAGCCCGGCGAGAAGACCGGCAAGGGGGTTGCCGCCGGTACTGCCACCGGTGCCGCCGCTTCCGCCGCTGCCGCCTGACGCGCAGGTCACCGTCACGGCGACCGTACCCGTCGATCCGCCGTTGAGCGTGTAGGTGAACGAGTCGCTCCCGCAGAAGCCCGCCGCCGGCTGGTACGACACACCCGTGCCACCCCCGGTCACCGCCGCCTGCCCGTGAGCGGGCTGCGTCACCGACACCACCGACTTCGGGCCACCGTCGGAGTCGGTGTCATTGGCCAGTACGGCGACCGGTGTCGCGCCGGCATCCTGGGCAACGGTGACCGTGTCATCGACCGCAACCGGCGGGTGATCGACACACGTCACCGTCACCGCCACGGTCGCCTGCGATCCACCGTTGAGCGTGTAGGTGAACGAGTCGCTCCCGCAGAAGCCCGCCGCCGGCTGGTACGACACACCCGTGCCACCCCCGGTCACCGCCGCCTGCCCGTGGGCAGGCTGCGTCACCGACACCACCGACTTCGGGCCACCGTCGGAGTCGGTGTCATTGGCGCGGACATTGACGGCTGTCGCGGCCGCGCCCTCCGCCACAGTGAGCTCATCCGGAACCGCCACCGGCGGCACGTCGAAGAGATGGACAGGGCCGACCTTGTCCGGGGTCTCGTTGTCGCCGATGTTGGCGCTGCTGCCGGTGCCCAGGCGTCCGTCCAAGCCGGCGCCCCAGCAGCGCAGGGTGCCGTCGTCGAGGACCGCGCAGGTGTGCGCGTCACCCAGGCTGATGGAGACCACCGAGCGGCCGGCGCCGACGTTGACCGTCTTGCCGGCGGGCGTCTCGTTGTCGCCGATGTTGTTGGTGTTGCCATAGCCCAGGCGCCCGCTGAAGCCCTGGCCCCAGCAGGACAGCTGTCCGTTGTCCATCACCACACAGGTGTGCGCGAGCCCGGCGTCGATGAGGCGGCTGTAACGACCCGACCCCAGATCGACCGGCCCGGCCTTCGTAGGCTTGTCGCTGTAGGCCTTGGTGTTCCCGTAGCCGAGCTCGCCGTCCGGATTGCCGCCCCAACACCGCACCGCGCCATTGTCCATCGCCACGCAGGTGTGCCCCGCTCCCTCGGCGAAACCGACACCACGGCGGTTCGCGCCCAGCGAGATCGGATCCACCTCGGAGGGTGTCTTGGCTGCACCGATATTGACCGTGTCGCCATAACCGAGACGGCCGGACGTGCCGCTTCCCCAGCAGCGGCTGTCGCCATTGGCCACGATCGCGCATGTGTCGCGAAAGCCGGCCTGCAGCGCCCGGACCTGGCCGCCGGTCGAGACCTCGGTCGGCGCCTGGGACAGCGGTTCGTTGTCGCCGATGTCGTTGGTGCTGCCGTAGCCGAGTTCGCCGTACGTCCCCTGGCCCCAGCAGCGAACCCCGCCGTCGGACAGGATCGCGCACGTGTGTGCGTCACCTGCCACGATCGCGGTCGCGGTCGCGCCCAGCGGCACCGCACCCGCCGCGAGCGGGGACTTGTCACCATGGCCGTCGCCGACGTTGTTCGTGTTGCCGTAGCCCAGCTCACCGTGCGCGCCGGAGCCCCAGCAGTACACCAAGCCGTCGGCGCGCAACGCACAGGTGTGGTCACCACCCGCGGCGATCTCCTTGACCGGTCCGCCCACATTCACTGTGCCCGCGCTGGACGGGAGGTGCTGCGCACTGCCGCCGATTTCGTTGGTGTTGCCGTAGCCCAACTGTCCGTATATCGCCTCGCCCCAGCAGCGCACCGTGCCGTCCGAGGCCAGCGCACACGTATGCGCTCCGCCCGCGGCCACCTGACGCACCTCCGGCGTGGCACCGGTGTCCACCGCACCCGCCGAAGCCGGCGTGGCATCACCGTTCAGCCCGTCGCCGACGTTCTTCGTGTCGCCATAGCCCAACTGCCCGCTCGAGCCGTCACCCCAGCAGTGGATCGTGCCGTCGCCCAGTCGGGCACAGGTTTGCGAACCACCCGCACTGACGGCGACCACCGGCCCACCGGCGTCCACCGACCCGGTCGGACCCGCGAGCGTCGAATCCGTACTGCCCGTTCCCAGCCTTCCGCCGGCTCCATTGCCCCAGCACCGCACCGCACCGTTGTCCAGGACTGCACACGTATGATCCGCGCCCACCGACACCGAGATCGCCGTACGATCCGCACCCAGCGGGACCACCGGCGCGCTCACCGGCAACTCGTTGTCACCGATGTTCGCCGTACCGCCATTGCCCAACGCACCGTCGCCGCCGTAGCCCCAGCACAGCACCGCACCCGTGCTCAACACCGCACACGTGTGATCCCCCGCAGGCTGCCCCGGTTGAGCATCCCCGGAGCCGACGCCCCCGGCACTGATCGCCACCGCGGCGCTACCCAGATCGACCGCACCGCCGTGGCCCGCGGACTCGTTGTCCCCGATGTTCGTCTTGTTGCCGTAACCCAACTGACCGAAAGCAGCCGAACCCCAGCACCGCACGGTACCGTCGTCCAGGAGCGCGCAACTGTGCGACCCACCCGTCGCGATCGCGATCGCCTCGTTGCCCAGGTCGATCGACGGCAGATCCGACGGCTTCTCATCGTCACCGACGTTTGCCGTGTGCCCGGTGCCGTCCTCACCACTGGCCCCGTTGCCCCAGCAACGGATCAGGCCGTTGTTCAACAACGCACACGTGTTGTCGCCACCCGCGCTGAGCGCGATCGCACTGCGCCCCAACGACACCACACCGAAGGCCGCCGGGGTCTTGCTCGCATTCCCAGGAGCATCAGGACCGCCATTGGTCGTGGTCGCCGTGACGCTCTTGCCGTAGCCCAGCTGGCCGTCGTTGTTCCGTCCCCAGCAGCGCACGCTGCCGTCAGCCAGCAGCGCACACGCGTGATGGTCACCGGCGACGACCTGGATCGCACTCCGGCCATCGCCCAGGACCACCGCAACCGGCGCGCTGTGATCCGTCGAGTTGCCGGTCCCGAGCTCGCCGTACGCGCCCGAGCCCCAACACATGACCCTGCCGTCGTCGATCCCGCAGCTGAAGCCGTCACCGGTCGCGATCCGCGCCGCATCAGGCGAGCGCGTTCCCGGATCCAACGCCGTCGCCGACGCCGACGACGACGTCAGGAACAAGGCGATCAGCACGCCCGCGGCCAGCATGAACGCGGCCACCAACCGACGAAGCGACTTGAATGAAGCTGGCACAGGAATCTCCCTGGGGTCATGGGGCCCGAGTTCACCCGTCGACAACACCAAGTGACGCTAGACACACGGCGTTGGAGAAACCGTTACGGCCGCCGGCGGGCGACAACACCCCCGACAAGCCGGACGGGGCTCGTTGTCGTCCACATTCAGGGTGTTGCCGTCACCCAGCGCCGCGGCGCGGCCACATCAATGGAGGAGGCGGCGGATGCCGACGCCGTCATGGCCTGCTCCTCTGTGAGGGAGGCACCGGCGCGAATCCACCAGACGACAGTTGTGACACGCTCCACCTGGGCAGGTCCACCTGCTGCTGGCCACTCGGTGTCACGGGGAACGCAGACCGGTTCAGTGCCTCGATCATCCCTGCGGTGTCGGTGAAGAAGCGGGCCCCCACGATCTTGCCGCCGTGCACCCGCCAGATGTGCGCCATCGGCATCGCCGTCAGCACACCGCTGATCCGGGCGCCGTGCTCACCGATGGCGATCACGAGGTCCTCGCTCTCGACGTACTCCTTGGGCCTGGCCCAGTACTCCGGGTAGATCTCGAGGAAATCACCCAGCCAGCGCGACTTGAGATCGCTCAGTCCGTGATAGACGCGTCCCGCCGGCACCAGCGGACTGGGGCCGTGCCACACCACGTTCTCGGCCAGACAGCTGAGCACTCCGGCGAGGTCGGAACGCTCCACCGCGTCGTAGAACCTGCGAACCACTTCGATCCTGGACATGCCGACCTCCCTCATTCGGTTCTGCGGATCAGGCCTTGCGGCACGCGGTCGCCACGCGCTTGTTCGCCTTCTTGCGCTTCTTCCGCGTGTGCGCGTGCTTCCGCGCATGCTTGGCGGCACGACACTTTCCCGGGGTCAGCACCGCAGGCGCCTTCCTCGCCGCCGCAAGCACGTAGCGCGCCTGGGCCTCGGCTCCCGCCTGGTTGGGGTGAGCGGGTACGGCGATCGCCGGCCCGCCGTTCAGCGAGAGCAGCCCGATTCCCTCGACGTATCTGGTCAGGGGCGACGTACAGGCGTCGTGTCCATGGCTCTGCGCGTAGGTGTCCACGAGCCGGGCGCCGCCCTTCCTGGCCGCCCGTCGCAACATGTTGTTCAGCTTGAGGAAGACGCCGTGCAGATAGACGACGTCCTCATCGCTCAGCGGGAGGAGAGGCCAGCAGCCGTGTGCCGGAATGCCGTCGAGGTAGTTCACCAGCAACACCCGGGCGTGCGGTGCCCGCTGGTGGATCTGCTGGAGTGTCCGGACCACCTTGGGCTCGGACTGGGCGACGTACTGCGCGAGCTGGTCGTGTCCGTTCCGCACGAACCGCTCCTTGCAGCCACCGATCGGTGGTTGCGAGGAGAACAGCGGCAGCTCGATCGGGAGCTCCGGCAAGTTGCCCAGGGCAGCGTTGTTGAAGGGCAACAGGTTGAGGCAGCTCAGAGCTCCGCTGGCGAACTTGGCGTCGTTGCCGCCGATGCCGATCGTGACCAGATCGGTCCGCGAGGTCAAGCGGTTGAACTGAGGCGGGTTCGTGCCGCCTCCCATCACGGCCTGTGGGCGAGTCATGTTGTCCGTCGTCGCCGAGCCGCAGGTGGCATCGGCGAAACGAGGAATCTTCAGCGCCGATTCCACCAGCTTCGGATAGTCGCGGTGCCGCTGGAGGCACCCGATCGGCACATATCTGGTGTCGGGGAGGCCGTCGCTGTCGAAGAGCACGATGTCCGCCGACCAGGAGTCGCCCATGGCCACGTAGTCCCGGTAGTGCGGTGTCCACCGCGGTTTGCGATGGCTCGCTGCCTGGGCCGGAGCGTTCAGAGCCGTCACCGCCATCGGCAGCAGCAGTGCCACCGCGGCGAGAGCTACGATCACGACCCGCGGCCAGGCTCCGATCCTCAGCACGCGCTTGCTCCTTCGGCAGATCCAGCATGAGCGGTACGAGTCGAGGCCCCGACGCGCCGCCCGTCGTCACCGGAACTCCTGACGACGTTAGGGGCCGACCGTTGCGTGATCCGTTGATGCCGTCCCCGCCCGATGTCAGCGGAGTGGATTGTGGAACTTGTACTCGCAGTTCTTCCGGGTGACGAATGCCTTGCAGATGTCGACGCCAGCTCCCCCGTCGGCCTTCCCCAGCTTGAAGAAGATCGACTTGTTCGCCAGGTCGTCGTTCCCGGCATCACCCCAGACCTCGTTGTCACCGTGTGTTCCGCCCCTGAACTCGTCGTCGCCGTCGCCGCAGTGGACCTGGTTGTGACCATCTCCGGCGTGAACCGAGTCGTTGCCGACTCCCGCCCACACCTCGTTGTCGCCGCCACCGGTGAAGATGTCGTCGTTGCCGGCGTCGCCGTCGATCGTGTCGTTGCCGGCGTCGCCGTCGATCCTGTCGTTGCCGGCGCGACCAGCGATGGTGTCCTCACCGTCGCCGCCGTAGATGTGGTCGTCACCGTCACCGCCGTCGATGTCGTCGTCGCCGTAGTCACCGCGGATCGTGTCGTTACCCGCATCGCCGGTGATGGTGTCGTTGTCGCTGGCGACACCGTTGAGATTCTCATCGGTTGCGGCACCGGGAAAGCTCGCCGACTTCCCGTCGTCGCCGTCGATGATGTCGTTGCCGCCACCACCATGAATGACGTCATTGCCGGTGCCGCCCTCGAGGGCGTCGTCGCCACCATCGCCGCTGATCGTGTCGTCGCCACCGCCGCCGTTGACCACATCGGCCCCCGTGTCGGAGGAAGAGGGACCGGAGTCGCCGAAGAGCTGGTCCGGACCGCCACCGCCCACGATCCTGTCCATCCCGGCGCCGCCGTACACGTTGGCGTTGGGTGCCGTCCCCGACAGCAGGATCGTGTCATTGCCGAGACCCCCGTCGACACCGGCCACGCCGCGGGCGCAGATCGTGTCATTCCCAGCACCGCCTTCAACCCACTGGCCCGACCCAGTGGCCACGATCACGTCGTCACCCGGAGTGCCGAGAACGAACCCCGCGTCCGAGGCGATCGTGGCGGGCTTGCCTCCGCAGGTGAGGCCGGCTGTGCTGCCGGTGGTGCCCGTTCCGGTGCTCGGGCCGGCTCCAGCGGTGGGGTTGGCGCCCGCGCCTGCGCCGGAGCCGCTGTCGGCCGGGGCAG
>Ga0164242_10004558_pt1 | contig 15552 bp, 16 predicted proteins | sample OricomgcompostMG_FD_108783 | JGI IMG/M metagenome (GOLD analysis project Ga0164242, IMG submission 108783) | Miracle-Growth compost microbial communities from Emeryville, California, USA - Original compost - Miracle growth compost (MG) ... | reverse complement strand
GACGCCGGGTACCAACCGCGCCAGTGCCACAACCGCCGAGGGCCCCTGCAGCGCGAGCAGCGCCTGTTCGTCCATATGGTTTAGCGTGATCGCGTCGGGCAGGTGATCGCGCAAATGGGCGATGTCGTCGTATTTCACCGCGCCGTTGACGACCATGTAGATGCTGCCGTCGTCCCAGCGAGTGAGCATCAGGTCGTCCAGAATCCCGCCATTAGGCGCCAGCAGCAGCGAATATTTCTGATGAGCGGGCTTCAGCCCCTTTACGTCCGCGGGGATCAGCGCCTCGAGCGCGTCGTCGAGCCCCTCGCCCGAGAGCTGGAGCTGCCCCATATGGCTGACATCGAACAGCCCGGCCGCTTCGCGCACCCATAGGTGTTCGGCCATGATCCCTTCGTACTGCACCGGCATCCAGTAGCCGGCGAACTCGACCATCCGGCCGCCGCGCGCGCGGTGCCAGGCATCGAGCGGCAGCATCGCCGTTTCGATATCTTCGATCGTGTCGGTCTCGTCGCTCATTCAGGTCTCCGACGCTCAGGAAAACGACGCATCGGCCGGTTGCCCGGTTCCGTAAACGCCGCCCCCTCTGTCACGGAACCTGAGAGCTTTCCCCCGGAACCTGCGTCCGAGGTTACCCCTTCGGTGGGGCGAACCTCTCGGCGCGCCCGCTTTCCAGAGTGTCGATCCCCGCGCGGTCTGGGGTGCCTGAGAGATTCCGGGGCGGTTGCTCCTTCGGCGGGCCCGTTACCAGGCCACTCTCCCGCGCGAAGCCCATGACGGTGGCCCGCCATCGACGATCCGCCCCCTGACGCAGCGGCGGACCCAAGTCAATTGGGTTTAACGATTGGTATCCGCCCGCTCCTCCGCTCGGCGGCCTAACGGCAATATTCGACAGACGGTCGGTCGGCGAGCCCGGCTGTGGCCGGAACTCAAAAGGCTCGCCTCAGCGCGTGGCGTTGTACTTGAGCTGATCCTCGGTCAGCTGAAATCCGACTAGCGCCTGGAAGGTCGCGCGCTGGACTGCTTCGCGAATCTTGGGGCGCGACAACGGATCGACCGCAGCGTCCTCTTGCCCAGCCTTTCGCGGGCGAGTGAGTTCGCGGCGAATATCCTCGGGGAGCGTCGCCGCGGCGTGATCGACTCGCGCGCTGGCTTGGCCCGTGGTCGTTGCCCGCGCCTGGCCTGCGTCGAAATGTACGCTGACCGTACCCGTGCGCTTCGCGACGACCTGTGAGCCGCCCTGCACCACCGCAATATAGTAAGGCAGACTGACGTCGCGCGCGCCTTCGGTATGCGTACGAGCCGCGTCGATCCGGAAGGTGACATTGGTGACAACCTGCGCACCGCTCGAATCGCAGCTCGATCGCAGGTCGGTCATCGTCGCCGAGAGATCGAGCGCGCTTTCGTCATGGCTCGTCGCCGGGTTGAACAAGGTGATGTCCCCCGTGCCGGCGGGAATCCCGACTTCGGGGCAAGCGGTACGGACCGCCGTTATGCCCTGGGCGGTGATATCGCCGGTATGGGCGCAGCCCCCTGCGGCGAGGAGAAGACCGGCGGCAACGGCGATTTTGCGGAATGTCACGGGCACGCGAACCTTTTCGATCGACAAAGGGCCGTTGCACATGCACCGGCCCCGAAATCGGCGGCACCATAGGAACCGCCTTTCGCCGAAGCAAGCAATCGCGTAGAGCCTCGGCTCATGGAGGCTTCCACAAAACCCAGGCTCGATTTGCTGATCGCGGCGCCGCGCGGCTTCTGCGCCGGGGTCGACCGTGCAATTCGCATCGTCGAACTGGCGATCGAGAAGCACGGGCCCCCAGTCTACGTCCGGCACGAGATCGTTCACAACGGTTTCGTTGTCGATCGCCTGCGCGCGCTGGGCGCGGTGTTCGTCGAGGAGCTCGACCAAGTGCCAGACGGCGCGCCGGTGGTGTTTTCCGCGCATGGCGTGCCCAAAGTGGTGCCGGCGGCGGCCGAGGCGCGCGGGCTCGATTATCTCGACGCGACCTGTCCGCTCGTTTCCAAGGTTCATCGCCAAGCCGAGCGAATGGTCGAGGCCGGACGTCACATTCTTTTCGTCGGCCACTGCGGCCATCCCGAGGTGATCGGCACGTTCGGCCAGGTGCCCGCCGGCAGCATATCGCTTATCGAGACGGTCGAGGATGCCGCGACGTTAGCGCCGGAGAGCCCCGACGATCTTGCGCTGCTGACCCAAACGACGCTGTCGGTCGATGACACTGCCGAGATTGTCGCAACGCTGAAGCGCCGCTTCCCGTCGATCCAGACGCCGCGCGGCGAAGACATTTGCTACGCCACCTCGAACCGCCAGGCCGCGGTCAAGGCGATCGCGCCGCATTGCGATGCCATGCTGGTGATCGGCGCGCCCAACTCGTCCAATTCGCAGCGCTTGGTCGAGGTCGCCGCGCGGCAGGGAGTTCGCGCCAAGCTCATTCGGCGTGCCGGCGAGCTCGATTCCGGCTGGCTGTCGGGAGTGCGTACCCTTGGCATCTCGGCCGGCGCCTCGGCCCCCGAACTGCTGGTGCGCGAACTGGTTGACCACCTCGCGAACAGTTTCGAGCTGACCGAGCGCGAAGTGACCATGACCAGCGAGGACATCGTCTTCAAGCTGCCCCGCACGCTCGAAATCGCCTGACATGGCCGTCTATACCCATGTTTCCGCCGAGGCTTTGGCGGCGTTTCTGGCACGCTATGACGTCGGCGAGCTGGTTTCAGCCAAGGGCATTGCCGAGGGAGTCGAGAACAGCAATTACCTGGTCGATACTACAGGTGGCCGCTTCATTCTGACGCTTTATGAAAAGCGCGTTTCCGCGGATGATTTGCCGTTCTTTCTGGCCATGCTCGACCATCTCGCCGATCGGGGTCTCCCGGTGCCACGCGCCCTCAAGGATCGCGCCGGCACGGCGATTCAGCAGCTCGAGGGCCGACCTGCCTGTCTGATCGAATTTTTGGCCGGCGTGTCGATCTCGCAGCCGACGCCGGCACAGGCGCGTGCGGCGGGAGCTGCCTTGGCGACGATGCATCACGCGCTGGCCGACTTCGCGCCGTGCCGGGCGAATACGCTTGGTCCCGAAGGCTGGTCGGCATTGCTGACTCGCTGCGGCAACGACCTCGATCGGATCGAGGCGGGGCTTGCGAGCCGACTCGACGCGGCGGGCCGGTATGTGCTGGCTGATTGGCCCGGTGACTTGCCGCGGTCCGCGATCCACGCCGATTTGTTCCCCGACAACGTGCTGATGCGCGGCGACAGGGTCACCGGCTTGATCGACTTTTATTTCGCTTGCACCGATGTCCGCGCCTATGACCTTGCGGTGATGCACTCGGCCTGGGCGTTCGATGCCGCTGGCGCCGTTGCGGAACTGGCGGTCGGCCTCGCGCTGATCGAGGGCTATGAGGCGGTGCTGCCGCTTTCTGCCGAGGAGCGCCGTGCGCTGCCGGTGTTGGCCGAGGGGGCTTGTTTGCGCTTCGCGGCCACCCGCGCCTGGGACTGGCTCAACACGCCGGCCGATGCTCTGGTAACGCGCAAGGACCCGCTGGCCTATGTTCGCCGGTTTGACTTCTATCGCGAACGCGGCGCCGAGGTTTTCGCGTGACCGAGCTTACCGCGGTCGAGATCGCGACAGACGGCGCGTGCAAGGGAAATCCCGGCCCCGGCGGCTGGGGTGCGGTAATCCGCTCGGGAACTCGCGAGAGGGAGCTCTCGGGCGGCGAGGCGCTCACCACAAACAACCGCATGGAGCTGATGGCGGTCATCGAAGCGCTGAACGCGCTCAAGCGGCCTTGCGCAGTGACGCTGTCGACCGACAGCCGCTACGTCATGGACGGCCTTACCAAGTGGATTCACGGCTGGCGGCGCAATGGCTGGAAGACTGCCGACAAAAAGCCGGTCAAGAATGCCGACCTGTGGCAAGCGCTGATCGAGGCAACTGCGCGCCATCGTATTACCTGGCAATGGGTGAAGGGCCACGCCGGTCACCCGGACAACGAGCGGGCGGACCGGCTCGCCTGCGCCGCCGCCATCGCTGCTCGGCGGTGATGCCCAAGATCAAGTTGTCGGGTTCGGCTCGGCGCGTCTAGCCGTCCTTCTCGACCGGACCGACTGCATTAGAGCCGCGCCCTTGCCGGCGTAAGCGTTGGACGAAAACATGACGTCGCGCTGAGCCTCAAGCGGACGCGGCATTCGCGCGAACTTGCGCCGCGGAAATCTTTCAAACCGTACTTGATCGACGTTATTCGCCAGCGCGCGGCTGGCTACGACCGATCGAAACGATCTGGTGCGTAAAGCGCCGGATCGATCCCCGGGAGTTCCGGGTCGCGGCCGAGCAGCAGCGCCGCGGCGAGGCGTGCTGCCGCGGGCGCGGTCTGGATGCCGAAGCCGCCCTGGCCGGCGCACCAGAAGAAGGCGGCCTGGTGGGAATCGAAGCCGTAGATCGGCAGGCGATCGGGCGCAAAGCTGCGCAAGCCCGCCCATTTGTGCTCGACCGCGGCGACGCGCCAATCGACGGCCTGTTCGAAACGGTCGATCGCGATCGCCACGTCGATCTCCTCGGGCTGGGCGTCGCAAGGCGGCGTGGCGATTTCGTCGTGCGGACTGAGCCACAGCCGCGAGCCAGCCTCCGGCTTGAAGTAGAAGCTGCCGGCGATGTGCGCGACGTGAGGCATTCCCTCGGGAGCGGGCGGTTCGGTGCGCAGTTGCACCATCGTACGGCGATAGGGCTGGATTCCGATCGGCGCGACGCCAGCGCACGCCGCGACCTCATCGGCCCAGGCGCCGGCGGCATCGACCAGCAGATCGGCGTCGAAGGTGCCCGCCCGCGTCGTCAGTAGCCAGCCAGCGCTCCCACGAGTTGCCGATTCGACTCCGGCCGAGGTGACGATCGCGGCGCCGGCAGCGCGGGCGGCTGCGAGATAGGCAGCATGAAGCGCGGCGACGTCGATATAGGCGCAGCTCGGCTCGTACACACCGCGGATCCAGGCTGGCCGGAGGCCAGGCACCATTGCGTGCGGGTCGCGCTCATCAAGCACGACGCCGCTGTCGGCGAACTCGGCGAGAAAGCTGTCGATCGCGGCTGAATCCTCGATCCGGCCGATGTGCAGTGAGCCGAGTGGCGCCAGCACCCCCGCCGATTCGAGCAGCGGCCCCGAAGCGGTGGTCAGTGGTTGCACGCCGGGGCCGCCATAGGTTTCCGACCAGAACGCCGCCGAGCGACCGGTGGCGTGATGGCCCGGTTGCGACTCAGCTTCGAGAAGCAGCACGCGGGCATGCGGCGCCAGCTCGGCGGCGAGGCTGGCGCCCGCCATGCCGGCGCCGACGATTGCGATGTCGTAGCGGGTCATGCCGTCACCGGTGCTCGCTGGTCGAGAAAACCGTCGATCACAGCGATGGCGCGAGCGCGCACGGGATCGGCCTCGCGCAGGATTTCGTGTGCCGACTCGGGGCCGAATCGGACCAACGTGCAATCGGGCAGCCGCGCGGCGATCGCCAGTGCGGTTTTCGCACGCACCAGCCGGTCAGCCTCGGCGACCAGCATCAACGTCGGCACGGTCATCTCGGCAAGCGCCGGATTATGATTGAGGCGCCAGGTCGACGCGAACGCCTCGCGCACCCACTGCCAGCTCGGCGGACCGAAGGCGAGCTCGGGCTTAGTCTCGCGCCACCATAATTCATCGGCATAGCGCCCAAAATCGTGCGTCAGCAGCTTTTGCCGCGATTGGTGCGTCGCGGGGATCTCATTGACCTTCCATGCCAAACGCGCGGGGTTGCCAACGCGGCACATCAGCCGCGCAAGCCAATGCCCGCCGCTCGGCCCCAGCGGACTGTGCAGCCCAAGCATCGGCGCGACCAGCACGGCGGCATCGGGCTGGGCCGCGCGCTCGACCAATGCGCGTAACAAGAGATGACCGCCCATCGAATGGCCGACGGCGACGTGCGGTCCTGCCGATTCAGTCGCCCATTCGGCGTAGAAAGCGCGGTAATCGGCGGCGAAGCTGTCGAAAGTGTCTATATGGCCGCATCGCGGATCGGTGCCGAATCGGCCCGATCCTCCCTGACCGCGCCAATCGAACGACGTGACCGACCAGCCGCGGTCGTGCCAATGCGCGATGAGCTCCAGATATTTCTCGACGATATCCCCGCGTCCGCCTTGGAAGAGGATCGAGCCGCGGTGTGCGCCTTGCGCGGCGAGATCGAATCGCCTCAGCGGCCAGCCATCGGCCGCGCGCCATTCAGAAAAGCGGGCGCCGGCGGGCAGCGCACGGCGGAACAGCGCAGAAGAAGCCATGTCTGGTGGTTACTTTTTGGAAAGCCCTGTCGTCTAGGGATTAGCTGCATGGGGGGCATTCTTTCCGCAATTCTGTTGGGTGCGCTCGCCCTGCTGTTGCTCTCGGCAGGCATCGAGGACGTGCGCAAGCGCGAGATCGCCAATTGGAAGAACGCCGCGGTCGCGCTGATGGCGCCCCTGTGGTGGTGGTCGTGCAGCTATGCGATTTGGCCTGATATCGCGATCCAGATCGCCCTGGCCTTGGTGGTATTCGGCGCGTTCGTCCTTGCCTTCGCGCTCGGCCAGATGGGCGGCGGCGACGTCAAGCTGATCGGCGCGCTAGCGCTTTGGCTGCCGTTCCAACCGCTCGCCCGCATGCTGATGGTGATGGCGCTGGTCGGCGGCGTCCTGACACTGCTGCTCCTCGCTGAGCGGTGGTGGCGCCGCGAAAAGGCAGCGATCGAAGTGCCTTACGGCGTCGCGATCGTCATCGCGGCGCTGGTCGCGTTTCACGAACCGATTCTTAACCGATTCGGGTGAATGCTTAATGCCGGATCAACCGGCTTCTCGTCCGAAAGGCCCAATGCGTCATGGATGGTAGGAAGATGATATTGCTGGTCGGCGCGCTCGTCGTGGCCGGCATTACTGCATTCATGGCGCGCAGCCTGATGCAAGGCGCCGCTGCGCCTCGGGCCGTTGCCGTTGTCAAGCAGGTTGACGGGCCCGAAGTGCTCGTGGCCACCCGCGCATTGCCCGTCGGCACGATTCTCGACGCCACCGCGCTGAAGTTCCAGCCGTGGCCGAAGGAGATGGTCGACAACGCTTATTATCTGCGCAAGGACACTAACCTGCAGTCGCTGGTCGGCACCGTGGTTCGCAACGCGATTACCGCTGGCCAGCCGGTCACGCAGGGCGCGCTGGTCAAGCCCGGCGATCGTGGCTTCCTGGCCGCGGCGTTGGGTCCGGGGATGCGCGCGGTGACGGTACCCGTGTCTGGCGCCAACGCCGTTGCCGGCTTTGTTTTCCCCGGTGACCATGTCGACCTGGTGTTGACGCAGTCCGTGCCTGGAGGCGGCGACGGCCCGCCGCTCAAGGTATCTGAAACGATCCTGCGCAACTTGCGTGTGCTCGCCACCGATCAGCGAACCGACCACAAGGTCGGCGATGACGGCAAGACCGAGGTCAAGACGTTCTCGAACGTCACCGTCGAGGCGACGCCCAAGATTGCCGAGAAAATCGCCGTCGCTCAAACGATCGGTGAGCTGTCGCTGTCGCTGCGCTCGCTCGCTGACGACCAGGGCCAGCTCGACGCCGCGATCGCTTCGGGCGAGATCAAGGTGCCCGGCAATGATCCCAAGGCGGAGCAGCGGATGCTTGCCGCGGCAGACACGCAGCCGATGGCGGGCCCCGACACCTTTTCGACCGGCGCCGACGTCTCGCGTTTCCAGCGCAGCACGGTGCCTGGCAAGCCGCAAAGCGCGGACTCGCAGACAACCGGCGGTGCCCCGGGGGCGGCGCCAGTGCAGGGGCCGGTGGTCCGCGTAGCTCGCGGCAGCGCCATCACCATCGTGCCCGTGGGGGGAAAATAACATGCGAATCATGGTGAATCCGATCGGCTGGCCGCTGGCGAGTGCGCTCGCTGCCGCCACGATCGCCGGCGGCCTGGCGGGGGCGACTCCCGCCGTCGCCCAGCGGGTCGCCCCGAAACCCAGCTCGACGATCGATCTCAATCTCGGCCGCGGCCGGCTGGTTACGCTGCCGCGTGCGATGAGCGATGTGTTCGTCGCCGACGACAAGACCGCCGATGTCGACGTCCGCTCGCCGACGCAGCTTTATATCTTCGGCAAGGCGGCCGGCGAGACGACCGTCTACGCAACGAGCAAGTCGGGCGCGGTGGTCTATTCGGCCACCGTCCGGGTCGGCAACAATATCGACTCGGTCGGCGACATGCTCAAGCTCGCCATGCCCGAGGCGCATATCGTTGCGACACCGCTCAACGGCGCGGTGCTTTTGACCGGAACCGTCGCGCAGCCTGATGACGCAGCGGAGGCCGAACGACTCGCCCAGGCCTTCGTCGGCAAGGACATCCAGGTGTTGAGCCACCTCAAGACCGCGACGCCGCTGCAGGTGCTGCTCCAGGTCCGCGTTTCCGAGGTAAGCCGTAGCTTCGTCAAGGACATTGGCGTCAATCTGCAATCGTTCGACAACAGCGGCGGCTTTCAGTTCGGAATCGGCCAGGGCCGCGGAGCGCCCCAATACGCCCCCGGCGGCGGGCTGTTTGTAAATACGACCAATTCAACGACCGGCACGACGTCGGTGACCACCTCCAGTTCGGGCACGACAATTGCGGGGGCTGGCAAGCTGCTTGGCCTCAACTTGCTGAGCGCGCTGGATCTGGGTGAAACCGACGGCCAGGTGACCGATCTCGCCAACACCAATCTATCGGCACTGTCCGGCGAGACGGCGACGTTCCTCGCAGGCGGCGAGATTCCAATCCCAATCAACCAGGGCCTCGGCGCGGTTTCGGTCGAATACAAGCAATATGGCGTCAGCCTGTCCTATACGCCGACCGTGCTGGCAGACGGGCGCATTTCGCTGCGCGTCAAGCCCGAGGTGTCGCAGCTTTCCGCGGCAGGCGCCGTAACGCTCAGCAATGTCACGATTCCGGCACTGACCGTCCGGCGAGCCGAAACGACGGTCGAGCTCGGCTCCGGCCAGAGCTTCATGATCGGCGGGCTGCTGCAGAACACAAACGACAACCAGATCGACAAGGCGCCTGGCATTGGCGACCTTCCGGTGGTCGGCGCGCTGTTCCACTCGAACGCTTTCAAGCGCAACGAAACCGAGCTGGTGATCGTGGTGACGCCATATCTCGTCAAGCCAGTCGACTCGCTGAGCCAAATCGCGCTTCCGACCGATGGTTACAAGCAGCCGACCGACTTGAGCCGGGTGTTCCTGGGCAAGCTGTCGGCGGGGGATTCAACGCCGCGGCCGGTGCCGAGCATGGCGCCAGCGGCGCCCGCCGCGCCGGCGCTCGGCGCGAGCGCGCCCTTGCCTGCCGGCCCCGCGCCGCAGCCGTCGCGGCCCGATCGCCAGGCGCCCGTCGCGACAGCACCCGGCAAGGACGGCGCCGCGGCCCCCGGGTTCAGCCTCAACTGATGCGCGCGCCCCAGGAGACGATCATGACCAAGCGTTCTACGATCATCGCTCTCGCCGCCCCGGCGCTGCTGCTAGCCGGCTGCGTCGGCACCCAGAACCGCGGCCTCGAATCAATCCATCAGCCGGTCGTCAGCCGCGCCGATTACGCCTTCGATCTCCAAACCGGGCCCGCTGGTCTGGCCCCCGGCGAGGCGCAGCGGCTGGACGGTTGGCTGTCGTCGCTCCGCCTCGGCTATGGCGACCGGGTCGCGATCGACGATCCAAATGGTGGCGATGCCGCGGCGCGCGCGCAAGTTTCGCACGCAGTCGGTCGTTACGGCCTGCTGCTCGCCGATACCGCGCCCGTGATGCCCGCCCCGGTCACCCCCGGCACGCTTCGCGTAGTCGTCAGCCGGATGCACGCGGACGTCCCCGGCTGTCCCGATCACAGCCGCCAGGCAACGCCCGATAATGGTAACAACACCAACTCGAACTTCGGCTGCGCGATCAACACCAACCTCGCGGCGATGGTAGCCCGGCCGGAGGACTTGATCCACGGCCAGGACGGCAGCCCGGTGGTCGATTCGGCGGTGTCGAGCAAGGCGATCGAGACCTTCCGCAAGGCGCCCAACACCGGCGCCAACAACGATCTCAAGACTCAGAGCACGACCCAAGGGGTCAACGGAGGCTGATGCATGAACGCGCCCTGGAATCCCGCCCGCGCCGCCGTCCGCGAGCCGTTCGTCGCCTTCGTCTGCGATGAGACCACGGCCGAAGCGCTACGCCCGATCGCGGTCGAAATGGGCTGGCCGGCGGAGAAGGTCAATAAGGGAGGGCTGCGCAATGCCGTCCAGTCGCTGTCGGTGTCGGCAAGCCCGCAAATCCTGTTCGTCGACTTAAGCGAGTCGGGTGACCCGCTCAACGACATCAATGCACTTGCCGAGGTATGCGAGCCGGGGACGGTGGTGATCGCAGCAGGGCAGGTCAACGACGTCCGGCTGTATCGCGACCTCGTCGCGAGCGGCATTCAGGATTATCTGCTGAAACCTCTCAACCCTGACATGCTGCGCGATGCTTTCGCTCATGCCCAGACCATCCTCAATGCGCCCAAGGTGGCGGAAGCGACGGTCGAGCACCCGCATTGCGCGGCCGCGGTAATCGGCACGCGCGGTGGTGCCGGTGCCTCGACGATCGCGACTTCGCTGGCCTGGCTGATGAGCGAGAAGCGCGGCCGCACGACGGCGCTGCTCGATCTCGACGTTCATTTCGGCACCGGCGCCCTGGCGCTCGATCTTGAACCGGGCCGCGGCCTGACCGATGCGATCGAGAATCCCAGCCGTATCGACGGGCTGTTCATCGAGCGCGCGATGGTACGCGCCAGCGAAAAGTTGGCGGTGCTCTCCGCAGAGGCGCCGATCAACTCGCCGGTTCTATCTGATGGCAGTGCCTTCTATCAGCTGCAGGAAGAAATGCGTTCGGCGTTCGAGTGCACCGTGGTCGACCTGCCGCGCGCGATGCTGGTCCAGTATCCGCATCTGATGAGCGACATCCAGGTAGTGGTGGTCGTCACGGAATTGACGCTGGCGGCTGCGCGTGATTCGATCCGCATTCTCTCCTGGCTCAAGTCGAACGCGCCGCAAGCCCAGGTGCTGGTCGTAGCCAGCCGGGTGCCGCAGAGCGGCACGCTCGAGATCAGCAAAAAGGACTTCGAAGGTTCTATCGAGCGCAAGATCGATCTCGTCGTTCCCTATGACCACAAGCTGGCGGCAACCGCCGCCAAGCTCGGCAAGACGATGGCAGACGCCGGCAAGGGTTCGAAAACGGTGGCACCGATCGCGGCGCTGGTCGATCGCGTAGTCGGCGCGAGCGAGGCAGCCGAAGACGCCGGGCCGTCTGCGGGCAAGGCAAAGCCGAAGGGCAGCTCGCTGATGAGCAAGTTCGATCTCAAGTCGGTGATGTCGAAGCGGACGAAGAAGTAGCCGACGCCGCCCCGACCGGGGGCGGATGACGACGCAAAGAAAGTGCAGGCGCGATGGCGATGATGCCCCTGATGATGATGTGCGGCGGCGCGCTGCTGATGCTGGCGCTGATCGCTTTCGCCTTTGCCGGGCCGTCGCCGAGCCGTGTTCAGTCGCGCCGTCTCGCCGCGGTTCGCGACCGCCACAGCGTGTCCGCGACCGCGGCCGTCGAAGCCAAGATGCGCCGCATCACCGCCGGCCGAGACACCGGTCTCGATGCGGCCGCGATGCGCTTCCTGCCGAAGCCGGCACTGCTCAAGAAGCGGCTGGCGATGACGGGCAAGAGCTGGACGGTCGGCCAGTATGGCATGGCTTCGGTCGGCATTGCCTTGTTCGTCGGGTTTTTGCTGGCGTTGAAGGGAATGCCGATCCTGCTCGCCTTGTTCGTCGGGATGTTCCTCGGCGCGGGCATACCGCATTTCGTCGTCGGTTTCTTCATCAAGCGCCGGATCAAGAAGTTCAACGCCAAGTTCCCCGACGCGATCGAGCTCCTGGTGCGCGGGCTGCGCTCCGGTCTGCCGATTTCGGAGACGATGGCTGTGGTCGGCAGTGAGGTCGATGGCCCGGTGGGCGAGGAATTCCGCGCCGTTTCCGACAAGATGAAGATCGGTCGGACAATGGACGTCGCGTTGCAGGAGACTGCCGATCGGCTTGGTACGCCCGAATTCCAGTTCTTCGTCATCTCGATCGCGATCCAGCGCGAAACCGGCGGCAACCTTGCAGAGACGCTCGCCAATCTTGCCACCGTGCTGCGCCAACGGATGCAGATGAAGCTCAAGATTAAGGCGATGTCGTCTGAATCGAAGGCGTCGGCCTATATCGTCGGATCGCTGCCGTTCGTGGTCTTCGGTCTCATCATGATGGTCAACGCCAGCTACATGCAGAATTTCTTCAAGGACCCACGCCTGGAAGTCGCGGGCGTGGTCGGCCTCGTCTGGATGGCGATCGGCGGCTTTATCATGGCCAAAATGGTCAGCTTTGAGATCTGACGGGAGGCTTGGGCAGCGCATATGCGCGATACAGGCGGACCCAAGATCCTCGGGATCGACGTTTTGTGGGTGGCGACGCTGCTGTCGGGCATGGCGGCAATGGCGGTAATGTTCGCGATCTACATGGCGACCACCGTGCGCGATCCGATGGCCAAGCGCGTCAAGGCACTCAATGAACGCCGGGAGCAGTTGAAGGCGGGCATTTCCGCGTCGACCTCGAAGCGGCGCGCCAAGCTGGTCAGGCAAAACCAGACCACCGATCGCATCCGAGCCCTGCTTTCGTCGATGAAGGTTTTGCAGGACAGCCAGGTCAAGGCGGCGCAGATCAAGCTGATGCAGGCCGGCATCCGCAAAAAGGAATATGCCGTCGCGGTAATCTTCGGCCGGCTGGTATTGCCGATCGTGTTCGGCGGGCTGATGGTGTTCTGGGTATACGGCACGCATGGCTTCGACACCTGGAGCCCGCTCAAGCGCTACGGATTGGTCGCCGCTACCTTCATCCTCGCCTACAAGGCGCCCGACCTTTACCTAAAGAACAAGATCTCCAAGCGTACGGCCGCCATCCGCAAAGGCTTGCCCGACGCGCTCGACTTGCTGGTGATCTGCGCCGAGGCTGGCCTAACCGTCGACGCGGCTTTCCATCGCGTCGCACGCGAGTTGGGGCGCGGCTATCCCGAACTGGGGGACGAATTTACCCTGACCGCGATCGAGCTCGGCTTCCTGTCGGAACGGCGCCAGGCCTTCGAAAACCTCGCCCAGCGCGTCGATCTCGAGGCGATCAAGGGCGTCGTCACCACGATGGTACAAACCGAGAAATACGGAACCCCGCTCGCCTCGGCGCTGCGCGTGCTGTCCGCCGAATTTCGCAACGAGCGAATGATGCGCGCCGAGGAGAAGGCCGCTCGGCTTCCGGCGATCATGACGGTGCCGCTGATCTTGTTCATTCTGCCGACGCTGTTCATTGTCATTCTCGGCCCGGCAGCCTGCTCGATTGCGGACGCCTTCAAGAACAATATGTAAGTTCCGCGCTTTCATCGGCGCCAACCGTCGTTCCGGGCCGTCGCCGCATAGGTCACCTGCAGCCGGCGCTAATCGTTCGATCGGTCGTGATTTTGCTTCTCCGTGAGCGCCGGAACATGCCGCGCGCGACCAGCATTTGGTAAAACCAGGACCTGAAATCCGCTTCGCGCCGAGGGAACGCGAGCCGCGGGCGGTCGTTGACGCTCCGTAACACTTCGGAGCGGACCCATGCTATTCCAGACCCCGACGCAATATGCCGTGCTGGTGCTGTTGCTCATCGCCGGCTGGTTCTTCGGCCTTGCCAGCCATCCCGGCGGGCGCAAATGGAAGACGCGCTATGCCGAGGAACGCGATGCTCACGCGGCGTATCGCAAGGAAGTCGAGGCTGCGCGAAAGGTCGATGCGGATCGCATCGCTTCGCTCGAGCGGCGCAACGCCGAACTGGAGAAGGATCGCCGCGCCGCCGATATCGCTGTGCCGACCGCGCCGCTGCCCGAGGATGCGCCGCGCCGGGGCCCGTGGCTCGGTTTTGGAGCGGCAGACGATCTCGCGCGCATCCGCGGCATCGACGCACCGCTCGCTGCCCAGCTCAACGACGTCGGCATTACTTCCTACGGTGACATCGAGCGCTTGAGCGACAGCGACGCCGCCGATCTCGAGCGTCGATTGGGGTTGCGCGACGGTACGGTGGCGCGCGACGAATGGCGCGTGCAGGCCCGTCTGCTCGCCGCTGGCCGTGAGGAAGATTGGCGCGGGCGTTACGGGTAAAGGAGCCCACCCGGGATGATCCGCTCATCTCGAAAGACCGCCCCGGTCTTTACCGGGGTAGCAGGTACCACAATGATGCCCGGTCTAACGGACCAGGCTCAACGCAAGGGGCCATTGCTTTTGCGCCATTCCTCGCTGCACGCGGACCTTCCCCGCAGGCGAGCAGCAAGGCCGAGGGTGGTCTGGATTACAGCGCTTGCCTATCCAAATGACCCGACCGGCGCCACTCCCAGCCGAGGGATTTCAATCGCTGGACAACGGTCCATCACCACCTTCAGCCCGGCGGCCTCTGCACGATCGGCGGCCGACTGATTGATGACGCCCAATTGCATCCACACCGCTTTGGCACCGGCGGCAATCGCCTGGTCAACTGCCTCGCCGGCCGCCTCCGGACGGCGAAAGATGTCGACCAAGTCGATTGGCTCGCCGATTTGCCGGAGGTCACGCCAGACGAATTCGCCATGAACATGTTCGCCGGTGATCTGCGGGTTGATGGGAACGACGCGATAGCCGTGCCGCTGTAGGATTGCCATGACCCGGTTCGACGGACGGTCGGGCCGGTCCGAGGCGCCGACCATCGCGATCGTTCGCGTCGTTTTGAGCAATGCCTTGATATCCTCATCAGCAGTCAGCGGCATCACGTCGTTCCCTGATCGAGCCAATCGGCGATACGCCCGGCTATGGCGATAAACGCTGCCGCTTCGGGCCCGTTCCCGGCGACAGGTGGCGTGCCGGCGTCCGAAGCGGTGCGGATCGCCAGATCGAGCGGCACGCGGCCGAGGAACGGTACACCGAGGTCATTGGCCGCCGCCTCCGCGCCGCCGCGCCCGAACGGATCGGAGACTTCGCCACAGTGCGGGCAAAGATAGCCGGCCATATTCTCGACGACGCCGATCACCGGTACCCCCGCCTTGGCAAACAGATCGATTGCGCGTCGCGCGTCGATCAGCGCCAAGTCTTGCGGCGTCGAAACGATTACAGCACCGGCCGGCCGATGCTTCTGAATCATCGTCAGCTGCACGTCGCCGGTTCCGGGCGGCAAATCGAGCACCAGGGTATCGGCAGTGCTCCAATCAGCTTCGACGAGCTGACCGAGTGCGCCTGATGCCATCGGTCCGCGCCAGGCGATCGCCTGATCGGCTGCAACAAGCTGGCCCATCGAGAGGAGCGGCACGCCGAACGGTGTCGCCACCGGCAGCAGCACCTTTTCCTTCGCTTGCGGCCTTGTACCCTCGACACCGAGAAGCTTGGGCTGTGACGGACCGTAGATATCGGCATCGACCAGTCCGACCGAGCGCCCGCGCTGGTGAAGCGCGATCGCGAGATTGGCGGCGATCGTCGATT
>Ga0164242_10004557_pt1 | contig 15553 bp, 11 predicted proteins | sample OricomgcompostMG_FD_108783 | JGI IMG/M metagenome (GOLD analysis project Ga0164242, IMG submission 108783) | Miracle-Growth compost microbial communities from Emeryville, California, USA - Original compost - Miracle growth compost (MG) ... | reverse complement strand
TGCCTGGGCCTGTCCGGCCTGCGCGGACACCGCGTCGCCGGCACGCTGCACTTCATCATCAACAACCAGATCGGCTTCACGACGAATCCGCGTTATTCGCGCTCCTCGCCCTACCCGTCCGACGTCGCCAAGATGATCGAGGCGCCGATCTTCCACGTCAATGGCGACGACCCGGAAGCGGTGGTCTATGCCGCCAAGGTGGCGATCGAGTTCCGGATGAAGTTCCACAAGCCGGTCGTCGTCGACATGTTCTGCTACCGCCGGTTCGGCCACAACGAGGGCGACGAGCCGGCATTCACCCAGCCGATGATGTACAAGAACATCCGCACCCACCAGACGACGGTGCAGATCTACGCCGACAAGCTGATCGAGGAAGGCCTGCTGACGAAGGGCGGGCTGGAGCAGATGCGCGCCGAATGGCGCTCGCATCTCGACGAGGAATTCGACCTCGGAGGCTCCTACAAGGCCAACAAGGCCGACTGGCTCGACGGAGCGTGGTCCGGCATGCGCGCGGCCGACAATCAGGACGAGCAGCGTCGCGGCCGCACTTCCGTGCCGATGAAGCAGATCAAGGAGATCGGCCGCAAGCTTTCGGAGCTTCCCGACGGCTTCCACGCGCACCGCACGATCCAGCGCTTCATGGAAAATCGCCGGCAGATGATCGAAACGGGCGAGGGAGTGGACTGGGCGACGGCCGAGGCGCTCGCCTTCGGATCGCTGCTTCTCGAAGGCCACCCGGTGCGCCTGTCCGGCCAGGACGTCGAGCGCGGCACCTTCTCGCAGCGTCACTCCGTGCTCTACGACCAGGAGAACGAGGACCGCTACATCCCGCTCAACAATCTCGGCAAGGGCCAGCAGCTCTACGAGGTCATCAACTCGATGCTCTCCGAGGAAGCCGTGCTCGGCTTCGAATACGGCTATTCCCTCGCCGAGCCGAATGCGCTGACGCTTTGGGAAGCCCAGTTCGGCGATTTCGCCAACGGCGCGCAGGTCGTGTTCGACCAGTTCATCTCTTCGGGAGAGCGCAAGTGGCTGCGCATGTCCGGCCTCGTCTGCCTCCTGCCGCACGGCTATGAAGGCCAGGGACCGGAGCATTCCTCCGCCCGCCTGGAGCGCTATCTCCAGCTTTGCGCCGAGGACAACATGCAGGTCGCCTACTGCACGACGCCGGCGAACTACTTCCACGTCCTGCGCCGCCAGATGACGCGCGATTTCCGCAAGCCCTTGATCCTGATGACGCCGAAATCGCTGCTCCGTCACAAGCGGGCGATCTCGCCGCTTTCCGACTTCACCGGCGAGTCCGCGTTCCATCGCCTGTTGTGGGACGATGCCGAGACGCTGAAGGACCAGCCGATCAAGCTGCAGAAGGACGCCAAGATCCGGCGTGTCGTCATGTGCACCGGCAAGGTCTATTACGACCTTTACGAGGAGCGCGAGAAGCGCGGCATCGACGACATCTACCTGCTGCGCCTCGAACAGCTCTATCCCTTCCCGGCCAAGGCCCTGATCAACGAATTGTCGCGTTTCCGTAACGCGGAGATGGTCTGGTGCCAGGAAGAGCCGAAGAACATGGGCGCATGGTCCTTCATCGATCCCTATCTCGAATGGGTGCTCGCCCATATCGACGCCAAGTACCAGCGGGTGCGCTATACCGGCCGGCCGGCGGCGGCATCTCCGGCCACGGGCCTGATGTCGAAACACCTCGCACAGCTCGAATCCTTCCTCGAAGACGCGCTCGGGGGTTGAGCCCCGGCGTGTTTTCGGCTTCAAACCGGCAATCCGCGCAAGCCACCAAGGACAGAAGAAATGGCAACTGAAATTCGCGTTCCTACCCTCGGTGAATCGGTCACCGAAGCGACGATCGGCACCTGGCTGAAGAAGGCCGGCGATACCGTCGCCGTCGACGAGCCCCTGGTGGAACTGGAAACGGACAAGGTGACGCTGGAAGTTCCAGCGCCCGCCGCCGGCGTGCTCTCCGAAATCCTCGCGAAGGAAGGCGAGACGGTCGAGGTGAACGCGCTTCTCGGGCAGATCGATGAGGCCGGCAAGGCCGCAGGAAACGGCGCGGCGAAGGCCGCACCGGCCGCCGCGTCCAGGAGCGAGGAAAAGCCCGCCAGATCGGAAGCGGCGCCCGCCAAGGCCTCGGGCAAGCTCGTCGACGTGCCGGTGCCGGCCGGCGGCGAATCGGTCACGCAGGCGACCGTCGGCGAAATCTTCAAGAAAGTCGGCGAGGCGGTGAAGGTGGACGAGTCGCTGCTCGAACTCGAAACCGACAAGGCGGCGCAGGAGATCCCCTCGCCCGTCAGCGGCGTCATCCGCGAGATGCTGGTCAAGGAAGGCGACGACGTCGAGGTGGGCGCGCTCCTGCTGCGCATAGAGGAAGGCGCCGAAGGCGCTTCGTCGGCTGCGGCACAGCCTGCCGCCGAAGCGCCGGCGACGAAGAGCGAGCCCGCCGCGGCGAAGTCCGGCACCACCATGCCGCCGGCTCCTTCCGCTCAGAAGCTGATGGCGGAGAACAACGTCGCCGTCGGCGACGTCGAGGGCTCGGGAAAGCGCGGCCAGGTGCTCAAGGGCGACGTGCTCGAGGCGCTGAACCGCGCAAGCCCGTCGGCGCCGGCCGAAGCGCCGAAGATCGCGCGCGCCCCCTCCAGCGACGAGGATGCACCGCGCGAGGAGCGCGTGAAAATGACGCGCCTGCGCCAGACCATCGCCAAGCGCCTGAAGGATGCACAGAACACCGCCGCCATGCTGACCACCTACAACGAGGTGGACATGAAGCCGGTGATGGACCTGCGCTCCAAATACAAGGAACTGTTCGAGAAGAAGCACGGCGTCAAGCTCGGCTTCATGGGCTTCTTCACCAAGGCGGTGACCCATGCGCTGAAGGAGGTGCCGGCCGTCAATGCCGAGATCGACGGCACCGACATCATCTACAAGAACTTCTGCCATATCGGCGTCGCCGTCGGCACCGACAAGGGCCTCGTCGTGCCTGTGGTGCGCGACGCGGACGCCATGTCGATCGCCGAGATCGAGAAGGAGATCGCCCGGCTCGGCCGTGCGGCACGCGACGGCCAGCTTTCGATGGCCGACATGCAGGGCGGCACGTTCACCATCTCCAACGGCGGCGTCTACGGCTCGCTGATGTCCTCGCCGATCCTCAATGCGCCGCAGTCCGGCATCCTCGGCATGCACAAGATCCAGGAGCGGCCTGTGGCGATCGGCGGCCAGGTCGTGATCCGGCCGATGATGTATCTGGCGGTCTCCTACGACCACCGCATCGTCGACGGCAAGGAAGCGGTGACCTTCCTCGTGCGCGTCAAGGAATCGCTGGAGGATCCCGAGCGCCTCGTCCTCGATCTCTAGAACCCCCGCATTCACGGGAAGAGACGGGCCGGCGCCGGCCGGCCCGTCCATCCGCATTCAGGCGCGAAGCCGCCGCAAGGAAGAGGGACACATCATGGCTTATGACGTCATCGTCATCGGAACGGGCCCCGGCGGCTATGTCTGCGCCATCAAGGCCGCGCAGCTCGGCCTGAAAACGGCGGTGGTCGAGAAGCGGCCGACCTTCGGCGGCACTTGCCTGAACATCGGCTGTATCCCCTCCAAGGCGCTCCTGCACGCCTCCGAGATGTTCCATCAGGCAAGCCACGAGCTGCCCCGGCTCGGCGTCGATACCGGCAAGCCGAAGCTCGACCTGAAGACGATGATGGGCCACAAGGACACGACCGTGAAGGCGAATGTCGACGGCGTGGCCTACCTCTTCAAGAAAAACAAGATCGACACCTTCATCGGCACCGGCCGCCTCGTCGGTCAGGGCAAGGTCGAGGTCACCGACGACAAGGGCGAGACGAAGGAGATCGAGGGCACCAACGTCGTCATCGCCACCGGCTCCGACGTCGCCGGCATCCCCGGCCTCGACATCGAGATCGACGAGAAGGTCATCGTCTCCTCCACCGGGGCGCTTGAGCTTGCGAGCGTGCCGAAGACGATGGTCGTCGTCGGCGCCGGCGTCATCGGCCTGGAGCTCGGCTCCGTCTGGGCGCGGCTCGGTGCCAAGGTCACGGTCGTCGAATTTCTCGACAAGGTGCTCGGGCCGATGGACGGCGAGGTCTCGAAGCAGTTCCAGCGCCTGCTCGCCAAGCAGGGCCTCGACATCCGCCTGAGCTCGAAGGTCACCGCGGTCCAGCGCGCCAAGAAGGGCGCCACGGTCACTTTCGAGCCGGTCAAGGGCGGTGACGCCGAGACGGTCGAGGCGGACATCGTGCTGATCGCGACCGGCCGCAAGCCTTTCACCGAAGGCCAGGGCCTGGCGAAAGCCGGAATCGTGCTCGACAAGGCCGGTCGCATCGACGTCGACGAGCATTTCCGCACCTCGATCCCCGGCGTCTACGCGATCGGCGACGTGATCCGCGGGCCGATGCTCGCCCATAAGGCGGAGGACGAAGGCGTCGCGGTTGCCGAGATCATCGCCGGCCAGGCGGGGCACGTGAACTATGGCGTCATCCCGAGCGTCGTCTACACCCAGCCGGAAGTCGCCTCGGTCGGCAAGACGGAAGAGGAGCTGAAGGCCGAGGGCGCGGAATACAAGGTCGGCAAATTCCCCTTCTCAGCCAATGGCCGCGCCCGGGCGATGCTTGCGACCGACGGCTTCGTCAAGATCCTCGCCGACAAGGCGACGGACCGCGTGCTTGGCGTTCACATCCTCGGCGCCGGGGCGGGAGAGATGATCCATGAAGCCTGCGTGCTGATGGAGTTCGGCGGCTCGGCGGAGGATCTCGGCCGAACCTGCCACGCCCATCCGACGATGTCGGAGGCGGTGAAGGAAGCGGCTCTCGCGACGTTCGCCAAGCCGATCCACATCTGATCTGCGCCCGCAGAAAAACGAAAGCCCGGGTCAGGGGCCCGGGCCTTCGCGACTGGTGGGATTGCAGAAGTTATTTCAGACTCAACTCAGATAGGGCACGAGCCACAGGTCGACCGGGACGGCAGCGGACGCCACTGTCTTCACGACCGGCGTGGCCATCGTCGTCTTCTGGAAGTCGCAGGCCATCGCCCCTGTCGAGGCGAAAATGACCGCAGCCAACCCGAGTGCCCAAATTCTCTTGGTCATGTCGAGCTTCCTTCTGATCGTTTCATGACGAAACGCGGTCAGAATACCGCCTTTCACGTCCGGCGGCGAATCGGACAGGGCGGCCTGAACCGGTTCGCATGCCGTAAATCGCTGGCTGGCGTTCACAATGGAGTGATGGCGCCACCGCTCTGGGGTCACTCGATGCCGGTCACGGTGTAGCCGGCCTTTCGCAACAGGGCGACGACGCCCTCCTTGCCGACGAGATGCAGCGCGCCGACCGCGATGAAGGCATTGCCCTTGTCGATGATCGGCGCCGCTCGCTTCGCCATCACGGCGTCGCGGTCGGTGATGATGCGCTTCTGGAACTCGGCGTAGCCCGAACCCGGCGCCTCGTCCTCCTTCGGCGATACGGCTTCCATCATCGGCAGGATCGTGCCGATGCGGCTTTTCAGGTAGAGATCGGTCATCGTGACGGTGACGTCGTCCATCAGGTCGCCGAGCTTGAGCGATTCGACGAGACCCTGGATGTGAAACTTCATCGGCAGGCCGGCGAGCGCCTCAAGCTGTTCGTCGAGCGTCTCGAGCCCTTCCACGGTCTTGCCCTCAGCCTTCGCGTCCTTGGCGATCTTCTCGTCGAGGAAATCGGCTCCGGCCGCCGCTCGCGCCTCCTCGCAGGCCGGCACCGCCAGCATGCTGCCGAGCATCCATGGCTTCATGCGCTGGACGAGACCGTAGGACAGGCCGCGCTCCTTGAGCTTGTCCTTGACGAGCGCCAGGTCCGTCGCGTCCATGTGGTCGGCGAGCGTCGTGCCGTCCGTGAACATCGTCAGGTCCGGCTTGGCGAGGATTTCGGCCTGCGCCTTGGTCGGGTCGAGAATGTCGATCGTCTCGATGACGACGGTCTGCGCCCCGGCGAGCGCCTTCGCAGCCGCATCCGGCAGAGCGAGCACGCGCGGATCCGTGACGTGCATCGTGCCGTAGAGCCACGAGGGGGCGACACCCTTCTTCTCGATCTTCCAGAGGCGGTCGTCGCCGTTCGGCGTGTCGGCCGCCTGCCGGCGTATCCCGGCGAGCCTGGCCGGGTCCGAATCCGCCATCTTCGCCAGCAGATCCGAGCCGGCGCAGACCGGTCGAGCGTTTTGCGACGATTGCGTCTTATCGGTCTGCCGGCCGGCGGAAGGCGCCTCCTGCGCGCGGGCGGTTCCCGAAGCCAGCGCGATCACGACGAGCAGGCTGACCGCGACCGCGAGGCCGGCGAGCGCCATGACGGCGAGGCCGAAACCCGACAAGGCGTCGATCCGACGGTCGAAGCCGGGGCTCATATCCGCTCGAAGGGTCATTTCGGAAAGTTCGTTTCGCATGCGTTCCACATCGGGTCCGGGCCTTTGCCGACCCTAGGCAGCAGCTCCCCATTTTCCGTTAACGCAGCGGCGAAAATGCGGACGAACGGCAAAGATCGTGCCCCGCTCAGGCGCGAGGATGGGCCTTGTCGTAGATTTCGAGAAGGCGGGCAGTGTCGACGCCGGTATAGACTTGCGTGGTCGAAAGGCTGGAATGGCCGAGCAGTTCCTGGATCGTCCGCAGGTCCCCGCCGCCGGCGAGAAGGTGCGTGGCGAAGGAATGCCGCAAGGCATGCGGCGTCGCCGTGTCGGGCAAGCCGAGCGCCGAGCGCAGCTTCTGCATCTCGCGCTGGATGATCGCCGGCTGCAGGGCGCCGCCGCGCGCGCCGCGGAAAAGTGCTTCGTCGGCGGCCAGATGCCACGGACAGAGACGCCGATAAGCCTCCACGGCCTCGCGGGCGGCGGGCAGCAGCGGCACGACCCGCGTCTTTTGGCCCTTGCCCATCACGCGCAGGGCCCGGCTCGTCGTCGAAACCTCGGACGATTTCAGGCCGAGTGCCTCCGAAATCCGCAGGCCGCAGCCATAGAGGAGCGTCAGAACGGCGGCGTTGCGCGCCGCGATCCATGGCTCCTCGGCAAGCTGTCCCTTCTCGCCGACCACGCAGAGCGCGTCAGCGGCCGAAAGAGGCTTCGGCAGCGACTTCGGCTGCCGCGGGGCGTGCATTGCCTTCGCACCGGCGGCGTTCGCCAGCCCTTTTTTCTCCAGATGCCGCAGGAAGGAGCGAATGCCGGCCAGTCCGCGCCCGAGCGTTCTGGCACCGGCCCCGTCACGCCGCCGCGCGGCGAGGAAGCCCCTGAGATCGGCAGGGCGCAACTCGGCGACGTCGGCGACGTCCGGCGGCCCGGCGAGATGGCGCGTCAGGAATGCAAGGAACTGGCGCAGATCGCGCTCATAGGCTTCGACCGTCTTGTCCGAAAGCCGCCGCTCACGCGCCAGCGAACCGAGCCAGGCTTCCTTTTCGCGCATCAGCGCCGGGGTCGCAATTACCAGCAATTCGGTCTGCAAGGCGTCACCGGGCTTGATGTGAAACAACCGGACGTGGATAAGCGTTATACGGTGCTGGGCTTAGTGTTTGGTAAAGGGGTCGGACGATGCGCGACCGCGTGACGGCGCTTTGTCATTGTGAATTCATGATGATTTGCGATACCATGACCGCGCCAGACCATGGGGATTCGCAATGGCCCTGAAGCGTTTCAACATGCCGACCCTCGGCAGCGTGGCCGATGCGATCAGCCTGATCTCCCAGGGACAGCCGGGCCATATCGTCGATCAGATGATCGCCGAACGTGGGCAGGGACTGACGCATCACCCGCTGTGGCCGGTCATGCGGCCGTTCCTCTACAGCCTCCTTCACTACCGGCAGGCGATCCATTTCGCCGACACCGTCAACAACATGCCGGGCTTCCAGGCGCTCGACTATGCCAGCAGCCTGCTCGATCTCGAGATCAAGGTCGAGCGTGGCGACCGCATTCCCGCGCGTGGCGGCTTCATCATGGCGCTCAACCATCCGACGGGCATCGCCGACGGCATCGCCGTCTTCGATCTCCTGAAGAACCGCCGGCCCGACATGATGTTCTTCGCCAATCGCGACGCGATCCGCGTCAATCCACGCTTCGTCGAGATCATCATTCCCGTCGAGTGGCGCGAGGAACTGAAGACCAAGCTCAAGGCGCGCGAGACCTTGCGCCTCGCCAACCGCGCCATCGGCGACGGCAAGGTGACGATTCTCTTCCCCTCCGGCCGCATCGCCTACTGGTCGGACGGCAAGCTGACCGAGAGGCCGTGGAAGAGCTCCGCCATAAGCCTGGCGCGCAAATACAACCTGCCGATCCTTCCCGTCCACATGAAGGCGCGCAATTCGGGCCTGTTCTACTGGCTGTCGAAATGGTCGACGGAATTGCGCGACATGACGGTCTTTCACGAACTGCTCAACAAGAAGAGCAAGACCTTCGAATTCCGCGTCGGCAATCTCATCCCGGTCCGCGCGCTGGAAGGCGATGCGATGGATCTGACGAAAGCGCTGGAACAGCACACGGTCCTCGATCTCGCCGAGGATATCGACAGCGTTTTCGTGCCACCGAAGGCCCTCACCCGCGACGCGGCCTGAAGCGCCGCCGGACAGGTTCCTGCTCCAAGAGTTATGCCGCCCCTGGGGGTGCCTGAAGGTCGCAGTCCTGCCTGCAACCAAAAAGCTTCTCGAACATTCTAGGCTTCAGGGCATGAGAATGCCGAGTGACGGAGTACGAACCTGCCAGCGATTTCCGGAAACTGGGCCGACGTCTTGCCTGCCAGCGGCGCGGATCTGTTCGCCTTCCTGCCGGCTGCCGTCTACGCCACCGACGTCAACGGGTTTCTGACGGTCTACAACGACGCCGCGGTCGAACTCTGGGGACATCGCCCCGTTATCGGAGAGGCGCGATGGTGCGGATCGCATAGACTTTACCACGCCGACATGACGCCCATGCGACACGAAGAGACGCCTCTCGCGCGCCATCTTGCCACGAGCTCGGACGCCGCGCGGGGATGCGCGGTGGTCGCCGAGCGCCATGACGGAAGCTTCGTGACTTTCCTGAACTATCCGCGCCGCCTTACAGACCCGGCCGGCGTCCTTGTCGGCGGCCTGAACCTGCTGGTCGACATCACCAGTCGCGAATTGAAGGGCGACAATGGAAGGCGGCTCGCCGCAATCATCGAGTCTTCCGACGACGCCATCGTCAGCAAAAACCTCAACGGCATCATCGAAAGCTGGAACCGGGGTGCCGAGGCCTTGTTCGGCTATACCGCCGAGGAGGCCATCGGTCAGTCGATCATGATCCTGATCCCCCCCGACAGACGGCACGAGGAAACGCGCATCATCGAGGAAATCAAGCTCGGCCGGCGCGTCGCCACCTATGAGACCATTCGGCGCCACAAGGATGGCCGTGCCCTCGACGTATCGATCACGGTTTCGCCCCTCAAGGATCCCTACGGGCGGGTCATCGGGGCGTCGAAGATCGCTCGCGACAATACCACGCGCAAACAGACCGAGCGTCGCATCCACATGCTGCTGCGGGAAGTCAATCATCGCGTGAAGAACCAGTATTCGGTCATCCTGTCGATGATCCGCCAGACCGGCCAGCGCGCAACCTCGCCCATGCAGTTCGAAAAACAGGTGCGGGAACGCATCATGGGCCTGTCGCGCTCCCACGATCTGCTCGTGCAGGCCGATTGGGACGGCGCCAAGCTCGAGGCGCTCGTGCGGGCCCAGCTCGAGCCATTCGCCGATCCGGAGCATTTCCGGCTCGAAGGTCCCGACATCATGCTCAAGCCGAACGCAGTGCAATATCTCGGCATCGCCATTCACGAGCTGGCGACGAATGCGGTGAAATACGGCGCGCTCAGCGAACGAGGCGGCCATATCGTCGTCGAATGGCAGATCGTTCCCGGCAGCGACGGAAATCGGTTCCAGCTCTCATGGAGCGAGCATGGAGCTCCACAATTCACCATCCCCGAACGCAAGGGCTTCGGGACGGTCGTGCTCGAAAAAGTCACTCCGGCGGCCCTCGATGGGCGCGGAACGGTCAGTTACGCCCCGACGGGAATGAAATGGCGCCTCGATACGCCATGCGAGCAGATCGCGGCGGCGAACCTCCCCGGCGAACCCGGATGAGACAACCGGCGTCGGCGACCGCCGGTTGTCTCTGGATCAGTCGTCGTCAGGAAATGGTCTGGCCGGTCTTCTTCCAGTCGGCGAGGAAGGCTTCGAGGCCCTTGTCCGTCAGCGGATGCTTGACCAGCGATTTCAACGTCGCCGGCGGAACGGTCGCGACATCGGCGCCGATGATCGCCGCTTCCTTGACGTGGTTGACGGTACGGATCGAGGCGGCGAGGATTTCCGTCTCGTAGTCGTAATTGTCGTAGATCACGCGGATCTCGCGGATAAGCTCCATGCCGTCGACCGCCATGTCGTCGATGCGGCCGATGAAGGGCGAGATGAAGGTCGCGCCCGCCTTCGCGGCGAGAAGCGCCTGGTTGGCCGAGAAGCAGAGGGTGACATTGACCTTCCGCCCGTCGCCAGTCAGCGCCCGGCAGGCCTTGAGACCGTCGAGCGTCAGCGGAACCTTGATGCAGACATTGTCGGCGATCTTCGACAGGATGTTCGCCTCCTTCATCATCTGCTCGTATTCCGTCGCCGCGACTTCGGCGGAGACCGGCCCATCGACGAGGTCGCAGATTTCCTTGACCACTTCCGACATCTTGCGGCCGGACTTCATGATCAGCGACGGGTTGGTCGTCACGCCGTCGAGGAAATTGAGTTCGTTGAGCTCCCGGATTTCGTTGATGTCTGCTGTATCGACGAAGAATTTCATGATGTCGCTCCTTTGGCGTGGGCTCACGGCCTTCTGTTTCCTGTTTCATTTAACGGAAACACGATGCAAGGTCACGGGCGATGTCGACAGATTCGCTCTTCAGAACCGAAACGCGCAGCACCCGCGCGGTTGTTCCCGTGCTCGTGCCGATGCCCGCCGACCGCGCCTATTCATATGTGGTGCCGGAGGGGTTCGCTGTCCAACCGGGATCGGTCGTGCAGGTGCCGCTCGGACCCAGAAAGGTCGCAGGAGTCGTCTGGGACGGCGGAACCGACGAAATCGACGCGAAGAAGCTGCGGCCGATCGAGCACGTGTTCGACTGCCCCCCACTCACCGCCGAGATGCGGCGTTTCGTCGACTGGGTCTCGGCCTATACGCTCTCGCCGCCGGGCCTCGTCGCGCGCATGGCGCTGCGCGCGCCGGCCGCCTTCGATCCCGAACCTATGGCCGAAGGGCTGCGGCTCACCTCGCTTCGCCCCGAGCGGATGACGGAGGCGCGCCGGCGGGTGATCGACATGGCGGCCGACGAATTCGCCTGGACGCGCTCCGGGCTCGCCCACGCCGCCGGCACCTCCTCCGGCGTCGTCGACGGCCTGCTGAAGCAAGGCGTCTTCGAGACGGTGATGCTGCCGCCCCGCCCGATCGTCGCCGAGCCCGATATCGCCTATGCCGCGCCGGATCTTTCGCCGAGGCAAGCCGCGGTCGCCGAACGCTTGCGGACGCATGTACGCGAAGGGGTCTTCTCCGTCTCGCTGATCGACGGCGTCACGGGGTCCGGCAAGACGGAAGTCTATTTCGAGGCGGTCTCCGAAGCGCTGGCACAAGGCAAGCAGGTGCTCATCCTGCTGCCGGAAATCGCCCTCACCCAGCAGTTTCTCGACCGCTTTCACGAGCGGTTCGGCGCAAGGCCGGCCGAGTGGCATTCGGAGGCGGCGCCGAGGACCCGCGAGAAGGTCTGGCGCCAGGCCGTCGACGGGCGGGTGCGCGTCGTGGCCGGCGCCCGCTCGGCCCTCTTCCTGCCTTTCGACGATCTCGGCCTGATCGTCGTCGACGAGGAGCACGACCCGGCCTTCAAGCAGGAGGACCGCGTCTTCTACAATGCCCGCGACATGGCGGTGGTGCGCGCGCGCATCGCCGGCTTTCCCGTCGTGCTCGCCTCCGCCACGCCGTCGATCGAGAGCCGCGTCAATGCCGACCAGGGCCGCTACGAAAGACTGCATCTTCCCGCCCGCTTCGGCGATGCGGCGATGCCCGATCTGGGGCTCGTCGACCTTCGCCGCGACCCGCCGGCACGCGGCAGCTTCCTTTCGCCGGTCCTGGTCGAGGCGACCCGGCAGACGCTCGAAAAGAACGAACAGGCGCTCTATTTCCTCAATCGCCGCGGCTATGCCCCGCTGACGCTGTGCCGGGTGTGCGGCCATCGCTTCCAGTGTCCCGACTGTTCGAGCTGGCTCGTCGAGCATCGCTTTCGCGGCCAGTTGCAGTGCCATCATTGCGGCCACGCCGAACCGACGCCGGAGGCCTGTCCCGAATGCGGCACGCTCGACCACCTCGTCGCCTGCGGACCCGGCGTCGAGCGGATCGCCGAGGAAGCGGACAGGTATTTCCCGGATGCGCGCATCCTCGTCCTCTCATCCGACATGCCGGGTGGCATCAAGCGCCTGAGGCTCGAGCTGGAGGCCATCGCCAAGGGCGAGGCCGACATCGTCATCGGCACGCAGCTCGTCGCCAAGGGGCACAATTTTCCGCTGATGACGCTCGTCGGCATCGTCGATGCCGATCTCGGCCTGGCGAACGGCGATCCCCGGGCGGCGGAGCGGACCTACCAGTTGCTGAGCCAGGTGACCGGCCGCGCCGGCCGCTTCGGCCGCAAGAGCCGCGGCCTGCTGCAGACCTATCAGCCGCAGCACCCGGTGATGCAGGCGATCGTCTCGGGCGATGCGGAAGCCTTCTACGGACGCGAAGTCGCCGAACGCGAACGCGCCGGCCTGCCGCCTTTCGGCCGCCTCGCCTCGGTGATCGTCTCGGCCGACAACCGCGCGGACGCCGAGACGCATGCCCGCGCGCTTCGCAACGCCGCCCCGAAAGCGCCCGGCATCATGATCCTCGGGCCCGCCGAAGCCGCCCTCGCCCTGATCCGCGGGCGCCACCGGTTCCGCCTCCTCATCCATGGCAACCGAAGCGCCGACATGCAGGCCTATCTGCGCACCATGCTCGCGAATGGTCCGAAGGAGCGCCGCTCGATCCGCGTCCAGATCGACGTCGACCCGCAGAGCTTTCTATAGAGCACTTGGCACCCGATACCGCCCTTCCTGCGCGACGCTGCTTCGCCCGCCGGGCAGCGCTTTGCCGGAATGGGCAAATCGTCTAAGCCGTTAACCAAGATCGGAGGAATGATGGACTTCTACCTTCCGGCGTCGGCCGGCGAATGGCTGGCTTTCCTCAGCGCCGTCGTCACCATCCTTGTCGGCCTTACGGCGCTTTTCGCCCCGCGCCTCCTGTTGCGCCTGTGGCGCATTCCGGGCGATGCGGTCCCTTTGTCCGCTCTCGTCATCCTGCGCGGGCCGGTCGCGGGCTTCATGCTCGGCGTGGGGCTGTGCGCCGTCCTTTTCGCGCAGCCTTTCCTCTACATGGCGCTCGGCGCCGGATGGGGCGTCAGCGTGCTCGGCCGCATCGTCTCGATGCTTGCCGACCGGGGATTCACTGCATACAATGTCCTGACAGCCGTGGTCGAACTCTTGCTGGCGGCGTTGGCGCTTGCCTATGTGTTCGGCTACAGTTGAGGAGGATGGGGAGGAAAGGCCGCGCAAACCGGCTGTTTCCAGACCTTTCGGCACCGGTCGGCAATTCGGTCGTAACTTGGGGCGAAACCCTGTTACGAAGTGTCGCAAGGCGTGTTGCGAGTCCCGGAATCCTATGCTAGACGAACCGCGAACTTCGGACGGTTCATGCGGAGGGACCGCATGGGGGAACCGTTATAATCGAAACGAATTCAAGGTGTTGGGAGAGCCGGGGCACCGGAGACGCGCATCTTGAGAATAAATGAGAGACCCGCGCGCCAGTGGCAGATACATCGCATCTCATTTCCGGTGTTGCAGAACGGTATGCCGCTTCGCTGTTCGATCTCGCGGTCGAGGCGGATGCGATCGACAGGGTCGCCGAGGATTTGGCGGCATTCGAGCGTATGATCGCTGAAAGCAGCGATCTCAAGCGCCTCGTCGAAAGCCCTGCATTTTCCGCGGACGAGCAGTACCGGGCCGTGTCGGCGCTCTGCGCCAAGGCCGGTATTTCGGGTCTCGTCGGCAATTTCCTGAAGGTCGTCGCCCGCAACCGCCGCCTGTTCGCCTTGCCCGGCATGGTCAGGGCCTACCGCGAAATGGTGGCTCGTCATCGCGGCGAGACGCGCGCGGAAGTCACCAGCGCGCACGCCCTGACGGCGACGCAGGAAAAAGAATTGAAGGCGGCGTTGAAGGACGTCACCGGCAAGGACGTCGTCATCGACGTCAAAGTCGACCCGTCGCTTCTCGGCGGCCTGATCGTCAAGATCGGGTCGCGCCAGATCGATACGTCGCTCCGCACCAAACTCTCTACCCTTAAGCTTGCACTGAAAGAGGTCGGCTGATGGATATCCGCGCAGCGGAAATTTCCGCTATTCTCAAAGATCAGATCAAGAATTTCGGCCAGGAAGCCGAGGTTTCGGAAGTCGGCCAGGTTCTTTCCGTCGGTGACGGCATTGCCCGTGTCTACGGTCTCGACAACGTCCAGGCGGGCGAGATGGTCGAGTTCCCCGGCGGCATCCGCGGCATGACGCTGAACCTCGAAGACGACAATGTCGGCGTCGTGATCTTCGGTTCCGACCGCGAGATCAAGGAAGGCGACACGGTCAAGCGCACCGGCGCGATCGTCGACGTTCCCGTCGGCGAGGGCCTGCTCGGACGCGTCGTCGACGCACTCGGCAACCCGATCGACGGCAAAGGGCCGATCAAGGCGACCGAACGGCGCCGCGTCGACGTCAAGGCGCCCGGCATCATTCCCCGCAAGTCGGTGCACGAGCCGATGTCGACCGGCCTCAAGGCCATCGACGCGCTGATCCCGGTCGGCCGCGGCCAGCGCGAGCTCGTCATCGGCGACCGCCAGACCGGCAAGACCGCGATCATCCTCGACACGTTCCTGAACCAGAAGCCGCTCAACGACGGCGACGACGAGAGCCAGAAGCTCTACTGCGTCTACGTCGCCGTCGGCCAGAAGCGCTCGACCGTCGCCCAGTTCGTCAAGGTGCTCGAGGAGCGCGGCGCGCTTCCCTATTCGATCATCGTCGCCGCGACGGCTTCCGATCCCGCCCCGATGCAGTATCTAGCTCCTTTCGCCGGCTGCACGATGGGCGAGTTCTTCCGCGACAACGCCCGCCACGCCCTGATCGGATACGACGATCTGTCTAAGCAGGCCGTCGCCTACCGCCAGATGTCGCTGCTGCTTCGCCGCCCGCCGGGACGTGAAGCCTATCCGGGCGACGTCTTCTACCTGCATTCGCGCCTGCTTGAGCGCGCCGCAAAGCTGAACGACGCCAACGGCGCCGGATCGCTGACCGCGCTGCCGGTCATCGAGACCCAGGCGAACGACGTCTCGGCCTATATCCCGACCAACGTGATCTCGATCACCGACGGCCAGATCTTCCTTGAGACGGACCTGTTCTACCAGGGCATTCGCCCGGCCGTGAACGTCGGCCTCTCGG
>Ga0164242_10004556_pt1 | contig 15554 bp, 17 predicted proteins | sample OricomgcompostMG_FD_108783 | JGI IMG/M metagenome (GOLD analysis project Ga0164242, IMG submission 108783) | Miracle-Growth compost microbial communities from Emeryville, California, USA - Original compost - Miracle growth compost (MG) ... | reverse complement strand
CGGCTGCCGGTGTTCGTGCACGCGCCGTACCTGATCAACTTCGGCTCGCCCACCGTCGCGACGCTGACGAAATCCGCAGCCGCGCTGCGTTTCTCGTTGCAGCGGGCCGCGGCGGTCGGGGCGTCCGGCGTCGTCATGCACGCGGGCTCCGCGGTGCAGGGCAACCGGTGGGACGACGCGATGGCCCAGGTGCGCGGCAGCGTCCTGGAGGTCCTCGACGCCGTACCGGACGCTCCCCCGCTACTGATCGAGCCGACCGCCGGGGGTGGTGGAGCGCTGGCCTCCGACGCCGCCTCGCTGGGCGCCTACCTGGACGTCCTCGGCCGCGACGAGCGCGTCGGCGTCTGCCTGGACACCTGCCACGTGCACGCGGCGGGGCACGACCTGTCGACGCCCGCGTCCGCCGCGAAGGCGCTGCGCGAGTACGGCCGGGCGGCCGGTCGGGGGCGCATCGGGCTGATCCACGCCAACGACAGCCGTGACCCCGTCGGCTCGAAGCGCGACCGGCACGAGGCGATCGGCAGGGGCACGATCGGGCTGCCCGCGTTCGCCACCGTGCTCACCGCTCCGGCCACGCGGGGTGTGCCGCTCGTCGTCGAGACCTCGGACGCGGATCACAAGGACGACATCGCGGCGCTCAAGGTGCTGCGCGACGCCGGATAGGCTCGTCCGCATGGTCATCGTGATGGCGCCGGGGGCGAGCGACACCGACATCGACGGCGTCGTCACCCACATCGAGACGCACGGCGGGCAGGCGTTCGTCAGCCGCGGCGTGATGCGCACGATCGTCGGCGTGGTCGGCACCGAAGAGGTGCTCGAGACCCTGGACGCCGACGGCCTGCCCGGCGTCGCCGAGACGATGCGGATTACCGCGCCGTACAAGCTGGTCTCGGCGCAGAACCACTCGAAGCGCACGACGATCCGGGTCGGTGGCGTGCCGATCGGCCCCGACACGTTCACGCTCATCGCCGGGCCGTGCGCCGTCGAGACGCCCGAGCAGACCGTCGAGGCGGCGCGGATGGCCAAGCACGCGGGCGCGACGCTGCTGCGTGGCGGTGCCTACAAGCCGCGGACGTCCCCGTACGCGTTCCAGGGCCTCGGCGTCGACGGCCTGCGCATCCTCGCCGAGGTGCGCGACGAGCTGAACCTGCCGATCGTCAGCGAGGTCCTCGACATCGGCGACGTCGACACCGTGGCGGAGTACGCGGACATGCTGCAGATCGGCACCCGCAACATGCAGAACTTCGCGCTGCTGCAGGCCGTCGGCGCCACCGGCAAGCCGGTCATGCTCAAGCGCGGCCTCGCGGCGACGTACGAGGAGTGGCTGATGGCCGCCGAGTACATCGCCCAGCGCGGCAACCTCGACATCGTCCTGTGCGAGCGCGGGCTGCGCACGTACGAGCCGTCCATCCGCAACATGCTCGACATCACCGCGGTGACGATGGTGCAGCGGCTCTCGCACCTGCCGGTGATCGTCGACCCGTCACACGCGGCCGGGCGCCGCGACCTGGTCGTACCGCTCGCGCGCGCCGGCATCGCGGCCGGCGCCGACGGCGTGATGGTCGACGTGCACCCCAACCCCGAGACCGCGCTGGTCGACGGTGCGCAGGCGCTGTTCGGCGAGTCCCTGGACGAGCTGGCGCAGGCGGTGTCGACGATCCCGCCGCTGCTGGGCCGGACGTCCGCCGCACACCTCGCCGGCTGACACGCCGCCGCCCCGCCGACAGATTCGCGCGTACCGCTGCGACACGCCGAGCCGCTAGCGGTAGCCCCGAATCTGTCGGTGCCGGTCAGGCGCCGAGCAGCGGGCGCAGCACCTCGACCGCGCGCTCGATGCCGTCGTCGTCGACGTCCAGGTGCGTGACCAGGCGCAGCAGCCGCGGGCCGAGCGCCGACACGAGCACGCCGTCGGCAGCTGCCTTCGCGGCGACCTCGGCCGCCGAGTCGACGTCGAGCACCACGATGTTGGTCGGGGTGTGGGCGGGGTCGGCACCGAGTTCGGCCGCGAGCCGCGCGGCCCGGGCGTGGTCGTCGGCCAACCGCGCGATGTTGTTCTCGACCGCATACCGGCCGGCCGCGGCGATCATGCCGACCTGGCGCATGCCGGCGCCGTAGCGCTTGCGCCAGATGCGGGCCTGCGCGATCCGCTCGGCGGACGAGACGAGCACCGAACCGATCGGCGCGCCGAGCCCCTTGGACAGGCAGACCGACACGGTGTCGAACGGCTGGGCGAGCTCGCGCAGGGACGTCCCGGTCGCCACGTGCGCGTTCCACAGCCGCGCGCCGTCGAGGTGCAGGCCCAGGCCGTGCTCGCGCGCCAGCTCGACGACGGCGGCCACCTGGTCGGCCGGCTGCACGGTGCCGCCACCGAAGTTGTGGGTGTTCTCGACCGCGATGGCCGCGGTCGAGACCTGGTACGGCCCGGCGTTCGGCGCGATCAGCTCGCGGACGGACTCGACGTCCAGCAGTCCGCGCGGCGCCTTCCAGGTGCGGAACGTGATGCCCGAGAACACCGCGGCGGCGCCGAGCTCGGCACGCGCCACGTGGGCCAGGGAGTCGCAGACCAGCTCCTGCCCCGGCTGGACGAGCAACCGCATGCCCAGCTGGTTGCTCAACGAGCCGCTCGGGACGTACAGCCCGGCTTCATGTCCGAGCAGGTCGGCGACGTAGGCCTCGAGGTCGTTCGCGACCGGGTCCTCGCCGTAGACGTCGTCGCCGACCTCGGCGTCCAGCATCGCGGCACGCATGGCGGCGGACGGCCGGGTCACCGTGTCCGAGCGGAGGTCGACGACGTCACGAGTGGTCACTTACGGCTCCAGTGGTCAGTTGCAAGTGACCACTGGACGCGCAAGTGACCACTCGAGGAGGGTTATTGCGCGGGACGGTCCCGGCGGCGGCGCTCGGCCACCAGGCGCTCGGCGACCCGGAACGCGAGCTCGAGTGACTGCTCGATGTTCAGCCGCGGGTCGCAGGCCGTCTCGTAGCGACGGCCCAGGTCGGCGGCGGTCAGCTCGGCGGTTCCGCCGATGCACTCCGTGACGTCGTCGCCGGTCAGCTCGACGTGCAGTCCGCCCGGATGCGTGCCGAGCTCGGCGTGCACGTCGAAGAACCCGTCGACCTCGTCGATGATCCGGTCCAGGTGCCGGGTCTTGACGCCGTCGGCGGTCTCCTCGGTGTTGCCGTGCATCGGGTCGCACTGCCACACGACCAGGTGCCCGGTCGAGGTCACCTTCTCGACGATGGCCGGCAGCTTGTCGCGGATCTGCCCGTTCGACATCCGGCTGATCAGCGTCAGCCGGCCCGGCGTGTTGTCGGGGTCGAGCCGCTCGACCAGCTCGGCCGCGAACTCCGGAGTGGTGGACGGGCCGAGCTTGACGCCGATCGGGTTGGCGATGCGCGAGACGAAGTCCAGGTGGGCACCGTCGAGCTGGCGGGTGCGCTCACCGACCCAGACGAAGTGCCCGGACAGGTCGTAGGCGCGGGCCCGTCCACTGGCATCGGCCTCGACCCGGGTCAGCGCGCGCTCGTACTCGAGGATCAGCGCCTCGTGCCCGGCGTAGAGCTCGACACCGTCGAGCGCCTGGTCGTGCACGCCGCAGGCCCGCATGAACCGGACGGCCCGGTCGATCTCGGCCGCCAGCTTCTCGTAGCGCGAGCCGGTCTCGGTCGAGCGCGCGAACGCCGTGTTCCACGCGTGCACCCGGTCGAGCGCGGCGAGCCCGCCACCCGCGTACGCGCGCAGCAGGTTCAGCGTCGACGCGGCGGTGGAGTACGCGCGCAGGATCCGGCGCGGGTCCGGGATCCGGTCGCCGTTGAGCTCGTTGACCATGTCGCCCCGGTAGGACGGCAGCCCGGTCGAGTCGAGGTCGGACGATCGCGGCTTGGCGTACTGCCCGGCGATGCGGCCGAGCTTCACGACCGGCATGGACGCGCCGTAGGTCAGCACCACCGCCATCTGCAGCAGCACCCGCACCTTGCCGGCGATGTCGGCCTGCGACGAGGTCGCGAAGGTCTCGGCGCAGTCGCCGCCCTGCAGCAGGAACGCCTCGCCGCGGGCCACGGCGGCCAGCCGCTCGCGCAGCTGGTCGACCTCGGAGGCCACGACCAGCGGCGGCGCGGCCGAGAGCGTCCGCGCGACCTCGCGCAGCACGGCCGGGTCCGGCCAGTTCGGCTGCTGGGCGGCGGGCAGCTCGCGCCAGGCGTCCAGCCCCATCACCGAGGAATCCGCGGGGACGGTCGGGCCGGGGTCGAGCTGCGAGGTCACGCGGACAAGAGTAATCAGCGGCCAGCGGCCGGTTCGCGGCGCCGGTCGGCCAGGATGGGGCGATGGCCGCCGACGATCGAATCGCCCGGTACGTGACCGTCTTCGGGCACGTCCAGGGCGTCTACTTCCGCGAGTCCACCCGCCAGGCCGCCCGGGACGCCGGCGTCGCCGGCTGGGTGCGCAACGAGCCGGACGGGACGGTCCGGGCGTTGCTCGAAGGCAGCGCCGGGGCGGTCGAGCGGGTTCTGGCGTTCCTGCAGCGCGGCCCGCAGCGCGCCCGCGTCGACCACGTCGAGATCGAGGAGGCCGAGCCCACCGGACGCACGTCCTTCGACGTCCGTTGAGAGGAGCGGCTCAGCCGAAGAAGACTTCGGCCTCGGCGTACAACTCGGGCGTGACGGTCTTGAGCTCGGCGGTCGCGTCGGCCAGCGGAACGCGGACGATCGAGGTGCCCCGCAGCGCGACCATCTTGCCGAAGTCGCGCTCGTGCGCCGCGTCGATCGCGTGCAGCCCGAACCGCGTCGCCAGCACCCGGTCGAACGCCGACGGGGTGCCGCCGCGCTGGATGTGGCCGAGCACGGTCGTGCGGGCCTCCTTGCCGGTGCGCGCCTCGATCTGCTGGGCGAGCCACTCGCCGATGCCGCCGAGCCGGACGTGCCCGAACGCGTCCAGGCCCTTATCGAGCGTGGCGTTCTCGCCGCCGTCCGGCGTCGCGCCCTCGGCGACGACGATGATCGGCGCGTAGTGCGACTGGAACCGGCTCTCGACGTAGGAGCAGACCCGCTCGAGCGAGAACGGCACCTCCGGGATCAGGATGACGTTCGCGCCGCCGGCCAGCCCGGCGTGCAGCGCGATCCAGCCGGCGTGGCGGCCCATGACCTCGACGATCAGCGCACGATGATGCGACTCGGCGGTGGTGTGCAGCCGGTCGATCGCCTCGGTCGCGATGTTCACCGCGGTGTCGAAGCCGAACGTGTAGTCGGTCGCGTTGAGGTCGTTGTCGATCGTCTTCGGCACACCCACGGCGGGAACGCCCAGATCGGCCAGCCGGGTCGCGACGCCGAGCGTGTCCTCGCCGCCGATGGCGATCAGCGCGTCCACACCGGCAGCGTGCAGGTTGGCTGTAATTCGTTCGACGCCGCCGTCGACCTTGATCGGGTTCGTCCGGGACGATCCGAGGATCGTCCCGCCGCGCGGCAGGATGCCACGCACCTCGGGCACCCCGAGCGGCATCGTGACGTTCTCGAGCGGGCCCTTCCAGCCGTCGCGGTAGCCCACGAACTCGTGGCCGTAGACGCCGACGCCCTTGCGGACCACCGCCCGGATCACCGCGTTCAGGCCCGGGCAGTCGCCGCCACCGGTCAGCACGCCGATGCGCATCCGTGTCGTCCTTCCCTCGGGAACGGCCAGCGTCCGCAACCCTAGGGGCTTACCCAGGGGTAGTCGCGGAACCCGGCAGGTTGGCACGCAGCTTCTCGAGCACCTGCCACCGGGCCAGGTTGTGCCGGGCGTCGGCCAGCGCGTCGTGCTGGTCCGGCGGGGCGGGCGGCAGCGCCGGCGAGCCGGCGTCCTCCCACCGCTGCCGCAGTTCGTGGGTGAACCGCGGGATCATCCGGGGCAGCGCCCGCATGTCACCCCACAGCTGGGCGAGCGCGACGTGGTCGTAGGACGCCATCCACGCCCACAGCTCGATCGGCTCCCCCGGTTCGGTCAGGAACGCGAGCAGGTCGTCGCGGATGCGGGCGAGCGGTCGCCACGCCGGATCGCTCGGCGAGGGCAGCTTGTCCAGGACGTTGCGGCGCACCCAGTCGATCGCGCGCGAGCCGTCGAACTCGGTCGACACCGCGTAGAACTCGCGGCCGGACTCGTCGACGACACCGATCGAGACGAGCTCGATCGTGCGGCCGTCCTCGATGAACTCGCAGTCGTAGAAGAACCGCACCGGCTACGACGCACGCCGGTCGGGAAGCTGCTGCGACGCGGCGCGCTCGGCACGCTCCTCGTCGCCGAAGCTGCGGTGCTTGCCCTGCGCCTTCTTCACGTCGGCGGCGTACTGGTCGACGTATTCCTGGCCGGACAGCTGCATCAGCGCGTACATGATCTCGTCGGTGACCGATCGCTCGACGAGCCGGTCACCGGCCATCCCCTCGTAGCGGCTGAAGTCCAGCGGCTTGCCGATGCGCACTCCGGGGCGGGGACGCAGCTTCGGTATCAGGCGGCCCTGCGGCTGGATCTTGTCGGTGTTGACCATCGCGCACGGGATGACGACCGCGCCGGACTCGAGAGCCAGCTTCGCGACGCCGGTCTTGCCGCGGTACAGGCGGCCGTCCGGCGAGCGGGTGCCCTCGGGGTAGATGCCGAGCAGCTTCCCCTCGCCGAGCACGCGCAGCCCGGTGTCGAGGGCGGCTCGGGACGCGTCCTTGTTGCTTCGGTCGATCGGCACCTGGCCGACACCGGCGAAGAACATCTTGGAGAAGAAGCCCTTGATGCCCGGGGTGTTGAAGTACTCGGCCTTGGCCAGGAACGTCACCTTGCGCGGCACCAGCAGCGGGAAGAAGAACGAGTCACAGAACGAGAGGTGGTTGCTGGCGAGGATCGCCGGGCGGTCGTCGGGGATGTTCTCCATCCCCTCGGCCCACGGCCGCCAGAACAGGTGCAGGAGGGGACCGATCGACAGGTACTTCGCGAACCAGTAGCCAGACACCGAAGTTCCCCCTCAGCGGGACGGATGTTCCGCCTGCGTCGGATCAGAGCTTAACCGCCGCCGGACCCCGGTTACCAACTGCCGGGCTCCCGCTCACCCGGCACGCCCCGAGCGGGAGCACAATGAGGACGTGCAGCCGCGAACCGACGCGCCGGACAGCCAGCCCTTCGCCTCCGACGGCGGACGGGTGGGCGTGGTCGTGAGCCACGGCTTCACCGGCACCCCGGCCAGCATGCGGCCGTGGGCCCAGCACCTCGCCGACGCGGGCTACACCGTGCGGCTGCCGCTGCTGCCCGGGCACGGCGGTACCTGGCAGCAGACCAACCGCACCCGGTGGCCGCAGTGGTACGCCGCGATCGCGCAGGCCTACGACGAGGTCGCCGCGCGCTGCGACACCGTGTTCGCGGTCGGCCTGTCGATGGGCGGCACGCTGGTCACCCGACTCGCCGAGCAGAAGGGCGACGCGATCGCCGGGCTCGTCCTGGTCAATCCCGCCTACGCGACCGAGCGCTTCGACGCGAAGTTCGCGCCGTACATCTCGTGGCTGGTCAAGTCACGCCCCTCGATCGGCGGCGACATCAAGAAGCCCGGCGTCGTCGAGCCGGCGGCCGACCGGACGCCGGTCGTCGCGTTCGCGTCGCTGCTGAAGCTGTGGCGGGTGACCCTCGCCGATCTGGACAAGGTCACCGCGCCGATCCGGATGTACCGCAGCGTCGAGGACCACGTCGTCGACCCGTCGTCGGCGCGGCTGCTCAAGCAGCGCGCCACGAACACGACCGTCGAGGAGATCCTGCTCGAGAACAGCTACCACGTGGCGACGATGGACAACGACGCCCCGACGATCTTCGCCGGCAGCGTCGAGTTCCTGCGCTCGCTCACGCCGAGTACGGAGCCGACTCTATGACCGAGGGCCTGCCGGACCGGCTCGACAACGGCCTGCTCGCACCGGCGTACGTCCCGCTGACCGACGTCGCGGCGCCACAGGCCGCCACGCTGCTCACCGCCCTGGGACGCGCGCGCATCGCGGCCTATCTCGCGAACACCACGGGCGACGAGACCCGGTTGCGGCTCTACGTCGCGGCCGCCGAGCGGGCCGACGCCCGCACGATCGTCGCGGCGGTCATGCGCGCGAACGGCACCGAGGTCGGCGCGGACGGCCCGGCCGAGGTGTCCGAGCCGGGCGACCCGCTGGACGGCATCGACACCGACGCCGAGTTCGCGGCGCTGATCGCCGACTGGCACGTCGACACGCACAACGCGATCCGCGAGGCCGAACGCGAACTCACCCGCGAGGACGAGGACTGGCGGGCCCGGCTGCAGAAGCCGCCGGTCGACGACGAGCCGGTCTGGCTCGACGACGAGCACTACATTCCGCCGCCGCCTCCCCCGCTGCCCCGCTTCGCCGCGCCGACGATCATCGCGATGGCACTGCTCGCGGTCTCGATCTTCCTGCTCGGCTTCGGCGGCGACTTCGGCCTGGCCGACCAGTTGACGATCGTCCTCGGCGTGCTGGGCGTCCTCGCCGGCGCGGCCATCCTGATCATGCGGCTGCGCGAGCGCCGCGACGAGGACGACGACGGCGCCGTCCTCTAGCTGTCGTGCCCACCGGGCTCCGAGAGGCGGCGGGAACCGGGTCTTCGGACCGGAGCTGTTCGCCGACGCGTCACTTTCACCAGTCACTTTGGTCACACTGGACGCGGACAGTCGGTCACAGGAGGTGATCACCCATGCAGACCGACGCCAACACCGTGTTCGTTCTCTGGTGCCGACTCACCGGTACCGATCTGGCCGACTTCAGCGACCAGGAGCGGCGCGACTTCCTCGCCCGCCCGCAGGTGGTCGAGCTCGCCCGGACGCCCTACGAGGTCCTGCTCGACGCCGGGATCGCATCCGCGCGCCACGGCACGCTGCCGCTCGAGCGGTGGCTGACGGCGGTGCAGACCGTCCGTCCGGTCAGCGCCTAACGAGCGTCCGGAAGCTCCAGCTCGACCAGCACCGGACGGTGGTCGCTGGCGGCCGCGATCTCGGCATGGTCGACGACGTGGGCCGAACGCACTGTGATGCGCGGGTCGACGAAGACACCGTCGATCGTCTTTCGCGGCGTGTCGGCCGGCGAGGTGAACGGCGAGCCCGTGCCCGCGGTGGCGAACGCGTCCGGACGGCGGCTCGCCAGCGTCTGCCAGACCGTCGAGCCCGGCTCGTCGTTGACGTCGCCCGCGATGATCACCGGGACGTCGGACGGGACGTGCTCGGCGAGCGCGGCCTCGAGCTCGCCGACGTGCCGCAGCCGGGGCTCGGAGCGCAGGTCCAGGTGGATGCCGGCGACCGCGAACCGGCTGCCGCGATAGCTCAGCACGGCGATGGCGGTACCGCGGTGGTGCAGGCGCGGGTCGGTCGAGAACATGACGTCCGCCTTCGACAGCACGTCCACGCCGAGCGTCGACAGCAGCAGGTTCGACCCGGCGCGACGCCCGCCGCCGACGACGACCAGGTTGCTGGTGCGGGCTAGCTGGGCGCACAGCGACCGCCACCGCAGGAACCGCGGCGACTCCTGCACGCACACGACGTCCGGCTGCGCGGACCGGATCACCCGGGCGAGCGCCGCGCGGTCGTCGCGCATGGAGCGCACGTTGTAGGTCAGCAGGCGCAGCGTCGGCACCCGCTCATCGTGCCGTAGCCGCCGATCACGCCTGCGCGGTGTACCGGCGGGCGAGATCGGCCGCACCGATCAGCCCCGCGTCGGGGCCCAGCGCCGCCACCTCGATCGCGGCGGCGGGGCGGAACCCGCGCCCGGTCAGGGTGAGCCCGAACTCCTCGCGCGCAGGGCCGACGAGCAGCTCGCCCGCCGCCGACACCCCACCGCCGATCACGAAGACGGACGGGTCGAGCACAGCGGCGAGGTTCGCGATGCCGCGGCCGAGCCAGCGTCCCATCGCGTTGCAGATGGCGAGCGCGGCGGAGTCGCCCTCGGCGGCCGCGGCGGTGACGATCGGCCCGGTGATCGCCTCGACCGACCCGGCCCGCTCGACCAGGCCGGCCGCGGACACCGGCGACTCGGCGGCCAACTCGATCGCGTCGCGGGCCAGCGCCCGGCCGGACGCGTACATCTCCCAGCAGCCGCGGTTGCCGCACGCGCAGCGCCGCCCCTCGGGGACGACGGTCATGTGCCCGTACTCGCAGGCGATGCCGAACGCGCCCCGGTACACCGAACCGTCCACGACGAGCCCGCCGCCGATGCCGGTACCGAGCGTCACGCACACGACCACGCGGTGGCCTGCCGCCGCGCCGAAGCGGTACTCGGCCCAGGCAGCGGCGTTCGCGTCGTTCTCGACGATCACCGGCAGCGCGATGCGCCCGCGCAACGCCTCGCGCAGCGGCTCGTTGCGCCACGCGAGGTGCGGCGAGAACAGCACGGTGGCGTGGTCGTTCGCGATCCAGCCGGCCGCGCCGATACCGACCGCGCCGATGTCGTGGCGGGCGGCGAGCGCGTCGACGACCTCGACGATCGTCGACTCCGTGTGCGCCGCGTCGCGCCCCGGTGTGTCGCGCCGCTCGCGGTCGATGATCGTCCCGGCGTCGTCGACCACCCCGGCCGACACCTTCGTCCCGCCGATGTCGACGCCGATCGCGAGGCTCACTCGTCGCCCTCCGCGTACGGCCGGGGCCGGGGACGCGGCCGCGGCCGGGCCGGCTGCGCTTCGGCCGCCGCGCTCGTCGCCGCCTCGAGGAACGCGCGTCCCATCGCCAGCAGGGTCGCCCCGGCCTCGACGACCCGGTCGGTCAGCTCGGGACGCTCGCCGCGCAGCACCGCCGCGAACTGGCACAGCGGGCACCACTCGCAGTCGGTGCCGGCGCGGCCACCGGCCGGTGCGGGGAACGTCGTGCGCGCCCACTCCTGGAACGCCGCGAGCAGCCGCGGTGCCTCGGTGGACAGCCAGGCTGTGGCATCGGCGTGATCGTGCTGATCGTGCTGATCGTGCTGGTCGCCTGGCCCGGTCACGACGCGCTCCCGAGCGGATCCGTCCCGGCCCCGGGCAGTGCCTCGACGCGCTTCTTCAGCTCCTTCAGCGCGGTGTCCATCACGATCCGTTCGGCCTTGCGCTTGAGCAGCCCGAGCATCGGGACGGCCAGGTCGACCGACAGCCAGTACGTCACGTGCGTCCCGGACGCCGTGGGGACGAGGTCGTAGCGGCCGTGCTGCGCGCGCATCAGCTGACCGGTGACCAGCTCCCACTCCACGCTGCGCGCGTCCGTCCAGGTGTAGGCGAGTTCGTACTGATCGCGCACCAGACCGGCGTCCAGGACGAACTCGACGTGGCTCGCGAGCCCGTCCGGGCCACGGCTGAGCACGCGCGCGCTCTTCACCGACGCGGCCCAGACCGGGTAGTTGTCGAAGTCGGCGATGACCGCCATCACCGCGGCCGGGTCGGCGTCGATGTCGATCGACTGCGTCGACTGGTCGGGCATGGCGCAGACGTTACGGCAGAGTGTCGGTCAGCGTCCGGGACGGCCGATCCGCGCGATCCGGTCCGGATCCAGCCGGTCGGCGAGCCCCCACAGCACCTGCTTCACAGCCCGGCGGAACTGCCGCTCGATGCGCTCGGCCCTGCGCCGGCCGAGCGGGCCGGCGACGCCGTCGAGGCGCAGGAAGTAGTGCGTCACGACACCGTCGTCGACCGCTTCGAGCCAGATCTCCATCGATCCGCTCAGCCCGAGCGAGCCGGCCGAACGGACCGTCCACCGCACGCCCTTCTCACCGCGCCACTCGTCGACGACCAGATCGAGCTGGGGCCACCACTTCCGCCAGTTCGGCGGGTCGGCCACGATCGCGGCGAGCCGCGCCGGGCGCACGCAGATCCACGTCGAGTCGACGACGTCGATCTCCGGCCGCGGGGACATCGCGCCAGGATGGCACGTCCGTCACGTCTCGGTCGCGTCGGCCCAGAACACGGACTACCGTGTCGGCGAGCGGATGTAACCCGCCGGTAACCCCCGCCGTTGCTCGGCAAGACACCCGTGCTCCCAGGCCGCTTCAGGAGAGGAACGTGGACGAGTGCGTGAACTGAGTGTGGACAGCGCGGTCTCTGCCCTCACGACGACGAACATCGCCGACCTGGTGTTCTCCAACGCGGACGCCCGCCCGAACCACGTCGCGATCCGGCGGCGTGAGAACGGCCGCTGGGTGGACGTCACCGACCGCGCCTTCGCCGAGGAGGTGCGCGCGCTCGCCAAGGGCCTGATCGCCGCGGGCATCAACTCCGGCGACCGCATCGCGGTCATGAGCAAGACCCGCTACGAGTGGACGCTGATCGACTTCGCGGCGTTCACCGTCGGCGCCGTGGTCGTCCCGATCTACGAGACGTCCAGCGCGGAGCAGGTCGAGTGGATCATCTCCGACTCCGGCTCGGTCGCGGCGTTCGCCGAGACCGCCGACCACGCGGCGATCGTCGCGTCCATCCGCGACAAGGCGCCGGACCTGCGTGAGATCTGGCAGATCGAGGACGGCGCGATCAGCGGGCTCGTCGCCAAGGGCGCCGAGGTCAGCGACGATGAGGTCACCAAGCGCCGCGAGTCCGTGACGCTCGACGACACCGCGTCGATCATCTACACCTCGGGCACCACGGGACGTCCCAAGGGCTGCCGGCTGACCCACCGCAGCTTCGTCACCGAGATGACCGAACTCGCGGTCGGGCTGAAGGACTTCTTCAACCAGGAGACGTCCACGCTGCTGTTCCTGCCGATCGCGCACGTGTTCGGCAGGGTGATCGAGATCGGTTCGCTCTACGTCGGCTGCACGCTCGGCCACACCCCGGACGTCAAGAACCTGGTCGCCGACCTCGGCGAGTTCAAGCCGACGTTCGTCCTCGCCGTGCCGCGCGTGTTCGAGAAGGTCTACAACACCGCGAAGCAGAGCGCGCACAGTGCGGGCAAGGGCAAGATCTTCGACCGCGCCGAGTCCGTCGCCATCGCGTACTCGCGGGCGACCGAGCGCGGTGCGGCGCCGCTGCGGCTGCGCCTCGAGCACGCGCTGTTCGACAAGCTCGTCTACTCGAAGCTGCGCGCCGCGCTCGGCGGCAACTGCATCGCCGCGGTGTCGGGCGGCGCGCCGCTCGGCGAGCGGCTCGCGCACTTCTTCCGCGGCGTCGGCGTGACGATCTACGAGGGCTACGGCCTCACCGAGACGACCGCCGGCATCTGCGTGAACCGCCCGGACGCGCTGAAGGTGGGCACGGTCGGCCGTCCCGTCGGTGGAGTGAGCGTGCGCATCGCCGAGGACGGCGAGTTGCTGTGCCGCACGCCGCTGGTGTTCTCCGGCTACTGGCACAACGAGGGCGCGACGGCCGAGGCGATCGACCTGGACGGCTGGTTCCACACCGGAGACATCGGCGAGATCGACGAGGACGGCTACGTCAGGATCACCGGGCGCAAGAAGGAACTGATCGTGACCGCGGGCGGCAAGAACGTCGCGCCGGCCGTGCTCGAGGACCGCGTGCGCGCGCACTGGCTGGTCAGCCAGGCCCTCGTCGTCGGCGACCAGCAGCCGTTCATCGCGGCGTTGATCACGATCGACCCGGAGTCGTTCCCGACGTGGCTCGAGCGGCACAACCTGCCGGCCTCGACGCGCATCGCCGACCTGGTCGACGACGCCGACCTGCGCGCCGAGATCCAGACCGCGATCGACGACGCGAACAAGGCGGTCAGCAAGGCCGAGTCGATCCGCAAGTTCACGATCCTGCCCAACGACTGGACCGAGCAGGGCGGGCAGCTCACGCCGTCGCTGAAGCTCAAGCGCAACGTCGTGCACAAGGAGCAGGCCGACGAGATCGCCGCGCTGTACGCGGGCAGCAAGTCCGGCGACTGACCGATCCCGGTCGCCCGGCCGTTCGCTGCGACGGCCGGCGGACCGCAATCGCGGCTCAGGCCTGCAGGAACGCGCCGAGCCGGCCGGCCAGGACGTCCCACGGCCAGTCGGTCTCGACCCAGGCGCGCCCGGCCGCGCCCATCCGCGCCCGCAGGTCGGGATCGCGCAGCAGCTCGACCAGGCGTGCGGCCAGCGCGGCCGGGTCGCGGCCGTCGACCACGTAGCCGGTCTCGCCGTCGCGCACGGCGTCGGGCGCTCCCCCGCTGTTGCCCGCGACGACCGGCAGCCCGATCGCCGATGCCTCGAGGTACACGATGCCCAGGCCCTCGATGTCCAGACCGCCGCGGCGGGTCCGGCACGGCATCGCGAACACGTCACCGGCCGCGTAGTGCGCGGGCAGTTCCGGGAACGGCACGCCGCCGGTGATCACCACGTCCCGCGCGACACCGGCCCGCTCGGCCCGGGTGCGCAGCGCAGCCTCGTACCGTCCGCCGCCGACGAGCAGCAGCGCGGCGTCCGGAACGGCTCGGTGGACGAGCGGCAGCGCGTCCACGAGCAGGTCCTGGCCCTTGCGCGGGACGAGCCGCGAGACGCACACGATCACCGGGCGCTCGCTCAGCCCGAGCGCGGCGCGCACGCCGGATCCGTCCACGCCGGGGTGGAACGTCTCGACGTCCACTCCAGGTGTGAGCTTGCGCAGCGTCGCACGCGCACCGAACGGCTTCGCCAGCCGCGTCCCGAAGTACTCGCTGATGTAGGTGACCACGTCGGTGGACGAGCCGATCCGCCGCAGCGCCTGGCGCGCGCCGGGCAGCAGCGCCCAACCCAGCTCGTGGCCGTGGGTGCTTGCGACGATCCGCTCGGCTCCGGCGCGACGCAGCGCGGGGGCCAGCAGCCCGAGCGGCGCGGACGCGCCGAACCAGACGCTGGTCGCCTCGTGCTCGCGCAGCAGTGCCACGGCCCGGCGCCGTGCCGACGGCGTCGGGACGAGCAGCCCGGTCGGGTGGCGCACGACGGGGAACGGCTGGCGCGCGTCGAACTGCTTCGCGCCGGGATGGTCGGACGCGTAGACGACGACGCTGCCTGCCGGCTGGCGCACGGCGAGCTCGTGGACGTAGGACTGGATCCCGCCCTGCCGCGGCGGGAAGTCGTTGGTCACGATCAGCGTCTTGCGCACCGGGCGAGGCTATCGAGCGCAGTCAGGACAGCCGGTCAGGACAGGTCATCAGGACAGGTCGTCAGGACAGTTCCGCGCGCAGGTAGTGCCGCCACTGCGCGGTGAACGCCGACACCGACTCGTGCAGCACGTCACGCACCGCGGTGGCCACGGCCCGGTCGGCCGGCGCATCGGACGTCCCCACCGAGCGGTAGAAGCGCACCAGCCCGTCCTGCCCGGCACGGGCGGCGATCAGCCGGCAGGCGAGCCAGGACGCCTCGTACGCCCGCGCGAGGGCGACGCCGGTGCGGGTGAAGTCCGCCGCGCCCGGCAGCGCGGTCGGTACCGAGCCGGCCCGGACGGCGGCGCGCAGCTCGCTCGCGGCTGTGCCCACGCTCTGCCCGCTGGTCAGGTTGGCGACATAGTCGGCGAAGCCCTCGACGAGCCAGCGCGGGGTCGTCGACGACGTGTCGGCCGCGGTGGCGAGGTGGGTGATCTCGTGGCGCAGCACGATGCCCTCGCCGACGGTGCTCAGGTGCGCGAGCGCGGCCGGTGCGAGGACGAGCCG
>Ga0164242_10004555_pt1 | contig 15556 bp, 13 predicted proteins | sample OricomgcompostMG_FD_108783 | JGI IMG/M metagenome (GOLD analysis project Ga0164242, IMG submission 108783) | Miracle-Growth compost microbial communities from Emeryville, California, USA - Original compost - Miracle growth compost (MG) ... | reverse complement strand
TCGAGCGGGATGATCGGGTTCGGCAGGCCGTTCTTGAAGTCGGAGCTGGATGCCTGATCGTCGATCGAGATCGCCCCGTCGTTCACCGTCACGAGCAGCAGCGAAGCGGGGTTGCCGGCCCATCCACGGGTCTCGGCGTTGTTCTCGAACAGCATCAGGTAGTGCTTCGGTCCGTCTTCGCCGAGCGCCTGCGGCAGAACCTTCACCGCGGTCTGCACACCCTTGAGCTGAGGCTCCACCTGGTCGAGCGCGGTCGTGAGCTTGTCGACGCCGGACTTCACCTGAGCGATCAGTGCGGACCGATCGATCGTGCCCAGATCGGTCTTCGCTGCCGAGACCGCGTTCGCTGCCCGGTTGATGGTGTCGGTGAGGTTCGCGATCGCCTTCACGTCGATGCGACCGCCGTGCGGCTTGAACGACTCCAGAGTGAGAGCGGATGCCGGCACCACGGCATCCGTAGCCAGCCGGTTCGCCGATTCTGCCGCGACTCGCACGGCGTGCATGTTCGGCCCGATGACGGGTATCCACTCGACCGAGCGCCACAGCGTTCCGTCGGTCGCCTGCGCGGCCTTCTGCGTGTGCTCCTGCATGCTCATGGCGGCCACCTGTGCACCCTTGGTGTCGGTGGCGAGCATGTCGGTCTCGACCTGCTGTGCGAGCGGGATGGCCGCCTCGAGCTCGTTCTTCGCCTGCAGCGCCTTGGGCGTCAGGATGAGCGCGACGACTCCGATTCCCACCAGCACGACCACGATGCCGACCGGCACCCACAGGCGCGCGCTCTTCAGCAGCGGGCGGCGGCGCTTGGTGCCAGGCAAATCGGTGCGCTCACGCTCACGGCGTTCACGCCGGGTCGGATGCGTGTCGGGCATCGCTCAAGTCAAGCAGCAATCCTGAGGAGTAACCTGCGATCTCGCCCGAAGCGATGGCCTAGGGTCGCCCCATTCCGAGGTACGTCCACCCAGCTGCGCGCCACGCCTCTCGGTCGAGGCAGTTCCGTCCATCAACAATCACTCGCCCACTTGTCAGCGAGGCGGCGTGCTCGGGTGAGAGGTGCCTACGGTACTCGTCCCACTCGGTCACGACGATCACCGCGTCGGCACCCCGAAGCGCTTCATCGAGCGACTCCGTATAGGTGAGTTGCGGATGCGTGCGGGCCGCATTCGCAAGCGCTTGCGGGTCGGTTACCACGACGTCAGCGCCAAGTCCCTTTAGCTTCGCGGCCACATCGAGCGCCGGGGAGTCCCGCACGTCATCGCTGTGCGGCTTGAACGCGGCACCGAGCACCGCCACCTTCTTGCCCAATACCAGGCCGTCGAAGGCGCCGACCACGAGTTCCGCGGCCCGTTCACGTCCCCGAACGTTGATGGCATCAACCTCGCGAAGGAACGCGATGGATTCGGCGCGTCCGAGTTCTTCGGCTCGAGCTGAGAACGCCCGGATGTCTTTCGGGAGACAGCCGCCACCGAAGCCGATACCTGCTCCGAGAAAGCGCCGACCGATCCGCGCGTCGTATCCGATCGCGTCAGCGAGCTGAGTCACGTCGGCACCCGTCGCTTCCGCGATTTCGGCAATCGCGTTGATGAACGAGATCTTGGTTGCCAGGAAGGCATTGGCGGCAACCTTCACCAGTTCCGCTGTGGCGTAATCGGTGACGAGGAATGGCGTGCCCTTTGCCACTGCCGTGTGGTACACCTCGCGCAGGATGTCCGCGGCTCGCTCACCATGCTCACCCGCAGGGACGCCGACAACCAGCCGATCGGGGTCAACAGTGTCTTGGACCGCCCACCCTTCGCGTAAAAACTCCGGGTTCCAAACGAGCGTCGCTCCGGTCTGCGCGACTCGCCCGGACAGCCGCGCGGCGGTGCCCACCGGCACGGTGGACTTACCCGCGACGACATCACCAGCGGCGAGGTGTGGGAGAAGTTGATCGAAGGCTTCGTACACGTATGTCAGGTCAGCAGAGTGTCCACCAGGCTTTTGCGGAGTCCCTACGCCGACGAAGTGGACGGCCGCCCCAGCCGCTGAACCAATATCCGTAGTGAACGCCAAACGCCCCGATTCCACGCCCTCAGCCAGAATCCCCTGCAAGCCCGGTTCGAAGATTGGCGCGCGCCCATGAGACAGCGCCTCAACCTTCTCCGCATCGACATCCACACCGACGACGTCGTGGCCGATCGATGCCATCGCTGCCGCATGGACCGCGCCGAGGTAGCCACAGCCGATTACTGATAGGCGCATGGACTCACTCGCGAACGTGGTCGACATGATCGCGGTACCAGGCGATCGTCCGTTCCAATCCCTCTTCAAGGCCAATTGAAGAGGTCCAACCCGCCGCCGCGAGCTTGGACACGTCGAGCAGTTTCTGCGGAGTCCCGTCCGGCTTGGAAGTGTCCCATAGGGTCGCACCGTGGAAGCCGGCAACCTTCGCGATCGTCTCTGCGACCTCCCTGATGCTGACGTCAGTTCCCGTTCCAACGTTCACTTGCTCAGGCCCGTCATAGTGCTCCATGAGGTACAGCACCGCATCGGCCATATCGTCGGCGTGAAGGAACTCACGTCTGGGAGAGCCTGTTCCCCAGTTCGTCACGGAATCGATGCCAGACTTCACAGCCTCGTCGTAGCGGCGAATCAACGCCGGAAGTACATGAGAACCCTCCGGCGAAAAGTTGTCGTTCGGCCCGTAAAGATTCGTGGGCATTACCGAAATCCATGGGAGACCGTACTGCCGACGAACAGCCTGAACGTTGATTATGCCAGCGATCTTGGCGATTGCGTACGCGTCATTGGTGGACTCAAGGTGACCTGTGAGAAGGGATTCCTCAGGAATCGGCTGGGGCGCAAACTTCGGGTATATGCACGACGAACCGAGGAACGCGACGCGTTCAACGTCGTTCGCCAGCGCAGCATCCAACACGTTTCCCTGTATGCGAAGGTTGTCGCTCAGAAAGTCGACGGGATACGTGCTATTCGCCAGAATTCCACCGACCTTAGCCGCGGCGAGGACAATATATTTCGGCCTAACCTGCGCCATATACTCGAACACGGCGTCACGATTCCTGAGATCGAGTTCAGCTGAGTTCTTACCCACAACTCGCGAAAAGCCGGACGCTTCAAGTTTGCGCATGATGGCCGATCCAACGAGTCCACGATGGCCCGCAACATAGAAAGTCGCGTCTCTATCGAGCTCAGAAGGCGTGTATGTTGGTTGGTTCATCTCTGGTACGCAGCCCTCCAGGATGTGAGACTCACTGAATCAATCCATGGTCGTCCTTCGTGCTCCAATGCTTCGATGTCAGCGTCAACCATGAGGCGGGCGAGCTCAAGGCCGTCGATGGTCGCAGTCCATCCGAGCTTCTTCTGCGCTTTCGATGCATCGCCGATGAGCGCATCAACCTCGGTCGGCCGCAAATAGCGCTCGTCAAACTTCACGAATTCCTGCCAATCCAGGCCCACGTATCCGAACGAGGCTTCGAGGAACTCCCTGATGGTGTAACCCTTTCCCGTTGCCAGCACAAAGTCCTCGGGTTCGTCGGCTTGTAGCATGCGCCACATTCCCTCGACGTACTCCGCGGCGTAGCCCCAGTCTCGTATCGAGTCCAAATTGCCGAGATAGATGTCCTTTTGAAGTCCAGCTTTGATACGAGCCACAGCGCGAGTTATCTTACGCGTTACGAAGGTCTCACCGCGCCGCGGCGATTCATGGTTGAACAGGATTCCGTTAGTCGCGAAGAGTCCATATGCTTCACGGTAATTCTTCGTAATCCAAAAGCTATATAGCTTTGCCGCGGCGTACGGGGATCGCGGATAGAACGCAGTGCTTTCATTCTGAGGCGGCGGGGTAGCGCCATAAAGTTCCGACGTCGATGCCTGGTAGAACTTCGTGTCGATGCCAGATAGACGCACGGCCTCCAGAAGGCGAACCGTGCCAGTTCCTGTCGTGTCAGCGGTGTGTTCGGGCTCATCGAACGAGACGCGGACGTGCGACTGCGCTGCCAGGTTGTAGACTTCGTCGGGGTTGATCTCCGCCAGGAGGGTTACGAGCCGAGCCCCGTCGCTGAGGTCGCCGTAATGCAAAAACAACCGCGCTTCGGGATCATGGGGATCTAGGTACAGATGATCGATGCGACTCGTGTTGAAGGTTGAAGCCCTCCGGATGAGGCCATGAACTTCGTAGCCTTTGGTTAGGAGTAGCTCGGCCAGGTAGGAACCATCCTGGCCGGTAATGCCAGCAATAAGAGCGCGTTTGGGCACGTCAACCTTCATTTGTTCGTCGGGACTCATTGAGCCTACTTGTCACTTCGGTCACGAGTGGCCAGCAGGCGGTTCAGCAGGCCCTCGAAGGCCGAGATAGCGCGGTCTTCGCCGAGCGCGGCTTCTCGATACGCCCGCCCATTCGAACCGTAGGTCGATGAACGGGTCCGGTCTACGCACAACTGGAGTGCGGTCTCAAGCAAAACTCTCGGTTCCCCGGCCGGCACCACGATACCCGCACCAGAGGCGTTGATCTCGTCGGCCGTTGTTCCGTGCGGATCGGTTGCTGCCACGATCGGTTTCCCGGCATCGAAGTACGAGGTGAGCTTACTCGGGACCGCCATGGAGGAAACACCGGGCTTTTCGTTCACCACCAACACGTCTGCCGCGGCCAGCGCCATCCGAAAGTCATGTTCGTCGAGCGGGTCCACGAACTTGATCCGAGAGATGCCCTTGGCCCCGGCCTGGAGCCTGTTCCGCTCGCTTCCGTCCCCAACCAGAATGAACAGTATCGGCGCGCTCACCTGATCGGCGAGGCGAGCTGCCTCGACAATATTCTCCAGCCCCTGTTTTGCCCCCATATTGCCCAAGTGCACGGCGAGCGCGCTGGTCTTTGGCCAGCCGAGATGGCTTCGACTTGTTGTCGCGGAAGGGACGCCAGATGCCGGTAGGTGTGCCCAGTTCCGGATGACGACCACTTTCGACCGCTGCACCCCAAGCTCGCCAACGACGTATTCGGCGAATCTCGGATGTACAACCACGACGCGATCCGCTCGACGCAGCGCGTATGACTCGACCCAGCGGGTAATGGCCGAGACAACACGGCCACCTTCGCCCGTCTCATGCAGCCCCAGCGAATAGAGGTCTTGAACCCATGTGACCAGCGGGCGCCGCTTCAACGAAAGCCTCACCCTCAGAGTCACCAGCCAGGTAGCGAACAGCGCCGGGGACACGGCAACTACAACCTGGGGGTCCCTCCACCGGGCGAACAGAAGCCTGAGCCCGAACGACAACTCTGACAGCAAGCGCTTGATCCCACGAGGGGGACGAGGCACGTAGTGCAGATGCCGTACTACGGTCACGCCCTCCGACATTTCGGACCGCGACCATCCGCCGTAGCCTTGCCGGAGCTTCCATTCGGGATAATGAGGATGTGTGACGTGAGCTCGAACTGAGAACCCACGTCGCGCCAGCCCGGACGCCAAACCCCCCGTATAAGGGGCGTTGCCCGTAACCTCGGGCGGATAGTGCATGCTAAGGAGTGCAACGCGAGGGGATTGGTACATGAGATGACCATATCGGGCCGATCACATGGGGATGCTCTCGGCGAGCAAAGGAGCACCTTCCCTGTAATAGATCTCTCAGTTGCGCCAGGCGAGCGCGAGATGTGGGGTCGTCCAGCGTGGATTGTCTACTTATGGGCGATGTGTGAACGCATATTTATCACGAACTCATGGCAAATCAGCTCACACCTTCGCGTTGCGGTTTTGCGAGCGTTCGGCGCCAAGATCGGTAGCGGAGTTATATTCCGTCCCCGTACCCGCGTGGCATTTCCCTGGAAGCTCACGATTGGAGATCGGTCCTGGATCGGCGAGGGCGTGTGGATCCATAATCAGGACGAGATTACGATCGAGCATGACGTAGTGATCTCGCAAGACACGTTCCTCACCACAGGCAGCCATGCTCACCGAAAGGACATGGCGCTTGTCGCTCGACCCATATCCATCCATGCGGGAGCTTGGATTACAAGTCGGTGCGTTGTTCTCGGCGGCGTGCACATTGGCCGAAACGCACTCATTAAAACGATGGTAAGGGTAGATCAGGACGTTCCGCCGAACGTGATATGGGATTTCCAAGGTGCCGTGGGGACTCGGTTCAATTGAAAATTCTTCACGCAGTAACGCTTATCACACCGGATGGAGCGTATGGGGGGCCAGCGCGCGTTGCAACGAGTCAAGCCCGCGCACTCACCGACAATGGGCATTCTGTCACGCTAATCGCAGCTGGCGATGGATTCGGCGGCTCATTCCCTGACGTCTTTGATGGAGTGCAAGTCAAGCTGTTTCCGTCGAACCGGTCTCTTCCGGGTGGATTCACAACCACGTATTCGTTGCCGATGCTTCGGTGGCTTCATCGCCACGTGAACTCATTTGATGTCGCTCACCTGCATATGGCGAGGGATCTAACGATGCTTCCGGTGGCCGCAGTAACAAAACGCGCGAATGTCCCTTATGTCTTGCAGACCCACGGCATGGTGGCTCCCGACAAACGCGCCATGGTCCACGTTGTAGACGCAATCGCCACGAGGAGAGCACTTCGTAGCGCCGCCGCCATCGCCTCGTTGTCAGATCATGAGGACTCGGAACTCCGCCTTGTCGGCGGGCGAGACATACCGATCCGAAGACTGCAAAATGGCATCGACGTACATAAGGAAATACGCAGCGACCCCAGAAGCGCCTCGGGCGAACCACTCGAGGTGCTCTACTTGGCTCGGCTTCATGAGCGCAAGCGGCCGCAACTCTTTCTTCGTGCTGCACTCGAGATCGTTCAGGAGGTCGACGGGGTTCAATTTTCTATCGCGGGGCCCGACGGAGGCGAACTCGTCCATTTGCAGAAGCTTCTCGCGAATGCAACACCCGTCGCACGCGCGCGGATAAGGCTTGAAGGTCCAACATCACCGGAACGAGTCTTGGAACGCATGGCGGCGTGCGACATCTACGTACTCCCCACGGTGAACGAGTTCTTCGGACTCACTGCTGTCGAAGCCATGCTCCAGCGACGTCCCATAATAGTCGACCGAACTTGCGGGCTCGCTCCCCTTGTCGAGTCGGAGCAGGCTGGATTGGTGTTCGACGGTACTCTCGAGAGCTTGATTCAGCGCATCCGCACGCTTCTCGCAAATGAGTCTCTCAGGACACGCATGGGCCGGAATGGATCTCGGTTGGTGCATCGAGACTACTCAATAGAATCCGTCGCGCGTTCCCTCGAAAACTTGTACAGAATCGCGACGCCCGAATATGTTCACTTCGGTGATGCGGAGCAGCAACATTGACAACCGACGCTACGGTAGTGATAGTACAGCCCTACATTCCCCACTACCGAGTCCCATTCTTTCAGAAGTTGCATGCGCAGCTCCAGCGGGAAGCCATCGTATGCGTGGTCCTGTCCGGCCAACCAAGCGGGCCGCAGAGTGATCGCCGCGACGCGAGTGAAGGCCACGCTTGGTCTAAGTCTTTCCACCCTCGACGGTTTACCGTCGCCGGGCGCACCCTCGATCTAGGCGGTTCCCGCCCGTACTGGAAGGAAGCGGATGCCGTCATCCTCGGCTTGCAAGGGACCCTCCTCGAGGCATATCTCGCACTATTAGTTGGACGGCCCCGTAGGGCGGTTGGTCTATGGGGCCACGTCGGCTCATATGTCAACGCTCCAAATTCACTTGACCGGAAACTGGAAACGTGGCAGGCCCGGTCTGCAGACCGCGTATTCGCATATACCCCGGGGGGTTCCCGCGCCGCCGCCGAGATGGGCGTCTCAACAGACCGTGTGACTACGGTAATGAACTCCGTCGATACATCAACTCTTCTCCGCGCGTATGATCATCTGTCTCGTGCCTCGATGAATGAATGGATGGCTTCGCGACAATTGATTCCGGGCAAGACTATTGCATTCGTCGGTGGGATCGACAGCAGCAAACGGATCGACATACTCGTGCAAGCTCTTGACATACTCTGGTCGCACGATCCGCAAATCAAGTTGCTTCTCGCGGGACGAGGAGAGCAAGAGCACCTACTCGCCCGCTCGATAGCGCGTGGTCAAACCGTGAATATGGGTTATGTCGACGACACAAAGTTGGCGATGCTCGCCTTAGCTGCAGATCTTCTGGCTATTCCTGGGCGCGTAGGGCTAATTGCAGTACAAGCCCTTGCCCTAGGGCTCCCAATCGCCACAACCGAGTATCCGTTCCATGCTCCAGAATACGAATATCTAACCCCAGGCCAGTCGGTTTTTACTAGTAAATTGGAGGCTGAGAAGTACGCCGAACTGCTCCTCGAGTTGATTTCGGCTCGTCGCCGCGTAGAACCAAATGTATGGCGGTTCCCGACCATCGAAGAAATGGTCTCGAACTACTCGAGCGGTGTCGTCGAGCTCCTACGGTAGCGGGCACAGCTCCCGATGACCCCTGTCCCTCCCTCGTGTGACCCCTGTCCCTCCCTCGTGCAGCTTGGATGTCGAGTGACTCGTGGGGAGACTGTAACCGGAGACCTGCGGCGACCTCATATAGAGCGGAGCAGCGAGCCAAGGCCGGACCTTCAATTCACGCTCGGGGGCTCAACATCTCTGGGAAATCGCGAAATCGCCGCGGTCGCCCAAGCCTCGCGCGTATCGCGTTCAGCCCATTCGCGCGCACTCGATCCGAGCATAAGAAACGTCAAACACAAAGCCAAAGCGAAACCCTTGTCCTCGGTCGGCGTGCCGAAGGGCAGGATCAGGAGCCACACGAATACGAACGTGCGAAAGACCGTCTGTTCCGCCGACCAAAGTCCCAGCTCACGATGGATCCGAAACGAAGCCGTCGCTAGAAGCACGAGCGCGCCCGCAATCACTATGGTTCCGATCAATCCAAACTTGGCTAGATAAAGGATAGGCGTATCAAGTTGAAAATCCGCATCACCCAGGGAAGGGTTCGGATTTGGAAAAGAATATCCGAATCCAACTCCAAAAAGCGGATTCTTTCCCCAGATTTCGAGAGCATATTCGTATGCCCTTTGCCGAATTTCGCCCGAGGCGTCAGCGGACACGCCCCCGGCGAACACGTTCGAAAGGGTCTCCAGGCGCGCCTGAAAGAACGTCGCTGACGCAACTTGAGCCGATATGATCGGCAATAGCATATATACGACCAGCGCGATGCCAACGAGCCCGGAAGCGAGCGGGACTATCGGTATTCTATATTTCCGCCTCGCGCCAACCGCTCCCAGAAGCGCGATCAAAAGTATGAGCCCGGTACGTGTGCCGGTTACCAGCACGCAACACAGGCAGAAGATCCCGAAGGCCAGCCATGGCAAGTTCAGTCGCGGAGTCAGTCCTTTCACTAGACCAGCTATAGCCCCAATGCCAGAAAGCATCATCGACGACAAGACGATTCGGTCAACGCCAATGGTGCTGACCTGACGTTCCGCCAACCAAAATGTCGCGAACCCGACACTCGCAATACCTGCCAGAATGACGGTGCTTACACCCGCGCCACGGGAAGTGCTCACACTAGCCGCATCAAGCCCAATAACGGGCGCAACAGCGATCAAGACGTACGTAAGCGAGTCGCGCGCCACTTGCGCTGAATCCGCGCCGGATACCAGCGAGCCCACTGCGACCAACCCGATTAGAACAAATAGGACCGCCGCCCCCAATAATGGCAGACGGAACGCAGGCCACCACATACTTTGCTTTAGGAGACGGAGCCGGCTTAGCGATATACCGAAGCACAACAACACCAGCGCGAAATACCCAAGCTTAGGCGCGCTGACCCCCGCAGACGACTGCAATACCACCATTGCGCCACCAACGAAGACTAAAAGTCGCAAAAGAGGACGCCGCGCGATCAGGTAGAGGCCCGACACAACCGCGATGACCAGACCGCAAATACCAACCGCCTCGAGCACCGTCACCGGCCACCTTCAGGCCGCGAAGAAGCACGTGACATTGAGAAGTCGGGCGTTAGGGGCGTCCGAACCGCCGGCCTCCACACGCAGCAACGAGAACCGTCGTCCGTGGCACCGCGCTTGTCGTGTGCCAGGCTCTTTGCGCCATCGTCGAAGACAACCGCATCGTGGCTGCAGCCACACCGAAAGGACAAGACTCCCCCGCTCCATTTTGCGGAATCTCTAGAAATATCTACTCCCCCCTCTTCCATATCCGCACCAGAACGACGGTACAACCAACGAGCAATATCGTTTGCAGCGTCGCGATCGCTATTGCCGCGCCCAGCGCGCCCATCGTAGAGCCCAAGGTGACCACTAGCGTCAGCTGTACTACCACCCCAGCGATCATCAGCCACGCCACCGACTTCTCATGCCGCCTAGCTTGGAGAAAAACGAACAGTGGTTGATTTACGATTCCAAGGATCGTCGCCAATGCCAACGTCTGAAGCACGCTCGCAGCAGCTCCATATTCAGTGCCCAAGATGATCGACACGAATGTCGGGGCGACGCATACAACGACAATGCAAATCGCTATGGCGGCTGCCGGTAGCCAAAGTCCTCTTCTAACTACTGCCAGCCCCGCCCTGAATGATGTAGCACTCGCCATGAATGGGAGTCCCGCAGACACGAAAGCTCCCGAAAGAAGGCCCATGGGCTGCGTCCATCGGTTGACCGCCCCATACACGCCCGCCGCATATGCTCCGCCCACCACGCCTAAGATGGGCAAGTCGTACGCCTGCGCACCCGTCGCAAGTGTTGATAAGCCGTAATGACCGGCGCCAGTCCAGGGATTCGCACGAACAGTCATTGAAAACGTAGGCCTGCGATCTCTTGGCGTCCACAACCACCCCAGTGCGGCGGCGCAACAAGAACCAACCACCAGACAGATCCATAGGCGGTCCACGGGTTCCACATTCACCATGCCAAGAATGATAAAGAACAAACCCGCGGCAACTTTGTCCGAAAGTACATTTAGGGCAACTAGATCGTTCCTTGCAAGGCCGCGAAGCGGAACTTGGAGTGCCTGATTTGTCATAATCGCCAGACCAACGGGCCCAGCAACCCACAATTTCGAACCTCCTAGGAACGTCGCGCTGACAACCACCCAGAGGACTGACGCGACACCCGCGACAACAATCTTTCCAGTTAACCGCTGGCTCAAGACGCCTACAGAAATCCGCGACTGAGCGATTTCGCGAATCCAATATGAGTTCGTACCGAAGTCCAGTAGTCCAACTGCAGAGGTACCAGCCGCAATCGCCGCGACAGCAAGCCCGTACTCGGAAGGGTTGGTCGACCGTGCTGTGACCACATAGATGACCGCTAAGATAAGTTGCGCAAGACCAGTAGTTGCGGCAAGCATCACGGCCTGCGAACTTGGGCCCCGTGAAAGGCCAACGAACTTGCGCCTAGAAGTCGTTCCCATGTCGAGCCGCCCCGTGGATGTGTCGTTGCTCACTGACCCGAGCCAATCATTAGGTGACACGTAACGGTAGCACTATCCAATTAGTGCACGCGCGAAGCCTGCTGGATTGGGCATTGGAAACGGGTCTGGCCTCTTTCGCGACTTCGATAGAGACATTTCGTTACCGAGCGCTTTCGCACTCAATTCACACCATGAGGCATTAGCTCCGACGAACGAAACGTCTTCACGAAGCGATCGCGACCCAGCTGCGATCACACGCGTCCCTACCGCCATTGCCTTCCCGAAAAGACCACTCGGCCCTTCGTTAGAATGTGCCAGGATGATGCAATCCGTGACGCGGACTGCCGCATCCAGTTCATTTTCTGTGAGCAGCCGGTTGATTACAACTACCTGACCTCGGCTCTTGCGAATGCGGTCTAATGCGGAGATCGACTTGGTCAACGTCGCAACGTCACAGACACCAGCAATAAGAAGACCAACATCTGTCGGCCCGGCAGTAAGAATTGCGCGAGCTACCATCGGGAGATTCTTCCGTGGCGTAATTGCCCCAAGCACGCCGAACCAGTACCGTTCACGCTCCATATTTGCCGCGCTTCGGAACCTGGCTGCATCCTCGTCCGTTGCGGACATCTCGACCGGGTCATGTGCGACCGCAAACCTGCTCTTTGTCGGCCGAGAACTGGAAACTGCACTCGCAAGGAGAACTATTTGTACACGGTCCACTTCATTTGCGCGGTTCAGAAGCATCCACTTAATCCTGGATCTTAGCCATCGAATTCCAGGAATTCGGGTCGGCGGGGAATCGGTGCGCATAACTAGAACTCTTAGCTGCCCCCGACCCTGCCAACTGCCACGTCGAGCTATATTGATCGCACAGTTGTCGCCATCGGGAACGATCGTGATGTCGGCACCATATTCGTGAGTGAGCGCAGCAACTGCCTCTAGCGTAAAGTCCCCTGTCACTCGGAGGGCGAACTGACCGGCAACACTCGCAAGGTGTGTTTCAACGGCTGGATCCTGGTACCGGTCTTCGTGGAGCACTAGCGTCACGGACGCTCCGCGGGCGCTCGCTTCTTGGATGATCAATCGCACGTACATCAGGCGGTGGCCGGTTGGGTTCGGTTCAATGAGGACGATCTTTTGGCTCATAAATTCGCCTCGCGCTCTAGTTCGGGATACTTTCGCTCGTGCCCCAACTCCAGGAACTGCAGCTGCGCCGCTTGCCCGGGCGTCATGCCATACTCGCAATGGCCGCTTCACATGCTGTGATGTAGGTTTGGGCACACTTTTCAATGCCAAACATCTCGCGCACTTTTTGTGCTTGGCGCATTGCAGCTCCTGAATAGGTTTCGTAGTCCCCGATCACTCGTTGCAGTGCTTCGACCGCTTCCTCGGCATTTCCCACGCTGAATGTTTCCACATTGAGCTCCTCAGGTAATACTGAGGCCACAACGTCAGAACAAACTACGGGTAAACCCACGCACGCTGCCTCAATGATACTTAGCCCGTGCGACTCTCGATCACTCGGGTGAAAGAGTATCGATGCTTCGCTGAGTACCGTGCCAGGATCATCGGTTGATCCAGCGAATCGGCCGGGACGCGAGCTCAGCTGATGATCGCGGACCATCCGCTCCATATTTTCGTCGGCGACCGGGCCCCACCACGCAAGATCTACTTCTGACATGGAGTTGAGTCGTTCTGCGACATCCTGCCAGAGCTTTGGGTTCTTTACGGCCGCGATTCTCGCGAGGGTGATCACGCGCAATTGATCATTTTCAACAGATCGCCTTCTAGGAAGATCGGAACGTACACCGTTCGGAATAATCGAGGTGGGTACGCGAGCACCAAAGCGCCGATTGTATTCTTCAATTTGCTTGTGCCCGACCCCTATAACGTGCTGCGTTCGAGATTGCAGTATGCGTTCAGCGAGTCGGAGTGATTTGTGGTCATAATCGTACGCGGAGCTGTGTAGAACGATGACCTTTGGGAGATGCTTGCTCGACCCTATCCGGGCGTAGATGTTGGGTAAGGCGGTATGCGCAACGATCACGTCAGGGGCGAACGTTCTCGTTGCCTGACGAACGCGTCGTATCCTCGCCCACCGCGATCGCGGTCTCTTGTTGTCCTGATCAATGTAGCAAATTTCATTCTCGATACCATCCGAGGACCAGGCTGCGGAAAGTGCGCTAGCCAGGCTTTCAGCGCCGCCGACACGCGGACTCAATAGGACCTGCTGTATCTTCACGATTGCTTTCCCTCTTGTCTTATTGGACGCGCGCGAGTAGCCCACTCTGCGGTCGATCCTTGGGTTGCTCAAGCCCATAATCAACGATCTTCTGCCGCCCGTAGCGCGCGCCACTCTACCTCTACGACCGCGCGTCAATGAGCCGTCGCCCCAGGTGTGACGACCGCCGTAAGTGTTCTAGCCATGATCACAAGGTCACTCCAGAGCGACCAGTTTTCGACGTAGAACAGGTCCAGCCGGACAGCCTCCTCCCAGTTGAGCGTTGAACGGCCGCTCACCTGCCACAGGCCCGTCACCCCGGGGCGAACCATAAGCCGCCGCATCGCGGCGTCCGAGTAGAGGGCAACCTCGGCGGCCACTTGCGGTCGGGGCCCAACCAAGCTCATCGAGCCGCCGAGCACGTTGAAGAGTTGCGGCAGCTCGTCGAGCGAATACTTGCGCAGAACACGTCCGACTCGGGTAACACGCGGATCGTTCTTGACCTTGAAGAGCGGAGACTCGCTCGTTCCTTGAGCTGCAAGCAACGCTTCAAGTTCCGCTTCGGCACCCACTCGCATCGATCGGAACTTCCACATCCTGAACGGCTTGCCGTGCTGTCCAACGCGTTCGTGGGCGAAGAGCGCCGGACCATGATCGGTAAGTCTCACGACCAGGAGGACGACGAGAAGTACCGGTGACAGAACCGCTATGAGTACGAGAGACGCGCCGATATCGAACAATCGCTTGGCCAATGCCTGACCGCGTGAAAAGCGCGGTGTCTCGACGTGAATGAGCGGCAGACCGGCAACCGGCCGAGTATGAATACGCGGACCAGCCACATCGACAAGACTGGGAGCGAGCACGAGATGCTGGTGCTCTGGTGTAAGCCCCCAGGAAATCTCTTTGAGTTTGTCCGGCGTCAATTCACCGGTGCTCGTGATCGCAATCGTGTCAGCACCGGCCTCACGCATGATCTCTCGTAGGTCATCCACGAGGCCCAGAACGGGGATGCCATCGATCGTCGCGTCGGGGATCGGGTTCACCGCGCATGCGCCGACCACTACGTAGCCCGCACTTTTCGCTCGGTGGAGTTCACGACCAACACGGGAAATGGAGACCGGGGCGCCGACAAGGATCACGCGGGCGCTATACCCGCCGTTCCGACGCTGCGCGAATAGCCACTGTCGCCAGAGCCAACGACCCAGAATAAGAAAGAAGATACCCGCGGGCAGGCTTATGAGCAGATATCCACGCGCGATATCGGCCTTAATCAGGAAGGCGACGATGGCAATGAGCCCAAAGAGCAGAAGGCTCGATCGCAGAATGCGAACATACTCCGCCGTGCCGTCGCCGATGACTCGTTGCGTTCGGGAATCGGCAAGTGTGAGCGCCCACATCCAGACGAGGATGAGCGCTATCGAGAACGTCCAGTACGAGATGATGTTTAGCCGGGCGGCTCCGGGAACCGCGACTGGGACGTTTTCGGTTCCGAACCAGATGACCTGCGTCGTAAGCACCACGCCAACCAGGACTATAAAGTCCGTGATTGCAAGCCTTCGCGTGAAGCGCTTGCGCCAGCCAACTGCCTGACGGCGCGATGCCGCGCTCCGCGAGGGGGATTGGCTTCTCGCCGAAGAGTGCGCCGCGTGCGGCGCTTCCGACCCGTAGACTACGTTGAACGCGGAGTCCGGTCCCGAAACAGGCGGGTCATTCAATGCCATGTCGCACCTCCGTCCCCAGAGCGCACAAGCGCGTCACCCGCCCAGAGCCACAGCGTGTTGTCGCCGCTCGCCATCGCCACCGCACCGGGTTGCGGTGCGGCTGTGGCAAAGCATCGGCTCGTCGTCGCGGCTCCGGTGCCTGCGTCGAGTGACGAGACCGAGACGCCGGCGCATCCCTCGATGCCTGTGGCGGCCGTCGCGTACCCGTTGCCGGAGGCGGTGACCGCGACCGCGCCGG
>Ga0164242_10004554_pt1 | contig 15556 bp, 12 predicted proteins | sample OricomgcompostMG_FD_108783 | JGI IMG/M metagenome (GOLD analysis project Ga0164242, IMG submission 108783) | Miracle-Growth compost microbial communities from Emeryville, California, USA - Original compost - Miracle growth compost (MG) ... | reverse complement strand
GTTGTTTCGCCATACTATTTTTGGGAGCGCAAAGATACAATTAATAGGTGGAATAATAAAAAATTATTCCTCAAAATATTTATATCCGGCGCAAGTTCTTGAATTTCAAGCGCAAATTTAGGGTAAAATCATTAAAGATTAAAATTAATTTAAGATTAATTTTAGAATTTAGTCATTTAGCCTCCAGCTCGCTTTTTGGACCTTTGATCTGGTTTCAGGGAATCCAGCCAGCTGAATTGCTTTACCGTTACTGACGCCCTGCCTGTAGCCCCATGGCGCTCCCCTGCTTCCTATTTATAGGGAGATGAATTTACGAAGGAGGCCGCGCATGACCTTCCTGGATAGGAGGATTAAGCCGGGTATTTACGGATTCCCTTCTCTCAATTCAACTGGGGTTCAATTAGACCCCGTCATAATGGATAAAATCAAGCCATAACGGTTGATTTTTGAATTTAACCAATTAATTTTGCTCCGGCGTTTCAGTTCTACATCTTTTTGATGTAATTTCACGCCCTCATTATTAAGCAAAAAGATGTGCAACAATATAATGTGCACTATTGAAAAATGATACCATTATGGCCGAAGTAATTAAAATGCCGCGATTAAGCGACACCATGACAGAAGGAGTAATTGCCGCCTGGCATAAAAAAGTGGGTGACCCTGTAAAAAAAGGCGACTTACTCGCTGAAATAGAAACAGATAAAGCCACCATGGAACTGGAAAGCTATAAAGAAGGCACCCTGTTACATGTAGGTGGCGGCGACGGCAGCAAATTACAAGTAGATGATTTACTGGCCATTATAGGCAAAGAAGGTGAAGATATCAGTGGACTGATCGGTGGAGGCAACGCGTCACAGCCTGCTGCATCCCAACCAGCCGCCGAAGCACCAGAGCAGCAGACTGCCAGCCCGGCACCAGCGGCTCAGGCTCAGGCACAGCCCCAACAGGCAGCAGCCCCTGCCCTTGATCTGGCAAATATGGAAGAAGTGGTACTGATGCCACGTCTGAGTGATACCATGACGGAAGGCGTTATTGCTTCCTGGCAGAAAAACGTCGGAGATGACGTTAAAAAAGGCGATGTACTCGCAGAAATTGAAACAGATAAAGCCACCATGGAGCTGGAAAGCTACAAGGATGGTAAATTATTATATCAGGGAGCACCTGCAGGAGAAAAAATTGAAGTGAACCACCTGCTGGCCATCATCGGCGGTGACAATGTAGATGTAGACGCTATCGTAAATGCAGCGAAAGGTGGTACCACCCAAGCAGCCGCACAGCCGGCAGCCCCAGAGACGACCCCTGCAGCACAGCCAGCTACTACCGCTGCACAGCCAGCAGCACCGGCAACAGCCGCTGCAAGCCCTGCTCCACAGCAAGTCGTAAACGAAGGCCGCATTTTTGCTTCTCCGCTGGCCAAAAAACTGGCTGAAGAAAAAGGTGTTGACCTTAAATATGTAAAAGGTTCCGGTGATAATGGCAGAATCATCAGAAGTGATGTTGAAAGCTTTACACCAGGTGCCGCTGCTGCGCCAGGTGCCGCCGCCGCTCCTGCTGCAGCGTCCACTGCTAGCCAACCAGCCGCTCAGGTTTTTGCCGGTCAGGAATCTTTTGAAGAAGTACCGGTATCCCAGATGCGTAAGACCATTGCGCGTCGTCTGGCAGAGAGCAAATACTCCGCACCGCATTTTTATCTGACCATGGCCATCAATATGGACGCAGCTGTTGCAGCCCGCCCTAAACTGAATAAAGAAGGTCAGGCTAAAATCAGCTTTAATGATATCGTACTGAAAGCGGTTGCCGTTGCCCTTAAAAAGCACCCTGCCGTCAACAGCAGCTGGTTAGGTGACAAGATCCGCATCAACCACCACGTCAACATCGGTGTTGCCGTAGCCGTTGAAGATGGTCTGCTGGTACCGGTGGTACGTTTTGCAGATACCAAACCGCTGACCGTTATCTCTCAGGAAGTGAAGACATTCGCTAAAAAGGCCAAGGATAAAAAACTCCAACCTTCTGACTGGGAAGGAAGCACTTTTACAGTGAGCAATCTGGGTATGTTCGGTATTGATCAGTTTACCGGTATTATCAACCCCCCAGACGCCTGTATCCTTGCTGTCGGTGGTATTTCTCAGGAGCCCATCGTTAAGGATGGTCAGATTGTAGTGGGAAATATCATGAAAGTAACCTTAAGCTGTGACCACCGCGTGGTGGACGGCGCTTCCGGTTCTGCTTTCTTACAGACCCTGAAAGAATTATTAGAAGAACCATTGAGAATGCTGCTCTAAAAGCAGCTGACGCTACAAATAACTTTAGGGCATGATTACAAGTTCCTGCCCCAAGTTCAAGAGTAAGTTCATCCCCGCTCAGTTTTGAGTGGGGATGTTTTTTTTATCGATAATTGCTACCTTTAAAAGGAAAAAATTCAGCAGCCGCTAACAGGCGGTTTATCCTGCTGAATAAACGAAAAATAACTCCCGAAACAAATGGGTTTAAACCGAAGTAAATTAAAAACAATTAGAAAATGAAATGCAGGATTACCGAAGGAACGCTAGAACATCTGGATGATATTGCCCTTATTTTTGATCAATACCGCGTATTCTATAACGCAGCCAGTGACATCAGTAGCTGTAAGCAATTCTTGCAGGAAAGATTCAGCCAAAAGGATTCAAAAATATTTATTGCGGTATCTGATACAGCAAACATACTCGGATTTACCCAACTCTATCCTACATTTTCATCTGTCAGCATGAAAAGAGTATGGATTTTAAACGATTTATTTGTGCGGGCCGAAGTAAGAAAATCGGGAATAGGAAAATCCCTGATTGAACATGCCATTGCATTTGCAAAAAAAGATGGCGCCGTTCGCCTTTCCCTGAGTACCGCCCAGGATAACCCTGCTCAGTTTTTATATGAAGCAATTGGATTTAAGCAAAGCGGTTTTAAATTTTACAACTATTCACTCTGACGCCATGTGGAAGGTTGCATCATTTTTACCGGATTAATCAGAACAGGAGGTGTTGTTTTCTTAAACAATAAGCAGGCAATCCTATTAAGGCATAAACACGCCCCACAGCACTCTTAAAGAGCATAAGATCACCAGGATACCAACGCAGATATACATGGTTTTAATGGGCAGCTTTCCGGAAAGCTTGGCGGCAAATGGTGCAGCCAGCATACCTCCGAAAATAAGGCCTGCAATGACCTGAAAATGCATCTGGCCGAAAACAATTATAAAAGTAGCCGTGCTGCCAATAGAAGTAAAAAACTTGGTAAAAGTGGAAGAACCAATGGTGTAAAGCGGATCTCTGCCTCCGGAAATAAGCGTACTGGTTACCAGCGGTCCCCAGCCACCGCCAAAAGCGTCTAAAAAACCTCCTACAAAAGCCACCGGTCTGACATTTACAATCTTGCGATGTCTTTGCAGTTTTAAATTCTTAAAGGCTTTTTTGACAATCTTAAATCCCAGATAAAAGGTATAGACAGCAATGATGGGCCTTAAAATATGACCAAACTCTTTACCCATCGTACCAATAAAGAGTGCACCCAGAATCGCACCGATGGCCCCCGGGATGACCAGGGCTACCCATAGCTTTTTATTGACATGCTTATACTTATAATGGCTGATGCCGGCCGTGCCTACCGAGAACATTTCTGCCATATGTACGCTGCTGCTGATGCCGGCAATAGGTATCGGCAGATTGGAGGAAAGTAAAAAAGTGGTAGATAATACGCCATAGCCCATTCCCATGGCTCCATCCACTAACTGGGCAAAAAACCCTGCAGCAAACATCCAGAAAAACTGCTGATCCAGACTGCCGGACAGGTAATCCAGGCTTTTATTGACCCAGTGCACCGGCAAGACATAGCCAAACAACCAATAGCCGAAAAGCATGGTTGCCAGAAAGCCCAGGGCAAAAAGCCCTGCTTTTTTCCAGAAACTGGCTCTCAGAATCCATGGTTTTTCCTGCTGCGTTTTATGGCTGGGATTGACCAAACCCTGGGTAAGCTGATTTAATGCCTCTACCTTATGCTGAAAATCACCGCTTAGGGTTTTCCTGAATTTCTGCAGATTATCCAAAGAAGTTTCTAGTTCTCCAGGCAATCCATCCTGCAGCACCGTCTTGAGCCTTTTGGCCAAAGTGGGCGATTTGCCATTGGTGGAAATTGCTATTTTGATACTCCCCTTTCTCACGATGGAGCCCAGGTAGAAATCACAAAGACTGGGCTTGTCGGCAACATTGATCAGTTTGCCTTTGGCGCGCGCGTCCAATCTGATCTTTTCATCCAGGACAATATCAGCTGTTGCAATAATTGCAATATCACAATGATCAAGGTCCGAAGGCTCATAAGCCTTTATCTGGATCTGAACATTGGGATGTTTACTTACATAAGCCTTAAATGCGTCACTGACCTCCAGCGCTACCACCTGAATATGGGTAGCCGGCGCATTGGTCAGTACCGCTGTGACCTTTTCCAGCCCAACATTTCCCGCACCCACAAGTAATAGCCTGAGCTGTTCCAGTTTTAAAAAAACCGGGAACAACGGATTGGGGACCGAGTCTGTCGGAACAGGCGGCGTCAGGGTGACGGCAGGATTTTGTTCGGCTAACATAAAGCGAATTTAAGCCAATATTTTTCTGAATGCAAAATCCCCGAAACTTTCATTTTCAAGTTTTTCTACGACAAATCGGCCAAGGAGTTCATCCACCGTTGCCAGCATCTCAGCTTCGTCCAGGTTTTCCTTATATAGTTTATTACAACGGAATCCCAGCGCGTCTGCTCCGATGTGCATATTATAATGACCCAGTGAGGTTCCGATAAAAGCGATCTCCGCGATATAAGGACGGGCACAACCGTTCGGACACCCGGTCATTCTGATGGAAATGGCCTCATTTTCAAGATGATGCTTCTGTAAAATCGGTTCAATTTTATCCAGTAAGGTCGGTAAGTATCTTTGAGACTCGGCGAGGGCCAGGGCGCAGGTGTTCAGGGCCACACAGGCAATGGCGTTTTTACGGATCACGGAGGCGCTATCTGTAAACTGAGCCACCCCGTATTTTTGCAAAATAGCTTCAATGAACGCCTTATCCGCTTCAGCCACATCACTGATCACGATATTCTGGTTACACGTGAAACGAAAATCAGCTTTGCCGCTTTCTGCAATTTCATAAAAAGCTGTCTTATAGAGTCTGTTATTCTCCGAATCATCCAGTATACGGCCATTTTCAATAAAGGCGGTATAGAACCACTTATTTAAATGGTTCTTCGCCCAGCCGTAGCTATCGATTCTCTGGGTAAAAACATAGGGTTTTAATGGCTGAAAAGTAACACCGCTTCTTTTCTCCACTTCTGCTTTATACGCATCCACACCCATACGGTCAATGGTATATTTCAGGCGGGCCAGTTTACGGTCCTCTCTGTTCCCAAAATCACGCTGTACCGTAGCGATTTCATATACTACTTTATCCAGATCTTTCTTATCGATATACCCGAATAAAGAAGCTACTCGTGGATAGGTGGACGGATTACCATGGGTGGCTCCCATACCGCCGCCGGCTCCTACATTATATCCGATCAATTGGCCGTTTTCTACTATAGCGATTAAGGCACAGTCATTGGCAAATACATCCACATCATTTTGAGGTGGGATGGCTATGGCGATCTTAAATTTACGGGGCAGGTAACGATCTTCATATAAAGGATCTTCCTCTACCTTTTCCGCTACTTTTTCGCTGCCGACAAAGACCTCATAATAGGCCCTGGTCTTAGGCTTCATAAAATTACTTAAATGGACGGCCGTCTGATAAATCTCTTCATGAATCGGTGACACGTCCGGATGAGCGGAAGCCAGCACGTTACGGTTCACATCGCCGCAGGCGGCAATGGAATCCAGTCCGACGCGGTTAAATTCCTGGTGTGTAGGACGGGCGTGATGCTTTAAAATTCCATGTAACTGCACCGTCTGACGGGTGGTAATCTTAATCGTACCGGTAGAATAGTCACCTGCAACGTGATGCAGACCTTTCCACTGTTCCGCCGTTAATTTACCACCTGGCAGTCTGAGACGCACCATAAAGGACCATAACCTGTCCAGTCTTTTGGCGGCTCTTTCTTCTCTTCTATCCCGGTCATCCTGCAGATACATGCCATGGAATTTCACCAGGGCCTTGTCATCTTCTCTGATGGCCAGCGTATGTTCATCGGCCAGACTCTCCAGTAAGGTTCCTCTAAGTCCTCTGCTGGCCTTTTTTATTTTCTCAACGTGTGATTCTTTATTGCTCATTGCTATGCTTATGCTATCGTGTTTCTAATATTGCTGTAATAATCTTTTTGAACGGGCGGAACATATCCTTAATTCAGGATATGCTCTTTATCCATTCGGATATCCATTAGTAGACATCTTTTAAGAATCTGCCTTCTTCTTTAAGGGCGTCCAGGTATTTGGTGGCCTCTACGAAAGAGAGTTCTTTTTGTGTGGCGATGATCTCTGTCAACGCTTTTTCCACATCAAAGCTCATGGGTTCCTTGGCTCCGCAGATATAGATATAAGCTCCGTTTTCTAACCATTCAAAAAGTTCTGCACCGCGCTCTCTCATCTTATCCTGTACATACACTTTATTTTGCTGATCTCTGGAGAAAGCCCCATTAAACTCAGTCAGGACACCAGTTTCCAAAAACGCCTGAATTTCAGTCTGATACAGAAAATCGCTGGCAATATGCTGATCACCGAAAAACAGCCAGTTTCTGCCTTCTGCTCCGGCGGCGTCCCTTTCGAAAAGAAATGACCTGAAAGGAGCCACACCGGTTCCGGGTCCGATCATGATGACGTCTTTGTCTTCCGGAGGTAATTTGAAGCCTTTATTAGGATGGATATAGAACTGAACTTTGGTTTCTACCGGTACATCTATCAGATAACCGGAGCAAAGTCCCGTTTCCTTTTTATCGCCCACATAAAACTGATCACGGGCGACTGTGATGTGGATTTCATCTCCATGGGCCTCGGGGGAGGAAGAGATGCTATAGAGTCTGGGCGCGATGGGTTCCAGAATCTGTAATACCTGCTGAAAATCTTCCTGGTTGTTTTTAAGCGGATAGATTTTAAGCAGATCCACCAGACTCATGCGGGTATCAGGAATTTCCTGACCGGCAATATCAGCATATTTACGTACCACTCTTTCCGGCAGATATAGTAACTGCGCTTTTAAAGAGAGTAATTCTTCAATGCTGTGCGTCTGGTCCCTCCAGGCAATGGTGGACTGCGCGTCCACTTCCGTGAGCGAAAGTATTTCTTCTACGACTGCTTTTGGATTTGGCGGAACAAGACCCAAGGCATCCCCTGGCGCATACAACAAATCCTCAGCCTCTATTTCTATATGATGGGTTCTTTTAGCAGAATCCCGGTCATTTAAATTAAAGTTCGTAATAACTGTTCCTTCATAAATCTTTTTATGACTTCCTGCTGCAGGCGCTTTGGCAAGCGCTTTAGCGCTGGGAGCAGCTGCTCCCCCGTCACTTCCGGCTAGCAGGCCGAGTGCAGCATCCAGCCAGCTGTCTGCATAACTCGCATAATCCGTATCACATTTCTGCAGGGGGACTTTTCTGGTACCACCTCTGAGTTCCAGTTGTTTATCCACATCCTCGCCTGCCTGGCAGAACAGCGGATAGGAACTGTCTCCTAAGGCCATTACCCCAAACTGCAATTTATCGAGTTTTAAATTGGCATCATGTACCGCATTATAAAATTTAACGGCGGTAATAGGGGGTTCCCCATCCCCCTGAGTGCTAATGACCAGCAACAAATATTTCTCTTTGGCCAGGTCAGTTAACTTATATTGTTCTACAGAAACCAATTTGGTTTTAATCCCTCTTTTTTTGGTAGCTGCAGCAAATTTTGTAGCGACAGATTTAGCATTTCCTGTTTCTGAAGCGTATAATAGGGTCAATTTATCTATCTGGGCGGAGCCGGCCACTTCAGCGCTGGAGGATCCCCCCGCCATAGCACCTGCTTTACCTGCAGCCAGACTTCTCTGGTCTAACAGACCGGCTAAAAAGCCGTTCATCCAGACCAATTCATCGTGGGTGGCCTCTTTAATAAGCTGACTAAAAATATCTTTTTTGGCTTCTACTAACATGACTGAAACTTTATAATAATGATGTTGAAATTAAGGTTTAGGCGCTGCGCTTTTTGTTATTAATCACCTCAACTGCGCGGCTGGTGGAGGGTCTGAAAAAGGATTCTAGCTGATCGGCCGGTAAAGGACAACACCATCCATACTGCTGATGGAGTTCGGGGACCCTGCCAATAATTAATAAGGAAGGAGAAATGAAGGATTGTTGGGTCGGACGCCCCGTAAGCGATTTGAACTGATAGCTGGCAACCTGCTGATAAGGCGTGGTGGCCTGCTGAATAATGCAGATATATTTATCTGCATCAATGCCGTTTTCTTTCAGGCGGCTGGCTAACTCGTACCAGTTCTCCCCGGTCATATAAAAAACCAGGGTATCTTCCGTACGGGCCAGTTCCTGCCAATAGCCTTCTGTTACCGGATAGCGTTCAGAATAGGTCTGAAACCGGACGCCTCTTGCATACCCTCTGGCCGTCAGCGGTATCCCCGCATAGGCCGAGGCTCCGGAAGCAGCCGTTATACCTGGTACAATCTGATAAGCAATGCCTGCCTCTTTTAGGCTTTCCAGCTCATCGAGCACGTTTGAGAAAATGGCCACATCCCCACCTTTTAAACGCACCACCCTTCTGCCTTGTAAAGCGTACTTAACGATTAACTGATCAATTTCCTTTTGTGCCACAGAACCGCTTTGGGTTCTGCCTTCCTTTCCTACGAAAATAATTTTAGCCCCTACCCGGACATGCGTATCTAAAATATCCTGGTTGACCAGTCGGTCGGTTATAACCACGTCCGCTGCAGCCAGTAACCTGGCAGCCTTGAGTGTCAGGAGTTCCGCGTCACCAGGACCGGCGCCGACCAGTGCCACCCGGATCTGCGTTTCAGAAGTCCCGTGCACTGCATTTGCCCTTTTCTCTCCTGCGACCCTTAATTTCATTTGAATAGAATGCTAATAATGATGATAATAATGATTTCTTTGGCCCTTGTTTTCCTGATCTGCCTTACTGTAATAAGGCGGCGCCTACGGTAACAAAGCTGGTCTGATCCACAAGGATAGCTCCGCCGGACTCCCTGATTTCGCTGTATGCATCGTAAGCCAAAGGAGAAGCAGTTTTTAGTTTTACCTCAACGACTTCATTGAGATCCGCTTTGCTTACTTCAGTTATCTTTTCTAACTGGTTAACATCCAGCTTATACTTAATTTCTTTCACCATGGCCGGCACTACTTTGCTGCCATGCTGCAGGAAGTATTTCTGCCCTACGGTCAATGGTTTTTCGTCCATCCAGCAGACAATTGCATCAATATCCTGACCTACTTTTAAGCTATCGTCTTTTTTAACGATACTGTCTCCCCTGCTGATATCGACGTCCTGGTCCAAGTGCAGAACAACGCTTTGGGGGGCAAATGCTTCTTCAACTTCTTTACCGCCAAGCTCTATTTTTTCAATCGTTGCCTCAACACCTGAAGGATATACCACTACCTGGTCTCCTTTTTTGTAGATGCCGCTTTCAATCTTCCCTGCGTAACCGCGGTAATCATGTAGATCTTCCGTCTGAGGACGGATGACATACTGTACCGGGAAGCGCGCGTTTGTCAGATTAACCGAACTCTTTACTTCTACATTTTCCAGATAATCCAGCAGTATAGGCCCCTGATACCAGTCCATTTTGGTAGAAGCGTCTACAATATTGTCTCCTACCAGTGCACTGATTGGCACATAGGACACATTATTCAGTTTTAGGACTTCCGCTACTTTTTTATAATCCTCAACGATATGATTATAGGCAGCCTGGTCATAATTCAGTAAATCCATTTTATTAATGGCCACTACCACATGTGGTATATTTAACAGGGAGGCAATCAGTGAATGCCTTCTGGTCTGCTCCACTACCCCGTTACGGGCGTCTACCAGAATTATAATGAGATCCGCGTTTGAGGCGCCCGTCACCATGTTTCTGGTGTATTGGATATGCCCGGGCGTATCAGCGATAATAAATTTTCTTTTGGGTGTTGAAAAGTATTTATAGGCCACATCAATAGTGATGCCCTGTTCCCTTTCCGCCCTGAGACCGTCGGTTAACAGTGCCAGATCGACTGTACCGTCTTTGCGGTTCTTGCTGCTGCGCTCGATGGCATCCAGCTGATCTATCAGTATGTTTTTGCTATCATATAACAGGCGCCCGATCAGGGTACTTTTACCATCATCCACACTGCCTGCCGTTAAAAATCTAAGTAAATCCATTGCTTTTTTTTTGTAAGTTTTAAATGCGTTGAAGCGCTCCTTTTTTGAAAACCGGTTTTAGAAATAACCATTCTTTTTCCTGTCTTCCATAGCTGCTTCAGAGAATCGGTCATCAATTCTTGTTTCTCCGCGTTCACTGGTCCTGGTAGCAATGATTTCACTGATGATATCATCTATGCTATAGGCCTCAGAAGCAACGGCCGCTGTACAGGTCATATCTCCTACTGTACGGTAACGCACTCTTCTGGTTGAGATCTTATCGTTTTCATCTATCTGAATATAAGGAGAAACCGCAATCAGTGCATTTTGATACTCCAGCACTTCTCTTTCATGGGAGAAGTATACGGAAGGCAACTGAATATTCTCCCTTTTAATATAATTCCAGATATCCAGTTCCGTCCAGTTACTAATCGGGAATACCCTTACATTCTCTCCTTTATGGATTTTACCATTATAAGTATGCCAAAGCTCCGGACGCTGCAATTTGGGATTCCACTGACCAAAATCGTCTCTGACAGAGAAGATTCTTTCCTTGGCTCTGGCCTTTTCTTCATCTCTTCTGGCACCTCCGATACAGGCGTCAAATCCAAATTCTTCAATTGTATCTAATAAAGTGAAAGTCTGCAGTTGATTTCTGGAGGCAAACTTGCCCTTTTGTTCCGTTAAGTGCTTAGCCTTAATGGTGTCCTCTACTTTGCGTACGATTAACTTTTCTCCTATTTGTTCAGCGAGTTGATCTCTGAAAGCCAGTGCTTCAGGGAAATTATGTCCGGTATCAATATGTACCAGGGGAAAAGGAAATTTACCGGGTCTGAAAGCTTTCAAGGCTAAATGTACCAGGGTAATGGAATCCTTTCCACCACTAAACAATAAAGCAGGTTTTTCAAACTGTCCTGCTACTTCACGAAAAATATGGATGGACTCTGACTCTAGTTGATCCAAATAATCCAGTTGATATTGACTCATAATATACTTAAAAAAAATGTCGAATTGTTGTTACGTTTATTTAAGAATGGACATGCAGGCCGCATTCTTTTTTGCTGTTATCTTCCCACCACCATCTGCCGGCCCTGAAATCCTCACCCGGACGGATGGCTCTGGTACAAGGTTCACATCCAATGGAAACAAAGCCTTTATCATGCAGGCTGTTATATGGGATATTATGCTCATTGATATACGCCCTGGTCTGATCTGTTGTCCAGTGAAGGATCGGATGAAACTTTAAAAGTTCATGGGTGCCGTCCCATTCCAGCTGCTCCATTGCTTGTCTGTTCTGAGAATGTTCGGCTCTAAGTCCGGTAATCCAGACTTTTTTGCCTTTGAGTGCTCTGCCCAGTGGTTCCACCTTTCGAAGGTAGCAGCATCTTTTACGAAGCTCAGGTGAAATATAAAAAGCATTAGGACCTTCCTTTTCAACGAATGCTTCCAGCTCCTCATGAGCCGGATAATAAGGCTTTATATGGGTGTGGTATCTTTCATTGGTACTGCTCCAGACAGAATAAGTTTCCTTAAACAGTCTGCCGGTATCCAGGGTAAAGATATCAATGGCTAATCCCTCTGACAGGATCATATGGGTGATGGCCTGGTCCTCAAAACTAAAGCTACTGGAGAAAACCACCTCGCCCGGGTAGGTCTCTGCCAGTAGACGCAGTGCCTCTATCTCACTTAGTCCACCAATTTTATAGGCTAATGTATCCCAACTGTTCGCCATTGTATAAACGCGCTTAAAAATTAAATAAATAAACAAAATATCTGGGGACTCCGCAACACCCCGGTAGTACTACATTGCCAAAAGTCTACCATATTTGTGGACAAAATTAGAGATAAAACGAACAGCGGCAAAATAAATATTACAAATTTATACGCAAACCTTTGCGTAGAATTATGTATTAAATTGATTTGCAAAATGTTATCTATAATAAAAAATAAATTAAGTGAACATTTGTAAGTAGAAAATGCTAGCTTAACAGTGGCAAAATAATCCTGAACGTCGTCCCTTTCCCGATTTCACTGTGCCGGACAAAGATGCTGCCATGATGATACTGCTCTACAATACGCTTCGTTAAGGCAAGCCCCAAGCCCCAGCCTCTTTTTTTAGTGGTAAACCCTGGATTGAATACCTTTTTGAACTGGTTATGGGCGATGCCTTTGCCGCTATCCTGGATATCCATCAGTATCTGGCGTTCATTTTTTTGAAGCGTTATATGAATCTGTCCTTTACCGCCCATGGCATCCAGCGCATTTTTTAATAAATTTTCTATGACCCAGTCCATGAGCGGCCCGGATATATCTGCCATATAGGGCGGTTCGGTTGCCTGCAGACTAAACTGCACGCCTGCCCCGGCCCTTTTCTTGATATAATTCATCATCTTATCTGCCTGCCGGGCCAGATCGGCCGGTTCCAGTTTAGGCGTGCTGCCGATTTTTGCAAAACGGTCGCTGATTAACTTCAGCCGGTTAATGTCGGTAGTCATTTCAGACAGTATCCCCAATTGCTGATCTACTCCCGCCGGGCGCCTTGCAGCAGGCTGTGTATTTTGTCCATTTTCTGCATGCTGCTCCTCATAATTGGCTTTAAGAATTTCTGACCAGCCTTCCAGGCTAGTGAGCGGCGTACCTAACTGGTGCGCCGTTTCTTTGGCCATGCCCACCCAGAGCCTGTTTTGTGCACTCTTATTGGAGACCCTTTGAATGATAATCAAAACAAGAATGAACAATCCTACAATAATCAGCTGGATAACCGGAAAATAGCGCAATTCTTGTTGCAGCCTGCTCTCCCCGTAATAATATTTAAGTGAAGCGCTGCTGTCCTGATCCAGGGTCAGCACAATAGGCGGATGCATTTTTTTAAACCCGGCAAGCTTGCTTTTAAGATAATCACTGCCGGCAGCCACACGATGGGTATCCAGGTTTAAATAGTTACCGGTTATACTGTCCCCAGCCGTTGTTTCTATAATGGGAATATCTTTATTTTCTGAAGAAATCTTTACTGCGAGGTTCAGATTTGTCTCCTCGGAAGCGTTCGCAATGGTTCTTTGTGCTTCTACCCAGGTTTCGACTCTCTGCTTTTCTATTTTCCCCAGTTTAAGGGACAGGTATCTGGAATAGACCAGGCTGCCTGATACGATCACCAGAGCAATCAACACCAGCAGTATTTTCCAATTTAAACCAAGGGTCATCTTCATCCCCCGAAATTAAGGCAAATCAACAGAACCTAAAAAAGTTACGTATGTAGAAAAAAGGCGACCGCTTATTATTATCCAGGTGGCCAAAAACGATAACAAACTGATAATCAAAGGCCATCAATCCCTTCTTTTAAGTTTTCCCGATTGCGTAATCCTTTTTCCCGATTTGATAAACAGCCAGGGTGCATGCCCCCCTATCTTTGTGTTCACAACACAAGTAACATATCACAATTTCGAATAGAGGTGGCGACCTAGTCTTAGAACGCCACTAAAAAAAATCTAAAATCAGACTTTATGGTCTGATTTTTTAATTTATACAACAGTCTGTTTTTTTGTTAGCATGATTTTGAAATTCCTTATAGCGTAAACCATTTTCCGGATTTGATAAATAATTGATTTACAATTATCTCATCTTTGTGTCCACGAGAACAACATATCACACAATTTGAATAGAGGTGGCGCGCTATTCCTAGCGCGCCACTAAAAAAAATCTAAATCATCACTTTTAGTGGCGTTTTCCCAATTTTTCAATTTTAAATTTTATTCTTAAAAAGTACCAGTTCTGGCACTATATCGACATTATTGAAAAGAATGTCATTAACTAACGAAGATGTCAATTCTATTTCCCCTCAGGATCAGATTCTGTCTCAAAATCTATGATTTCAAACAATGAGCCAGCCACAACAAGACTATCCCTGCCAACTTTATAAGTACGATAAAATAGCCAACCAATGCATAAAAAGAATGTAATAATGGATGATGACAATGTTTTTTAAACTCCCGGGCAAAAGCCGTTGCTCACAGGTAATTGAGCTTCGTGGTGATGACTGGTAAAGGCAAAAAAACGGTTTAGGTTAGGTAGGATTATTAGTAAAAACTTTTTCTGTTATTCATCCGGCAGACCAAAATGCTGGGGGTTTTACTTTCCTCAAAACAAGTTTTCATGGCGGAGGCGAAACCAAATGACACCATCGCATTTGTGATCAGGTCAACAGCGATCTTAATTAATTGATACTAAGATATAAGTACTTAATATAAATAATTAACATATATTATAGCGACGGATTTATTCTAAAAAACATGTATCTTTGTTGTATCATTTTGGGAGGATACTATGACTATAAAAAGACAAGAAAACAATAAAATCAGTGCCTCAATGCGGAGCCTGAACCGTCGCCTTGAAAAGACACTTCATGAGGCGCTTAAAGTCCAGGCAAACCTTAACGTTCCATTCGTTTTTAGAGACAGCCGTTGTGTTCGGAAAAACCAATTTATTCATCGGTACCCAGATGGTAAAATATTTTTGATTCAACAAGACAGGCGTACTTCCAAAGAAGTTGTTCTAAAACAACTATAACGCCTATTAATGAAACCTAATCTATATGTTATCGCAGGTCCCAACGGAGCGGGCAAAAGCCTATTTTCTGCCACTCTTGTGGACACAGACTTCGAAGTATTCGATGGCGATAAATATATTAGCCGGCTACAGCACCAGTTTCCAGAAATCGGTAGCGATGTTCTCAATAACCGGGTAAACGAAATAGATTTCCAGGAAGCCAAGGAAAACGCCATTCACGCTCAGGGGAATTTTGCATTTGAAACCAATTTCAGTTCAGAGAATCCAACCTTTTCCGTTAGACAGTTCAAAGCGGCAGGCTATAATGTACACCTAGTATTTATGGGTGTTGACACGCTGGAAGAGTGCATTCAAAGAGTCGACATCAGGGTCAGATCGGGCGGACACAAAGTCACTGAAGGCTCCATTGAATACAACTTCAAACATGGATATAAAAATCTATACGCTTATTATGCCGTATTCGACACGGTCACCTTATACGAAAATTCTATTGCAGCTCGCGATGCTCAGACCGTACCTCAAAAATTACTTTTCTTAAAGAAAACGACCGTTAAGGTCTATCACAAGGAATTACCTTCATGGGCACAAAAATTCCTTCAGGTTATCCTACCTAAAAGCAAAAAAATCTCTTAGTTTAATTTTATTGCAAAT
>Ga0164242_10004553_pt1 | contig 15558 bp, 8 predicted proteins | sample OricomgcompostMG_FD_108783 | JGI IMG/M metagenome (GOLD analysis project Ga0164242, IMG submission 108783) | Miracle-Growth compost microbial communities from Emeryville, California, USA - Original compost - Miracle growth compost (MG) ... | reverse complement strand
CGTAGTCGTCGGGTAGGAGCGGTTCTTCGATCCACCGGAAGCCCAAGGGTTCGAGAGCTGCGGCCAATCGTGCCGCGTAGTCGACGTCGAGCGCCATCCAGCAGTCATAGAAGAGCGGGAAGTCGTCACCCACGCTCTCGCGCGCGATGCGAGCGCGCTCGATGTTGCGGCGCAGCCCCTCCTCGCCCTCGCTCGGGCCCCACGTCAGGGGCAGCTTCGCTCCCCAGAAGCCGAGCTTCTCGATGCTCGAGGCCGTCGGGCCGGTGGCGTACACGTCCAGCGAATCCTGGGTCTTGCCGCCCAGCAGCGCCCAGACGGGCATTTCGGTGAGCTTGCCGTGCAGGTCCCACACAGCAAGATCGACAGCAGAGATGGCATGCATCACGACACCCTTGCGCCCGTACGCGAGAGTACTGCGGAACATCCGATCCCAGATGCGCTCGTGTGCGAACGGCAGCTCGCCTTCGACCATGTCGGCGAGGTGGAGTTCGACGATGGATGCCGCGACCACGCCGCCGTTCGTCGTGGCGATTCCCACCGCGCCCGATGCGCTCTCGACCTGCACGAGGACCGTGCTCCCGGCATCCCGCCCCGTCGCCGCTGAGCGATTGTCGCGGAACTCCGGGTACTTCGTCATGGGGTTGGCCACCTTCTGGCGCCGCCAGTTGAACACCTCCTCGCTCATGCCGGAGGAGTCGACCCTCGGCTGGTCGGCCATGGACGCTCGTGGCACGATGTAGGCGCGGACTGAGACGATGCGATGTGGGTCGAGCGTGGACACGTTGTGTTTCCCTTGCCGTCGCGGTTCCGATATGTGAACCTATGATCACGTCAGTGCACCACATGATTCCCGACGGAGACGACACATGTCAATGACCGAGTCCGGTGGCGTGAAGTCCGCCATCCGCGTGCTGCATGTTCTCGAGCACCTCGCCGAGACCGGCGATGCGAGCTTCTCCGAGCTCGCATCAGCGCTCGAACTACCCAAATCGAGTGCAAGCGCACTGTTGGCGACGCTGGAGTCATCGGGCTGGATTGAACGCGATGCCCAACGGCGATACGCAGTTGGTCTGCGGGCATGGCAGGTGGGCCAGCGCTTCCGCGGGCACGCGTCGATCACCGCGCACGCCCGGCCACTGATGGACGCGCTGTCGGAGCAGACCGGCGAGACCGTGCAGCTGGCCCGTCTGGACGGCATGGAGAACGTCTACATCGCCATCAGCCAGTCCGCCAACCCGATGCGTCTCGCGTCGTCGGTCGGCATGCGGCTGCCGTCGCACGCGACCGGCATCGGGAAGGCGCTGCTGTCTCAACTCGACCCGACCGAGCGCGCGCGCCGCGTCACGGGCGCCTCACTGCGCCGGCTCACCGCGCACACGATCACCGATCCGGAACGGCTTCTTGTCGTACTGTCGGAGGCGGCGATGGCGGATGCCGCGACCGACGACGAGGAGTACCTCGAGGGATGCCGCTGCGTGGCCGTGCCGCTGCACACCGCCGCACTGGGCGTCGAGACGGCATTGAGCGTCACGGCCCCCGCGTTCCGCACCGGCTCGCACTGGCCCGACGATGTGCTGCCGCTCTTACGCACCGCCGCCGTTCAGCTGCGCACACGCCTGGGCTTGACTCGACGTTGACAGTCCCGCCTTACGTGCTCCATCATGAGAATCGTTTCTGATAGAGAAACCGTGGTTCTCGTATGCGAACTTGGAGGGGACATGAGAGCTCTCGTGCTCGAAGACTTCGGACGGCTGGTTGTCGCTGAACGCGATGCCCCGGCGCCCGCCGCAAACGAGGCGGCGATTCGCATCATCGCCACCGGCATCTGCGGGTCGGACATCCATGGCTACACCGGAGAGAACGGTCGTCGTGTTCCCGGGCAGGTGATGGGCCATGAGACGGTCGGCGTCATCGAAGCACTCGGCGCGTCCCTCGACCGCACTGATCTCGTTCTCGGCGCGGTGGTGACGGTGAATCCTGTCTTCCTGCCTCCGGAGGATGTCGATCAGTACGCCGGGCGTGAGCAGCACGACCAGCGCAAGCGGGTACTGGGTGTCGCCCCCGAACTCGTCTCGGCGTTCGCCGAGAGAATCGTCGTCCCTGCGCGCAACGTGCATGTGCTGCCGGCCACCATGCCCGTGCTGTACGGCGCGCTCATCGAGCCTCTCGCCGTCGCGGTCAACGCCGTGCGCAGGACCGGTGTTCAGCCGGGCGATGCCGTGTTCGTCGCGGGCGGCGGCCCGATCGGACAGTCCGTGGTGCTCGCGCTGCAAATGGCGGGTGTCACCGACATCGTCGTCAGCGAAATCGCGTCTGCACGTCGTGACCTCGTCGAGCGCCTGGGCGCGACCGCCATCGACCCTGCCGACCGTCCGGTTCCCGACGCCGTCCTCAACGCCTTCGGGCACCCAGCCGATGCCGCCATCGACGTCGTCGGAATCACCGATACACTGCGGAGCGCACTCGAATCCACGCGTCCCGGATCGACAGTGTGCCTCGTCGGCATGGGTTCGCCCACGCTCTCGCTCGACGCCTTCGCCGTCAGCACAGCCGAGCGCTCGATCGTCGGAAGCTTCACGTACACCAATACAGATTTCGCCGCCGCCGTGTCCTGGATGGCCCAGGGCCCCGACACCGCCGCGACCCTGATCAGCGAGTGCGTGGGCATCGACGACGCCGACGCCGCATTCCGTCGACTCAGCGCGGGCGCCGCCACTCCCGGCAAGATCCTCGTCGTGTTCGATGCCCGCCACCTTCCTGGCGATACTGAGGGTCAGGCCGGGCGCCGGTGACCGAGATCCTGTTGCCCGACGATTTCGTGCTGGGTGTCGCCACAAGCGCATACCAGGTCGAGGGGGCCGCGCACGAGGACGGGAAGGGCGCCTCGATCTGGGATGTCTTCACCCGCACGCCCGGGAAGACGATCGGCGACGTGCCGGGCGACGCCGGCGTTGACCATTACCATCGGCTCACCGAGGACATCGGGCACATGCGCCGGCTGGGCGTCGACAGTTATCGCTTCTCGCTGAGCTGGCCGCGCCTGCTGCCGAACGGCACCGGCACGCCGAACCAGGCGGGCATCGACTTCTACGACCGGCTCATCGACCAGACACTGGCCGCCGGCATCCGGCCTCACGTGACGCTCTATCACTGGGACCTGCCACACGCACTCCAGGAGCGCGGCGGATGGCCGAACCGCGACGTGATCGGGTGGTTCGAGGACTACGCGCGATTGGCCTTCGACCGTTTCGGGGATCGCGTCACGCAGTGGACGACGCTCAATGAGCCGATCGCCCTTTGGATGGGGTATGGAATGGGCGTGTTCGCCCCGGGAGAGGCCGACCCTGTGCGCGGGAAGCAGGCCATGCACAATGCCATGGTCGCTCACGGCCGCGCGGTGCAGGCCTACCGCGAATCGGGATGCCGCGGCGACATCGGCATCGTCGTCGACGTGTGGCGACGGCATCCCGCGACCGGCAGCCGAGCCGACCGCGACCTGGCACTGGCGGAGGAGGACGACAGCTTCCGCTTCTTCTTCGACGAACTTTTTGGAGGCGGCTGGTCTGCGCGCCTTCAGCAGCGACTGGATGCCACCGGCCTGACGCCGATGGTCGAGGACGGCGACTTTGCGACGGCCCGTGCCCCGCTGGACTTCATCGGGCTCAACGTCTACTCGCGAATCGTCGTGCGTGCGACCGATCCGCGGACCCCGTGGTGGACGTCCGAGAATGCCGACCGCCTGCCGGGCGGCAACTACCTCTCGGGCGGTCGCGAGTTCTACCCAGCCGCCCTCAGCGACGCGTTGGCGGTGCTGCGCGACGAATACGGGGTGACCACGCCGGTTTACATCACCGAGAACGGCGTGTCGGGGCCCGATGAAACGCCCGGCGTCGACGGACGCGTGCACGACGCCGATCGCATCACGTATCTGAGCGGATTTCTCGCGGAGGCCGAGGCCGCCGCCCGGCGCGGCCTCGGTGTGAAGGGCTTCTATGCCTGGTCGCTGCTCGACAACTACGAGTGGGCCGCCGCGTACACCGAGAAGTTCGGACTGCTCCACGTCGACCTGGAGACGATGCAGCGGACCTGGAAGGACTCCGCCGACTGGTACGCACGCGTGTGCCACGAACGCCGCTTCGCATTCGACCACCCTGAGATCCTCGGTCCGACCTCCGGCCTGCCCATCGGGCGCATGTGAGGCGGGTCTGCGGCGTGCGTCACCGGCCTGCTCGGGCGGGCAGCGCGCAGTGGAACTCGTGGCGCCCGTGGCCGACGGTGTGAGCGGCGCGATCCCCCGGCATCCACACATCCGCCGTCACGCCGTATGGCACCTCAAGCGCGAGCGACACCTCGCCGGCGTCCTGGCGCCAGACGATGTCGATGTCGCCATAGGGCGACCGATGCCGAACGTGCGCATGGCCTATCGGCGTGTCCGCCGCTATCTCGGGCCGCACGCGGATGCGTCGATAGCCCGGCTCGACGAGTTCCAGGCCGCCGATCACCCGATGCATCCAGTCGGCGACGGCGCCGTAGGCATAGTGATTGAAGGATGTCATCGTGCCGGGGTTGATGGTGCCGTCGGGAAGCATCGAGTCCCAACGCTCCCACACCGTGGTCGCCCCCATCGATACGGCATAGAGCCATGACGGACAGGCTGTCTGCAGCAGCATGCGGTACGCGAGATCGCTGCGACCAGCCAGCGTCAGGGCATCGAGGATCAGCGGGGTGCCGAGGAATCCCGTGCCGACGGTGAGGCCTCCTGCGATGACGAGCTCGGCCAGACGCGCGCCGGCACCGGCGCGCTGGTCCGGGGTATCGAACAGATCCCAGCACAGTGCCAGCGCATACACGGTCTGGCAATCGCTGAGTATGCGCCCGTCGGCATCGACGTACGCGCGGACGAAGGCGTCGGCCACACGCCGCTCCTGCGCGCGGTACCACTGCGCATCGGCGATGTGGCCCAGAACGGAGGCGGCATCGGCGACGGCCCGCAGCGAGCGCACCGAGTAAGCGGTCGCGACGACGCCCGGATCGGCCTGGGCTTGTGCCGCGTCTTCGGGGGGCGCCGTCGGATCCAGCCAGTCACCGAACTGGAAGCCGGTGTCCCACAGCCCGGACTCGCCCGAGAGTGCCAGGACTTTGTCCGCCCATGCACGCATCGACCCGTACTGCCGGGCGAGGACGCCGACGTCACCGTCGGCGCGGTATACCGCGTCGGGCACGAGGGTGGCCGCATCGCTCCAGCCGGCGGCCGCGGGATCAGTGTTGCGCAGCACGTCGGGAATCACATACGGCACACCGCCATCGCTCTTCTGCTCGGCGGCCAGATCACGCAGCCAATCCGAGAGGAAGCCGTCGGTGTCGAAGAGGAAGGCGGCGGTGGGAGCGAACACCTGGATGTCACCAGTCCATCCGAGCCGCTCATCACGCTGCGGACAGTCGGTGGGCACACCGACAAAATTCCCTCGCATGCTCCACACGACGTTTTCATGCAGCCGATTCAGATTGGAATCAGAGGTCTGCAGCCACCCGGTCCGTTCGAGTGCGCTTCCGACCACGAGCGCATCGACGTCGTCGGGCCGCAGGTCAGCAACCCCCGAGATCTCTGCGTAGCGGAACCCATTGAAGGTGAACGTCGGCTGGAGCACGTGCGGTCCGCTGCCGGCCAGGATGTACTCGCTCGTCGCCTTCGCACTGCGCAGTGGCCGGACGCCGAGTTCGCCGTGCTCCAGCACCTCTGCGTGGCGGACGACGACCCGCTGTCCCGGTCGTCCGTTCGTGACATGCACGCGTACCCAGCCGACGAGATTCTGGCCGAAGTCGATCACCGTGCGGCCGCTCGGCGTCGTGAGAATCCGCCGGGCCGGCACGACATCCGTCACCTTGACCCCGGGCCCGGTCGGCGCCTCCACGTGCACGTCGTTTCTGACGACATCGACCGGCTCGGCGTCGGCGCCGTCGAGCACGCGCCGCAGGTCCGTGCACTGACCATCGTAGAAGTCGTCGAACGCGATGGGACTCTTCGTGGCCCGCCACTCCTCATCCGTTCCGATGATCCGCGTCGAGCCGTCGATGTCGGTCACTTCGAGCTGGGCAATCAGCGCGAGCCTGTCGCCATACGTCGAGCGGTTGCCGGGCGAAACGAGCTGTCCACGGAACCAGCCGTTGCCCAGGAGCGCGCCCAACCGCACCCGTCCGGCGCTGATCAGCTCGGTGACGTCGTAACTCTGGTACCGCACGCGGTGTTCGTACGCCGTCCAACCCGGCGTCAGCACCTCGTCGCCGACCTTCACCCCGTCGATCGAGAACTCGTACACGCCCTGCGCACTGACGTAGAGGCGGGCGCGCACAGGCGCGCGGTCGAGTTCCACATCGCGGAACAGCCACGGCGCACCATCATTCAGTCCCCCGAGCGAGGAAGGACTGATCCAGTGTGCACTCCAGTCACGCGCCTCCAGGAGTCCGGCTTCGACCGCGCTCGGCTCGCTGAATGCCGTCCAGCGGCCCTGCGAAGCCACCCGGACGCGCACCTGGACGATTTCGCGTGAGCGCAGCGGCGCGAACGGCCAGGGAACGAATACCTGCTCGCCCGAGTCCGCGACGAAGCTCTCGGCGATGCCTCCGCGAACGCACTCGATCTCATAGGCGTCTGACCGCCAGTCGGCCTCCGCGTTCTCGATGCGCCAGCTCAGTCGCGGCGTGCTGGTACCGAGCCCGATGTGCGGCTCGCCGTACTCGAAGCGCACGGGCGTGACGACGATCGTGGTGCCTTGTCGCGCGCAGACACGCGCGTCGTCGACCGCCGCGACCAATGGCGGCCGGCCACTATGGTCGCGTGCTTCTTCGCATCCCAAATAAGACATGATACGTTTCAGACTAGCGGGTGAACACCGTCCGTCAACCGCCGTTACTATTCAGTGAATTGGTTCATCGACGGCTGGAGCATCGTGGCATCGCAGACGATAAGCGTCAAAGACGTCGCCGCACATGCGGGGGTCTCGGTCGGAACTGTATCAAACGTGTTGAACCGGCCCGAGCGCGTGTCGGAGCCGACCCTCACCCGCGTACAGAGCTCCATCCGTGCCCTCGGTTTCGTCAGAAACGAAGCGGCCCGCCATCTGCGCGCCGGTCGCAGCACGACGATCGGGTTCGTGGTGCTCGATGTCAGCAACCCCTTCTTCACCGATGTCGAGCGCGGCGCCGAACGCGCGGCGGCCGCAGCAGGAAGCTCGGTACTGATAGCGAACAGTGGTGAACAGGGCGAACGGGAACTCGCGTATCTCGAGCTCTTCGAAGAACAGCGCGCGCAGGGCGTGCTCATCTCTCCCGCCACCGACGTGACCGAGCACCTACGGCGCCTTCGGCGACACGGCATCCCGACCGTATTCGTCGACAGCCCGGCACCGGACGCGGAGTTCTCATCGATCCAGACGAACGACATCGCGGGCGGTGAACTGGCCGTGCGGCATCTGATCTCGACCGGTCGCCGCCGTATAGCTTTCGTCGGGGGGCCGCTGTCTCTCCACCAGATCCGTGACCGCCTCGCCGGAGCGCGCATGGCCGTCGGCGACGCGGTCGACGAGATCGAGCCGATTCGGGTCGTCGAGACGAAGTCTCCGACGGTCGATGAAGGACGGCGCGCCGGACTCGAGCTCGCCGCACTCTCCGAGAGCGACCGGCCCGATGCCGTATTCGCCGCCAACGACCTCCTGGCCATCGGCGTGATGCAGGCCGTCCTCCTGGAACGTCGGCTGCGCATCCCAGAAGACGTCGCGCTGATCGGATACGACGACATCGATTGGTCAGCGTCGACGGTCGTTCCGCTCAGCACCGTGCGGCAGCCGAGCGAGCTCATTGGCGAGACCGCGGCGCGACTGCTGATCGAAGAGGCGACGGCCGCCGGGGAAGTGACACACCAGCAGCTGCAGTTCACCCCGGTTTTGGTCGCACGGGAATCGACTGCATCGAAATGACGACCGCTCGCCGGGGCACGGCCTCTTCTGCTCTTCTATGATACGTTTCAGATTCCTATCCGTGCGAAGGAGCCCGCGATGCCCGAGCCTTGTGACGACCACCTTGCGCCCGTGGGGCTGCGGACCGACGCCCTGTCCGCCTGTTCCCCGCGTCGGCTCGTTCCCGTGGTGGGCGCGTACCCCCGGCTCTCCTGGACAGTGCCCGAGCCGGGCCCGCACAGCGCAGCAGAGATCGAGGTCACGACACTCGGACCGGATGCCTCGGTGCTTTCGCACATCATCGAGACCGCCGAGCCGTCGGCGATCCTTCCCGTTCCACTCTCGCCGAACCGCTCTTATTCCTGGCGGGTTCGGCTGCGGGATACCTCGGCGCTGTGGGGCCCGTGGTCGGCATCTGCGCTGACCGAGACCGGGCCCATCGTTCTCGGCGACTGGGATGCGCAGTGGGTGTCACATCCCGCCTTGTCCACGCTGCGAGTGTCTCTCTCGCTGCCTACGCCCGCCCGCCGCGCCCGACTACACGTGGCGGTACAAGGTCTCGTGCGCGCCGAGGTCAACGGTGTCGCGGTGAACGCCGCATCCACCGACAGCACCCGCACCGACATCACCCGCGCTCTGTACCGCACGTACGACGTCGCTGACCTGTGTCACACCGGTGGGAACGCCGTCGATCTCACGCTCGCGAGCGGCGGATGGGCACACACCGGGCATGATCCGCGCGTGCTCGCCGAACTCATCGTCGAGTGCGCCGACGGCAGCCTGCACCGCGCGGGTACGGGCGCCGACCTGCTCGCAGCACCCAGCGAAGTGACGGTGCACGAGCCGTTCTATCTCGAGCGCCACGAGCCGGCCGCCGCCTCGGAGGCCTTCGTTCCCGCGACCGCGCTCGCGGTGCACACCGCAGTGACCGCCCCGGCATCGCCGGCGCAACCGCCGCGCGACGTGGCGCCCGATCAGACGCCGCCGCTGCACGACGTGCGCGCGTTCACCCCCGTAGAGGTCGGCCGCGTAAGCGGTGCACGCGTGTACGACGTCGGTGTCAACATCGCTGGGCGCTCGCGCCTCGTGCTTGTTTCCGGCGTCACCCGCGGGCTCACGCTGCGCGTGGTACATGGCGAGCACCTCGATGCCGACGGCCGCCTCGACACGACGAACCTGACGATGCCGTACGACCACGGGCGCGTGCGTCAGGCCCTCGAATACGTCACGACCGGAGCGGCCGGGCAGACGTGCGAAACGTGGTTCGCCTACCACGGGTTCCGGTACATCGAGGTGCTGGGATTGCCGGAGGACGCCGCCATCGAGCTGACAGCGCACTCTCACCACACCGACCTCGCGTGCACGGGGCGCCTGACCACCGACGATGCACGCGTCAACGGCCTCCTCGAGCGCGCGACGCGCACCTTCCTCAACAACGTGCATGGGATTCCCGAGGACTGCCCCACCCGTGAGCAGTCGGGATGGACAGGGGATGCTGCTTCGGTCGCCGAGTTCGCGTTCGCGACATTCGATCTCGAGGCGTTCTATCGCAAGTGGCTCGGCGACCTCTGCACGAGCCAGCAGCCCGACGGCTCGATTCCCGCCATCGCGCCCGATGTGCGTGACCAGAAGGCGCCCTCCGACCCGGTCTGGGGAGCGGCTCTGCATCGTATCCTCATCAATCACTGGCATCACTACGGAGATCGCCGGGTCGTCGACGAGACGCTGCCCGCCGTGCGCCGCTGGGCCGACTTCCAGCTCGATTGCCGCGACGATGCGGGCGTCGTCGCCCGGGCGCCCATCAGCTACGGCAGCGACTGGCTGGGTCTCGACCAGACGCCACCGCCGGTCCACCACACCGCGGCGACGATCGATTGCCTCGACGTCCTCGCAGAACTCGAAGAGGTGGCCGGGGCGATGGATGCCGCGAACCGCCGCCGCGCGCAGGCCGCCGATCTGCGCCGCAGTGCCCGCGCGGCCTTCTTCGACCCGGCGACGGGCAACGTCGGCAACGGCTCGCAGGGATCGTTCGCGTGCGCCCTGCAGGCCGGCATCCTGACCGGCGACGATGCCCAGCGCGCCGCCCGTCGTATCGTCGATGACGTGCGCGCACGCGGCAACCGCGTCTCGAGCGGCTTTGCGACGACGCGCACGGTAACGCGCGCCCTGGCCGAGGCGGGCTTCTCGCAGGCACTGTTCGACGCGCTGCAGCAGCCGGACGAGCCCGGCGTCGGCGCGATGCTCGACCATGGGCCGGGCACATTCTGGGAGTGTTGGTGGATCGATCCGACGAACACGGGGACCGGGTCGCTCGACCACGTCGGCCTGGGCGGACCGTTCGCGTCGTGGGCGTGGCAGTTCCTCGCCGGCGTACGCCCGATCGGCGGCGGATATGAGAGCTTCGCCGTGCATCCGCGCTTCGTGAGCGGTATCGAACGTCTCGAGCTCGAGCAGGAGACAGTGCGCGGTGCGCTCCGGTTCTCGTACCTCCGGGATGGTGACAAGCTGCGTGCGAGCCTCTCGGTTCCGGTGGGATCGCGCGCGGTGGTGAACTTGGCCGGCCTTGACGAGCACGTGGCCGGGCCCGGTGACCACGAGTACACCGTCGCATGGCCGACGCTCGTCGCATCTCAGCGGCCCGCGCCCGTACCGGCATGGCAGGCGCCCGTCATCGCCGCCGTGCCAGGCGATCAGCCGCAGCGTTCCGCGTTGCTCGCCGACGCGATCGCGGCCGGACGGATCGATGCGGGCGGCGCCTCCACGGAGGTATTACCAGACGGCATCGTCTGCATGCCGATTCCGCACGCTCAGCAGCCGGGCCCCGTCCTGCGCATCGTCGGTGACGATGACGCCGAGGCTGCGCCGCTGGTTCACCTGGACTTCGCGCAGGCGCCCCTCGATCTGAGCGACGCGACGTTCGTCTTCGCCACGCTCGACGTCTGTCTACCGACGACCACCCGAGTCGTCGAGGCGACCATCGTGCTGCATGCGGCCGACGGCTCGCGCGTGAGCGGAACCGGTCGCCTCTGGCCCGCCGGGTGGAATCGCGTCGCCGTCGACGTGCAACGCTGGGCGGGCCGGCATGCTGTCCGTGCGATCGACGCAGGCCTCGTGTACGCGCACCCCGGGGAAGCCGCCGCCTCGCCCGCCCCTCCTGCGTTCCACATCGGCGAGGTCGGCTACAGCACCTTGACCCGCACCTGGTAGCGGTCACGGGCGGGCGGCCGATGCTCGCCTCGGCAGTGCCGCCACGTGCATCGGGAGTTTCCTCGTCAGGGCAGTGCGAGCAGGTTCAAGCCCACAGCGTTCGGCGCTATTGCCATACCGCCGTAGAGACCCGTCGTCGAGTTGTGAGTGTCAGGCAGGCACATGTCGAATCGGCCGGCGCGATACAGCTCGAGTGACTCGGGCAGATTGTGCGGCCGCCACATGTCGTCGTCGTGGTCGATCAGCCAGCGCACGGCAGCCCAGGTGATACCGGCGCGATAGTGCGTCCAATCGATGTCATCATCGACGGCGGACAGATCGACGCCGACGCGGTCGGCGAGCACGAAGGTCTCGAGCACTTCCCACTGCACGTGGTCGCGCACCCAGTTCGCGAAATACCAGTCCGAGGAACACAGGCACGGCTTGGTGTTGTAGAGCATGGGACGCTGCGGCGGCGCCCAGAGGTGGGTGAACACGAGGAGACTACGCATCCAGTGACGAGCGCTCAATCGGTCCTTCTCGCGGCCGAACATCTGCCAGGCCAGCGCGTACGCGACGGCGCCATGGCCGGCCGCCAGCAGGTTCGGAGCATGAAGCGGAGTCTCCCAGTAGTCGCCGGCTTCGGGCCGGCGGAAACGACGAGCGTGATCGAGAGCGGCAATCGCGGCGGCCTCGTACCCGCGGTCGGGCGCCACAGCATGCGCGCGCAGCAGAGCCACGGCTGCGAGGGCGTCGAAGTCGAGCGCCTCATCACCGGACTGCCCCATCGGGGCGACGAGATCTCGCGCGACGACGAAGTCGTCCTTGCTGCGATGGCGTCCCTCGGGCTCGAAACGGAACGAGCCATCGTCATGCTGCTCGGCGAGGAACTCGTCGGCGCGAACCAGCAGTTGGTCACTCTCGGCAGCAGTTCCGCTCTCGAGGGTTGCCATATGGGCACGAAGCACGGCGGACTCGTCCGAGTCGGGGAAGCGCTCGAGGTAGCCGGTCACGAAGTCAGGAGCCGTCGCCTGGATGTCGCCGGGGGTCTGTCCGACGCCGAAGCCCTCACCGGGATGCCAGAGGTGGTCGCCGTATGCAGCGGCGATCTTGTGCAGCACGGCCTCGCGGTCGCCTGCCGGGACGTCGGGGAGGCCGCGTCGGACCACCCAGTCCACAACGGCGTCCAGGGCGGCCCCGGGTCCCGCGGCGATCCTGGCCGTCAGCGCGATCCGCTGCCCCCGGTGCAGTTCGAGCGGCGTCTCGGCGTGCCACGCATTGCCGGCCGATGTCCGTGCCTGCGGCAGCATCACCCCCAGCAGCGACGAGTCGTTGCGCTCGACGAAGTTCGGCGACGCGAAGACAGGTTGCGCATGTTCCCGCGCCATCGAGAACCACCCCGTTGAGTCGGCAGCGGCATCCCATTCCATCGCGACGTACGTGCCGTCGTGCGAGACAGCCATCACCGGGATCCCGACCGACTCGACGGGGGGCACCGCGCGCATGCCCCATGGGTCGCGGAACCAGTCGTCGCCCGAGGTCCACTCCCCGTCAAGCGCCCACTCGATCCCAGGCAGAATCGCTTCGTCGCGTGCAGAGCCGAACGAGCCCTGACCCACGCGCAGCCACGGTCCGCGAAGAGCCGTGACGTGCACGTCGAAGTTGCTTGTCAGCGCCCAGTCCATCGTGAAGCCACCGCGACCATCCGCCTCGATCACGACGTCGCCGGTCAGTAGCGGCCCTGACAGCGGCACGCCGACCCAGCGCTCGAACGACGAGCCGGCCAAGGCGTCAGCGGTGGTCACTGAGGCCACACGGAAGTGCGCGCGGTCACGTCCGTCATCCGTCTGCGATCGATCGACGGCACCGGCTTCGAGCCGCATGGGCACCAGCGCCCCGCGGACTGCGACCTCACCGAGGTGATCGAGCACACCGAGCAGGCGCCGGTCGGCACCGATGAGCTCGCCCCACCCCCATCCGGTCGTCCGACGGAACAGAGCAAGCCGGACGTCGCCGGACGCCATGACGAATGACTCGCCACCGTAGGCAGCTCCGCGAAACTGGGGGTGCATGTCGTCTTCCTTAGTCGCTGGTGCGATTGCTGACGCGGTCCCGACACCGACGGTCGTGCCGATCGGTGCCGGGACCACGAGCCCGGGCGCTACTTGGTCCAGTCCTCGGTCCAGCCGGCGTCCTTGACCTGTTCTTTGGCCCACGTGAGGTTGTTCTTCTGTGCCGTCGCCAGCGCATCCTTCAACGACGTGGAACCCAGCAGGTAGCCCTCGTAGGGATTCTTACCTGCCAAGGCGGCCGGGAGCTCGACGAAGGCGCCGTTCTGGCCCTGCGGCGGGGCGCTCGCCCAGCGGCCATCGGTGAAGGCGTCCAGTCCAGGAGGCGTCTCCAGGCCGTCGATGGCGGGGATGCTGCCGGTCTCGTCGAGCCACGACTGGACGTGCGGGCTCGACACGAACTGCAGGAACTTCACCGCAGCATCCAGCTTCTCGCCCTTGATGTACGAGGGGATCATGTACGAGGTGCCGCCGGTGGAAACGCCGAACTGGGCCCCTTCGCCGGAGGCGTACTGAGAGTCGCTCTTCTCGACCGTCGGGAACGTGATGGTCCCGTACGAGAAGTCGGAGTCGCCCAGGTTCGTCGAGGCGAAGTTGGTGCCCCACGCCATGGCCGCCTTGCCCGCCTGGAAGTCGGTTCCACCGGTGAATGCGCCCGATCCGCTCACACCAGACCAGTTCGGCGTTGCGCACGCGTCGTTCAACTCCTTGAGCAACGTGAACGAGTCGGCGACCTGCGGCGCCGTCGTCAAATCCAGGTCACCGGTCAGCACACCCTTGGCGACGCTCTTGGGTGCGATCGGGCTCGCCGTACCGGGGTTGCCGGCATTGTCGAACTGGTTGAGGTCGGTGACCACATCATCGAACATGGTCGACGCGAGCGCATCCATCTCCCATCCCTGGGTAAGGTTGCCGTTGTCGGTCGCCAGTGGCGCGTAACCGGCGCTCTTCAGTGTCTTGCAGCTCTGCACGAAGCCGGAGAAGGTCGACAGTTGCGCCGGGTCGACTCCCACCTCCTTCAGGATGTCTTCGTTGTAGTAGATCGCGATGCCGACGAGGTTGAACGGGACCCACTCATAATTGCCCTCCGCGTTCACGCCGAGCTGCTGGTCACCGCCGAAGTACTGGTCGTTGAACGCGTCGATCCACTTCTCATTGCCGGGAATGTACGGGTTCGGCTTTTCGAGGTACTCATTCAGGCTGTGCACCTGGTTGGGCTTGTGCGTGGTCTGGTTGAAGATCAGCTCCGTGGCAGTGCCGGCCGACAGCTGCGTGGTCGACGCCTGGTTCCACGAGGCGATCGGCAAGACGTTCGTCTTGAGGATGATGTCGGGGTTCTCCTTCTCGAACGCCGCCACGAGCTTGTCCCACGCCGGGCCGAAGCTGTCGGTGTCTGCGGTGAACTGATTCGGACCCGTGAGGGTGATGGTGACCTTGCCGTCCGCCGACCCGTCAGACGAACATCCGGCCAGGGCCATTGCAGCGCCGACAGCCAGGATCGCGGTACCTCCCGCCGTCCGGACGATGCGGGACCTCTTTCGTGAATTCAATGGACTCTCTTTTCTCTCTCAGTGCGGACGAATCAGCTGTGAATCGTCTCAATTGGTGGTGATTCGCTGTTACGACGATCGGCGCCGCAGCAACGGGCTAATGCGCTCCGGTAACCCCGCCCTGAACGCCGGCGAGGAAATACTTCGACAAGAAGGTGAAGAGAATGACCAGCGGCAGACTCGCGATGAGATAGCCGGCCATCAACGGTCCCCAGGCGGTCGCATTCTGGCCCTGGAAGAACTGCAGGCCGACGGAGACTGTCCGCAGGCTGTTGTCCGAAATCACCAGCAGCGGCCAGAAGAAGTCGTTCCATACCGAGCTGACCGTCATGAGGGCGATGGTGCCCAGAACCGGCAACGAAAGCGGGAGCATGATCGAGCGGTACATGCGCAGGTCGCTCGCCCCGTCCACGCGGGCGGCGTCGAAGATCGTTTGCGGAATGCCCTGCACGAAGTTGCGGATGAGGATCGTTCCCAAGATCACGCCCCCGCACGTGTAAGGGATCACGAGCGCCAGATACGTGTTGAGTAGGCCGAGTTGCCGCATCAGCACGAACAGCGGGATCAGGCTCGTGATCGATGGCACCGCCATCAGGACAAGCACGGCGCCATACACGAAACCGCCGCCCAGAAAGCGATAACGGGCGAGCACGAAGCCGGCGATCGAAGCTATCACCAGGATCGCGATGATCGATGCCGCAGACACGAAGATCGAATTCCACAGATACGGCGCGACTTGATTCCACGCCACCGCAAAGTTCTCGAAGTGCATCGGGATGACGGGCTGCCAGAAATTCTCTG
>Ga0164242_10004552_pt1 | contig 15558 bp, 15 predicted proteins | sample OricomgcompostMG_FD_108783 | JGI IMG/M metagenome (GOLD analysis project Ga0164242, IMG submission 108783) | Miracle-Growth compost microbial communities from Emeryville, California, USA - Original compost - Miracle growth compost (MG) ... | reverse complement strand
GCTGCGCGGGCTGCCGAACGTCTCGCCGCGCACCCGGGAGCGCATCGAGGCGCAGGCTGCCTCGCTCGGCTATGTCGCCTCGGCCGCCGCCTCCGGCCTCGCCTCGGGCCGCACCTCGGTGCTCGGCGTCGTGGTGCCGGCGATCCAGGGCTGGTTCGCCGCGCATGTGCTCGACGGCATCGAGTCGGAGCTGCGCGCCGCCGACTACGACCTCATGCTGTTCCCGCTGGGGACGAGGCGGGGGGAGCGGGAGCGTGCGTTCCACCGCTCGCTGCTGCGCCGGCACGGCGACGCGCTCATCGCGCTGTGCATCGATTTCACGGCGGCGGAGCGCGCCGAGCTCGCCGCGATCGACATGCCGATCGTCATCGTCGGCGGGCCGGTGCGGGGCCTGCGCTACGTCGGCATCGACGAGGCCGGCGTCGCCCGGCGGGCGACCGAGCATCTCCTCGAGCTCGGGCATCGGGACATCCTCCACCTGACCGGCGGCGACGAGGTGCGTCGCCGGCTGAATCCGCGGGTGCCGCGGGAGCGCCGCCTCGGCTACACCCGCGCGCTCGCGGCCGCCGGCATCGAGCCGGATCCGGGCCGGGTGCTGCAGGGGCGCTTCTCGGCGGCGCACGCGCGCGAGCAGGTCGAGGCGCTCATCGTGTCGGGGGAGCGGCTGCCGACGGCGATCTTCGCGGCGAGCGACGAGATGGCGATGGGCGCGATCATCGCCCTCGCCCGGCACGGCATCCGCGTGCCGGCGGAGGTGTCGGTGATCGGTATCGACGACCACGAGCTGGCGGCGCCCTTCGGCCTCACCACGATGGCGCAGGACCCGTTCGCGCAGGGCGCCGCCGCGGTACGGCTCGCCTTCGACGAGCTCGCCGGGCGGCCGCTGCCGGACAGCCTCCGCCTCGACGCGCCGCTCGTGCTGCGGGAGACGACGGGGCCGCCGCGGGGGTGAGGGGCGGCTCGGCGGGCGGGCTAGCTGTGGCAGCTCAGGCCCCGGCGGCCTGCGAGGCCTCCGGCGGCGCGGAGAGGGGGAGCGGCGCGACAGACGCCGCCTCGGCGGTCTCGATGCCGAACAGCATCGTGAGCGCCGCCTCGAAGTCGGCGACGCGGCCGTCGGCGGCGAGCGCACGGGCCCGCTCGGATGGCGTGTGGAGGAGCACGCCGGCGAGGTGGCGGAGCGCCTCGACGGTCTCGGCGGCGGCCTCCGGCGAGCCGGCGCGGGCCTCGGCGCGGGCGATCTCGCCGTCGAGGGCGTCGAAGACGTGACGGCGGAGCGCCACGACGGCCGGGGCGGCGAGCTGCTCGGCGACGAAGCGGCCGGCGGCGTCACGGACCAGGGTGCGGGCGTCCTGCTCGGTGACGAGCTCCGGCACCCCGGTGTGGGCGGCGATGATCTCGAGGTCGAGCAGCTCGATCCCGGGGAGCCGGGCGACCTCGGCGGCGACGTTCCGCGGCAGGCCGAGGTCGATGACGAGCCGGCGGGCGCCGTCGCCCGGGACGTGCTCGGCGGTCACGGTGTAGGCGCGAGTGCAGGTGACGACGACCTCCGCCGCGGCAAGCGCGGCGCCGAGATCGTGGGCGGGGCGGATCGCGTACCGCTCGGCGAAGGCGTCGGCGCGGCCGGTCGCGGAGTAGACGGTGAGGTCGGCGACGCCGAGGCCGCGCAGCGCCTGGATCGTGGTCGCGGCATAGTTGCCGGTGCCGACGACGAGGACGCGGGCGGCGCGCCAGTCGGTGACGCGGTGCGAGGCGAGGCCGAGCGCGAACTGCACCAGTGAACGGCCGTGGTGGCCGAGATCCGCGGCGGCCCGCACCTCGCGGGACACCTTGGCGGCCCGCTGGAACGCCCGGTCGAGCTCCGGCGTCGTGCTGCCGCCCGCACGGGCGGTGTCGTAGGCGCGGCGCACCTGTCCGGCGATCTCGTCCTCGCCGACGGCGAGCGACTCGAGCCCGGCGGTCACCGCGAAGAGGTGGCGGAGTGCCTCCTGGCCGGCGTCGATGACGGCCTGCGCGGCGAGCTCCTCGGCGGGGACCCCCGCCGTCTCGGCGATCCGTCGCAGCACCGCATCGGCGGCCTGCGCGTTCAGCTCCGTCGTCACGTCGAGATAGGCCTCGACCCGGTTGCAGGTGCTCACCACGACCGCGCCGCGGATGTCCTCGCCGAGCATCGCCGCCGCGGGGTGCTCCACTCCCGACAGCCGCTCGAGCAGATCGAAGCCGGCCGTCCGATGCGAGACCGAGACGCTGAGCAGCATGAAGGGCAAGCGTACCGAGCGCGCCTGACCGATCACCAGGAAGGCTTGCCTTACTTCTCTGCGAGGATGTCGAGGTGGAATTCGCGGTAGCCGATCATCCGCTCGCCGACGGCCGCACCGATCGCTCCCCGCTCGTCCGCGCCCTCACCGGCGATCGGCCGGAGCGGCTCCCGGTGTGGTTCATGCGGCAGGCCGGCCGCAGCCTCCCCGAGTATCGCGAGCTGCGGCTCGGCACCGACATGCTCAGCGCCTGCCTCGACCCGGAGCTCGCCGCCGAGATCACGCTGCAGCCGGTGCGCCGCCACGGCGTCGACGCCGGCATCCTGTTCAGCGACATCGTCATCCCGCTCCGGCTCGCCGGCGTCGACGTCGAGATCGTCCCCGGCCGCGGACCGGTCATCGCCTCGCCGATCCGACGCGCCTCGGACGTGCTCGCGCTGCCGCCGCTCGACCCGGCGAGCCTCGAGCCGATCATGGCCGCCGTCGGCATCGTCGTCGCCGAGCTCGGCACGACGCCGCTCATCGGCTTTGCCGGCGCCCCCTACACGCTCGCCTCCTACCTCGTCGAGGGCGGCCCCTCCCGGGATCAGCTGCGGGCCCGCGCGATGATGTACCAGGATCCGAGGGCCTGGGCCGCCCTGCTGAACTGGTGCGCCGACGTCACCGGTCGATTCCTCCGTGCGCAGGTGATCGCCGGCGCCTCCGCGGCGCAGCTCTTCGACTCCTGGGTGGGCTCGCTCAGCCGCGACGACTACTTCAAGCGCGCCCTGCCCCACAGCCAGCGGGCGCTGTCGCACCTCCGCGGTCTCGACGTGCCGATCATCCACTTCGGGGTCGGCTCCGGCGAGGTGCTCGACCTGATGGCGAAGGCGGGGGCGGACGCCGTCGGCGTCGACTGGCGCATCCCGCTCGACGTCGCCGCCGAGCGCGTCGGACCCGACACGACTCTCCAGGGGAACCTCGATCCCGCCCTGCTCGCCGCGCCGTGGCCCGTCCTGGAGGCGCATGTCCGCGACGTCGTCGAGCGCGGCCGCGCCGCCCGCGCCCACGTCGTGAACCTCGGCCACGGTGTCCCGCCGGAGACCGAGCCGGACGTCCTCACCCGGATCGTCGAGCTCGTCCACACCCTGTGAGGCTGAAGTGCTGAGGAATGCGCGAACTGCTGCGGATCGCTCGCGGCGGGCTCAGCAGTTCGCGCATTCCCCAGCATTTCGCGGCTCGGGCGGCGTCCGATGACCGATCGCTTCGACCGGCTGCTCGACCCGGTGCTCGTCGTCGGCGCCGGCGTCGCCGGCCTCGTCGTCGCGCGGGATCTCGCGGTCGCCGGCGTCCCGGTCACCGTGCTCGAGCTGAACGATCGGATCGGCGGCCAGCTCGCCGCGGTCGAGCTCGCCGGGGTCGAGGTGGACGCCGGCGCGGAGTCCTTCGCGACCCGGGACGCCGCGGTGGCGGGGCTCCTCGCCGACCTCGGCCTCGCCGCCGACATCGTGCCGCCGCTCGACTCGCCCGCCTGGCTCGTCCACGGGCCCCGCGACGCGGTGCCGCTGCCGGCGGCGAGCCTGCTCGGCATCCCGACCATCCCGTTCGCCGCCGATGTCACGGCCGCGATCGGCTGGGCCGGCTCGCTGCGCGCCCAGCTCGACTCCTTCCTCCCGCTGCTGCGCCCCGAGCGCTACCGGACCGTCGCGGAGCTCGTCCGCGGCCGGATGGGCCGTCGCGTGCTGGATCGGCTCGTCGCCCCCGTCGCCCGCGGCGTCTACTCGACCGCCCCGGAGACGCTGCTCGTCGACGCCGTCGCGCCGGGACTCCGCGGCGCCCTGCAGCGTCACGGCAGCCTGCGGATGGCCGTCGCCGAGCAGCGGGCCGCGAGCCCCGCCGGCTCGCAGGTAGAGGGGCTCCGCGGCGGCATCCATCGGCTCGCGGCCGTGCTCGCCGCGGCGGCGACCACGGCCGGCGCCGAGATCCGGACCGGGGTGCGCGTCACCGCCGTCGACGCGGACGGTGTGACGACCGCGACGGGGGAGCGGCTCACCGGCCGCGTCGTCGTCGCCGCCCCCGGCGTCGCGAGCGCGGCGACTCGGCAGCGGGAGATCACCGTCGTGCTGGCCGCCGTCGACGCGCCCGGCCTCGACGTGCGGCCCCGCGGCACCGGCGCGCTCGTCGCCGATCCCGCCATCGGGGCGCGGGCGTTCACCCACTCCAGCGCGAAATGGGCCTGGCTCGGCGAGCCGCTCCCCGCCCACCGTCACCTCGTCCGGCTCTCCTACGACGCGCCGCCGGCCGACCCCGCCGCCGCCGTGCTCGCCGATCTGCCGGCGATGGCCGGGGTCCCCATCGACCGCGTCGTCGACGTCGTCGCCCGGACCTGGACCCGCACCCTCGCGGCGGCCCCCGTGCCGGCCGGCGTGCTCGCCGTCGGAGAGGCCGCCTCGGCGACCGGTCTCGCCCGCATCGTGGCGGGCGCTCGCGAGGTCGCGACCAGGCTCAGCGGGGCAGACTTGATCGGACCGGAGGGTCCAGGAGGAGGAGCGAAGGCATGACGGACGAGGGCGGCCGGCTCGGCTACACGCTGTACGCGGTCTATCGACGGCCCGGTGCCGTGTACCAGAGCGCCGATGGGCTGCGCGGCCGCACCGCGGTCACGCCGCTCGCGGCCCAGCTCGCGACGCTCGGCGACCTCGGCGTCGAGCTCCGCGGCATCTACGACGTGTCAGGGCTGCGCCACGACGCCGACCTGCTGTTCTGGCTCACCGGCGGCGAGCCCGCCCCGCTGCAGGAGGCCGTGCGCCGCATCCGCGACACCGCGGAGATCGCCCCGCTGGAGCCTCGGTGGAATGCGCTCGGCGTGCACCGCGAGGCCGAGTTCGCGAAGGACCACAGCCCCGCCTACATGCGCGGACTGCCGCCGAAGGCCTGGGTCACCCTCTACCCCTTCGTCCGCTCCCACGAGTGGTATCTGCTGCCAGAGGCGGAGCGCGGCCGGATGCTGCGCGACCACGGCATCCTCGGCCGCGACTTCCCGCAGGTGCAGGCGAACACGGTCGCCTCCTTCACCCTCGGCGACTACGAATGGCTGCTCGCCCTCGAGGCCGACGAGCTCATCGACCTCGTCGACATGATGCGGCACCTGCGCTACACGGACGCCCGGCTGCACGTGCGGGAGGAGACCCCGTTCTTCACCGGCCGGCGGATCGAAGCCGACGAGGTCGCGGGGCTGGTGCGCGGTTGAGCGAGATCCTCGGCGCCACCCCGGAAGCGGCCGCCGCCGCGGAGCGCGGCGTCGTCGAGACCCCCGTCGCCTACGACGGCATCCTGCTCGCCGGCTTCGGCGGGCCGGAGGGGCAGGACGACGTCATCCCGTTCCTCCGGAACGTCACCCGCGGCCGCGGCATCCCCGACGAGCGCCTCGAGGAGGTCGCGCACCACTACCGCCACTTCGGCGGCGTCTCCCCGATCAACGCGCAGAATCGGGCGCTGAAGGCGGCGCTCGAGGCGGAGCTCGCCCGTCGCGGCCTCGACCTCCCCGTCTACTGGGGGAACCGCAACTGGTCGCCCTACCTCGCCGACGCGGTGCGGGAGGCGGCCGGCGCCGGCGACACCCGGCTGCTCGGCCTCGCCACCTCCGCCTACGCCTCCTTCTCCTCCTGCCGGCAGTACCGGGAGGACTTCGCCCGAGTGCTGGAGGAGACCGGGCTCGCCGGCACCGTCGCGATCGACAAGGTGCGGCAGTTCTTCGACCATCCCGGCTTCGTGCAGCCCTTCGTCGACGGGGTCCGCGAGGCCGTCGCCGGCTGCCTCGCCGAGGGGCGCACCGCGGGGGAGATCCGGGTGCTGTTCTCCACCCACTCGGTGCCGCTCGCCGACGCGCAGCGCAGCGGGCCCCGCGACGTCGACTTCGGCCCCGGCGGCGCCTACCAGGCGCAGCACGAGGCCGTCGCGGCCGCCGTGATGGCGAGCGTCGCCGAGACCGTGCCCGACGCCGCCGACATCGACTGGTCGCTCGTCTACCAGTCCCGCTCCGGCCCGCCGAGCCAGCCCTGGCTCGAGCCCGACATCAACGACGCCATGCGGGAGCTGCCCGCCGCCGGCGTCCGCGCCGTCGTCATCGTGCCGCTCGGATTCGTCTCCGACCACATGGAGGTGCTCTGGGACCTCGATACCGAGGCGATGGAGACCGCCGCCGAGCTCGGCCTCCGCGCCGTTCGCACGCCGACGCCCGGCGTCGATCCCGCCTTCGTCGCGGGGCTCGTCGACCTCGTCGAGGAACGCCTGCACGGCACCCCCGCCGCCGAACGGCCGCATCGCACCGGGCTCGGGCCGTGGTTCGACATCTGCCGGCCGGCCTGCTGCGAGAACGTCCGCGCCGGATTCAAGCCCGCCGCGGCGGGGGTCGCGCCGTGAGCCAGCTCCGCTCCCTGAGCGAGTGCCGGTCCCGGAGCGAGCGCAGCGAGACGAAGGGCCGCACCCCATGACCACCCTCCGCATCGGCACCCGCGCCTCCGCGCTCGCGACCGCGCAGACCCGCCAGGTCGCCGCCCGGCTCGGCGACCACGAGCTGGTCGAGATCTCCTCGCACGGCGACCGCGACCAGACCACCCCGCTCGAGGCCCTCGGCGGCAGCGGCGTCTTCGTCTCGAATCTCCGCGAGGCGCTGCTCGCCGGCGAGGTCGACGCGATCGTCCACTCCTACAAGGACCTGCCCACCGCGCCGGCCGACGGCATCCTGCTCGCGGCGGTGCCGAAGCGCGCCGACGCCCGCGACGCCCTCGTCACCCGCGACGGCGCCGCCCTCGCCGCGCTGCCCGCCGGCGCCCGCGTCGGCACCGGCTCGCCGCGCCGCCGCGCCCAGCTGCTCGCCGCCCGCACCGACCTCGAGCTCGTCGCCATCCGCGGCAACATCGACACCCGGCTCGGCCGACTCGCCGCCGAGGACCCCGAGCGGCGGCTCGACGCCGTCGTGCTCGCCGCCGCCGGTCTCGCCCGGCTCGGCCGCGACGACCGCGCCGTGCTGCTCGACCTCGGCGACTGGCCGACCGCGCCGGCCCAGGGCGCGCTCGCGATCGAGGTCCGCGCCGATGCGCCGGCCGAGGTGCTGCGCCGGGTGCGTGCGATCGACCACCGACCGTCCCGGCTCGCCGCCGAGGCGGAGCGCGGCGTGCTCGCCGGCCTCGAGGCCGGCTGCTCGGCGCCGATCGCGGCCGCGGCGACGCTCGAGGACGGGCTGCTGTTCCTCACCGCCACGGTGTATGCGCTCGACGGCTCCGCGCGGTGCACCGCCTCGCACGCCGGCTACCCGGAGGACTCGAAGGATCCCGCCGGCGAGCTCGCTGGCCGCGTCGTCGAGGAGCTGCTCGCGGCCGGCGCCGCGGAGCTCGCGCCGCTCAGGGCGTAGTCCGGGCGCACGAGACCGCCGCTTCGTCGCGCTGTGCTCGCTCAGCGAGCGTGGTCGGGCGTCGCTGCGCTCGCTCAGCGACCGGGCGACTCAGTCGATGCCGACTACTTCGATGCCGCGCTCACGAGCCACCCGGGCGAGTCGGTCGTCGAAGGTGGCGAGCCTGGCGCCGAGCTGCTCGGCCACGTCCAGCGGGCAGCAGTCCGCGAGAGCCAGGCGGGTCGTGGCGCGCAGCGACGCGATCCGGCGCGGAGCGTCCTGGTCGGGGTGCCAGCGCTCGACGCCGACCCGCGCCAGTCCCGCCACGGCCTCGTCGATCATGCCGCGACGCGCTGCACCGACGAGGGCCTCCGCCAGGGTGTGCGGATGCATCATGAATTCGATCCACTCGTCCGCATTCAGCGTCTCGTAGGCGGTGATCGCGTGGGCGTCGTCCACGTCGAGGAAGCCGATGACGACGCTCGCATCGAGCACGATCCAGTCGTGCGTGACCGGCTCGGGGTCGAGCGCAGGAGCGTCGAGCCAGCTCATTCGCGATCCTCGGCCCGCAGCTCCTCCAGGTAGCCGGGCGGATAGCACCCGGCGAGCGTCCGGCGGAGATCGCGCAGCGCGGCCGTCCGCCGCTCGACCCGGAGCTGCTGCTCCCGCGCGACGGTGTCGGCACCGATCTCGATCATCCTGGTGAGCTGCTCCGACTTCGGCGCGTCCGGCCAGCGCCGCGCGGCGAGGGCGAGGGCGCGGGCCACGGCAGGCGTCTCCGTGAGCTGGATGCGAGCGAGCGTCGTGGGCATGCGGAGAGAGTACCACCTTGGCATCGAAGTGGTACACCTTCCAGCAGTGGGTCGGCACCGCCGACTACCCTCGACAGCGTGGTCGACCGCGCCCCTGCCCCTGCTGCGAGCTGGGGTCGGCGGGTGCTGGTCCCGCGCGGCGGGGAGCTCGGCCGGACGTTCGCGACGGCACTCGAGGCGGCCGGCTTCGAGGCCGTCGTGGTCCCGTTCCTCGCATTCGAGCCGCCCGCGCGCCCGGCCTCGCTCGCCGGCGCGCTGCGGCGGCTCGCCGCGGGACGCTACGCCTGGGTGGTCGTGACGAGCGCGACCGCGCTCGACGCCATCCCCGAGGGGCAGGCGCTCGGCAGCGCGCGCGTCGCGGTGGTCGGCCGAGGCACGGCGAAGGCGGCGATCGAGCGGGGCATCAGCCCGGTGTTCATCCCGGAGCACGAATCGGGCAGAGGGCTCGTCGAGGAGTGGCCGGTCGCCGCGCAGCCCGGCCGGGTGCTCGTGCTGCAGTCCGACCTCGCGACCGGCGGCGTCGCCCGGGGCCTGCGCGGCCGCGGCCACGCCGTCGACCGCGTCATCGCCTACCGCACCGTCGCCGTGGAGCCGCCGTCCCGGATCGTGCGCGATCTCGGCCTCGGCCGCTTCGACGCGATCGTCGTCACGAGCGGCAGCGCAGCCGACGCGATCGTCGCGGCCTGTCCGACGATCCCCGCATCGACGAGGATCGTCTGCATCGGCCCGCGCACGGCCCGGGCGACCCGCGCCGCCGGGCTGCAGGTGACCGCCATCGCCGAGGAGAGATCGGTCGCGGGACTCCTCGCGGCCCTGGAGGAGCTGTTCGCATGAGCCAGTACGACTTCCCGCTTCCCGTCGCCCGGCCCCGCCGGCTGCGCCAGTCGGCGGCGTGGCGCCGCGTCGTCGCGGAGACCCGGCTGCATCCGGCCGAGCTCGTGCTGCCGATGTTCGTGCGCGAGGCCGTCGCGCAGCCGGTGCCGATCGGCAGCATGCCGGGGCAGGTGCAGCATTCGCTCGACTCGTTCAAGGCGGCGCTGCACGCGGCGGCCGAGGCCCGCGTCGGCGGCGTCATGCTGTTCGGCGTCCCCGACGACGCGCGGAAGGACGCGACCGGCACCGCCGCGGACGCCGAGGACGGCATCCTGAACGTGGCGACGCGGATCGCCGCCGCCGAGGTCGGCGACGCCCTGCTGGTGCAGACCGATCTCTGCCTCGACGAGTTCACCGATCACGGCCACTGCGGCGTCCTCGATCGCGACGGCCGCGTCGACAACGACGCGAGCCTCGAGCGCTACCGCTCGATGGCGCTCGCCCAGGCGGCCGCCGGATCGCAGCTCCTCGGCCTGTCCGGGATGATGGACGGCCAGGTCGCCGCGGTCCGCGACGCGCTCGACGCGAACGGCCACCAGGACACCGCGATCCTCGGCTACTCGGCGAAGTACGCCGGCGGCTTCTACGGGCCCTTCCGCGAGGCCGTCGGCTCCTCGCTGCAGGGCGACCGCCGCAGCTACCAGCAGGACCCGGCGAACCGCCGCGAAGGTCTCCGGGAGGCCGCGCTCGACCTCGCCGAAGGCGCCGACATCGTCATGGTGAAGCCGGCCTCCTTCTTCCTCGACGTGCTGCACGAGGTCGCGGCGATCTCCGACGTCCCGGTGTGGGGGTACCGGGTCAGCAGCGAATACTCCATGGTCGAGGCCGCCGCCGAGCGCGGCTGGATCGACCGCGAGCGGATGATCGTCGACTCGCTCCTCTCGATCCGTCGCGCCGGCGCCGACGCCGTGCTCACCTACTGGGCGACCGAGGTCGCCGGCTGGATCCGGAAGGGGATCATCGAGTGACGAATGCGACGGAGTTCGCCCGAGCCCAGGCGGTCATCCCCGGCGGCGTCAACTCGCCGGTGCGCGCCTACCGCTCCGTCGGCGGCACGCCGCGCTTCCTGGTGTCGGGGCACGGCGCCCACGTCGTCGATGTCGAGGGCCGCGAATACGTCGACCTCGTCGGCGCCTGGGGGCCGGCGCTGCTCGGCCACGCGCATCCCACCGTCGTCGAGGCGGTGCAGCGGGCGGCCGCCCGCGGCCTCGGCTTCGGCGCGGCGACGCCGGGAGAGTCGGAGCTCGCCGAGCTGCTCGTCGAGCGGACCACCGTCGGTGGGACCGCGCTGCTGGAGCGGGTCCGGCTGGTGTCGACCGGCACCGAGGCGACCATGACGGCGATCCGGCTCGCCCGCGGCGCGACCGGCCGCGACCTGCTCGTGAAGTTCGCCGGCCACTACCACGGCCACTCCGACGGCCTGCTCGCCGAGTCCGGCTCCGGCGTCGCCACCCTCGGGCTGCCCGGCTCGGCCGGGGTGCCGGCCGAGATCGCCGGGCTCACCCTCGTCCTGCCGTACAACGACCTCGACGCGGTGCGCGAGGCGTTCGAGCGCTACCCCGACCGGATCGCCGCCGTCATCACCGAGGCCGCCGGCGCGAACGCCGGCATCCTCGCGCCGCAGCCGGGCTTCAACGCGGGCCTCGCCGAGCTCGCCCACGACCACGGCGCGCTGCTCATCCTCGACGAGGTGCTCACCGGCTTCCGCGTCGGCCCGGCCGGCTGCTGGGGGCTGCAGCAGGCCGCGGGGGAGACGTACCTGCCGGACCTCGTCGCCTTCGGCAAGGTGATCGGCGGCGGCCTGCCGATCGCCGCACTCGGCGGCCGCGCCGCGGTGATGGACCTGCTCGCGCCGCTCGGCCCCGTCTACCAGGCGGGCACGCTCTCCGGGAACCCGGTCGCGGTCGCCGCCGGCCTCGCCCAGCTGCGGGCGGCGACGCCGGACGTCTACACCGGCATCGAGGCGGCCTCGGCGCGGCTGCGCGACGGACTGGGGGCGGCCTTCGCCGCGGCCGGGCTGCCGGTGACGACGCCGCATGTCACGAGCCTGTTCTCGCTCGCCTTCCGCGACGCCGCCGAGCGGGGGCCGATCGCGAGCTACGAGGACGCGAAGGATCAGGAGGGCTGGCGCTACGGCCCGTTCTTCGCCGCGATGCTCGAGCAGGGCGTCTCGCTGCCGCCGTCTGTCTACGAGGCGTGGTTCCTGAGCGCCGCACACGGCCCGGAGGTCGTCGATCGCGTGCTCGCCGCGCTCCCCGCCGCGGTCGACGCCGCCCTCGCGGCCGTCGGTCCCTGATTCCCCGGCGCCGGCCCGCCTCAGAAGTGGCGGAAGCGGTCCGGGGCGAGATCCCAGGGATCCTTGCCGAGCAGCTCGGCGACGGCGCGGACCACGCAGGACTCGATGACGAGCACCAGGTGGTACTCGTCCCGGACGTGGAACCGGGTGAGGCGCTCGATGGGCACCCGGTAGAGGACGATGCGGCGATTCGCCTGATCGACCTGCCAGCGGTCGACGCCCTCATCGGACAGGTCGCCGATCGGCAGGCCGGCGACCTCGAAGCGGACGTCGGCGAGCTCGTCGGGCCACAGATCGAGCAGATACTCCGCCATGGAGGCGACGGTCGACTCGAACAGGATGATCCGCGTCGTCAGCGGAGGCAGATACGGGCCGGTGATCACGTTCCGCGCACCACGGCCGTGCCGGCTGCGGCCGGTCGCAGCGCGTCGCGGGGCGGGTGGCATGCCGTCCAGCGTAATGTCGAGCCCGATGGACCGCAGGTGCAGCAGGGTGGGGTGCGGGAGCCGCGCGACGGCGACCCTCACCTACGCGTACGTCGACCGGATGGCCGTGCTCGGCCCGCTGGCCGCCGAGCCGACCCCGCATTCCTACGACCTGTGCGAACGGCACGCCGCCCGGACCGCGCCGCCGCAGGGCTGGATGATGTCCCGCGTCGGCCTGTCACAATTGACGGCGTGAGTCTCGACCTTCCCGCCCGGACGCTGCCGTATCGCGTCGCAGACCTCGCCCTCGCCGAGGCGGGCCGCCACCAGATCCGTCTCGCCGAGCACGAGATGCCCGGGCTCATGGCGTTGCGTGCCGAATACGGCGCCGCCCAGCCGCTCGCCGGCGCCCGGATCGCCGGCTCGCTGCACATGACGGTGCAGACGGCGGTGCTCATCGAGACGCTCGTCGCGCTCGGCGCGCAGGTGCGCTGGGCCAGCTGCAACATCTTCTCCACGCAGGACGAGGCGGCCGCCGCGATCGTCGTCGGCGACGGCACGCCCGAGGCGCCGACCGGGGTGCCGGTCTTCGCGTGGAAGGGCGAGAGCCTCGAGGACTACTGGTGGTGCACCGAGCAGCTCTTCGACTGGTCCGCGGAGGGCTTCGACGGCCCGAACCTCATCCTCGACGACGGCGGCGACGCGACGCTGCTCGTCCACCAGGGCGCGGCCTTCGAGGCGGCCGGCGCCGTCCCCGCAGCGCAGCCCGGCGACTCGACCGAGTGGCGCGTCATCCTCGACGTGCTCCGCCGTTCGCTCGCCGCGAGCCCGGACCGCTGGACCCGCATCGCCGCCGGCATCCAGGGCGTCACCGAGGAGACCACGACCGGCGTGCACCGGCTGTACGAGCTCGCCGCGGAGGGCCGGCTGCGCTTCCCGGCGATCAACGTGAACGACTCGGTGACGAAGTCGAAGTTCGACAACCGCTACGGCATCCGGCATTCCCTGCCCGACGGCATCAACCGCGCCACCGATATTCTCATCGGCGGCAAGACCGCCTTCATCTGCGGCTACGGCGACGTCGGCAAGGGCGCCGCGGAAGCGCTGCGCGGCCAGGGCGCCCGCGTCCTCGTCGCCGAGGTCGACCCGATCAACGCGCTGCAGGCCGCCATGGACGGCTACCAGGTCGCTCGGCTCGACGATGTCATCGGCGAGATCGACTTCCTCATCACCGCGACCGGCGACCGCGACGTCGTCACCGTCGACCACCTGCTCGGGCTCAAGCACCTCGCCGTCGTCGGCAACGTCGGCCACTTCGACAACGAGATCGACATGGCCGGCCTCGCCGCCCTCGAGGCGAGCGGGCAGGCGGAGCGCGTCGAGATCAAGCCGCAGGTCCACGAGTGGCGGCTGCCGAACGGCCGCTCCGTCATCGTGCTCTCCGAGGGGCGCCTGCTGAACCTCGGGAACGCGACCGGGCACCCCTCCTTCGTGATGAGCTCCTCGTTCACGAACCAGGTGCTCGCCCAGATCGAGCTGTGGACCCGCGCCGACGCCTACCCGACCGACGTTCACGTCCTGCCGAAGATCCTCGACGAGAAGGTCGCCCGACTCCACCTCGACGCCCTCGGCGCCCGCCTCACCGAGCTCACCCCGGAGCAGGCGGCGTACCTCGGCGTCCCGGTCGCGGGACCGTACAAGCTGGCGCACTACCGGTACTGAGGCCTCGAATCGAGTAGCCGCGCGTGAGCTGAGTACGAGTCGGCGCGGACGCGACTCGATTCGCGCCGGACTACTCCGTTCGTCGTAGGTGCGGGCCGGGAAGGGCTGCCGAGCGGGAGGGATCGAGCAGGAGGGCGCGAGAGCGAGGGGAGGGGGCCCGCCGCCCTACCGCTCCGGGAACCCGTGCGGCGCTCCGAGCGGCAGCCGTGCCACGACCTCGGCCTGCCGCTGCAGCGCGACCGCCTCCCGCTCGCGCCGGAGCACCGCGATCGCGGTGAGCAGCGCATCGGCGGGGGCGTGCGGCAGCGGGTGCACGTAGGCCGCCGCCTCCGCGAGCAGCCCGGCCGCGAGCCGTTCCCGGGAAGCGGGCTGCATGCCGGGCGACTGCCGCAGGAAGTGGGCGATGCGGCGCGCAAGCGGGTCGGGCATCCGGGCGACGTCGGCGGTCGCCGCCCAGCCGGTCAGCGGCGGGGCGATCACGAGCTCGAGGGGGCGCGGCATCGGGAAGCGCTCGTGCCGGCTGTAGGTCCCGGCGATCATGTCGCCGAGCCGCTTGGTGCGCGTGGACAGCAGCGCGACGATCGTCGCGAGGCCGCCGAGCGTCGAGTAGATCTCGACGAAGCCCATCAGAGCCCGGATGAACGCGTGCCGCATCGTGACCGGGCCGCCGTCGTCGCGCACGATGCGGGCCCCGACGGCGAGCCGGCCGAGCGATCGGCCGCCGCTCAGCCCCTCGACGAGCATCGGCGCGAGGACGAGCCCGACGACGACCGTGACGAGCAGCGTCGAGGTGGCCGTCGCCGTGTCCGCGCCGGCGAGGCCGAGCGTGACGCTCAGCAGCAGGATCGCGCCGATGGTGCCGAGGCCGTAGACGAGCAGGTCGATGACGCCGCCGGCGATGCGGAGCGCGAACGGGGTCGGCCGCACGTCGAGCGCGACCGCCTCCCCGATGACGAGCCTGTCCTCCATCGCTTCCCAGTATCCCGCCTCACGGCGGGCGCGACAGAATGGTGCGATGGACCTCGACGCGCTGGCCGCCGCCCGCGCCGCGGAGTGGGACCGGCTGGAGGCGCTCGGCCGCCGCGGTCGGCTGAGCGGGGCGGAGGCGGACGAGCTCGTCGAGCGCTACCAGGCGGCCGCGGCCGACCTCGCCGCGATCCAGTCCTCCGCGGGCGAGACCGCGGTCGGCACCCGGCTGTCGATCCTGATCGGCCGGGCCCGGCTCCGCTTCGCCGGTCGCGGCTCCGGCGGGCTGCCCGGGGTCGCCGCGTTCTTCGTGCTCCGGCTCCCGGCGGCGCTCTACCGGATCCGGTGGCTCACGGTCGCCTGCGCCGGCGCCTTCATCGTCGTCACGGGCCTGTACTGGGCGTGGGTGGCGAGCTCGCCGCAGCTGATGGCGGTGCTCGCGAGCCGGGTCGACATCGACCAGCTCGTGAACCACGACTTCGTCGACTACTACTCGACGTACTCGGGCGAGGCGTTCAGCACGATGGTCTGGACGAACAACGCCTGGGTCGTCGCGCAGTGCATCGCCTTCGGCATCTTCGGCTTCTACGCCCCGGTCGTCATCTTGCAGAACGCGATGAATCTCGGCGTGCAGGGCGCGCTGATGGCGGAGTACGGCCGGCTCGACGTGTTCTTCGGCTACCTGTCGCCGCACGGCCAGCTGGAGCTCACCTGCGTCTTCGTCGCCTGCGCGGCGGGACTCCGGGTGTTCTGGGCGTGGGTGGCGCCGGGGGCGAGGACGCGGCTGCAGGCGCTCGCCGAGGAGGGACGCGCGATGTTCACGATCGTCGTCGGCCTC
>Ga0164242_10004551_pt1 | contig 15561 bp, 17 predicted proteins | sample OricomgcompostMG_FD_108783 | JGI IMG/M metagenome (GOLD analysis project Ga0164242, IMG submission 108783) | Miracle-Growth compost microbial communities from Emeryville, California, USA - Original compost - Miracle growth compost (MG) ... | reverse complement strand
TGCTTGGCGTGCTCTGGGATTACTGATCGGTGTATCGGTCGGTTGCATCGGTGATGCCGCGCAGTATCAGCTCGGTGCTGTACAGATCCAGAGCGCTCAGGAGCTGGTGAATCAATCGGGGCAGGACCGCGGCCAACAAGTCGGCGTTCGGCAGGTTGTCCGCGCCGGCCAAGATGAGCTCGCAGCGGGCGATGATCAGGTTCTGGTCCAGGATTCAGCGAGGTCGCCCGCGGTAGCCGGCTCTGGACCTGGGTTACTGATTCCTCGGCCGCGCTCGTGTTGGTGCCTGCGGAAATCGGGCACTCGATCCGCAGGAACTCCGGGTCCGATGGGGCAGAGTTGAAGATGTACAGGGGAACGCGATCCTGGTATCGCCAACAAACACGGACGGCATGTGGGATCACGAACTCTTCGCGCGACCAGGCGGGCAGTTCATGATCTTCGAAACTAAGGCCGTCGTTGCTGCAGCCGCAGATCAGCCGTGGAGATCACCTGTCGACCGTCGGCAGCTGCACCAATACCTCGAAGCCGGTGGCGACGACATCATCAACTTGTTCCCTGCCCGGCCGGCGATTCCCGGTGAACCGTGGAAATTCCAATGCTCTTGTGCCCGCTGGGCTTGGCGTCGGCGGCGGTCGGTCGCGATCCCTCAGATCCGGTCTGTGAGTGCCGATCTTCGACTGCAGCCGTGGTTCAGCCACTGGGCGTGGTGCATGACCGCTGCAGACCTGCAGCCGGAACTGAAGCGTGCAAGGAATGGCAGCACGTCAACAGGAACGACTCGAATCCCGGCCGACGACGTTGACTTCCAGAAGCGTCCTGCCACGCGACTGTGTCGTCTTCTCACGGCGCTCGCTCACGCCGCCGGGGCAGGCAGACGGATGCGGACGTTGATCTGCTTGAGAGATTTCGCCCGATGAATGAGCTGTTAGTCAGAGATCTGCCTGCGACCAGACGTGCTGTAGCACTCCTGTTCTGAGTCAGCAGGGATCGATCCAGTTCGCGTCACCATTCGCTGCCAGGTCTTCGGAACCTCCCGCTCCTGGAGCGGGTTCTACGTGACTGCAGCCGGACGCGTGGCTGGCCAGCGCGCGGCTCCGCATCACTGCGGCAGCAGCGGCAGCCGGCCGCACCCTTTCAAGCTCTAATGAACTTTTCGACTTCGTCGCGGGCCGTGGAGTCGTCGTACTGGACGGGTGGGCTCTTCATAAAGTAGGAGCTGGTGCTCAGGATCGGCCCACCAATCTTGCGGTCTTTGGCGATCTTGCAGGCGCGGATCGCGTCGATGACGATGCCGGCGGAGTTTGGGGAGTCCCAGACCTCGAGCTTGTACTCCAGCTTCATCGGGACATCGCCGAAGCCACGTCCTTCCAGCCGCACCAGCGCGTGCTTCTGATCTTGTAAGAACGGGACGTAGTCGCTGGGCCCGACGTGCACGTCCGCACCCTGCATCTCGTAGGGGATCTGGGAGGTCACAGCTTGGGTCTTGCTGATCTTCTTGGAATGCAGGCGGCTGCGTTCCAGCATGTTCATAAAGTCCATGTTGCCGCCGAAGTTCAGCTGGTAGGTGTGATCGAGTTTGACGCCGCGGTCGGCAAACAGCTTGGCGAGCACGCGATGGGTGATGGTTGCGCCGACCTGGCTCTTGATGTCGTCGCCGATGATCGGGACGCCTGCGTCAGTGAACTTCTGCGCCCATTCGGGGTCGGATGCGATGAACACCGGGAGCGCGTTGACGAAGCCGACATCGGCGTCGAGGGCGCATTGTGCGTAGAACTTGTCGGCCTGTTCGGAGCCGACCGGCAGGTAGGAGACGAGCACATCGACCTCGGCATCGCGAAGCGCGTCGGTCACATCAACCGGGTCCTCGTCGGACTCGGTGATTGTCTCCCGGTAGTAGTCACCCAGGCCGTCCAGCGTCGGGCCGCGTCGGACCATGACGTCGGCATTGGGGACGTCGCTGATCTTGATGGTGTTGTTCTGTCCGGCGTGGATGGCGTCGGCGAGGTCGAGGCCAACCTTCTTCTGATCGACGTCGAACGCGGCGACGAAGTCGATGTCGCCGACGTGATAGTCGCCAAACCGAACATGCATCAGTCCTGGCACATCGTCGTGGTCTGGGGCGTCGCGGTAGTACCGCACCCCCTGGATCAGGGAGGAAGCGCAGTTTCCGACACCGACGACAGCTACGCGAACACGTGACATGGGCTGAACAGTAGCCGAACGTGATCGATCGGACAGCACCGGATCTTGGACGGACCTTTAGTCAAATGGATGGACTAGCCGATGATCAACTTCTTGCCGATGACCGGATAGTTCCGATCGGTTCAATTCCTTTTGTTTATTGAACCGTTCCACTGTTCAGGTGCTGGAAAACGCGGTTCCGCGCGGAACATCTGCGCTACGTTCGATCCGGCATCGAGGGAGGACGTTCCATGATCATCTGTCGTCAAGTGGCCCAACTGCGTCCGGCCATGCGCGGCGCTCGCGGGCACGGGCACCGGATCGGTCTGGTCCCGACCATGGGTGCCTTGCATGACGGTCACCCCAGTCTGGTGCGCGCGGCAGCCGCCGAGTGCGATGAGGTCGTCGTCTCGATCTTCGTCAATCGGGCACAATTCAACGATGATGCCGATCTCCACGCCTACCCGCGAGCGAGGCACAAGATTTCGAGCTTGCCGAGTGGGCTGGTGCAACGATCGTTTTCGCACCGTCGGCCGGTGAGGCCTACCCGCCCGGTTCGGCAACCCGCATCCATATCGGCGGTGTGAGCGAACGCCGGGAAGGAGAGTCACGGGGCGCACAACATTTCGACGGTGTCGCCCTGGTCGTGTGCAAGCTGCTCAACATGGTCGGCCCTGACGCCGCCAATGGGCGACGCTTACCGACACCGACGAGCTGAGACAGATCGGACTGAGCATCCTGGCACGGCCGACAGTGGAACCGGAGTATCCGGCCCTCGTCGATCCGCAGACTCGTCGATCCGCAGACCTTCGAACCCCTGGAGCATCGCTGAAAGGACCGGACTGGCAATCGTCGCAGCCACCATCGGCGGCATCCGTTGATCGACAACGAACTGCTCGGCAATGCCACCGCCTGGCGCAGGCATCGCGGACTTCTGACACTCGAGAGGAACGATGATCCGGACAGTGCTGAAGTCGAAGATCCACCCTGCGACGATTATCAGATCGGATCTGCATTACGGGTCTGCGCAGCGCCCCATGCGATTCGCGCAGATCCGGTAGGGCCAAGTCGTCGACGACATCCAGCACCACGGCGTCGGAGAGCCCGTAGGCCTCCTGGAGCCGATGCGCGAAATCGGTTGACCTGGTTCTGGCGTCGACGGGTACCACTGGGCCTCGCTCTGACCAGCACGCGCAGAGCCTCTCTGACGAGCCTTTGCTGAGTCCGCAGGAGCGATCATATCCACCACAGATCGGGTCAGCCATGGGAACGAGCCCACGAGGAACACCACCGCGCGGCGGCTGCGGCGAAATCCCAGCAGGGCCGGCGCAGGGCGCGACCAATCCCTTGGTTGTAGCCACCACTACGGCACGAATGGCTCCACTCGTAGGATCCCGCCCCATGATCCGACACAGCGCGGCAGGCGTCTGCAAGACTCGCCCGGTTCTCCTGGCCGATGGCGGACTGCTGCGCCTCGTCGCGCGCGCGATCAGCCGCTTATCGAGCGGGTACCCGGGTCCTGGTTGTTAGCTCAACCTTTGACGTCCTAGGTGATCTACCGGTCCGCGATCTTCACCGAGCGGCGCGGCGGTATGGCTGGTCGCGATAGTGCCGCTGTAATCGGAGGAGCTCCGACTCGAGCTCCGTGCGAATAGTGGCGTACGCAGGCTCATGAGCAATGTTGTTGAGCTCGTGAGGATCTGCTTCCAAGTCGTACATTTCCCACTCCGGGGGATACAACAGGTCCGATGAGCCGTCGGTGCCGAGACCATCCGCATAGAAGTAGATCAGCTTGTGGGTCTTTGTCCTGATTCCGTAGTGCGCCCAAACATGGTGGTTTGGATCGTCGTGCTCCCAATAGCGGTAATACATCGATCGCGGCCAATCATCCGGTGCGTTGCCGCGCAGTACTTCGAGGGCGGACCGGCCTTGTGAAGTGGGCAACTCAACCTCGGGAACCAATCCGCACGCCTCCAGAAATGTTGCCGCAAAGTCGACGTTTGTCACGATCTCCGAAACTTGCGTTCCGGCAGGGATCTGACTCGGCCACTTTACTAGAAACGGCATCTGCAACGATTCATCGTAGATAAATCGCTTGTCATACCAACCGTGATCTCCAAGGAAAAAGCCTTGATCCGAGGTATAAACCACCAGCGTATTATTGCTGAGGCCGTGATCATCGAGATAATCAAGCACTCGCCCCACGTTGTCATCTACTGACTGAATCGTCTGCAGGTAGTCCCGCATATAGCGCTGATAGTACCAGCGGGTTCGCTCCATCTGATGCTCGGCACCGACGAGGTTATTCGGAAGATGCTCTTTGACGTCATCGTCCGTCAAATCCTCGCCCACTCGCATCCTTGCCTCGTGCACAGCTCGGCTCTTAGTCGAGTAGTCGTCGAACAGGGTCTCCGGCTCGGCAATAGTGCCAATGGGATAAAGATCGCGATGCTTAGGGTCCGGAATCCACGGCCGATGCGGCGCTTTATGGTGGATCATTACGCAGAAGGGCTGATCGCGATTGCCTTCGTCCAGCCAACTCAAACTAAGGTCTGTTACTATGTCGGTAGCATAGCCCGCCATGATCCGCTCCCCTTCGACGCTAATCATGGTGGGGTTATTGTATTCACCCTGCCCGGGGAAAACCTGCCAGGTATCAAAGTCTTCAGCACGCGGAAGACTGTTCTGGTGGTGTCCAAGATGCCACTTTCCGAACATGGCAGTACGATAACCTGCGCGACGCAGACATGCGGTAAAGTTTGGCACGCGATAGTCGATCTCAGAGTAGATCGAGGTGACGCCATTTATGTGGCTGTAGGTTCCGGACAGGATACTGGCCCGTGACGGTGAACAGATCGAGTTGGTGCAATAGCAAGCATTCAGCCGCGCGCCATCGGCCGCGATGCGGTCGATGTGCGGTGTGCTGTTGACACGGCTGCCGTACGCGCTGATGGCGTGAGCGGCATGGTCATCAGTAAGGATAAAGACGATATTTGGCCGAGCTGTGCTGGGCAAGACGTTGGAACCTCCTCCTAATTGCCAAAAATTCCAAGCGCATGCCGGTTAGCCAGATTGGACGGCCGGTCACCCGGAATCGAACTCGCATGCGATCGTGCAGTGAATTCGCATGCTACAAAGGGCGGTGTCCTTAAATAATCGGCTCTACTTTCCCAGACGTGACGGACTTGTTGAAGCCTAGACAGGCTCGCAGGGTGTTGATGCCGGCCCGAAGATCCGTTTTTGGTGTCTGCCCAGACTCAATGCAGTCCAGGAAGTGCTGGTGTTTGCTCGGGTAGCTGTTAAGCGCCACACGGACCGGATCCCTGTCCATGAGCGTCAACCAGACGTCATTTTCGATCAGGATCACACTGCCCGCGTGGCCCATGATCCCGTAACCCCGCGACTTGGGTACGCCCGCGTGTCGGCAAACGTCTAGGAGGCCTGTTCCTGTTTCGCATTCGATCATCGCGTAGTTGGCATCATCAAGGGTGAAACCTTCAGTCACGTGCAAGGCGCGGCCGTATACTGATTTCGGCGTGCCCAGAACCCAGAGCAGCCAGTCGACGACATGTGACGAGAATTCGTTGATGCGGCCGCCGGAGAGATCGAAGGATGATCGCCAGTGCCCACTAGCCTCGATGTCTCGCCAACGCTGGGACGGGGCAGGGGCATGCAACCGCGCCCATGCCGAGACAATGCCGCCTATTTCGCCCGCAGCGGCTAGGTCGTACATCGTCGCGAGTTCCGGTTCGTAGCGCTGATTAAGCGAAACCATGAACACTCCTCGACTTCGCTCCACAGCCGCTTCGATTGCATGCGCCTGGCCCAGGTCCAGCGCAATGGGCTTCTCACACAGGATGTGCGCACCAGCATCGGCGGCCAGCGCGATGTATTCGAGTCGAGCGAATCCCGGGGTGGCAATCACGACAATGTCAACTGAACCCACAAGTTCTTCCGCTGAGTCGGCGATCTCGGCGCGCCACTGCTTGGCCTTCTTTCGTGCTTGTTCGGGATCAATGTCGTATATCTTGACGATTTCGGCTTGGCCTGTCTGGCTGAACTCTTGATGATGGTAGTCGGAAATATCTCCGCATCCAATGATACCTACTCTGTAGCTCTTCATTATGCGATTCCCTCCGCCTCAATGATTGTCCGAAGCTTCTGCACCGCTTTAGCGGCCTCTTCAAGTCTGGGTGAATTGCCAGGATGCATCTCAACGGTGAGGTAGCCGTCGTAGCCAGCTCTAGCGAGAGCGCTCATGTAGCTTGCGTAACCAACGATTCCCTCGCCAGCGGGAACATCCCTGATGCCGGGATCTTCGGCATTGCCTCCCTCCCCGCTGCAGCGAACCACGTCTTTGGCATGCGTGTGGACGATATGGTCTGCTAGGGAATCGACCGCCTCGACCGGGTCGCGGCCCGCCAAAGCGAAGTTCGCGGGGTCGAAATTTACCTTCAGGCTGTTTGATCCCACGCGCCGGTAAAGCTCATGCCAATCATCTTGATCAGCAATGAAGGACGAATTAGAGCATTCGATGGCGAGAACTGCCCCGACGTCTTCGGCGTGAGTGCAAATCTCCGCTGCGATCTCAGCTATTGTGTCCCAAGCGTAGTCACTAGAGATGTCGTCCGGTTGTGCCTTGGACTCGGCCGTCACGATCCGGCAGCCGAGCTCGACCGACAGATCCAGAAACCAGCGGAATTGGTCAACTACGTGACGGGACGTTCTGGGATCGACTAGATTCGGCCCGCCACCTACGGCAGTGACCTCTAGGCCGAGACTGGTAGCCATGGACAGCACCTGCGTCGCATTCAGACCCGCTTCGTGCATCTCACGTTGCCACACCTGGAAGCCGTCATATCCATGCGATGCTATCCATTCCAACGTCTCACCGAACGGGCCTCGCAAGTCTTTTTGGCACATTCCGATGCGCATAATCTCCTTCTTACCAGACCGACGTTCCACAGTCCGATGGACGACCACCATGTGCTTCATGGTTGAGTGAGCGAATTTAAGGGGTTAAAGGGCCTCGCGCTGTTTGGCAGAATGCATGAGAAGATTGAAGAGTTACAGAGCAGCATCCCACTGCTAGGTTAAAACGTGGTACGCAGCTACAGGTGCCAGCAAGTCTGACTAGTAGTCTAGACCATTAGGACTACCCTGTCTAGTCCAAGTTTGACGGAGGTGCGTCGTATGCCTGCCCCTTTGGCTCACGAACAGATCACGGAGTACTTGCGCGACATCCTTAAGTCTGCAAGTGCTGGGGATCGGCTGCCGAGCGACCGCGAGCTCAGTGAACGCTTCGGCGTCAGCCGGATGACGGCACGGCAAGCGGTAAGTACCCTCGTCAAGGATGGACGCGCTTACCGACTGGTCGGTCGCGGTACGTATGTCTCGTCTTTCCCAATGGTGCACCGTCGGGCCAGTCGGCTCCTCTCGTTTGCTGAACATATGAGTCGGCAGGGAAGAGAGCCCTCAGTGAAGGTGCTTGAGTTCAGTGCTCGTCCGGGCAGCCCGGAGGAGTGCGCGGATCTGAAGCAGCCGATGGGCAGGAGGGTTTTTGCGCTGGAGCGACTGCTCTGCGGCGATGGGGTCCCTATTGCTGTCGAGGCTGCGCTGCTACCCGAGAGTGCTGGCGCTGCTATTGATGAGACGGTACTTGCTGGTGGCTCTCTCCACGATGGGCTTTCCCGGATCGGGAGCATCCCTATGAGGTCCTTAGGAATGGTCAGCGCAGAATCGGCATCTCCTCACTTTGCGCGTCTCCTTGATATACCGGTCGGTGGTGCTCTCGTCACTCATCGCCAGGTGATGATGGATGGTCGGGATCACCCGATTGAACTTGTCACATCCCGTTACGTTGGCGACCGGTTTGTGTTGGATGTTGATCAGTACAGGATTCCTGAACCGGAGCTTCCACGCCCTGGGGAAGGGGAGGACTATAACCTCAAATCTCTTAGATAGTTAGAGTGCGATGGTGAGTGGAGAGTAGCTGCGCAAGGTCTTCCGTCAGAGGCCCGTCACAGCCAGGCATGCGGCGGCCCGCTCAACGCTAGGATTGAACGCGCTGGGACAATGCATCTGCGAACCATCGGGTAATTGAGGTGGGGTGGGTGATCGCTGTCCCCACGACAACGGCGTGCGCACCGGCCTCCAAGCAAGCAAGCGCTTGGCCGGTGGTGCGGACTCTGCCCTCGGCCAGAACTGGAATCCTTACTCGTCCAGCGAGATCTGACACCAGGGCCAAATCTGGACCCGCGGTTCGTGGCCGGCTTTCGGTGTAGCCCGCAAGGGTGGTGCTGACTAAGTCCGCTCCAGCGGCTTCACTGGCTATCCCATTCTCAAGGTCATCGACGTCAGCCATGATGAGGGCGGCGGTGCGTTTGTGGAGCTCTGTGATCGTTTGTTCAAGAGTGAGACCATCTGGACGAGGGCGCCGGGTGCCATCGATTGCTACGATCTCGGCGCCCGCTGCGGCAACTGCCAGCGCGTGTCGAAGGGTTGGAGTGATGAATACTCCATCGGAGCCCACTTTCCAAAGTCCAATTTGAGGGACGGTCACTGTCTCATGGATGAGTTGCACGTCCTCGAGTCCTTGAGCTCGGATACCTGCCGCGCCACCGAGCACCGCTGCTTCAGCCATTCGGCGCATTATCTGCGGGTTCGACAGTGGCTCGCCGGGATAGGCCTGACATGAGACGATTAGACGTCCGGCCAGCGTACTGATGATGCATTCCGGTTTCAAAGCCCCACCTGACCAGTCTGAAGCGCGTATCCCGCAGCGCCGACCATACCGGCGTCGGCCCCCAGCGCAGCTTGAACGATGCCCGTACCGGCGACGAGAGGCAACACCTCGTCCGCCGCCGCCTCACGCAGGTGTTTCCACCACTCCGAGCCAGCATTGGCAAGACCGCCGGACATGATTACGATGCCCGGGTCGATAACGTTGATCAGACCGCCTAGTGCGGTCCCGAGTGCCCGTGCGGAAATGCGCACAGTTTCGGCAGCGACTTTGTCACGAGCCGTTCGCGTCATGATTGCTTGCGCATCGGTGATCGAGGGATCGCCGCCAAGTGCGTGGTACAGCTGCACGACGCCGTATCCGGAGGCGACGGCCTCTAGATGTCCGATGGCGCCACAACTGCATGGCAGGTCAGCAGCTGCGGCAGAGGTGATATGACCAAGGTGGCCGGCAACTCCATGAGCTCCTAAATTCGGCTTTCTCTTCTGGACAACGACTCCACCAAGGCCAGTGCCGACCGCCACTACCAGGACCCAGTCCCGCCCCGCTCCCGCTCCGCACCACGCCTCGCCGACGCCATGGGCATGAACATCATTAACTGCTACCACGTGTGGATGCTCCCCAGGTCGACTCCAGCGCTCTGTGAAGTGCCCGACCAGATCTGTGCCGACCCAGTTCGTTAGGAGCGACGTCGCGGCAACCACGCGGCCGCCATCGATCACACCGGCCGACCCGATGCCGATGTTCGTCGGTGCCTCATCGGCCACAACCTCGTCGGCCAGGTCAAGGACGGTTTGGAGTATCGCACCTCGCCCCTCTCTAGCTGGCGTCGGAGCTCGGAGACGTCGGATCACGCGACCCGCTCCATCAATCAGCCCCACTACAACCTTGGAGCCACCGATATCAATGCCGAGCGCTGACATTGCCAGCCATGACGCCGAGACACCGGCAGGGGACCGCGCAGCGATTTTGGTCACGCCAGCCCAGAATCTGTGACGCACCACCGGGGAACTTGGCATCACGAGATTGTGAAAGCCCTGAGTGACGCACGGCGCGTGGGGCAACGACGACCACTACACCGGCTCCGCTAGTACATCGGCGATCTGTACGGCAGCCCCAGTCGCAGCCGAGCGCTGTCCGGCGGCCAGGATTGCGAGAACCTCAAGGCTACTGTTCCGATCCACCGGCGAAGTTCCTGTCTCGGCCATACGGACCGCAGCTCGCATGGTATTGGCATAGAAGCCCTGATAGTTGGAAATCTCAGCCTGTGCAATGCCTTCAGAACCGTACAGGGTGACGTGGAAAGGCGGCTTAGCGTCACGCAGCGTGCCCACCAATATCCTCGGCCCGTCCTGATGATTGATGATCGTGAGATCTCGTTTCGGCGAGTGGATCTGTAGCACCGACTGCGCGCCCACTCCACTGATTAGGACTGCCGCTTCGACTGCGTGGATTCCGTAGTTGTACCAGTCCCCAGGGCCGACGCTGACGATCGTGCTCAAGTTGTCGAGGCCACTTTGTAATGTAGCGATCTCGTCGGCAAACCGTAGCGCCGAGCAGCTCATGAGGGGAGCGCCTGTGTGCTTCGCAATGTCGAATAGCTCGACTGCTTGTGCGATCTCCAGGGCTATCGGCTTGTCAACGTAGGTGGGAGTGCCTGCCTCGATGAACGGCCGCGCGAGCTCGGGATGGAGCGCCCCGCCCTTGAAGTTGTCTAGTACAAGGACAAGATCAACTGCTCCGGCCATATCGTCAAGTTCCGTCACCACTTCCGGGATGCCAAAAGTGCGTGCAAGTTCTGGCGCGTCGGGATGGACACCAGCCAAAGGTTCCTTCCCACTGCTCCACACAGCGGTGACGCGGGCTCCTGCCACCACGGGAGCGTTGCCATCAATGCCGTTCAGCAGACCCGCGTACGCGCTGGCGTGTGACGTATTGGTGCCGACGATGCCGACTCGAATCATCCCTGAGACCTTTCATTGGAGGTTATCGACTATCTGCCCGCTCCTGCGGATGGCCAGTCTGAGGTCGTATCGATCGGCGCGGTAAACCGATGTCGTACTCTCCACCGGCCGGTCCCGGTCGTCTAGCCCGATACGATGCATCCGCAAAGCTGGTGAACCCGGCGATACGCCAAGTAGCGCTGCTTCGCCGACATCAAGGACCACAGCCGTGACGACTTGCTCGGCCCGTACGATGGACATGTCATAGGAACTGGTGAATATCTCGTACAACGAGCGAGCCAAGTCATGCTCGAGCAATCCTGGCATGCGAGTCGACGGAATGTGTGCAGTCTCCAGACAGATTGGCTCACCGTCGGCCAGTCGTACGCGGCTGACCCGGAATACTAGATCCGCTGCCGCGATTCGCAGGTCCTCGGCGATGGCCACGCCCGCTGCTACCTCGTCCGCTGCAAGCAATCGTGACGATGGAGTCTTACCGCGGATCTCCATGTCTTCGCTGAACGAACTGAGCGACAACGTCTTCGATATCGTCGGGCCGGCAACGAAAGTTCCGGCGCCCTGGACCCGGTATACCAAGCCGGCATCACTTAGCGCGTCAAGCGCGAGCCGGATGGTCGCCCTGCTGACTCCATGCGCTTTCGCCAAATCTCGCTCGGTTGGTAGGACTGCATGTGGTTCCAGGTTACGAATCTCGGCCGCTAACGACTGACGGATCCGCTGGTGTTTGGGTAGCCCGTGAGTTGCCTCACTTTCCGACACGCTGGGCCCTTCAGCCGCCCCCATGTATCCGTCATGGCCGGCTCGCTTCGGTCGCCCCAGAGGGCTGGCATTTTGAGTCATTTCATCCCAGTAACGGCGATGCCCTGTACAAAGTACCGCTGGGCAACCATGAAGATCACTACAGCCGGCAAGGTGAAGATAAGGCAGGCTGCCATCAACGGACCCCATGCAACGCCGTGCTCGCCGAAGAAGTTGTACAACCCAATGGAGAGTGTGTAGTTGCTCTGCGTATTGAGATAGATCAGGGGGAGCAGGAAGTCGGTCCAGGTTGCGACGAACTGGAAAATAGCAACCGTGGCGAGTGCGGCTTTGGCCTGGGGCAGGATTACCTGTAGGTAGATCCGTAGCTCAGACGCGCCGTCAAGTAGGCCTGCCTCGCGCAGCGAGTCTGGCACGCCCATGAAAAACTGCCGCAATAGGAAGATGTAGAAGGGGTGGCCGAAAAAGGCCGGGATGATCAGCGGCCAAAAGGTGCCGACAGCTCCGATGCGATCCCAAAGCAGATAGAGCGGGATAAACGTCACTTGAGAGGGCAACATCATGGTTGACAAGACTGTTCCAAAGACGACGTTGCGCCCCCTCCACCGCAGTTTAGCCAGCGAGTAGGCCACCAATGGGCACGAAATCATGGTGCCAAGCACATTCAGTACAACCAGGAAGACAGTGTTGGCCAGATATCTCAGGAAGGGCATTGATCGCACGGCCGCTGAAAAGTTGCTGAGAACCCAGCGGTCGGGGAGGAGCTTCGGCGGCACTCGGAAGATGTCCTGCGGAGTCTTGAACGCCGTGGTGATCATGACCGCGAACGGAACCAAGAAGGCCGAGCAGATCAAAATCAAAATCAAATGATGACCGATCTTACGGCCGAGATAACGACGCCGAGGCCGGCGGCGAGATATGGGCGGCAACGGCGTAGGGGTCTCGGGCCTGATGAGGCTATTCACTGCCATAATGCACCCATCGTCGCGAACTCAACAAGATCAGCACCGTCAGCGCGCCAATCACCAAGAACAGGATCCATGCCATCGCTGCCGCCTGGCCCATTCTGAGGAAGACGAAGGCATTCTGAAACAGATACATGGTGTAGCTCAAAAGGGTGTCGCCTGGGCCGCCGCTTGCAGCGTTATTCCGGTCCTGAGTCAGCAAGAACGTTGGTGCGAAGATCTGCAGCGCCGCGATCATGCCCATGATCAACTGAAAAAGTGTCACAGGTGTCAGAGTAGGCCACGTGACGTACCGGAAGCGATGCCAGGCGTTCGCGCCGTCGACCGCTGCAGCCTCGTACAACTGTTGCGGCACCTGTTGCAACGCGGCGAGGTAAATCACCGCTGTTCCACCGATGCCCCAGAGCGTAATGATGATCACTGAGGGCCTGGTCCAGAACGGATCAACTAGCCAATTTGGCTGTGGCAACCCAAGGTGGCCTAGAAGTACATTGAGATACCCATACTGAGCATTGAAAACCCAACGCCACAGATAAGTTGCGGTAACCACCGGCACGATTGCTGGCAGGTAGACGATTGCCCGGTACAGCGGCTGGCCACGTACGGGAAAGTTCAACGACAGGGCGACTAGTAGCGCCAAGACTAAACCAAGCGGGACACCGATGATCGCGAACACGGCCGTGTTGACGATGGACCGAAGGAACTTGGGATCACCGAACAACGCGGCATAATTTTCGAGACCAACCCACTTAGGCGGCTGAAACAGGTTGAACTCAGTGAAGCTGTAATACAACGACACAAAGATTGGGCCTGCCATGAAGAGCAGGAAGCCGATAATCCATGGCGTTGAGAAGCCGAAGCCCGCTAGGCGGACCCGCCGCCGACGGCTGGGAGCCGTTACTCTAGGGTGATCAGCCATAGCTCTTGGCCAATTTGGCAACCTCGGCGTACGCAGCAGCTGGCGTCTTCGCCAGCCGAGTTATCTGGTCATCGGCTGTAGCAAGATCAGATGTGTACTGTGCGAGCGTTGGCTCACTCGGCATGGATTTTGCGTTCTTGCTCGCCATGAGATTAAGGAAGACGTCGAAGTTCTTGATCGTGCTGTAGGCTTTGTCCTTCAACAGGGACCTGCGGCTGGGAAGGTTAGACAGCGCTTTGCTAAAGGTGCGCATTGTATCCTTGGAAACGAGGTACTTCATGAATTCCCATGCTTCATCGGGATGTTGAGTGTTGCTCGGGATGAACAATGTTCCAGGCGCGAGCATGGTGGTATTGGCTAGCTCCGGGCGACCATCCGGGTACGGAACTGGCGCGACGCCCCAGTCGAGGTTTGGAGCGAACTGCTGAATGAATGCCGGTTGCCATTCACCATCGATCACCATCGCCAGCTTGCCCTGGTAGAAGGGTGCCTGGGGCGACTGGTAGTCACCAAAACCTGAGGCGAATCGATCGATCTGCTTGATTCCGTACTTCTTGATGACGTTGTCCACGTAAAAGCTAGCTCCTGCGATGTTCCCAGGATCCGTTGGTGTGGGGTTGTTGTTGTGGTACCACTCGCCCCCGTGAGCGACGCCGAGCAATCGATAGTCAACCGCTGCGCTCGAAGTGCCGCAGAAACCCAGCTGAGTGATGCCCTTACTACTGGACCTGGTCAGCTCAGCTATGGCTGATGCCCACTCGCCGGTGGTCGATGGCGGCTTCTCGATCCCAGCCTTCTCAAAGAGCGTCTTGTTATAGAGCATCGCAGAGTCATTCACCGCGATAGGCAGTTGGTAGACCTGATTGTTGTACCGACAGGCGTTGAGTGCCGCAGGAACGAAGTCGGCCAGATCGAACTTGTCTCGCTGAATGTACTCGTCGAGCGATTTGACGACGCCCTTGGAGGCCCATGATCCCGTCACTGTTGCGAAGTTGTCCGAGATGTCGAAGGCACCCTTGCTGCCCGTCATAGCTGCCAACTGTGCCTGCTGATCAGGGTCCGACACTCCCTTGACGACGATGTCGGATTGACTGGCGTTGAAGCTTGCAATTATGCCCTCCAGCGCCTTGGCTGCCGCCCCGGTCCAGAGATAGGAGAACCTGATCGTCACCTTCTTCCCTCCGCTGGATGGTGAGGAAGACCCTTTCGAGCAGGAGGCCAACATGCCAAGGCTGGCCACGGACGCGGCCCCGAGGAGCGTTCGGCGCGAGAGAAGACCGGGTTCAGACATCGGGAACCTTTCAGATGGGCGACTTTGCTGCCATGAGTCTGAGCCTTGTGGGGTCCGTTCGTCAAGATTGGATCGGACTTATTTTGGTGCCGCGTTCCGCTAGAGTCCTGTGATAGCCCGAGGAACGGGCGGGGGCCGTTCGCGATTGATACGGAGGACCGGCGAGAGGTATGGACCTATACTGGCCACGGAGCAACGCTGGTGATGGCCAGAGACAGGCTTCGACCGCGCTCTAGATGAGGGCAGGTAGGGCACCGAGGGGCAGGCGAAACCGAGCGCACCGGAGGGATCATCCGATCGATGAAAGCTGATGATGACTGAACGGGCCACAGCGGCCGGCCGCGAACTTTCTATTGGGATTGTTGGGTTCGGTGCGCGTGCCGACTTGTGGCGCTACGTCCACCGCCCCGACCATCCGTCGTTACCGAGCCGAGTGGCGATCATCTGCGATGTCACCGAACGCGGACGCGCGGACGCGCGAGAGGCGCTTCCGGCGGCCGAGATCACCGACGATCTTGATTGCCTGCTGCACTCCGGCCTGGACGCCGTGCTGGTGACCACTCCGGACGATCAACACTTCCCGGTGGCAATGAAGGCGCTGCAGGCGGGTGTTGCGGTCTTCTGCGAGAAGCCTCTGGCGATCACCATCGAGGACTGCGACACGCTGTTGCAGACCGCGTACGAGACCGGAACCCGGCTGTATGTCGGGCACAACATGCGGCACATGCCGGTGGTTC
>Ga0164242_10004550_pt1 | contig 15565 bp, 10 predicted proteins | sample OricomgcompostMG_FD_108783 | JGI IMG/M metagenome (GOLD analysis project Ga0164242, IMG submission 108783) | Miracle-Growth compost microbial communities from Emeryville, California, USA - Original compost - Miracle growth compost (MG) ... | reverse complement strand
GCGAGGGCGAGAAGTCGACGAGCACGACGTAGGGCGCGAGGCACCGGAGGTCCTTTCGTCAGGTTCGAAGCAAACGCAGACCAGGCTACCTGGCGGTCGGCGGCCGTCGTTTGGGTGGTAATGAGCGCCTCACCTGCGGCTCGGCGGATGAGCGGCGTTTGCTCGTTCGGCCACGGTAGCTCCATTTCGACGTCACAATGAAAACCATGCCGTCACCAACCGTGCTCCTCGTTGCCGGCACGCGGCCGGAGGCGATCAAGCTGGCGCCGCTCATGCGCGCGTTTCGGCGCGCAGGCCGACTCGAACCCGTGTTCGTGTCGAGCGGTCAGCACATCGCGATGGTCGACCAGGCGCTCGAGGCGTTTGGCCTCGACGCCGACGTCAAGCTCGCTTTCGACCGGCAAAGCGGCGAGCAGGCCGAGTTGCTCTCGGCGATCCTGCCGCCGCTCGACCAGGTGATCGCGGCGCGTGATCCCGCGGCCGTCGTCGTCCAAGGGGACACCTCGACGACGCTCGCCGCGGCCCTCGCGTCGTTCTGGCGGCGGGTGCCGGTGGTGCACCTCGAGGCAGGTCTGCGCTCCGGCGATCTCAATCACCCCTTTCCAGAAGAAGCGAACCGAAAGCTGGTCACCCAGCTCGCCAGCCTGCACTTGGCACCGACCGCGGCGTCTGCCGCGAACCTGTTGGCCGAGGGCGTCCCACCCGCCACGGTCCACACGACCGGCAACACCGTCATCGACGCCGTGGTCGAGGTCGCCGCGCGGGCGTTGCCCTACGCCGACGCCCGGGTCGAATCCGTCGATGCCAGCGCGGCTCGTGTGATCTTGGTGACCGCGCATCGGCGGGAATCGTGGGGACCTCCGCTCGACAACATCCTCGCCGCCGTGGCACGCATCGTCGACGCGTTTCCTGACGTCGCGGTCGTCTTGCCGGCCCATCCCAATCCGGCCGTACGCGCGCAGGTGGAGAGTGCCCTTGGCACGACAGCTCGCGTCACCATCACCGATCCGTTGCCGTACGCGTCTCTCGCCAGGCTCCTGGCGCGCAGCCATCTGGTGCTGTCCGATTCAGGTGGGATTCAGGAAGAAGCACCGAGTTTCGGCGTTCCCGTGCTTGTCCTTCGTGACGTCACCGAACGGCAGGAGGCGGTCGAGGCAGGGACGGCGATCCTGGTCGGCACCGACACGGATCGGATCTTCGAGGAGACCTCCCGACTCCTCGAAGACGACGCCGCGAGGGCCGCGCTCGTCTCGACGACGAACCCTTTCGGTGACGGAATGGCCGCTGAACGGGCCGAGAGCGCGATCGCGGATCTGCTCGGCCTGAAGCTCACCGAGTCGACGAACCCGCTTGGCGAGATTTTGGTTGAGTCACAGCCACTAAACTAGCCGCGACATGTGCTAAGCAATCGTCATAACGGTGAATTCGCAGCCACGAGCGAAGGGTCGGGGTTTCGCATGCCGGATCGGCCCGTAGAGCTGGCCACGTCGCCAACAGGCCCGAAACCGCCGCGTGGCCTCATCATCGTGCCCGCGTACAACGAGGCTGCGGTCATCGAGACGTCCCTCAAGGTCATCGCGATCTACCTGGGCGAGACTCTTCCTGCCTACACCTGGGAGATCATGGTCGTCGACGATGGATCCTCGGACGGGACCGCGGAGATCGTGCGGCGCACGAGCCCCGGGCTGCCGGTCAGCGTTCGGCTCGTCGAACGAGAGGTCAACGGTGGTCTCGGCAACGCCCTCCTGACCGCTTTCACCCACGCCGACGCCGACATCGTGGTGACGATGGACGCCGACCTCAGCTACGACATCGGACATATCGAGCGACTCGTCCGGGCGTGGGAGTCATCGAAGGCCGCGATCGTCGTCGCGTCGCCGTATGCCGAGGGCGGCGCCGTCGTGGCAGTGCCCACGGGGCTACGCCTACGCAGCCAGGCAGCCAACAAGTATCTCGGCATCGCCTCCGGCCGAAACCTCGCCACGTTCACGGGCATGGTTCGCGCATACGACGGGCGCTTCCTGCGCAACACGCCTATCGGCAGCGAAGGAATCGTCATCAACGTCGAACTGATCCGAAAGGCGTACATCCTCGGCCTGAAAGTCATCGAGATCCCGGCCACGTTGAACTGGAGCGACCTGCAAAGCCGTCGCAGCCGAGCGGGGCTCGTGACATCTCGATCACTGCGTGAGACGCGACGCCTGCTGCGGGAGGGGTTCCTCTTCCGCCCGCGCCTGTATTCGTTGATCCCGGGCATCATCGGCCTCGTCGTCGCGGGCATCGCGCTCGGCTTCGGTGGCATGAGCGTCGCATTGTGGGCGGCGGCTGTGGCCTGCGTGCTGCTCATCCTCGGCTTTCTCGCCGGCATCGGGTATCACCGTGACTTCCGCCAGTTCCGAAAGGATTTCGACACCGCAGAACGCGAAGGGCTCTGGCCACAACAAGATGTGGGCTGGCTGACACAGCGACGGCGAGGCGGCGCGCGGATCCAGCGAAGAGGCGCGGCGACTATCAGCACTTCTGACCCCGCAACCACAGGAGATGTGGTGCCGCCGAGCCCGGAAGCGCATTGACGCCCTGGCTTCTCCTGCAGATCTTGGTGCACTCCTCCTGAGAAGAAGCTGAGTCCAGTCGATTGGGCTCACCAAACGTTATCGAACCTCCTATGCTTTGAATTGCTCGGGAAGCTTTACGCTAGGGCTGCTTGTCGGCCGGGTTTCGCGACGCTCGCCAACGGACACACCGAGAATCGAGATCCCTACGCGTACGTACTTGATCAATGGCAGAGGTGGCGCCGACGTGGCTCCCGCCAAAGGGACCACTCGGGCCATCGATTCCGGTCGTGCGTCGCTCGTGATTCCCTTGATCGCCGGCGCTTGCTCCGTGTGCATCATGGCGTTGCTCGCAAACAGGCTGAGCCTTTGGGGCGACGAAGCCTTCGTGGCTCAGACCATTCGGCTACCACTGCCGAGCATGGTCCGGCTCCTCGGCCATATCGACTTCAACATGGGGGCTTACTACCTCACGGCTAAGTTCTGGGCTTCGATATTCGGCTACAGCGCTGTAGCGCTCCGCGCGCTGTCGATCGTCTACTCGGCGGCGACCCTCGTCGTCGTGCACAGATTCGCGAATCGGTTCTACGGACGGCGCGCCGCAGCAGCAGCGGTCGTGCTGCTCGGGCTCAACCCGTTCTTCATCCGAATCGCGCTGACGGCACGCCCCTACGCGCTCCTGCAGCTCGTGACCATCGCCGCAACACTGTGGTTTGCCCGTGCGATGGCCGACGACCGTGCGCGAGACTGGGTCGCGGTCGTTGTCCTCGACCTCCTGTCCGTCCACGTCTCCTTGCTCGCCATCTTCGTGATAGCCGCGCAGGCTCTGTTCTTTCTGGGCAGCAGGCATCCGATCCGTCGCCAGCACATGTGGGTGGCTGTCGCTCTGTGCCTCGGGATGATCCCGACCCTGCTCTTCATCGCCCCCAAGGACACGTTGGAGTGGGTCGATCCGCTATCGCCACACGTGGTCTACGCGGTCGCGAAGACGCTCACGGGAGGTTCGCGGCTGTTGCTGCTCGCCATCGGCGTCACGGCCGTGCTGGCCATGCTGCGGCCCCCGCAGGTCAACGCCGACAGCGAAGCCCGCAGGCTGCGGTGGGTGGTGCCCAGCGCGGTTGCCTTGCCGGTCGCGCTGATCCTGCTCGCCTCGCTGTACCAGCCACTGGTCGTCGACGAGTACTTCAGCTTCATCCTCCCGCCGACCGCGCTGATCATCGGAGCATGGCTGAGCCGGCCACCGCGACGCGCTTTGCTCACCGGCGCGCTCGCCGGGGTGCTCGCCGTGATCATCGGGGCCAGCGCCTACGAGGACGCGACGAGCGTGCGCCACCGACCCGGCGTGAGCGACCAGGATTGGCGTGGTCTCAGCACCGCCCTATCCGCGAACGTGAAGCCGGGCGACGCGATCGCGTTCGTTTCGCCGTACTACCGCATAGCGGCGGAGTATTACGCGGGCCCCAACACCGCGTGGCTTCGGGCCACGCCGATTCTCCCGTCCGCGCCGTGGCACTCGTTGACCACCTACCAACTCGACCTGCTTAACCGCGTCGGCGTGTACGACAACCCAGAAGAAGTCGTCAACGGCGTCGCAGGACATCGAACAGTCTGGCTGGTAGGACGCATCGGGAGCGCAGAGCAACACGAGTACGAGGGAGCGCTGCTTGCGAACGGATACACCGAAAGACAACAACTCGTGCGCGACGGCGCCGAGGCCGACCTCTACGTGAAGAGCTAGCGCTAGCCCGTGGCAGTCAACGCAGGCGGCCGCGCCTTGAGCGACTGGCCGCCCAGCACGGCCGCGTGCTCACGGGTGCCCTTGACGTCGAAATGCCGGGTGAGCTCGCGCACGCACCAGCGCACGACATCGATCTTGCGCGCCGCGGGCAGGCCCATACCGGGGAAGAAGCCGACACCCGGCGCGTCGGTGGCATCGAGCAGATCAAGCGGATGGAGCAAGATCGACGGCCCGACGCCGCGCAGGCGGCACATGCGCAGCGCGGTCTTGAAGTATGCGCGGGCGGCCGCCGGCGAGACGCCGTGCATGTACAGGACGTAGGAGACGTGCATGGGGAGGCGCGAGAGCGGCATGGTCGTCACCGGAATTTCGATGACGCCGTTTCGGTCGGCCCATCGATACGGCCGCACCGGCTGCATGCCGTCGCGCGCGCTCCCGAACAGGTGCTTGCGCTCCTCACGCTGTTGCGCGTCAAGCTTCGCTGACCTGAAGTAATACGCACGGGCGAGCGGCCCGATCCAGGTGGGCAGCGTTGAGCAGTCGTATCCGTAACCAAGCTCGGCAAGCACCTCGAGCAGGGTCGGCGACAGGCTGTAGCCAGGACCGCGGAAGCCGGTGGGCCGCTGGCCGGTCACCTTCTCAAGCCCGTCAGCTGTGCGCGTCAGCTCCTCCACAAGCTTTTCGCGAGAGTACCTGTGCAGCCAAGGTTCATGATGAAACGAGTGATTGCCGACTTCGTGACCAGCAGCGGTGATGCTGGCAAGCGCGTCGGCGTTCTCGTCGATCTCGGTGTCTTGCCCGACCACGAATACCGTGCTGCGCAAGGAGAATTCGCTGAAGAGGTCGAGAAGCCTAGGCACGACGACAGGCAGGTAGGTGGGCAGCGAGCTCCACGCCGGATCGCCGTGGGTCTTCATGTACGACCAGAGGTTGTCGAGGTCGAGCGAGAGGCTCGCCACCGGCCGCGCCATCATGACGCCGCCAGGAGGGTCGGCAGCGCCGCGTCGGCGATGCGCAACGTCTCGTCGGCGTTCAGCGTTCCCTCGACGATGTGCGCCGAACTCACAAGGAACAACCCATCGACGGACGTACGGATCGGCGGCAGTTGCTCCGAATAGTGCAGCGTCGGCACCGGCATAACGTAGCGCACCGTCGAGAGCCGTGCGGCCAAGACACTGTCGGGTGAGAACGCGGGGAACAACCGCTCCAGCGCAGGAAGGAAAGCGGCCGCGACCTCGTCTTCGCGCGCAGTGCCCAACGGATCATCTGCCGCGATGTAACGCGGCAGGTAAACCAGACCGTGGCCATTGAGTTGGGCGGGCTCGACGAGCGCGCTCATGTCGATCACCGTGGTGAACGGCGCCTCGTCAGTGAGGTACGTGAGGTAGTACGGCGTAAGCGGTTCGGGCAGCAGAAGCGACAGGCAGACAATCCCCTGGTAGGTCACCGACTCGCACCGAAGCCGCTCGTCGGGCGCTAGGCCTGGGCACAGCTTCGCAGCGATCGGAGCCGCGACGGTGACCACGACGCGGTCGAACAGCATCGGCTCTGCGTCTGCGCGATGGACACGGACGCCGCCATCGTCGGCGCCCTCGATCTTGCTAACCTTGACTCCGCATTCGACTCGGACGCCGACCTCGTCAAGCCGCTTCGCGTAGGCATCGAGGATCACGGCGTAGCCGCCACGCACGTAGCCGAATCCGTCACCTCCCGAACCCCCATGGCTGCGCGCGCTGACCAGCCGCCTGATCGTCGCCCAGATGAAGGCCGCGGATGTCTTCGAAACGTTCGCGCTCAACTTGGACCGCAGCAGCGGCACCCAAAATCGTTCGGTCGCTTGCCGCCCCGCCCAACGCCGCAACCAGTCCGTCACGAGAATCCTCTCCACGACGCGTCGGTCGCGGATGGTCATCGCTCGCGCGGCAGTAAGGCCGAGCCGCAGTTTGGCTATCGGCCCGAGAAACGGAAGACGAAGAATGTCGCGGGCCGTTCCCGCCGGATAAATCTCGCCACCGTTTTGACATCCCGAAGGCACCGTTCGCCATGACAGCTGGTCGGTGAGTCCGAGCTCATCGACCATTGCAAGCGTTCGCGTGTCCGTCGGCAAGATCACGTGATAATGCTTGTCCCAAATAATGTCGCCAAGGCTCCAGGCGCTGGCCAACCCGCCGAGCGCCGGCGCCGCCTCCAAAAGCGTGACATCGTGCCCCGCACGCGCCAGACTCGCGGCCGTGCGCATGCCGAGGATTCCGCCACCGACGACACACCACCGCTGGGTCTCAGGCATCGCTCTCCCGCACATGCTTGCCTTCCACCAAATATGTCCGCCTGCAGTCACCGCATGTCACCTCATGCCGCGTCGAGCTCTCGCTGCCGTCGAAACGCAGCAGAGGGCAGCCACAGCGGCAGACGGCGGCGACCACGGCTGCCGGCGAGCCGATGACGAGATGAAAGTCGTCGACGTCGCGCGTGACGACCGAGCCCATGCCCACCATGGAGAACCGGCCAAGCGTCAGGCCGGGCCCGATGACGGCAGCCGCTCCGATGGTGGCGCCGTCTCCAACCGTCGTGTAGAGGGTGTGCTCGTCGACGTCGGAGCTGCGCAGCGCGGCGAGATCAGGCGTCGTCGCCCTCGGATAGCGGTCATTCGTAAAGGTGACATGCGCGGAAATCATGACCCCGTCGCCGAGGGTCACCCCCGCACAGATATACGCGAACGAGTTGATCTTCACCCGATCGCCGATGCGGACCGTACCTGCGATGTAGGCCTTGCCCCCGATAATGCAGTCACGGCCGATCACCGCTGTACGCCGCACTTGAGCGTTGTCCCACACGCTCGTGCCGACCCCGAGTTCTACATCTTCGTCAACGAGGGCCGTCGGATGGATTCTTGCCCCGGTCGCGCTCATGCCGAGATTCGCTCACGCTTTCGTGCCTGAACGTTGACCCACGCGCCGAGTTGCAGCGACTCGTAGCAAGCGTCGACCGCGGCGACCGACGCCAGCGCGTCGGCCGGCTTCACGATGAGCTCCTCCTCACCGAGAACTGCGCGGGCGACGTTGCGCACGTTGCCACCGAGAGCCACGACCTTGTCATAACCGTCGCCGAACTTGGTCTCCGCCGGATTCGACGCGAGTCGAAGGCGCGAACCTTTCCAGCCAACTTCGAGCGACCCCTCCGTGCCAAAGACGGCAAGGTAGCGGTCAGTGATGCGGTCGAGCGACCACGAAAGATCGATCGAGCCGAGCTGCCCATCGACCATGCGCACCATGATCGCCACCGTCTCCTCGACGGTGAGATCAGAGGCAGAGACGGCAGACGCCGCAAACACCTCGTCGACAGGACCCAGCAGGTACCGCATGATGTCGATGGAGTGGGTGCCGTTGTCGATGATCACGCCACCTCCGCTGATCGCTCGATCAGCGTTCCAGCGATTCCGCATGTCGACCCGCGAGGCGAACGCGTTCTCGACGCGAATGACCCGCCCGAGACTGCCCGACTGGATCAAGGAACGCGCCTCGATGACGTCGGGCACGAAGCGGAACTTGGAGGCCATGGTCAGCAGCGTGCCCGTCGACTCGGCCAGAGCGACGATTCGGCGAGTGCTCACGCTGTCGACCGACAGTGGCTTCTCGCACATCACCGGCACGCCAGCGCGCAAGAACAGCCCACAGAGCTCTTCATGAGTGTTCGGTGGCGTGGCGATCAGCACCAGATCTGTGCGCGCCGGGTCGGCAAGCTCCGCGACGTCGCTCACGACCGCGCACCCGAGCGCCTCGGCCAACGCCTCCGCAGCCTCGTGACGAACGTCGGCGACGGCGACCGGCCGCACCTCGTCGACTGTCGGGAGCGCGAGCTTGTAAGCATGCGCGATCGCCCCAGCGCCAACGACAGCAAGCCGAAGCGGGGCGGCGGTCACGAGGCCGATCCCAACGTCTCGGCAATCTCCCGAATGGCGGTGCCGAGGTAATCGATGTGCTCCGTGTCGAACCGCTCGTTCCACGGAATCACCACGACCCGGCTCAGGTACGAGAACGTTCCGGGGAAACGCGCTTCGCTGTAGTCGAGAGCTTCAGGACGAGCCAAGCTGAGTGGCCAGCTGCTGCTGCCGAGAGTCTTACGGTCGGCGAAGATGCCGCAACGGAAGGCGGGCTTGCCGATGTACCGCGGCGCGGCGGCGACGCCACGCTCGCGCAGGCCGGCCGCAAGCCCGGAAACGCCACCGGGAAGCGCCTCCTCGTCGACGAGAATCGTGTAGCGCCAGTAGGCCGAGCGATCTTGGGGCCGCACGACCGGAGCACGCAGGCCACGAATGCCCTCGAGGCGTGCGCCGAGCTCGGTGGCGAGCTTCTGCCGCCGCTCGACGAAATCGGCCAGCTTCGCAAGCTGCGCCGTCAAGACTGCGCTCTGCAACTCGGTGATGCGGTAGTTGAGGCCGAGTTTGCGGTGGTCGGGGTTGGCTTCGCCATAGGGCCACGACTTGTTCACGAAGAGCCGAGTCTCGTGCGCAAGGCGGTCGTCGTCGGTCACGACGACGCCACCTTCCCCCGAGGTTATGTGCTTGCCCTGCTGGAGGCTGAAGCACGCGATATCGCCGAGCGTGCCGGCGTAGTGGCCGTCCGACCTCGCGAGGAACGACTGGGCCGCGTCTTCGATCAAGGTGATGCCTCGTCCGCTCAGCAACGCGCGGATCGGCTCGGTGTCGACCGGATTGCCGAAGAGGTGCGTGACGATGACTGCCTTCGTCCGCTCGCTGAGCGCCGCGCCGATCGTCTGCGCCGTAACGTTCCCGGTGTCGGGGTCGACGTCGGCGAAAACAGGGATGAGTCCCTGGTAGAGAATCGGGGTCAGCGCCCCCATGTCTGTGATTGAAGTCGTAACGACCTCGTCACCTGGCTCCAGATCGAGCGCCGCGACCGCCGAATGAATGGCGGCGGTGCCAGAAGAACACGCAATCGCATGTCGCACGCCCAGCAGCGACGCAAGGTCGCGCTCGAAACGGGGTGTGAAACTGCCCTTTGTGGCAGTCAGCGTTCCGGAATTCAGAACCTCGCGAAGGAATCCCAGCTCTCCTTCGCCGAAACTGCGTCCTGACGCTTCTTGGTCATTCGGAAGATCAATCACTGTGCGAGCCCCCCTCGGGCACTTGGTCATCTGGCGCAGCGTCGCGGGACGCGATCGGCCGCCGATCAACAGTGTAGAAACACTAGCTGAGGGAGACGCAATGTGACCCCCCAAACCATACAGAATTCGTCCATTCGGCCCTACGGAAATGTGCGGACGCCGTGACGAGGCGGCGACTGCCCACGCGCTACGCATGACGGGGTGGCGGGAAGGCAATACTTTTGTCGCAGTGACAAGTCACACATCTTTCCGTCAAGCTCGTCCCGTGGCTCGCCTCTCCGCTCGCCTCCCCGAAGGACAACCTGTGGCTAAGACCCGCGACCTGCCGCCTCGGGCGTCAGCGGTCCCTGCCGAGTGGACGGCATTCGCGCGCCGAAGCGCCCGACAATTGGGCCGCTGGGTTACCGACCCTAAGATCGGTAATGCGCTTGCTGTCCTGTTCTGGTTGATAGCCGGACTGCTCGCGCTGCGCTACATGCACCGGGTGTACGTCGACCACGTCAGCACGACACCGGCGTCCGACCACGGATGGTTCGCGGTCGACCTGCGCGACGCCCTGTGGCAGCCGATCCGGGATCTGTTCCGCGGCCATAACCCGTACGACGCCCCCGCATATGTGGCTCGCTACCCGGGGGCGGGGGAATTCGACGTGTACGCGCCCGGCTGGCTGCTCGTCGCCGCTCCAATCGCCGCCCTGCCCTGGAAAGCCGCAGTCGTGGCGTGGTCGTGCGTGACGCAAATCATGGTCGTGATCCTGGCCATATTCACCTGTCGCGTCGCGCGGCTTCCGAAGCTGCCTTGGGTGCTGCCGATCGTGTTGGTGATCATCCTGCGCGCCTACCCGGAGTACATCGCGCAGCTCGGCGGAAACCCCTCCGCCCTGGTGGCCCCTTTCGCCGCGATCGCGCTCTGGCGCGCGCGAGACGACTGGGCCACTGCGGTTCTTCTCGCAATCGCGATGTTCAAGCCGCAGTTCGGGATTCCGGTGGCCGCCGCGCTGCTTGCCGCGGGTCGGTGGCGTGGTGTCGTTCGAAGCCTGTCGATCACTGTCGTCGCGTCGATCGCCCCGTTGGCCATTGCGGTTCACAACGCGGGCGGCGTGAGCGACTTCGTCGCGTCCATCGGCCGCAACCTCGACTACGCGTCAACCTCGCCGGAGACGGGAGTTGTCGGCGCAAGTCTCCGGCGTGTCGACGCCGCCGCTCTGCTCGGACATGCGCGGAACGCCTACGTCCCCTGGTTGCCCACCCTGTTGCTTGCCTGCGCGTTCATCGGTGTCGCCTGCTGGGCGTACCGCGGATACTCGACGCAGACGTGGGCGGCCCGCGTCAGGCGCTATGCGATCGCATCGGGTGGGGTCATCTTCGCGTTGCCACACGGCCGGTACGACTTGGTCTTCGTGATTCCCGCCATCGCCGCGCTCCTTCATCTCGCCGTCCGTCCGGAAGCACGAGCGGCAGATCGAATAGCGGCAATCGTGGCGGTGATCGGCATGGGCACGCCAACCCTGCTGCCGACGCGACTTCTGCGCCATATCCGCCTCGAGCCCGGCACTGTCAACGTCGCGACGACAGCGCTCGCGCTGCTTGTCGTGGTGGGCTGTCTGCTGATCTCACGGGGCGCCAGAAGGGAGCCGCCAGCCGTATGAGCGGAGCTATGGTGACCACGTGATCGCGGCTCCGTTCCTGCTCGGCGGTGCGGTGCTTGCGTACGGGATCTCGACTTTCCTGCAGGCTCACGCGGCAGAGCGAGTCAGCGTAAGCCATTCGGTCGACCCGCTGCTCTTGGTGAAGTTTGCCGCTCAGCGCGGCTACCTCGTCGGGATCACGTGCCAGGCGATCGCCTTCGTCCTCGCGTTCTTCGCCCGACACGAGCTACCACTGTTTCTTGTGCAGCCGGCGGTGGCGGCCAGCCTGGGCGTCACAGTCGTCTTGCGCGCGTCCGTCTCGGGTTGGAGATTGCGCCGAAAGGACGTCTCGGCGTTGCTCTGTTTGGGCGCAGGCCTAGCGCTGCTGAGCGTCGCGGCATCGCCCTCGACATCCGACCCGGCTCGCACTCCTCTATTCGTCGGGCTCCTGCTCGCGGCAGCCGCATTCGCGGTCGCAGCTGTTCCGGCACTACGTCTTTCGGGTGGCCGCGGGGCTGTCGTTCTCGGTGGCTTGTCGGGGCTCGCATATGGCGCCGCCGCAATCGGGGCACGAGCGCTCGCGTCAGCGCCCTCGGTGATCGGCCTGCTCACCGCGCCCACGTCGTACGCGATGGCGGTCAACCTCTTGCTCGGCGTCTACCTGTTCGGCGCCGCTCTCCAGCGTGGACGCGTCACAGCGTCGACGGCGTGGATGTACGCGACCTGCACGGTTGGCCCATCGGTCGTCGGGCTGTTCGCTCTCGGCGACCGCTGGCGGCCCGGCTACGGAGTGATCACCATCGTCGGGTTTGTCGCGACGTCGCTCGCGGCATTGTGGTCGGCGCGGGTCGTGGAGCACCAACCGTCGGTCACGACAACGCCGGCGCACCAGGATGTTCAGCTCTAGCCGACGCTAACGGGCGGCGGCCCGAAGACGTCTCGCGCGAGCGTCGCCACCCACTCAAGCAGCCGGACGTCGCGCAGCGGCCGCCCACCGAACCGCCCGGGCGGAGCGTCGGTCGGGCACGGAACCAAGACCGTGCGGGTAGGCCCCTTGACGACGCTCTTCGGGTAGAGACGCTGCAGCCGAAGCGTCTGCGATTCGCGCAAATCGACCGGCGCGAAGCGGATCTGGTTGCCCTGAAGCACGACCTCGTGCAGGCCGTACGGTCGTAACAAGACCCGCAGCTTCGCCACCTCGAGCAGGTTCGCCACCGGCTCGGGCAGCTGCCCGTACCGGTCGGCGAGCTCGTCGCGCACGGCGTCGACGTCCGCCTCGCTGGTGGCCTCTGCCATCGCGCGATAAGCGGCCAGCCGCAGCCGCTCGCCGTCGACGTAGTCGTGCGGGATGTGCGCGTCGACCGGCAGGTCGATCTTCACCTCGGCGAGCTCGGCGGCCGGCTCGCCCTTGAAGTCGGCGACCGCCTCGCCGACGAGCCGCACGTAGAGGTCGAAGCCGACCGCGGCGATGTGGCCCGACTGCTCGCCGCCAAGCAGGTTTCCGGCGCCGCGGATCTCGAGGTCTTTCATCGCGACCGCCATGCCGGCGCCGAGATCGGAGTTCTGCGCGATCGTCGCGAGCCGGTCGTGCGCGGTCTCGGTGAGCGGTCGCTCTTCGGGATAGAGGAAGTAGGCGTACGCGCGCTCGCGACCGCGGCCGACCCGACCGCGTAGCTGGTGCAGCTGCGACAAGCCGAGCAGGTCGGCGCGTTCGAGGATCAACGTGTTGGCGTTGGGGATGTCGAGGCCCGACTCGACGATCGTCGTGCAGACCAGCACGTCGTAGGCGCGCTCCCAGAAGCCGACCATCACCTGCTCAAGCGCGTCTTCGTGCATTTGCCCGTGGGCGACGGCGATGCGCGCCTCGGGAACCAACTCGCGCAGCCTCCCGGCCGCGCGATCGATCGACTCGACCCGGTTGTGGATGTAAAAAACCTGGCCCTCACGCAGCAATTCGCGCCGGATCGCGGCGCTCACCTGCTTGTCGTCGTAGATGCCGACAAACGTCAGGACCGGGTGACGTTCTTCGGGCGGCGTCTGGATCACCGACATCTCGCGGATTCCGGTGATCGCCATCTCGAGCGTGCGCGGAATCGGCGTGGCCGACATCGCGAGCACGTCGACGTTCGTGCGCAGCTGCTTGAGCCGCTCCTTGTGCTCCACGCCGAAACGCTGCTCTTCGTCGATGACGACCAGGCCGAGATCCTTGAACCCGGCGCCGCCTGCGATCAACCGATGCGTGCCGATGACGACGTCGACATTGCCGTTTGCGACGCCCTCCATGATCGCGGCCTCTTCCTTCTCGGTGTTGAACCGGCTGACCGGCTTGACCACGACCGGGAAGTTGGCGAACCGCTCGGAGAACGTCGCAAAATGCTGCTGCACCAGCAACGTGGTCGGGCACAGCACCGCCACCTGCTTGCCGTCCTGCACCGCCTTGAACGCCGCCCGCACCGCGATCTCGGTCTTGCCGTAGCCGACATCGCCGCAGATCAGCCGGTCCATCGGAACGGGGAGTTCCATGTCGGCCTTCACCTCGTCGATCGTGCGCAGCTGGTCGGGCGTCTCGACGTACGGGAACGCCTCTTCAAGCTCGCGCTGCCAAGGCGTGTCAGCACCGAACGCGTATCCCGGCGCCGCGGTGCGCGCGCTGTACAGCCGGATCAGTTCGGCCGCGATCTCCTTGACCGCCTTGCGCGCCCGGCCCTTGCGCTTCGCCCAGTCGGCGCCACCGAGCTTGTCGAGAGATGGGCTCTCGCCACCCACATATCGCGTGACCTGATCGAGCGAATCGGTCGGCGCGTAGAGCCGGTCGCCAGGCTGACCCCTTTTCGAGGCCGCATATTCGATGACCAGGTATTCGCGAGTGGCGCCGGCGACCGTGCGTTGCACCATCTCGACGAACCGCCCGACGCCGTGCTGCTCGTGCACCACGAGATCGCCCGGCTGCAACTGCATCGGATCGATCGATCGCTTGCGCCGGCTCGGCAGCTTCGCCATGTCACGAGTCGACGCACGCTGCCCGAACACGTCGCCCTCGGTCACCACCACCAGCTTGGACGCCGCCAGCACGAAGCCCTCGTCGAGCGAGCCCCTGGTGACGACGACCTCACCAGCCGCCGGCGCCGCCAACAACTCGTCTTCGAGCCGAGCGGGCACGTCTTCGCCGCGCAACACCTCGACGATGCGCTGCGCCGAGCCATGGCCGGCGGCCACGAACAGCACCCCGAACTCGTCGGCCAGGAAGCCCTTGACGTCGGCGACCACCGCCTGGGTGTCGCCGCGATACGAGCGCGCGGCGTGCGCGTCGAGCACCCGCGTCGCGTCGTCCGCGCCGTCGAGCTCGTCGTCGGACGTCGCCGCCAGCGGCGAGACCGACCACCACGCCAGCCTCAGCGCGTCGGCACGAGCCCGGACGTCGACCAGCGGCCGCAACGCCGCCGCCGACACGTCGATCGGGGTCTTGCCGCCGGACGCCGCCCCGGCCCACGCCGCGTGCAAGAACTCCTCGCCCGTGCGCACCACCTCGGCGGCACGGGCCCGGACTCGCTCGGGCTCGCACAGCAACACGACCGCGTCGGCCGGCAGGTCGTCGAGCAGCAGGTCCATGCGGTCGACGAGCAGCGGCGCGAGCGACTCCATGCCCTCGACAGCGATGCCGTTCGCCAGCTTGCCGAGGATGTCGGCCAGCTGCGGATGCTCGTCGCTGAGTCGCTGCGCACGGGCCAAGACGTCGGGCGTGAGCAGCAGCTCACGGCACGGCGGCGCCCAAAGCCCGTGCGTGGCAGGGTATTCAGGGCCGAGACTGCGCTGATCGGCTGCCTTGAAGTGCCGGATCTCCTCGACCTCGTCGCCGAAGAACTCGACCCGCAACGGGTAGTCCTCGGTCGGCGGAAACACGTCGAGGATGCCGCCGCGCACGGCGATGTCGCCACGCCGCTCGACCAGATCGGCACGCGCGTAGCCGGTCGCCACCAGGCGCTCGACAACGTCGTCGAGCTCGGCGGCATCGCCCGGCCTCAACACGACCGGCTCGAGATCGCCCAAACCGGCGACCTGCGGCTGCAGCAGCGCGCGCACCGGAGTCACGACGACCGACAGCCGGCCGTCGCCGCCTCGCTCGCGCGCCACCCCCGGCCCATCCTCCGGATGGCGCACCGCCCCCGGCCCATCCTCCGGATGGCGCAGACGCCGCCGGACGGCGAGCCGCCGGCCCACCGTGTCCGAACGCGGTGACAACCGCTCGTGCGGAAGCGTCTCCCACGCCGGGTACTCGGCGACCGCTCCGCCCGGCAGCAACGACCGCAGCGCGTCGGCGAGATCGCCGGCCTCCCGGTCGGTGGCGGTGACGGCCAACACCGTGCGACCGGCGCCCACCGGCCGCATAGCTGCGAGCGCGGCCGCGACGAGAGGACGCAGCGCGCGCGGAGCGCCTAGGTCGACGTCTTCGGCGCCATCGCGCCCACCGGCGCGGGACGCCGCGGCCTGGTCGATGGCGTGCGCGAAGACCTCGTCGTCGCGCAG
>Ga0164242_10004549_pt1 | contig 15567 bp, 8 predicted proteins | sample OricomgcompostMG_FD_108783 | JGI IMG/M metagenome (GOLD analysis project Ga0164242, IMG submission 108783) | Miracle-Growth compost microbial communities from Emeryville, California, USA - Original compost - Miracle growth compost (MG) ... | reverse complement strand
CCGCCTTCATCTTCTGGAAGATGTCCGGCCACAGTGCGGGGCTCGGCAGGCGGTAGGGATGGATTTCGCCCGACCAGAGGTAGCTGCGCTTGCCGTCGATCAGGAAGCTGTATTTGTCGAAGCTGACGCGATGGGTTGGCGATGCGGGTGCCGAGGTTCCGGTGCCCGTGCCGGCCGATCCGGCCGCGGCGAGCGTGAAGCAGCCGGCAGCCAACACGGCCCTGGTCCATGGATGGCGCTTCATTGCGACTCTCCTCGCGACTCGTGGCGGTGCATCGGGAGTGCCCCCTCAGAGGCGGCTGATACGGTACATCGCGGTGGCGTGCGCCGGCAGCTCGATCTTGATGGAGCCATTGCCCGTCGCATCCGTGTGTGCCCAGAGATCCCGCAGGCGGTAGTGAGCCCCATGCTGAAGGCCGATCTCGGTGGCGTCCACGCTCACGTTGCGTGCGGCATCGGTCTCGTTGAACACCGCCACGGCTTCGCTGCCGTCCGCGAGCGGCTTGACGATCACGTGGATGCCGTCCGCATCGCGCACCTGGTGGCCTTGCACCCCCTTTGGGTCCTGGTCCACCGCGATCACGTCCTTGTTGAGCAGGATCTTCAACGCGTCCGGCTTGATCGTGCGCAGGTCGGTGCCGATCAGCAAAGGCGCGGCCATGATCGACCACAGGCTGAAGTGGCTGCGGTATTCGACGTCGGTCATGCCGCCGTTGCCCACTTCCAGCATGTCCGGGTCGTTCCAGTGGCCGGGCGTCGCGTACTGGTCCAGCACCACGTTCTGCTTGAAGATCTTCAGCATGGAGGCATAGGTGTCCGTGATGTCGCCGGTGGTGCGCCACGAACCGGCGCTGACCGGCGGCTTGCCGGCCCACAGCCAGGGCTTGTTCTCGCCCCATTCGCAGACGCTGAAGAAGATCGGCCGGCCGGTGGCGCGCAAGGCCTCGGCCATGGCGGTATAGCGCTGGCGGGCATCGACATGCTGGTTGTTGCAGTTGTCGTACTTCAGGTAGTCCACGCCCCAGGACGCGAAGGTCGCGGCATCCTGCTTCTCATGGCCCAGGCCGCCCGGGAAGCCGCGGTTCTCCTTCAGCGGCTCGCAGGTCGATGTGCCGGCGCTGGAATACAGGCCGAACTTCAGCCCGCGCGCATGGATGTAGTCGGCCAGCGCCTTGATGCCGCTCGGGAAGCGCTTGGGATTGGGCACCAGCCTGCCGTTCTTGTCGCGCTGCCAGTTGGCCCAGCAATCGTCGACGTTGACGTAGCGATAGCCGGCGTCGCGCAGCCCCAGGCTGATGAACTTGTCCGCGATGCCGCGGATCATCGCCTCGTTGAATTCGGCGCGGCAGTGGGTGGAGTTCCAGTTGTTGAAGCCCATCTGCGGCAACGCCGGCGTCGCCTGGGCGGCCAGGGCCGGCGTGGTGCTGCCCACCAGGGCCAGGACGAACGCCAACGGTGCTGCGGCACGCAGCAGATCTCCAGGGGAACGGTTCATTGGGTGTCTCCACTTTGAATGAGGCGAGGCTGGCGGATATCAGGAATGTGTCTGAACGTGGATGCCGGAAAGTTCGGCAAGTCGGCAAAAAAAGCGCCGGTCCAAAGAACCATCGTGGAACCGGCGCGCGGGCTGGGGAGCCGTCTCAGAAGGTGCCGCGCAGGCCCACGGTATATACGGTGCCGTCCGCCTCGGCATACAGGAACCGGTTCGAATAGACCGAATAATCGTAGAGATGCTGATGCGTCAGGTTGGTGCCGGAGACGAACGCCGACAGGTGCCTGTTGATGGCGTAGCTCGCGCTCAGGTCGAGCTGGCCGTAGGCGCTGCGCGTCGCCGGTTGCGCGCCGGCGCCATAGGCCAGGCTCTCCAGGTACGAGCCGCGCCAGTTGTAGGCCAGGCGCGCCTGCACCGGGCCCTTCTCGTAGTACACGCTGAAGTTCGCCGAGTCGCCGATGCCGGGCACGGCGAACTTGCCCGAGGTGGCGATCACGCCGGGGCTGAGCGAGGTGCTGCTGGACACGTGCGTGTAGTTGGCCGCGATGCCGAGACCGTTGAAGGGCTCCGGCAGGAGATGGGTGAACTGGTAGTTGAAGGTGAATTCCTCGCCATAGATCTTCGACGAGTTCAGGTTGACCGGCTGGGTCAGCGTCCAGGTGAGCGGATCGCCGCTGGCCTGGTCGGTGAGGAACTGCACCGGCGTGCTGACCAGGGTGCTAAAGTTGCTGACCTTCTTGTAGAACCCTTCTAGCGCGATATAGCTGGCGTCGTTGATGTACCACTCCAGGCCCATGTCGTAGTTGTTCGACATGTAGGGTTGCAGCTGAGGGTTGCCCTGCGAGATGGTCAGGGAGTTCGGGCGCACGCCGTAGCTCTTGTTGTAATAGAGGTTGCTGAGCTCCGGCGAGGTCAGCGTCCTGGACAGCGAGAAGCGGTAGATCAGGTTGTCCAGCAGGTTCCACTTGAAGTTCATCGAGGGCAGCCACTTGTGGTAGCCGCCATCGGCCGACTGTGGCGCCAGCGGACCGTAGGCGACCTGGCCGTTGCTGGTGTCGTTGGGGTCGATGTAGTAGCTGATCGGCGGGCGGTTGATCGCGACGGAGGTCGAGGTCAGGTCGAGGTAGCGCACGCCCACTTCCAGCGTCCAGGGCTTGTCCCACATCGTGCCCTCAAAGGTGGATTTCGCGAAGAACGATTTCGAGCGTTCGGTTACCTTGTTGTAGCTGCCGGGGTCGGGCGCTGCGGCCAGGGTGCCGCCGTTGGCGGCCAGTCCGGCCAGCAGGGCGGCGCGCTTGTCGGCGGGCAATTGGTTGTACGCCGCCGGCGAGGCCAGCCAGGCAAGATAGGCGCGCGGATCGTACTGGATCCATTGCGCGGGCAGGCCCGGCGACGATACGCCGTGGACCTTGTCCGGCGCGGTGTAGACGTAGGCCCCCACCGCCTCGGGCGGAACCGGGATGGTGTAGCCGCAATAGGCGTTGCAAAGCAGGCTGTTGGGCGTGCCCCAACTGTCCGACTTGTCCAGCTTGTCCTCGAACTGCACGCCGAACTCCAGTTGCGATAGCACCCCTTCGACGAAGTTCTTGGTCAGGTTCAACTGGTACTGGTTGATCTTGTTGGTGACATTGTTGCCGCTGCCGGCGTTGCAGCAGTGGGCGGTCAGTATGCTCGTGTCCGTGGGCGAGAGGATGTTGGAATAGCTGGGCGGCTCGTCGCTGCCGCCGTTGGTCCATACCGGGTTGACGCCGAAATTCTTGCCGCCGATCACCAGGAAGTAGCCGTTGGGACTCTGCTTGTTCCAGGCCTTGGAGTTGGAGACGTCCAGGCTCAGGTTGGTCGACTCGTCGATGTCGTAGCTGAAGTTCAGGCCGTTCTGGTAGCTCTTTTCGTAGACGGGCGTATATGACATCACGTAATCGTTGGCCATCACGCCCGATCCCGTGCCGCTGCGCGTGAAGCTGGTCACGGTGTTGTTGGCATCGGTCGTCAGCGACTGGATGTTGCCGGTGTTGCCGTATTGCCCGAACTCGTGCTCCAGCGGGTCGACCTGGTAGCTCGAGTACAGCGTGTCGGCGCGTATCGTCAACTGGTCGATCGGCTTCCAGTCGACTGCGCCGCTGAAACCCTTGCGCGTGCGCGTCTCTTCGATGACGTTGCTGGCCAGGGTCTCGGGCACCGCGACATTGGTGTAGCCGGCCGTGCCGGGGCCGGGGGACAGCTGCGAGATGTCCTGGTCGACGTACCAGGAATTGGCCTGCGTGTTGAGCTGCGTGTCCTTGCGCTTGTAGTACATCGCCGAGGCGGTCCAGCCGAAGGTGTCGTCCGCGTTGGTCCAGCCGAACACGGCCGAGGCCTTGGGCGTGGTCTTGCCTTCCCAGTTCCCGGTCAGGTTGCTGTTGACGCCGGCCGCGCTCCAGGCGCCGTGGTAACCGTGGAAATCCAGCGGGCGCGCCGTCTGGATATTGACCACGCCGCCGATGTCGATTTCCGGGATGTCCGCCGACGCGGTCTTGTTGACCTGCGCGACGCTGATGATTTCCGAAGGCAGCACGTCGAAGTTGAAGGCGCGCGAGCCCGACGCCGTCGCCATCTGGCGATTGTTGATGGTCACCGCGACGAAATCCGGGCCGAAGCCGCGCACCGCGATCTGGCTGGATTCGCCGCCGCTGCGGTTCACCGATACGCCGGGCACGCGCTGCAGGGCATCGGCAACATTGGGATCGGGAAACTTGCCCGCCTCTTCTGCGGAAACCGAGTCCACGACGTTGACGGCGTCCCGCTTGATCGACTGCGCGCGCCGGAGGGCGGAGAGCTGGCCGGTGACCGCGATCGCGGTCAGGTCGACCACTTTTTTCTTGTCGTTGGTCTTCTTCCCGGTAGTGTCGTCGCCAGTGTCCGGCGTGGCCGGTGCCGACGCCGCCGTGCCGGCCGCTGGCGCCGTCGTACTGGTCTGCGCATGTGCCTGGGCGCCGTAGCCCAGCAGGCAGGCGATCCCCATCGCCGTCAGCGCCCGAGTCACTGAAAGTGCCATTTCGGTTCGTTGCATGGAATGCCCCTTGCTTGAATGTGGAATACCCGTCGTAAACCTAAGGGGTAAGTCACGATGGCCACCGTGCCCACCCTCCCCGTGTTGATCCCTTACCCGCCCCGCCCATCGCATCGTCCAGCCACTTAGCGTGTTACGCCGCACGGAGATGGGGCGGATTCAGCGCTGCCTTGTCCCGAAGTGCCCATATCGAAGGAATGGCGTGGGCATGGCCTGTGCTTCGCATATATTGTCTTATTTAATGATCATACTATTGAAGAGGGGTGCTGCAAGTTGCATCGCAGCATCGGTGACGGGGCCTCGCGGATGGCCGTTTCCGCGTGATTTCTCCGGCGGCGGTCGACATGGTCTTGCCGTCGGTCATTCGCCGACGGGTGCCCTGTAGCGGCTTCGTGGAATCGGGTCGGCGCGCATGCGCCGGTCCTCCATGCCCGTGCGCCGGCTGTGCCAGGCGTTGGGCGGAGCGGACGCGTCTGGAGCGACCACCTCGGGTCAAAGGTGGATGCTGCGTCGCAGCTTGAAGGGCGCGAATGGGATATATATTTTCGTAAAATATGACTAATGTCTGCTCCGGCGACGGGCTTCCGGCGACGGATGTGCGCGGAGCATGCGGTACCCGCTGCGAGGGTCGGGCAATGGGCGAGGTGTCGTTGTTGCCGGCCGGCGATGCCTGGCCGGGGAAGAGAGACGCGGACGCGTTCGGGTTCGCGATGGAAGGTCGGCATCCCGCCTTGGCTGGGGAACGCAGTCGGCCTCGAACCATGGATTCATCGTCATGACCGACCACGACGACCTCCCCGGCGACCGTTCCCGCCGCGCCTTCCTGGGGCATGCAGGTGTGGTCGCCGCGGTCCTGCCGTTGATGGGCATTCCGGTGTTCGCCCGGACGCTGGATGCGTCGTCGGTCGATATCGATGGCGCGCCTGCTTCGGCAACGGGCAGACCATCGCCGGCCCTGCATTACCGCCAGCCGGCGGAGGAAGGCCGGATCCTGCAGCAGGGGCTGCCCATCGGCAACGGCCGCATGGGGGCGCTGGTGGGCAGTGATCCGCAATGCGACTTCCTGTACCTGTCCGACGCCAGCCTGTGGCTGGGCGGCCGCAACGCCGGGCTCGATGCGCACGGCGACTTCCCCTACGGGCGCGACGACTTCGGCAGCTTCGTGATGCTTGCGAAGTTGTATCTGGAACTCGACGGCCACGCCATGTCCGGACTGCGGGAGTACCGGCGCACGCTCGATCTCGGTCGCGGCATCCTCCAGGCCAGCTACGTCAAGGACGGCACCCGCTACACGCGCACCGTGTTCGCCAGCCATCCTGACGACGCCATCGTCATGCACCTTTCGGCACGAGGCCCGGGAAGCCATGACGGCCGCCTGAAGCTGCGCAGCGTGCATGGCGACGAGGTGGCGGCCGAGGCCGGCAACGACGGCCTTGGCTTCGAAGGTCGTTTCGCCAATGGCCTGCGTTATGGCGCGGTCGTCGGCGTGGCCGGTGACGGCACGATTCGTCACGATGGAAGCAACGTGCGTTTCGGCGCCTGCCGGGAATTGACCGTGGTGTTCTGCGGGGGCAGCAATTACGTGCCAGACATCAAGCGCGGTTACATGGATGCCGGCATGGATCCGGGCCGGTTGGCGCGAGACCGCGTGCAACGGGCCATGGCCATGGCGTTCCGGACGCTGCAGCGGCGCCACGTGGCCGACCACCGGCACCTGTTCGATCGCATGCGCGTGGACTTCGGCCCGTCGAGTCCGGCACAGCGCGGCAGGGATACCTGGCAGCGACTGCGCGACCGCGCGCGGACCGGTGCCGTGCCCGATCCCGAGCTGGAGGCGGCCTACCTGCAGTTTGGCCGTTACCTGACCATCGCCGGCTCGCGGGATGGCTTGCCGACCAACCTGCAGGGCCTGTGGCTCGGCGACAACCGGCCGCCGTGGATGGCCGACTACCACACGGACGTGAATGTGGAAATGAACTACTGGTTGCCCGACCGCGCCGGCCTGGGTACCTGCTTCGATGCCCTGACCCGCTATTGCCTGGCGCAGCATCCGTCCTGGACCCGGCTGACGCAGAGGTACTTCAACGACCCGCGCAACCGTTTTCGCAACAGCTCGGGAAAGGTGGCCGGCTGGACCGTGGCGATGTCGCTGAACATCTATGGCGGTGAAGGCTGGTGGTGGCAGCCGGCCAGCAACGCCTGGCTGTGCAACAGCCTTTGGCAGCACTACCAGTACACCCGGGACCCCGCCTACCTCGAGCGCATCTATCCTTTGCTCAAGGGCGCCTGTGAATTCTGGCAGGCACGCCTGGTCGAGATCACGCTGACGGATACTTCCGGCGGCACGCGAACGGTGCTGGTGGACGACCATGACTGGTCGCCAGAGCAGGGGCCGACCCATCAACGCGGCATTACCTATGCCCAGGAACTGGTGTGGGACCTGTTCGAGAACTACCGGCAGGCCAGCGCGATCCTGTCCAGGGATGGCGGCTATGCCGACGCCATCGCGCAGTTGCAGGCACGCTTGTACCTGCCGCGGGTCAGCCCCGCGACGGGCCGGCTCGAAGAGTGGATGACACCCGGGGATCTGGGGACGCCCGCACACCGACATCTCTCGCCGCTGGTCGGCTTCTTTCCCGGTGACCGGATCCGCGTGGGCGACAGTCCAGTCGCCCTGCTCGATGGCGTGAGGAAACTGCTGCGGGCACGCAGCATGCACAGCTACGGCTGGGCCAACGCCTGGCGCGGCATCTGCTGGGCGAGGCTGAAGGATGCCGAACGAGCCTACCGGCTGGTGATGACCAATCTCGAGCCGGCGGAAGGCCACGGTGGGACGGCGCCCAACCTGTTCAATTCGGATTATCTTCCCGACGACTCCGGCGCTCATCGCACGATTCACCAGGGCGGCAAGAAGCACCACTCGCTGGACGACATCCCCGCGCACGATGGCACGCCGGTCTTCCAGATCGATGCCAACTACGGTACGCCGGTGGCCATGCTGGAAATGCTGCTGTACTCGCGGCCCGGTTACATCGAGATACTGCCCGCGCTGCCCAGGGCATGGGCCGTGCGAGGACAGGTCACCGGCATCGGCGCACGTGGCGGTTTCGTGGTCGACATCGCGTGGCACAACGGCCGCGCCACCCGCGTGGATATTCGCAGCGTGGGCGGCGTGCGCACCGTCTTGCGGGTCAACGGAAGGCGCCACGCGGTCGACGTGCCGCGTGGTGGCTCCATGCGCGTGATCTGAGATTGGCGGTTCCACGGGCATGTCTCGTGGTGGCGTTTTCTCCATCGCGGCGTGATGGCCGTGAATGACCGGGGCATGCCCGGGCGCCATGACTTGTCGAGGAGAGGGGATGATGAAGCGATGGATTTTCCGCGGCGGCGTGCTGCTGGCCCTGTATGGCGTTGCGGCAACGGCCAGCGCGGTCGTGCGCCTGCCTGCGTTGTTTTCCGACCACATGGTGCTGCAGCGCGACCGCACCATTCCGGTCTGGGGATGGGCGACGCCGGGAGAGCATGTTTCCGTCCGTTTCGGTGGCCACGGCGCCGAAACCTATGCGGATGCGACCGGCGCCTGGCGCGTCAGTCTGCCTGCGATGCCGGCCGACACCGGGGGACGCGAGCTGGTGGTCCAGGGCGGCGACCGGGTGACCGTGCACGACGTGCTGGTCGGCGACGTCTGGCTCTGCACCGGCCAGTCCAACATGGAATTTCCGATCGACGGCTGGACCCATCCCCTGCACGTGCGCCAGGTCGTGGCGACATCCAGTCATCCCGACATCCGGCTGATCGATGTTCCCAACCTGGCCGCCAGCGCCCCGCGCAAGGATTTCCGCGGCCGGTGGTTGCCGGCCAGCCCCGCCACCATCGCCGGCTTTCCTTCGGTCGGCTATTTCTTCGCCCTGCGCATACAGCGGGAAACCGGTGTGCCGATCGGCCTGGTCGAGGCCGACTGGGGCGGCACGGCCATCGAGCCGTGGATACCCGCGGATGGTTACGAGCGGTCTCCGCGACTAGCCGTTGAATATCGGCGGTTGCAGCAGTTGCAGCGGCGCTGGGCCGATGAGCAGGCCGACTACGGCGTGCCGCGCGCCGCCTACCCGATGCCGCTTCCGGTGGCCGACAACCAACTGCCGACCGTGTTGTACAACGCCATGGTCGCGCCGCTGGCCGGCTACGGCATTCGCGGCGCGCTGTGGTATCAGGGCGAGCAGAACGTCACCGACCAGACCATCGGCTACTACCACGACCTGAAGGCGCTGATCGACGGTTGGCGCCGGGCCTGGGGCCAGGGCGATTTCCCATTCATCATTGCCCAGATCGCGCCGTTCGGCGGCTATGAACACCCGCAGATGGAGCCGCTGATCTGGGCGGCCCAGATCAGGGCCGCGCAGCGCCTGAAGAACGTGGGCATCGCCGGCACCATGGACCTGGGCGATCTGGACGATATTCATTTCAAGGACAAGCAGGACGTCGGCAAGCGCATGGCGCTGTGGGCGCTGGCTAGGGTCTATGGCCGGCGCGGCCTGGTGTATTCGGGGCCGGTGTACCGATCGATGGACGTGGAGGGCGCTCAGGTGGTCATTCATTTCTCGCACACGGGCTCGGGCCTGGCCTCGCGTGACGGTGCGCCGCTGGATTGGTTCCAATTGGCCGGTGCGGACGGCCGCTTCGTCGATGCCCAGGCCCGGATCCGCGGCAAGGACGTGGTCGTGCGGGCTCCGGCGGTCCTGCATCCGGTGGCCGTGCGTTTCGGGTGGTCGAATGTCGCCGAGCCCAACCTGATGAACAGGGAAGGGCTGCCGGCGATGCCGTTCCGAACCGCCACGGCTCCTTGATGGGGGCATTCACGGGGCGCGACGCATCGGAAGCGGGATCGAATGGTGCTTGCCGAGCCCGTTCACCGTAGCCAAAGGCCGAAGTCGAAGGACATTCCGGTGGCGGGATCTGTCCGCCGTTCCCGAATCCTCCACCCGTTCCTTGCCGTTATTCCTGCGCAAGCAGGAATCCAGTGACTTTACTTCCCCAAAAAACAGGATCTCTTTGACCGATCTGCCGGCTTCAGGGATCGTGCGGCCTAGCGGCTGCCGCCGCTTGCCTTGCCGACACGCTCGAATACCGCCGCCGCGGCATCCATGTCGCCATGCAGTTCCAGGTCGATGCCGTGATGCATCCAGTACGCACCGCTGGCGACCTCGGGCGTACCGCTCGCAGCCTTGCCGTGAATGAGGCGATAGCGATAGCGCGCGGTTTCGTCCAGTCCCTGCAGGTAGAGCGTGGGATAGGCCTGCGCTTCCTGGCCTTGGCGCAGGAATGCGAACAGCACCGCCTGCCGGCCATCGGCGGCCACCGACTCGGTGGCGGAGCGCTGGGAGTGCCCCCGTGGTGACAGCAGGCGATACAACCGGCCAAGTTGCACGGTAGCCCGGATTTTCTTGTAGGCGGCGATGTAGCTCCGCGCGGTGGCATCTTCCGCGTCCGTCCACTTGAGGATGTTCGCACCGATGCCCAGGCCGCCCTGCATCGACGACAGGAAGCGGAAGTCGAGCGAACTGCTGCGGCCGTTGACCCAGTTGGGCGATCCGGTCACCCACGCCATCATCACCGCGGGGGCGTAGGCATAGGAGAAGCCGTCCTGGATCGACAGGCGGTCGGAAGGATCGGTGTTGTCCGAAGGCCAGACTTCGTCGGTCAGGCCCATGATGCCGAGATCGACGCGCGCGCCGCCGCCGGAACACGATTCGATTTCCAGGCCCGGATGGCGCTCGCGCAACCGGCGGATGATGTCGTACAGATGCCGCACGTAAGTGACGTAGACCTGCTGCTGCCGGTCCGGCGCCTGCTGCGGCCAGCCGGGTTCGGACCAGTTGCGGTTGTAGTCCCACTTCAGGAACTGGATGTCGTTGTGGCTGAGCAGATCATCGAGCACATGGAACACGTGTTCGCTGACGTCGTCCCGGGCCAGGTTCAGCACCAACTGGTTGCGCCCCAGACTGCGCTGGCGGCCCTTGAAGTTGAGCACCCAGTCGGGGTGCCGGCGATACAGGTCGCTGTCGGGGTTCACCATCTCGGGTTCCACCCACAGGCCGAAGCTCATGCCCAGCGAGTGCACCTTATCGATCAGCGGCTTCAGGCCGTTCGGGAATTTCTCGCGGTTGACCGTCCAGTCGCCCAGCCCGGCATGGTCGCTGTTGCGCGCGCCGAACCAGCCGTCGTCGACCACGAAGCGTTCCACGCCGAGCGCCGCGGCCTTCTCGGCGAGGCGCTCCTGTTCGGCTTCCTCAACCTTGAACCCGGTGGCCTCCCACGAGTTGTAGAGCACGGGCCGCAACTTCAGGTGTCCGTGCGCGGGCAGTATGCGGTCGCGCTCGAACCGGTGCATGAGGCGCGAGGCTTCGCCGATGCCGTCGTCGGTGTAGCCGGCGTAGAACACGGGCGTGTCCAGACTTTGTCCCGGTTCCAGCCGATAGGAGAAATCGAACGGGTTGTAGCCACCGGTGACCCTCACCTGATTCAACACGTCCTGGTCGATATGGATGCTCCAGGAGCCGCTCCAGGCCAGCGCGCCGAACCACACGCGGCCATGCGACTCGTCCCATTCGTCGCCGCGTTCGATGGCGAACCAGGGATTGTTCTCGTCACCGGTCGAACCGCGGCGGCTTTCCAGGTCGGTGGCCCCGGGCGTCAGCGGTCGCGTGCGCAGTTGCCACTCGCTGGCCCATGTGCCGGTGAGGTAGCGCAGCGAGTAGTCCGTGGCCGGCGGCAGGTTCCAACTGGCGGAGGCGACACGGTCGAGCGTGACGGCCTGTGCCGCGTGGTTCTCGATGCGGGCCGAGCGACCGATGATGCCGGTATCCGCATCGACCGAGTAGTCGAGTATCACGCCGACGCCGGCCTGGCCGTCGCGCAGCGTGACCTGCAGCTTGCCGTCGTCGATCCGGTAGCTGTCGTAGCGCAGCACCAGGTCGCGATTGCCGTCGGCGAAATGCACCTTCAGGTCCGGCATCACGGTGATCGGGCCGCCCCACCCGGCGTATTCCTGCGGGGTGTCGGCACCGACCGGGTCGAACGAGGAGCGCGGCGCCGGCGGCATGGCTTCGGGGAGCGGATCGGTCGCCGCCAGTCGCGTGCCCCAGTACAGGGTCTGGAGTTCGCCATCGGCGTTGACGCCGAACGCGTAAGTGACCTTGCCGGCGTCGATGCGAAAGATCCGCCGCGCGGCATCGTAATGAAAGGGCGTGGCGCGCGTCGCGGCTGCGTATGCGGGCATTTTGCCACCCAGCCATGCGCCGAGCGCCAGCATGATGGTGGCCAGATATGCGTTCGCTCGCTTCATTCGATGGCTTCCCCGTCTTGCGGACGCGATGTCGGTGCCTGACTCGCTTGATCGCGTGATTCAAGACATATAATAATATTTTTTATCACCGTTCACGCTGCGACGCAGCACGCTGTGCCGATGCCGGCCGATGCAGGAGGATGACACCGATGAATGCGCGTGCAGAAGCCGTGGAAGCCGACGTGGCCAACCCGCTGTACCTGTGGCTGATCTGTCTGGTGGCGGCCCTGGGAGGCTTGCTGTTCGGCTACGACTGGGTGGTGATCGGCGGCGCGAAGCTGTTCTACGAAGCGTATTTCTCGATACACGATCCGGCGATGTCGGGGTGGCTGATGAGCTCGGCGCTGGTCGGTTGCGTCGGTGGCGCGATGATCGCGGGCCAGCTGGCCGACCGGTTCGGCCGGCGTCCTCCCCTGGTACTCGCCGCCGTACTCTTCGTGGCCTGCGCGGCAGGTACGGGGCTGGCCGGCAGCGTCGCGTCGTTCGCGATATTCCGCATCGTCGGTGGCGTAGGCATCGGGTTGGCCTCGGGCCTGTCGCCGCTCTATATCGCCGAGGTCAGCCCGGCGCGGAACCGCGGCCTGTTCGTGGCGATCAACCAGTTGACCATCGTGGTCGGCGTATTGCTCGCGCAACTGGTCAACATGTGGATCGCGCGGCCGATGCCCGCCGGCCTGGACGCTCAGGCGATGCTGCACAGCTGGAACGTGCAGAGCGGCTGGCGCGTGATGTTCTACTGCGAAGGCGTGCCGGCGGCATTGTTCCTGCTGCTGGCCCTGGCGATACCCGAATCGCCGCGCTGGCTCTACAAGGCAGGCCGATCGGCGGCGGCGCAGCGCGTGCTGGAGCGCATCGGCGGCGTCGTTTATGCGCAGGAGGTGCTGGATGCGATCCGCCACAACCAGGCCGGGTCGGTCCGCGGGTCGGCGCCACTGCGCGCGCTGCTGGCGAAGAACGTGCGCACCGTGGTGGTGATCGGCGTCGTGCTGGCGGTGTTCCAGCAATGGTGCGGGATCAACGTGATCTTCAACTACGCCCAGGACATCTTCGCGTCTGCCGGCTTCGACATCAACGACTCGCTGAAGTCGATCGTGGCTACCGGCTCGGTGAACCTGATCTTCACCCTGGTCGCGCTGCGCCTGGTCGACAGTTGGGGCAGACGGCGGCTGATGCTGTTGGGTGCCGGCGCGCTCGCCGTGATCTATCTGCTGATCGGTTCCGCCTATGCGCTGCACCTGCTCGGCTTGCCGGTGTTGCTGCTGGTGCTGGCGGCGATCGCGGTCTACGCGACGACGCTGGCCCCGGTGACCTGGGTGCTGTTATCGGAAATCTTTCCCGAGCACATCCGCGCGCAGGCGGTGGCGCTGGGCGTGTTCGCCTTGTGGAGCGCATGCTTCGTGCTCACCTACAGCTTCCCATGGCTCAACGCACACCTGGGGCCGGCGGGAAGCTTCTGGTTCTACGGCGCGATTTGCGCGGCGGGCTTCGTCTTCATCCTGCGCAAGGTGCCGGAGACTGCGGGAGTCTCGCTGGAGGAACTGGAGACGCGCCTCGGCGGCAAGTGATCCCGGCGCCTGCGCGCGGGTCATCGCCCGGCGCGCGTATGCCCGCATGCGGGGTGCCGAGGCTCAGTCGTGGTAGAGCTGGCTGCGGCCGCCGTCGATCAGCAGGTCGGTGGCATTGATGAAGCGTGCCTCGTCGCTGGCCAGGAACAGCGCGGCATGGGCGACCTCGAAGGGTTCGCCGATGCGCTTGCAGGGTAGCAGTTCGGCCTGGCGAAGGCGTTCGGCCGCGGGGTCCGGGCAACTGTCGAAATAGCGTTCGGCGGCCGGGGTGAGGATCAGCCCGGGCGAAATCGAGTTCACGCGAATGCCCCGGGCGGCGTATTCGATGCCCAGCGAGCGGGTGAGCCCGATCAGGCCGTGCTTGGCGACGGGATAGGGGAAGCTCCCGGGAATGATCTTGTGGCCATGCACGGAGGCGATGTTCACCACGTGGCCGTAGCGGGCGGCGAGCATCGAGGGCAGCGCCGCACTGATGCAGTGCCATGCGCCGCGCAGATTAACGTTCAGGCAGCGCTCCCAGTCGTCGGCCGGCAGCTTCAGCGGGTCGCGAAATACGTTGACGCCCGCGCAATTGACCAGGATGTCGATGCTTCCCAACGTGTCGATGGCCTGGGCGAAACGGGTATTGACCAGCGCAGCATCGGTCACGTCGGCCTGCAGGGGCAGGCAGCGCTGCCCGGTACTTGCGTGCAACCGGTCGGCGAGCTGCTCGACCGCATCGGCTTCGAGGTCCAGCAGCGCGAGGTCGGCGCCGTGTTGCGCGAACAGTTCGGCGATCGCGCTGCCGATGCCGCTGCCCGCGCCGGTGATCAGTGCCGTCTTGTGTTGGAGCCTGGGTTGCATGGAAAACGTCCATCGGGCCAGCATGCCCGTGTGTAGAGGGGGCTGTGACGATCGCCCGCCGAAAGCTAGCGTGGCGCCTCGTCGATCACCCGGAACGCGAAGCGTCGGGCCAAGCTGGATCCCGGCGCGAGCAGGGTCATGCCGTTGGCGGCGGCTCCGCCGGGAAGGTGCACCGCGTTGATGGCGTGGTCCACCGGTTCGAAACAGAAGAAATCCTCGCCGGGCGGCGTGTAGAGCACGAACGCGTCGACATCGGCTTCGACCTGCAGGCGCAGCCCGTGGGAAGGCCACCCGATCACGGCGTCACCGTGCCATGCCTGGAAACCGTGGTTGAGTCCATCGGGCAGGAGTCTGGCGTGATCGAAGTTCCACGAGGAAGGAACTTCGACCCGTTCCACCGGCAGCGGCGAGTGGCCGTCGTTGAGCCAGACCTGCGCGGCGGGCGCCTGCAGCGTCGTGTCGCGATGGCGTGGAAAGAACGGATGCAGGCCGAGGCCGAACGGCAGCGTGCGCGGCCCTGTATTGATCACCTTCAGCGCAACCTCGAGGGCACCCTCGTGCAGCAGGTAGTGCAGGCTGGCATGGTAGGCATAGGCATCTGCCGCCTGCTCGTCCAGGACCAGCCGAGCTTCCCGATCGTCGTGCGAAAGCACGTGCCACGCCCGCTGCCAGCCGCTGCCGTGGATGGGGTAGGGATCGTCGTCGCGGTTTGCCGCCAGCGTTATGCGATGTCCATCCACATCGAAGCCGCCGTGGGCAATGCGGTTGCTCCATGGCAGCAGCGGGTAGCAGGCCAACTGGTTGGGATCGGGCCCTTGGCCGGAGGGGGCCGACGGGAGCTCGAAGGGGCGCATCAACGGGATGCGATTGACGTCTTTGCAGTAATCGAAGCTGGCGAGCGCCCCGCCAGCCTCGGGAAGGATCTGCACGTGCAGGTGTGCATGGTTCAAGCGCAACATGTGCATCGATCCCCGCTGCGGATTGACTGTCTCTCGATCCGGCACGAAGCACGAGTGCGCATCGCGGCTGTGTTGGCGTCTGCACGGACGGGTTGCCGCCGTCGGTGCGGGTCCATGTTCACTGCCCGATCCGGCGCAGCGGCTTGCCTGCCATCAGGTTGCGCTCGATGTGCTCCAGCGAGATGTTCTTGGTCTCCGGCACCAGCCAGAAGGTGAGCAGGATGAACACGGCGTTGAACGCGGCGTAGAGCCAGAAGGTGCCGGCGTCGCCGATGCCGTTGAGCAGGCTGAGGAAGGTGCCGCCCACGACCATGTTG
>Ga0164242_10004548_pt1 | contig 15567 bp, 16 predicted proteins | sample OricomgcompostMG_FD_108783 | JGI IMG/M metagenome (GOLD analysis project Ga0164242, IMG submission 108783) | Miracle-Growth compost microbial communities from Emeryville, California, USA - Original compost - Miracle growth compost (MG) ... | reverse complement strand
ACATCGCCTTTCGCCGCGCAGCAACGGTTCTCGCCGATGCCGGCGTCGTGGTGGCACGCAACCTGGTGGGCAGCTTCGTGACGTCGCTCGATATGCAGGGTTTCTCGATCACGGTCGTACCGTTGGACGATGAGCTGATTCAGTTGTGGGATGCGCCCGTCGCCACGGCGGCGCTGCGCTGGGGTCGGTAGAACGGAGGGTGCGAGCATGGATCTCGGAACCGAATGGGTGATCGGGTGGGCACGTCGGTGTGCCGACTCGCTGTCTCAGCACCGCACCGAGCTGGGTGATCTGGATCGCGCGATCGGTGACGGCGACCATGGCGAGAACATGGATCGCGGCTTCGCGGCGCTGTCCGCGAAGCTCGACGATGTGCCATCGGACGCACCGCCGTCTGAGGTGCTGAGACTGGTCGCCACCACCCTGATCTCCACCATCGGCGGGGCCGCCGGGCCGCTCTACGGCACCGCTTTCCTGCGGGCATCCGATGCCGTCACGGGCCGCACCGAATTGGATGCCGGCTCGATCGTGGCTTTGATCGCTGCAGCGCGCGACGGCATCGTGCATCGCGGAAAGGCTCAGCCGGGTGACAAGACGATGATCGACGCGTGGACCCTGGCGCTCGAAGCGGCGATCAGGAGCGCCGCGGAGGGCGCCGAACCGGCCGGGTTGCTCGCGGCCGCGGCCGACGGCGCTGCCGCCGGCGCAGCAACGACGGAACCGTTGGTGGCTCGCAAGGGGCGAGCGAGCTATCTGGGCGAGAGGGCGATCGGGCATCGCGATCCCGGCGCCCAATCGACGGCGCTGATTCTGCGCGCTGCGGCGGACGCTGCGGCGGAATGCGTGGCCGGCGGTGCCTGAGACGTCCGCCGAGGCAAGAACGGATCGGGTGAGCATCGTCGTGGTGTCGCACAGTGCGCAGATCGCATCCGGCACGGTGGCTCTGGCACGACAGATGGCACCGGATGTCTCACTCGAGGCGGCGGGCGGAGCGGGCGACGATGAACTCGGCACGAGTTTCGATCGGGTTGATTCCGCGGTCCGACGCGTCGGTGGCAGCGTCGTTGTGCTGTGCGATCTTGGATCGGCCGTGATGACGGCGGAGACCGTTGTCGAACTGCTCGACGAGTCCGCTCGCCCGAACGTGCGCATCGCCGATGCGCCGATCGTCGAAGGGACGATTGCTGCGGCCGTGGCCGCGCAGACCGGGGGAGGACTTCAGGCCGTGATCGCGGCGGCCGAGGCGGCCTGTGGCACCCGGCAGCAGACATCAGCAGCCTCGGGATCCGGCGTGCCGGGACGCTCGCCGGGGGAGAACGCGAACGGCGCCGCGGCGGTGTCGCCTCGGTATGCGAAGACGACGACCCTTGTGAATGACGACGGACTGCACGCACGTCCAGCCGCCGAGTTCGTGCGGCTGGCGGCCTCGTTCCCGACCAAGGTGACCGTCAACGGGAAGGACGCGAAGAGCCTGCTCGGCATCATGTCGCTCGGGCTGATGAAGGGTGCAACCGTCGAGATCGAGGCGGAGAGCGAAGGAGCTGCGGCGGTGGACGCCCTCGTCGCGCTGATCGACAGCGGATTCGCGACGAAGCGCGATGCATGACCACTCCGGAACCGACCATGGCACGTATCGGAAAGCCGGAAAGAATCCGGCCGTGGCGAGTATCGATTGAGGTCGGAGAACGCCGAAGGCTCGGGTAGAGTCGCTCCGAGCGAATGAATCGGCGGTGATCTGCGTGTCTCTTCAGTGGCGCCTGCTCAGCCTGCTGGTGCCCGCACACTGCTGGCTGCTTCTGCAATCGCAGACGATTCCGCAGCTTGCCATTGCTGCTGTGCTGGCGGCGTTCATCGGGGCCCTGGCCGTCACGATCGTCGTCGTCGGCCTGGGCATGGTGCGCGGCACGTTCGTCGTCGCCGACGCATCGCCGCACTTTATGCCGGCCCTGCACGCCTCGCCGGTGCGAAGAGCAGCACGCGGTGTGCCGCGCGGAGGAGTCGGGCCGCGAGCTCCGACCCGGGTGAACAGTCCGCTCGGGGTGTCGCCCGCGTTCTGCTGACATTGCCGTGGTCGCTGCCGTTAGGCAACGACGTCGACCTGCGGTCCCAGGCGCGCGCGCCGGCGGGCATGGAATCCGTCGACCGTTGATCTTCTGGGAAGTCTCCATGCGTGCTCCGCACTTCGATTCGCCACGACATCTGCTCCGAAACAGTTCGCGCTCGTCCCATTCGGCGCCTGCCGGCAGGCCGCCTGTCGTCAGACTGGCGCGCCTTTCGGGGCTTCGTCTGCGTCGCTTGGTCCGGGTCATCGAGGGCAGGCTGACGTTGTTCAGCGGCTGGACGTGGGTCGCGGCCGGTTCACTGGTCGGCTTCGAAATGCTCGACATCGTGCTCGGCGGACTTCTGCTCGCCCCGGAACTGCTGCCCGTGGCTATTCTTCTGCTCGCAGGCATCTGGTATTTCCGGCGCGGGCTCCGTCGGCTCTGGACCCGCCTCCGCGCACGGATGGCCCGGGGGAAATGACGGCGCCGCCGCAGCGGGCGCCACGCGATCGCACACCTGCTCTGTCGTCATATCTGCCCGACATCGGGCAATCGCGGGCGGCGATCATGAGCGGGGAGGGCGATCCGGTGTCGATCGGATCGAGGCGCTGCTGCGGCAGGAGGGAGCGGCTCCTGCTGGTGCCGGGCCGATAGGGTGAAGGCCATGCCCGCCTTTGCTCCGATGCCTCATGATGTGCAGACCGAGCGTCTTCTGCTTCGCCGGTGTCGACCGTCGGACGCGACGGATATTCGGCGCCTTTGGGCGGAGCGCGACCGGCGCGCACGTCATCTCATCGATGCAGATGGGCACCCCTCCGTGTCCGAGATGCGCGAGCGGATCGTGGCTCAGCTTGCTGAGGAGGAGCGCACCGGGTTGGCGCTGCTCGCGATCGAACGGAAGCCGCGCCCGGAGTTTCTCGGCTATTGCGGACTGATCGCGGGAGCGGCCGACGAAATCGAGCCGGAGATCGCATACGAATTGTTCCGGTGCGCCCACGGCCGAGGTTACGCGACAGAGGCGGCACGAGCGGTGGTGGAAGCGGCTCGTGCGATGGGCCGCTCTCGGCTCTGGGCGACCGTGCGCGAATGGAACGCCGCGTCCTTCGCGGTCTTGGCCAAGCTGGACTTCATCGACAGTGGTCGACGAACACCGGATCCGCAGCGGGGCGACACCGTGTGGATGACCCGTGATCTCGGGGAGCCGCTAGCTCAAAGCGGGACCACCGCTTGATGGACGCCGGGGAGACCGGATAGCCTGACGGGCTGATCGAAGGAGGCTCGCGTGTCAAACAGCTATGCCGGTCCGGTCCCCGGCGGGTTGAGGACCACGGAGTTCGTCCTCCGTCCGATCATGGCCGCCGACGCGGAGAAGGATCATGCCGCGGTGATGGAGACGCGGGAGAGTCTCCGGTTGTGGGAGCAGTCGACGTGGCCAGAAGACGACTTCACGGTAGATGCCAACAGGCTCGACCTTGTCGAGCTCGAAGAGCGTCATGCTGATCGTCGAGCTTTCACGTACACGGTGCTGAATCCGGACGGAGATGAATGTCTCGGCTGCGTCTACGTCTTCCAGACCAGCGCGTCGTTTCTCGCCCGATCCGCCGTGGCTCCGATCGGTGACGATGACTGGGATCAGGTCGATGCCGTCGTCTACTTCTGGGTTCGACGCTCGCACAGCGAGCAGGGTATGGGAGAACGGTTGCTTTCCTCGCTTCGCTCGTGGTTCTTGGAGGAGTGGCAGGTACACAACGTGGTCTTCGTGACGAACGAGCAGTTCACCGAGCAGGTCGATCTCATCCGTGGAACCGACCTGAGCCTGAAATTCGAGCTCGTCGAGCCGGGCAAGGCGGGGAAGTACCTCGTCTTCGGCTGACCACGGTGATGCCGTTCACTAAGCGGAGGTACCTCCGATGCGCTCCAGGGCGTGGGTGCGTCGTTAGCGGAGGCCGTAAACCTGTATTGACATAATGTGCATTATCGGAGCAACTGAATCTTGATGAATCACGCCGCCGGGCTGAGATCACGCGCGATGCGTATGACTGCATCAACTGCGTCAGCGCATCATTTCTCGGCGTAGTTTCGTCGTCGTCGCGCAAACCACGACGCACTCAACGCACCATTCGCAACTCGATCAGGTTCGGGTCGGCCGGGTCGGTGAATTCGACGCCGTCGAACGCGAATCCGTTGCGCCGGTAGAACGCGATCGCTCGGTCGTTTGCGCGGAGCACCCAGAGCTGCGCTGGATCGTTGCCGATCACGGCGTCGTGAAGCTGTTGTCCTGCTCCTCCGCCCTGCGCACGGGCCAACAGGTAGATCGAGAAGAGCGTCACCGGGCGCGCCGGCGGGAAGCCGTGCTCGGCGTCCGGACCGACCGAGCCTCCGGAACTCGCGAAGCCGACGATCTCCCCGTCCAGCTCAGCCACTGCCAGGCGGCCAGCGCGTGGATGCCGTGACAGATAGCTCGTCCAGAAGTTCCTCCGGCGCGTGAATGCCGCCTCGGAGAAGAACCGCTCGTTCAGGATGCCGGAGTACGTTTCCCGCCAGCTGTCCACATGAACGCGCGCGATCGACTCGGCATCGCCGGTCTCCGCATTGCGAACCGTCGCCGCCGGGTGCGTCACCCCGCCGCCTTCTTCACCAGCGACGCGATGCGTTGCTCGTCGGCATCGGTCAACGTCGTCAGCGCGAACTCGGTCGCCCACATGTTCCCGTCGTCCAGCTTGGCGGCGTCATTGAACCCGAGCGTCGCGTAGCGCGCCTTGAATTTGGACGCCGGCTTGAAGAAGCAGACGTTCTTGCCGTCCGCGTTGGCGTACGCGGGCATGCCGTACCAGGTCTTCGGGGACAGCTCCGGTGCGCTGGATGCCACGATTGCGTGAATGCGCTCGGCCAGGACGCGATCGGCTTCCGGCATTTCAGCGATCTTCGCGTCAACCTCGGCGGCAGCCTCCGCCTTGTCTGCGTTGGCTTTCAACTCCTTTGCGCGTGCCTTCATGGCCGCCCGCTCTTCTGCCGTGAACTGCTGCGGTGCCGTGGACGATGTCTTTGCGGTGGTGGTCTTGCCGCTCATCGCGGGTTCCTTCCGTGTGGTGTGCTGGGGTGCCTTCACGTTATCGGCAGATGAGACCGGCCGCTTCTTCAGAACTGCTCGATGCTGGCGCGGCGCGGGATCGCGTCTGTTCACCCGCCGACGTATGCCGCCAGGTGCTCCCCCGTGAGCGTCGACGGATCGGCTATGAGCTCGGCTGGCGTTCCCTCGAACACCACCCGCCCGCCGTCATGGCCGGCTCCCGGCCCGAGATCGATGATCCAGTCGGCGTGCGCCATCACCGCCTGATGGTGTTCGATCACGATCACGCTCTTGCCGGCATCCACAAGGCCGTCCAGCAGAGCGAGGATCTGCTGGACGTCGGCGAGATGGAGGCCGCTGGTCGGCTCGTCGAGCACGTAGACCTCGCCCTTCTCCCCCATCTGGATCGCGAGTTTCAGTCGCTGTCGTTCTCCGCCGGAGAGCGTGGACAGCGGCTGGCCGAGCGTCAGGTAGCCCAGCCCGACCTCGTCCATGCGCTTCAGCACGTCGGCGACGGCCTTGATCGTCGCCGCGCCCGTCGCGAAGAAGGTGCGAGCCTCCGCTACGGGCAACGCGAGCACTTCGGTGATGTCCTTGCCCTCCAGCGTGTAGTCGAGAACGGCCGCCTGGAAGCGTTTTCCGCCGCAGTCCTCACACACGGTCTCGACGGTGTCCATGAAACCGAGCTCGGTGACGATGACGCCCGCGCCCTTGCACGACGGGCACGCGCCCTCCGAGTTCGCGCTGAACAGGGCCGGCTTCACACCGTTCGCCTTCGCGAACGCCTTGCGGATGGGCTCAAGCATTCCGGTGTACGTGGCCGGATTGCTGCGACGCGATCCCTTGATCGCGGTCTGGTCGATCACGACGACATCGTCCCGCGGCGCAACCGAGCCGTGGATGAGCGAACTCTTGCCAGAGCCGGCGACTCCGGTGATGACCGTGAGCACTCCGAGCGGGATGTCGACATCCACCTTCTGCAGGTTGTTCTCGTCAGCGCCGCGCACCTGGATGGCTCCCGCCCCCGTGCGCACGCCAGGCTTGACCCTGGCGCGGTCGTCGAGGTGATCGCCGGTGAGCGTGCCGCTGCGCCGCAGATCGTCGACCGTTCCTTCGAAGCAGATCTCCCCGCCTCCTGGGCCCGCCCCAGGGCCGAGGTCGATGACGTGATCGGCGATCGCGATCACTTCGGGCTTGTGTTCGACCACCAGCACCGTGTTCCCCTTGTCCCGCAGGCGCAGCAGCAGCGTGTTCATGCGCTGGATGTCGTGCGGGTGCAGCCCGATCGTGGGCTCGTCGAAGACATAGGTGACGTCTGTCAGGGATGACCCGAGGTGCCGAAGCATCTTGATGCGCTGCGCCTCTCCCCCGGACAATGTGCCAGAGGGTCGGTTCAGGTTGAGATAGCCGAGGCCGAGCGTCACGAATCCGTCAAGGGTGGCGCCGAGCCCGGTCAGCAGCGGCGCGGCATCCGGCCGCCTGAGGTCCCGCACCCACTGAGCCAGATCGGTGACCTGCATGTCGCACGCATCGGCGATGCTCACGCCGTCGATCGTCGACGACCGCGCCCCGGCCGTGAGCCGCGTGCCGTCGCACTCGGGACACGTCATGAAGGTTGCAACGCGTTGCACGAACGCACGGATGTGCGGTTGCAGCGCATCGAGATCCTTGGAGAGCATCGATTTCGTGATCTTCGGAATCAGGCCCTCGTACGTCATGTTGATGTTCTGGATCTTGATCTTCGTCGGCTCGCGGAACAGGAGATCTCGACGTTCCTTCTCGGAGAACTCCGCGATGGGCTTGTTCGGGCTGTACAGACCCGATTCGGCGAATCCGCGCACCATCCACCCGTCGGCGGTGTAACCGGGCACGAGAATCGCGCCATCGAGCAGAGACTTGCTCTCGTCGATCACTTTGCTCAGGTCGATGTCGCTGACGGCGCCACGTCCCTCGCAGCGAGGACACATGCCGCCGAGATAGATCGCCTCCTTGACGATCCTCTTCTTGCCGGTCGCCGACGTCATGACGCCGCCCGCCTTCTGGGTCGGCACGTTGAACGAGAACGCCGTCGGACCGCCGATGTACGGCTCCCCCAACTTGCTGAACAGAATGCGCAGCATCGCGTTCGCATCGGTGACCGTGCCGACCGTCGAGCGCGGGTTCGCCCCGAGGCGCTCTTGGTCGACGATGATCGCGGTGGTCAGCCCCTCGAGAACGTCGACGTCCGGTCGGGCGAGCGTCGGCATGAACCCCTGCACGAACGCGCTGTACGTCTCGTTGATCATTCGCTGCGACTCGGCCGCGATCGTGCCGAACACCAGCGAGCTCTTGCCGGAGCCGGAGACGCCGGTGAACACCGTGAGCCGACGCTTCGGAATCTCGACGTCGACGTCTTTCAGGTTGTTCACGCGCGCGCCCTGCACGCGGATTCGGTCGTGGCTGTCGGACCGGTGTCTCTCGCCCGTGTTGACACCGGTCAGTGGTGCGCTCGTCATCGTCTCTCCATCATCGGGAAGGCGTTCGGTATCTCGGAATCGCGATCCAGCCTAGTTTCCACGCGCACGAAAGACACTCCGATCGCGTCCGCGTTCGGGAAGCCACGCGCGATAGTGTCACACTCACAGGGAATTCCCCCCGAATAACAAGGAGGTCGACGGTGTCGACATCAGATCCGAACACTGTGACAGCTGATCACTTCGCGATCGACGCGAAGAAACTCACCGCCTCGGCGATCAACGGCATCCGAGCAGCATTCGGAGTCGGCGGAGTCGTCGCACTCATTCTCGGCATCCTGCTGCTGGTATGGCCGGGCAAGACGATCACGATCGCCGCGGTCCTCCTCGGCATCTACTTCTTGATCTCCGGCATCGTGCGGCTCGCGCTGGGCATCTTCAGCCGCGGCATCAGCGGTGGGATGCGCACACTCGACATCCTGCTCGGGCTGCTCCTGGTTGGCGCCGGTGTGATCGCGTTGCGGAACTCCGCCTCGACCGCGGCCGCGCTGTTGGTCCTGCTTGTCGTCGTGATCGGTATCGGGTGGATCATCGAGGGTGTGCTCGCGATCGTCGAATCGCGTGGCGCAGCGTCTCAGGCCTGGGCGATCACGCTCGGCGTGCTGAGCATCATCGCGGGCATCATCGTTCTGGTGATCCCGGGCTGGTCCGCTGTGTGGCTGCTGCTCTTCGCGGGCATCACCCTGATCGTGCTCGGAATCATCGGCATCGTGCGTGCCTTCACCTTCGGCCGTGCGGTGTTGAAGGCCGCAAAGTAGTTCACCGTATCTGGATCGGGCCGGGGATGCTCTCCCCGGCCCGATTCCGTTGGTGCGGTCGCGATGCTCTCAGCCCTGAACGGGCAGATGTCGAGCCCACCAGTCGAGGATGATCTCGAACCGCTGCAGCCGGTGGCGGGGGCGTCCGCTGCGACTGAGCTCGTGATTCTCGCCCGGGAAGATCACCAGTTCTGCGTCAACTCCTCTGCGTTTCAGCGCCGCGTAATAGCGCTCCGCCTGCGGAAGCGGGCATCGCAGATCGTCTTCGGAGTGCAGCACCAGCGTCGGAGTTGTGACCGCATCGACGTGCGCCTGCGGGCTTTGCGCCTGGATCGCCTCGTGCTCGGTCCCGGTGTACTCGTCGCTGAAGAAGCTGCCGATGTCGCTGGTTCCGACGAAGGCTTCCGGGTCCAGATACCCGCGCTCCACGATCGCCGCGGCGAACCGGTGATCGTGCGCAATGGTCCACGCGGTGAGGTAGCCGCCATATGAACCGCCCATCACGCCGACTCGGTTTCCGTCGAGTTGCGGGATGCCGGCGATCGCGCCGTCGAGGAAGGCGAGCACGTCCGCCAGGTCAAGGGTGCCCATCGCCTGGCGAATCGCACGTCCGTGCGCCTGACCGTACCCGGCCGCGCCGCGCGGGTTGCACAGCAGCACGGCGTACCCGGCGTCGGCATACACCTGCGCCTCGTCGAAAAAGTGCACACCGTACTGCGCGAACGGGCCGCCATGGATGTCAAGCAGCACCGGGTGCGGACCCTCTCCTGCCGGCAGCACGATCCAGCCGTGCACGGGGTACCCGTCCGCGCTGGGGACCGTGAGTTCACGCACCTCGGCGACACCGGAAGCCCGCAAAGCGGCGGAGAAATCGGTCACCCGCCGCAAGCCGTCGCCTTCGAGCACGGCGACATCACCCATGGTGCCCCCGTCGACGAGGCTGACGGCGACGGTACGGCCGGCCACGTCGACGCCGGTGATCTCCACGGGCGCATCGGCCGTCACCGTGCTCGTCGCCCCGTCGAGCGAGACGGCCAGCAATTGAACGGTGCCACGAACGCGGTTCTGCACAAGCACGGTCTGCCCGTCGAGCGGTGCGATGCGGCTCTCGCCCAGGTCGATCGTCTCAGGGTCGGTGAGGCGTCTTGGCGCACCGCCGGGGCGTTCGATCACGTACAGCGATGTGTTCTTGGCGACGAAATCCCGACCGCTCGGCCCGACGTCTTGCGCCAGGAAGTAGAGCGCGCCGCTGGGCCCGTACGCGAGGTTCAGAACCGAGAAGTCGCCGTGGCTTCCGGTGAGGCCTCGCGGCTCTGTCTTCTCGCCGAGCGAGATGGTGAAGACATTGGAGCGCAGGTCGGTGTCCCGGCCGTCGTGCCGTGCGGAGACGAACGCGATGGCCGAACCGTCAGGTACGAACGCAATGGACCCGTTATCGAAGTCGCCCTCGCTGATGCGTCGCGGCTCTGCGACGACAGGTCGCTTCTCGGCCGGCCCGTCGGCGGTGGGTGCCGGCTGCACGACCGGCTCGGCCGTCACATCCGGCACGGCGACGATGAAGATCTGTGCACGGCGGTCGTTCGTGTAGCCGAGACCGTTGGCACGGTAGTTCTGCACGGTGAAGCGGCGCGCCGGCTCGGCTGCGGGCGAAATGCCCTCGACCGTGCCGTATCGGCCTGCTTCCGGCTCGCGGCTGACGAACGCGATGCTCGCACCGTCCGGACTCCAGCGGAACTCCGATACGCCCAGCGTGCGGTCGGTGACCGGCACCGGCTCGCCGCCGGAGGCATCCACGACGTGCAGCTGCGGCGCGCAGTCGGGGACGGCGCGCAGGAACGCGACCAGGCGACCATCGGGCGAGAATTGCGGCGCCGTGTCGCGGAATCCGCGGGAGAAGCGACGCGGTGCCGCGTGACCGGTCAGCGGTACCGTCCAGAGCTGGCCGACGGCAGCGTCCGCATCGAGATCGGGTCGCGTGACCGAGACGACGGCATGCGTGCCGTCCGGATGCACGCTCGGCGCGGAGACCGAGTTCAGCAGCGGAAGATCGGATGCCTTCACCGTCGTGCCCTTCTCTCTACTTGTTCACGAAGTCGCTGGTGTCGCCCACATACCGGGTGTGGTCGTCGGGAACCGGCTGCACCGCTGCGAGAGCGACCTCGGCGGCGAACTCGCCCACGTTGTACAGCTTTCCCGCAGCTTCCTTGCGTGCGGTGATCGCGCCAGGGTTGGCGCGTTCCAGCAGCGTGGCCGTGATGGTGCCCTCGATCATGTCGCCGGAGACCACGACGAACTCGATGCCGAGTTCCGCCAATTGCGGCAGCATCTCCCGCAACGCGTCCTCGCCCGCGCGTTTGCTCAACGCCACCGGCTCATACTCCGGCATCGTCGCCGTCGTGCGGATGAAGTGCGCCTGATGGCTGGTGACGAACACCACCCGCGATCCGCGACTCAACAGCGGCAGTGACGCGGTGAGCACGTTCACCTGTGCGTCACGGTTCAGTTGCATGGCGTAATCGGCGGCCATCCCCGACTCCATGCCGCCGGAGGCATTCAACACCAGGATGTCCAGCCCACCGAACTCCTTCTTGACGGTGCCGACCATTGCGGCCACGGAATCCGGGCTGGTCAGGTCGGCTCCGATCGTGATCGCCGATCCGCCGTCGGCCTCGATCGCGTTCGCGAGCTTGATGGCCCGCGCCTCCTTGTTGCGGTAGTTGATCGCCACGCGGGCGCCCGCACGTGCGAGGTATGTGGCGGTGTCCGCGCCGATGCCGCGCGAGGATCCCGTGACGAGGGCGCGCTTGCCGGCGAGACTGCCCGGCTGAAGCGGGTTTTCGGAAGAGGTGGTCACGGTCTGAGTCCTTCGTGTTCCGGTGCGGATGGGGCGGAATCACCGTGCGAAGACGGCATTCTCGACACTATCAATTGCGGTCGTACCCAGGACGCCGCTTACTGATAGCGTCGAGTGCAAGGCCGCGTCAGACGGAAGGGACCGTTCGCTGATGGATGTGATCTCCTCGTTCGCATGGATCGGCTGGCTGGCGCTGATTCTCGTCTTCATCACGGTCGAAATGCTCACGCTGGACTTCGTCTTCCTGATGATCGCCGTCGGGAGCGCCGGCGGTCTGGTCTCCGGCTTGTTCGGTCTGCCGTGGTGGTGGCAGCTGGTGATCGCCGCCGCGCTCTCCCTGCTGCTGCTGTTCACCATCCGGCCGCCGCTTCTGCATGCGCTTCGTCGAGGCGCGGACCCCGCCAAGAGCAATGTGGAAGCCCTGCTCGGAACGCCGGCGCGGGTCATCGAGACCGTGTCGTTGCACGGCGGGCTGGTGAAGCTCTCCAACGGCGAGACCTGGACCGCGCGCGTTTCCATCGCGGGCGGGTCCCGTGATATCGGGCCGGGCGAGCACGTGCTCGTCACGGCGATCGAGGGTGCCACCGCCGTTGTCATCCCGGAAGAAAGGCCGACAGTTCAATGAGTGACATCGTGCTGCAGATCGTCGTCGCCGTGATCATTCTGATCATCGTGATCTTCGTGCTGGTCGCGCTGTTCCGCGCCATCCGCATCGTGCCACAGGCGACCGCCGGCGTCGTGGAACGGCTCGGCCGGTATCACAAGACGCTCACCCCCGGGCTGAACCTCCTGGTGCCGTTCGTGGACCGACTGCGTCCGCTGATCGATATGCGCGAGCAGGTCGTGTCGTTCCCGCCACAACCGGTGATCACCGAGGACAACCTGGTGGTGTCGATCGACACGGTCGTCTACTTCCAGGTTACGGACGCCCGGGCGGCGACGTACGAGATCGCCAACTATCTCGGCGCGGTCGAGCAACTGACGACGACGACCCTGCGCAACGTGGTCGGTGGCCTGAACTTGGAAGAAGCCCTGACCAGCCGGGACGAGATCAACACGAAGCTGCGCGTCGTGCTCGACGAGGCGACCGGCAAATGGGGCATCCGCGTCAGTCGTGTCGAGTTGAAGGCGATCGATCCGCCCGTGTCGATCCAGGACTCGATGGAGAAGCAGATGCGCGCCGAGCGAGACCGTCGCGCGCTGATCCTGACCGCCGAGGGTACCAAGCAGTCCGCCATCCTGACCGCTGAGGGATCCCGTCAGGCGGCCATTCTGGAGGCCGAGGGTGCCGCGAAGGCCGCCGTGCTTCGCGCCGAGGGCGAGGCGAAGGCGATCGCGACGGTGTTCGGTGCGATCCACGACGGTAACCCCGACAGCCCGCTGCTCGCCTACCAGTACCTGCAGATGCTGCCGAAGATTGCCGACGGGCAAGCGAACAAGCTGTGGCTGATCCCGAGCGAGTTCACCGAGGCGCTCTCGGGCATCGCGAAGGGCTTCCTGCCTGGCGCCGCCCCGAGCGGCCGGGTGCCGCAGATGCACGGCTCCGCTTCCGGCGCGTCGGAGACGGCCTCGAAAGCCGCCGCGGACGCGGTGTCGGAAGCCGCACACGCGGCATCCGAAGCCGCCCGAGCCGCCACCGAGGCGGCCGGACCGTCGTTCGGCGTCGGGAATGACACGGCGGCGCCTGGTGACGGTGACGGAGCAAGCTGACCGGCGAGGCAGGGCGTTTCTCGCTCCCCCACTTCCCCGGGTGATCGCTCATCGGGGGCTGGCGCTGGACGCGCCGGAGAACACCCTCGAATCGTTCCGCGCCGCTCTTGCCGCCGGGGCCAGTCATCTCGAGACCGATGTGCAGCTGACGATCGACGGCGTGGCGGTGCTCGCACACGATCCGGACCTGGAACGGTTGACCGGGGCTCGAGGCCGCATCGACGGGATCGCTGCCGACGCACTGAGTGCAATCGACCTGGGACGCGGAAGCCGGTTCGCGACACTCGCTGAAGCGCTTGCCGCATTTCCCGGCGTGCCGTTCAACATCGACGTGAAGGCAGAAGGCGCCGAAGCGGCCACGGCGCGAGCGATCGTCGCCGCCGGCGCGGCCGATCGCGTTCTCGTCACATCTTTTTCCGGGCGGCGTCGCCGGCGAACTCTGGCCGGAGTCCCGACCGCGGCAACGTCGGCGTCCCGCGGTGCCGTGATGATCGCCGTGCTCGGCGCTGCGCTCGGCATCGGTTCCCTGGTGCGCCGCGCCCTGCACGATGTCGACGCGGTGCAAGTGCCGTTGCGCTATGGCCGCGTCCCCATCGTGACGAGACGATTCGTACATGCCGTACACGCCGCTGGCGTCGAGGTGCATGTCTGGACGATCAACGATCCTGCGGCGATGCGCGCACTGCTGGCCGGCGGCATCGACGGGATCGTCACGGACCGGTGCGACCTGGCCCGTGCTGTCATCGACAAAGCCTGAGAGGCACCTGGGAGAATATCGAATTCGGAAAGAGAATGCCCAGCTTGACCGGCTATAACTAGGCGTGCATCGCGAGAAGGAGACCACACAATGGCAGATCGCAGCTTGCGCGGAATGAGACTTGGCGCACAAAGCCTACAGAGCGAAGAGGGTGTCAGCTTCTCCCCGCGCGCCTATTACAGCTACCTGTGCCCGTCATGCAACCGTGAGACGCAGGTCGTCTTCGCGGCGGACGCCGAAGCCCCGGAGACCTGGGAGTGCAAGTACTGCGGCCACGACGCGACGCTGCTCGTCGACGACGAGCCGGTGGCGCTTGGAGCCTCGGACGCGAAGGCCGCTCGAACCCACTGGGACATGTTGCTCGAGCGTCGAACGCGCGCAGAACTCGAGGAACTGCTCGAAGAACGGCTCGCGTATCTTCGTGCGCGCCGCGGGGAGCACAAGATCGGCGCCTGAGCCGCCGGCTACTTCATCGTCACTGACGCCGCGCGTTTGCGCGGCGTCAGTCTTTGTGTTGCGCCCCACACGGTGACGCGCCAGAACGCCTCCAACACGATGCCCAGGTGCATCTTCGACGATCCGCGCTCACGCTCGACGAACACGATCGGGTGTTCCAGCACGGAATAGCCGGCGCGCTCTGCCCGCCACGCCATCTCGATCTGGAAGCAGTACCCCTGCGAGGCGATCTCTGCCAACGGCAGTGCACGCAGCACGTCTACCCGGTACACGCGGTAGCCTGCCGTGATGTCGCGGATGCGCGAGCGTAGCGCCCACGGCGCGTAGCGATTCGCGGTGCGGGAGATCATCAAGCGCAGCCGCGGCCAGTTGCGCACGGCGCCGCCAGGGATCCATCGGGAGCCCAGCACGAGACCCGCTCCGCCGCGTGCCGCGGCAAGCATGGCCGGCAGCTCGTCGGGATCATGGGAGCCGTCGGCGTCGATCTCCACGACGAACCGATAGCCGTGGTCGAGCGCGAGCCGGAAGCCGGCCAGGTATGCGCGTCCGAGTCCGTCTTTGACCGGACGGTGCAGTACCGTGACATGTTCGTCGCGCGCGGCGAGGGCATCCGCGAGTCGCCCTGTGCCGTCTGCGCTGTTGTCGTCGACGATCAGGATGTCAGCGTCTGGGACCGCGGTACGGATCCGTTCCACGATCGGTTCGAGATTGTCTCGCTCGTCATAGGTGGGAACGATCACGAGCACATCAGGCACGTTTCATCCTCCCACGCCGCGAGGTGAACGCCGCGATCACGAGGCCAGCCACACCCAGGCCGGCGACGAGCAGCTCGATGCCCCGGCTCAGCAGCACAGCGGGTGTTGTGGTGGTGCCGAGCGGCACATCCGCGATCATCGCACCCGGCTTGTACGCGGGCAGCGCGGCGATCGTGCGACCGTCGGGATCGATGATCTGGCTCGTTCCCACGGTCGAGATGTTCACCAGCGAGCGCCCGGCCTCGATCGCGCGCAGGCGTGCGATCGCGAGCTGCTGCACGTTCTCCTCGGTGTGGCCGAAGTCCGCATTGTTGGTCTGCGCGATGATCACCTGAGCTCCACCGTGCATCATGTCGGTGAGCAATTGATCGTCGACGATGTCGAAGCAGATCGAGATGCCCGCTTTGACGCCGTTGACGTCGAAGACGTTGGTGCGGGTGCCCGGGGTCTGGTCGCGCTGCAGCAGATCGATCAGGTCGGGTGCGAAGAGATGGAAGAACGCGCGATCGGGCACGTATTCGCCGAACGGCACCAGGTGGCGTTTGTCGTACTGGTCGACGGCTCCTTCGTCGGTCTCCCACAGCAGCGATGAGTTGTAGTAGCGGCCCCTGTTCGAGGTCACGGTGCCGACGATCATCGGTGAGCCGAGATT
>Ga0164242_10004547_pt1 | contig 15567 bp, 9 predicted proteins | sample OricomgcompostMG_FD_108783 | JGI IMG/M metagenome (GOLD analysis project Ga0164242, IMG submission 108783) | Miracle-Growth compost microbial communities from Emeryville, California, USA - Original compost - Miracle growth compost (MG) ... | reverse complement strand
TATACGGACAATGGCGTCCGGCTTAATTTTGAGTTCCGCGGTAAGGTCACCAGCAATACCAGCATGGGAGGACCACTCAGTCTCAGCGAATATGGCATGGCTTCCTGGAAAGCTTCCAGGCATCAATATCACTGACTCTCATCGGCTCCTTAATATTTGTTCAAGAAGCTGATAAAAGCGTAATTCTGACACCGAACTAGCCTTCGACAATATCAAAATAACTACCGGTTCATACCCTGGACTAGAAAAAAGTAACTGCCTAAACGGTATTACTAACCTTTTACGCACAAGCGAAGAAAAAAAATAATCCGGAAATAGGGGAAAAACTTAACTTCCAGCCTGGCCATCCCTTTTCCCACTTCATATTGCATCAAAGGATCACCAATCTCAAGATCCAAAAACGTTCCTATCATTAAAGTGACAAAAGGGTACCCTATTCTTGAGACAGGCTTTTAATAACCGCATTCACTGGTGAAGACAAATCCTCGATGACTACTGCGACACTTATCTATGCCTAAAACGCTGTAGCGATAGTCTAATCACGACAAGGACAGCCAATTAAATAATGGTTTACTACCATAATTCATACTTAGTTGGCAACGAATAATCTGCTCCTAATCTCAGCTTCAATTCAGTAATTAAATAATCAGCCATGTTTGTCGTTGCTCAAACCCCAATATTATGTCTGAATTCTGTAAATTCACGAATTGTTAGGCCGTTGTTATACATGATAAAAATAATTCATGTATTCTTCAGGAAGTATGTCATTTTAGATACCTCAATGCGCAACAAAGAAGACAGCAAAGCCGTTGGACTATATCGCTCTCTGCATTGAGCAAGCTACTGGATGGGTAGATGCACCGATATCACGTTTGCAACCAACACATCGACCTCATATCCAAAAGCTTTAGGAATGTCATGGAAAGGTTCAAGGAGGGGTAAGGCTTCTAGCCCTCTTGCGAGACCGGAAAATTCATGGCATTTCAGTTTGCAAATACCAAAGAGCCGGCAGGGGTAGGTCACGGAATATTAATTTATTATTTTACGAATTAACCACAATCCAATAAGTCCAATAGCGGCATTAAACAAAAATTACATTTATGACTCATCAGGGTATCCAATTTAATGGCCAAATAGCCGAGACATACCACGACGTCTATACAGATCAAGTCGGGGAAATCCTACCGGAATTGGTACTTTTTGTCGATGAGATCCACGAGCTGATGCACGAAAGGATCCAGCGGCGTCAAAGCAGACAAAGGCACAGAGAAAAAATCAGCTTCCTCAATCCCCAAGATGTTATTCCAGGCACTTCCATAAAAGTGGAGGATGCTAGAAATGGAAACTTTGTGGGCTCTGTGATACCCGATGATCTGCAACGCCAATGGATTCAAGGGACTGGACCGGCAGCTAAACCAGACGCCCCCATCGAAAAGAGCATCAGAAATGTTGCCTATGCGCTTTTATCAGGAGCTGATGGATGGATGTTTGACGGAGAAGATGCCATGGGCCAGACCAAAACTATGTCTTTAGACAATCAAAGGAATCTTAAGCTGGCTATCCACAAGGACGATTTATTTATGAAGGCTGCAAAGGGGGTATCCGAAGAGATGAATAAATGGTCTTCCGACTTTTTTAATAAGAAAATAGTCCAGAATTGGGAACAGCAACTTGATCAAACGACCAAAATATTCAGACCGAGGGGACTACATCTGGATGACCGTCATGTATGTACGAGTGGAGGTAAAGCATTTCCAGCGGCTATAATAGATACCGCTTTATATGTCATTAATAACTATAGCCGGCTTAAATCTTCGGGAGCCTCCATTGTGCTGTATTTGCCCAAAATTCAAACCGCGCAGGAAGCCGCTTTATGGAACAATATACTCTTGACAACAGAAAAATTACTGGGTCTCACACCAGGCGAAATTAAAGTTTACGTACTTGTGGAACAATTAGAAGCCACTTTCCAGCTCATGGAAATAAGAGCTGCGCTGGGTGAACATTTTGTGGGATTTAATACCGGAAGATGGGACTATATCAATAGCGTCTCTGATGCCATGTCATGGGACAAATCCTTTATCAATCCCAATATTGAGGCTATTACGATGACGTATGGATATATGAGAAATTATGAGGATCGGGTAAGGCGTGCAGTAAATACTCCGGATCAGACTGGCAAATTCAGCCTATGGCAGGGAGGCATGGAACCCAATATTCCAGTGGGATCCGGAGAAGGCATAGCTGCGAGTATGAAAAAGGCTTTTGCAGGAGCGGAACGGGAACAACGGGAAGGTGCAAGTGGCAAATGGGTGGCCCATTGGAAGATGGTACATGTCATACGACCCGTTTGGGAAAAAGTGGGAGAACCTAATCAAATGGGGCGAAAGTTTCCCCCACTCACTTATACACAAGAGGACGCCGATGGCCTGCTATTGCTTGAGGACGCCGAAAGGAGCATCAGAGGAGCACGCAATCTTATTAGTGTAGCCCTGCAATATGGCAATGCATTCGGACAAGGAATGCAGGCCACTGCATTAAAGCCTGCCGATTACTTTGAGGACGACAATATCCTATATTTAATGGAGGACATGGCTACCGGTGAAATACGGGCAAGCATCCTTTGGGAATGGCTACACAAAAAAGCGCTGTTAACGACGGATGATCCTGAAACCGGATATAAAAAGGGGGATGTATTTAGCAATGAAATATTCCAACAACTATTGTCTGAAGAATATGAAAAATTGTTACATGCATCCGAAAAAAATGTTTTCACACATTCCAAAAAAACGACCCTACCCATTTCCCGTGAAATCATAGAGACTTATGTCTTAAATAAAGAAAAACTTCCTTGGTTAATCGATCTGCTCAACCTCAATCTCAACAATCATAGCCAGGAGGTCGCCCGAGAAAGGATACAATTGTACACGGATCAGTTTGAGAAAAATGGACGCAGGATCACAGAGAATCCTAATTTCCCCCATCACTAACCCATCGGTAACAAAACTCACAGCCTTGTAATTAAATAAACGTCCGGTATGCCGCTTAATTCAAATTACCTCCAAGAGTTGAAAGAAGGTGTCGAAGGAGATATTCTAAGTGACCCTTATTCGTTGGGCATCTATGCCACCGATGCCAGCATTTATCAAATGAAGCCTTCTGTGGTGGTATTACCTAAGAATATAGATGATGTTAAGCTCTCCGTCGAGGTGGCTGCACGATACCAGATACCCATTCTACCCAGAGGAGGCGGAACAAGTTTAGCCGGACAGACTGTGGGAACTGGAATCGTCATCGACTTTTCAAAATACCTCAATAAAATCATAGAGATTGATGAAGATCATCGATGGGTAAGGGTTGAACCCGGGGTTATACGAGACGAACTAAATCATGTACTCGCTACATATGGTCTTCATTTCGCTCCTGATCCGGCAACCTCAAGCCGGGCCAATATCGGAGGAATGATCGGAAACAATTCCTCGGGAACCAAAAGTATCATCTATGGAAAGACTGTAGATCACGTATTGGCCCTAAAAGTATTGTTAGCGGATGGCACTGAATTATTATTAGAGAATCTTTCCAAGGAAGCAATCCTCCAAAAGGCTCAAGAAAACACGAGGGAGGGATTGCTCTACAAGAACTTCATAGAGATTATTGAAAAAAACCAGCAAGAAATAAAAGACCGTTTCCCCAAGGTTATGCGAAGAGTCGGGGGGTATAATCTGGATGAATTCGTATACAAGGACAACTGGAACCTCGCTAAACTCATCACAGGAAGCGAAGGTACATTAGCCGTCATCCTAGAGGCCAAACTAAATTTGGAACCACTTCCAAAATATAAGTCGGTGGTCGTGGCACATTATAATGACTTGAACGAAGCCATCTCATCGGTCCCGCTGATTAACCAGTATCAGCCGTCCGCTGTGGAGATCCTGGACCGGACTGTCTTGGGCTTAAGCAGAAACAACCTGACAACAAAGAAACATTGTGGATTCATACAGGACGATCCGGAAGCCATATTAATCATTGAGTTCTACGGAACTTCAGAAACAGATGTGGTTGACCGGCCCAATAAAATGATTGAGGAGTTAAAATCCCGGGGGTTAGGATATGCTTTCCCCCTATATAGGGAGGGAGAGACATACGAGGACGTATGGATCATCCGAAAAAAGGGACTGGGATTGATGCTAGGGCTTAAAGGAGACAAAAAGCCAATCGCCTTTATCGAAGATGCCTGCGTGCCCGTCCAGGTACTGCCGGAATACGTTTCCAAAGTGCTGGACATCTGTAAAAAATATAACACAAAGGTCGCGATGTACGCCCATGCCAGTGTGGGAGTCATTCACATCCGGCCTATCCTGGATCTCAGAAAAGCGACGGATATTGAAAACTTTAAAAACATCGCCAATGAGACATTTGAGCTGGTGGTGAAGTACAATGGTTCCTGGAGCGGAGAGCATGGAGATGGATTAGTCCGTAGTCCCTTCAATGAACGATTTTTCGGGGCGCATATTTACGACCTGTTGAAGCAGACAAAGCGATTATTTGATCCACAAAACATCATGAATCCGGGAAAGATAGTAGAGGCAGGGCCGATAGATAATAACCTGCGATACGGTACAAGTTATGCGGAAGATCCCATAAAGACCGAGTATCATTACCGGATGGAAAACGGGTTTGGGGATGCGGTACACATGTGTACCGGTGTGGGCGAATGCAGGAAGTTGAGAGGCGGGACCATGTGTCCAAGTTTCAGAGCCACCTTGGATGAAGAGCACTCTACACGGGGCAGAGCCAATGCCCTGAGACTCGCCATATCCAATCAGTTGGATCATCAAGGCCTCACCGGTGAACGGATTCACGAGATCCTCGACCTCTGCCTCAGTTGCAAGGCTTGTAAATCGGAATGCCCTAGCAACGTCGACATGGCAAAATTGAAGAGCGAGGTGACCCAGATGTACTACGATAAGCATGGAATCAAGTTCAGGGACAGGCTAATCCGGGATTCTTCAGCAATGGCCCGTCGGTTCTCAGGGGCCCTGGCCGGTCCAGTAAATGCCATTCAGGGAAATAGCGCATTCAGGTCAGTGTTGGAAAAGATAACCGGGTTCGACAAAAGGAGGATCTTACCCGAGTACACCAATAAACCGTTCCACATCTGGCATAGGGCGCACCAACCACAGCCCAAAAGCAATCGGAAGGTAGCCCTCTTTGCAGACACCTATTTAAACTACCATGATCCACAAATTGGTATTGCTGCAGTCGAATTGTTGAATTCCTGCGGGTATGAAGTCGAATTGGCCCAGGTGGGGTGTTGCCAGAGACCCAAGATTTCTCATGGATTCTTAAGGAACGCCAAACAGGAAGGCTGGAAAACAGCTTTGGGGTTAAAACAATATATCGATCGGGGAATTCGTGTCGTAGTCTGCGAGCCCAGTTGCGCTTCTGCACTGAATGATGATCTTCCTGACTTACTCGACGATGAGGTGCTGGGGAATGATTTAAGGAAAAACGTAATGATGATCGATCAGTTCATAGAAGAGGAACGACGTGCTGGTAGACTCAGTAATGGATTCACATCTTTGGCAAACAACATACTTATCCACGGACATTGTCATCAAAAGGCCTTATACGGCATAAACACCATGCAGTCTCTGCTACAGGAGACCAATAGCGCCTGCCAGGTTATTCCGTCAGGCTGTTGCGGGATGGCCGGTTCTTTTGGTTATGAAAAAGAACATTATGACCTTTCCCGGAAGATAGGAGAAAACTCGCTCTTTCCCGCCATCAGAGCGGCGGACAACCAGACCACCATAGTGGCCAATGGCTTTAGCTGTCGCCATCAAATTGCGCATTTTACCGGCGTGAAGGCAAAACATTGGGTCGAGATAATCCGCGCCCTCTAAATTGGCATGGGCAGTAACAAGATTTTATCCCGAGGATTACTTATTTTGCAATCATAATGGTATTATTGGCTGCTTATTTAGCTAATCCTGTTCCTGCTTAAATACAGCAACCAAACAGGGAATTTGTAAGCATTCCATCGAGTAAGGACACAATTGAAAAAATAAACAACACATGCACCAGTTATTAAATCCTCCCAAGCGAATATTAATGGGACCCGGGCCAACCGATGTAAACCAGAGAGTGCTAAGAGCCATGTCTATTCCATTAATTGGCCATATGGATCCTGCTTTTATCCAGATCATGGACGAGGTAAAAGAAATGACCAGGGAAATATTTCAGACTAAGAATAGCTTTACCACCATAATATCTGCCACTGGAAGTGCAGGGATGGAAACCTGTCTGGTAAATCTCCTGGAACCCGGAGACGAAGCAGTCGTATGTGTCAATGGCGTATTTGGAAACAGGATGTGTGACATTGTCGGGCGCTGCGGAGCAACGCTTACCCGGATCGATGCTCCCTGGGGAAAAACTATCGACCCTCAAGAGGTAAAAAAGGTGCTCAGTGGGCTTAAACCAAAGCTTGTGGCCATCGTACATGCGGAGACGTCCACAGGAGTCCGGCAACCTTTGGAAGAGATCAGCAAGATCGTCCACGAAGCCGGTGCATTGTTCCTCGTGGATGCAGTGACTTCTTTAGGCGGATGCGAACTCAAAGTGGATGAATGGGGTATTGATGCCTGTTACAGCGGCAGTCAAAAATGCTTATCTGCTCCTCCTGGCCTCTCCCCTGTTACTTTTAGCGATGCAGCTTTGGAGGTTATGAACAAAAGGAAAACAAAAGTGCAAAGCTGGTACCTCGATTTGTCATTAATCCGGAATTACTGGGAAGGGTCCAAACGGGCTTATCATCACACGGCGCCCATATCAATGGTATATGCCATTCATGAAGCCATGACCATTGTGTTAGAGGAAGGTTTAGAAGAAAGATTCAAAAGGCATCACGGCAGTCACCTGCTCCTTAAAGAAGGACTGGAAAATCTTGGATTCGAATATTTGGTGGAAGAAGCCTATCGGCTTCCTATGTTAAACGCGGTAAAAATCCCTCAGGGATCAGACGATGCGACCATTCGCAGCAGACTGCTGACCGAATACAACATAGAAATCGGAAACGGCCTCGGAGATTTTTCCGGAAAAATATTCCGAATTGGTTTAATGGGAGAAAGCGCTAACGTGAACTACGTCAATATGCTGATCGCCGCGTTGAAGGATGTGATGCACTAAAAAGCATTTGCTGCCTCCTGACATCAGTACATCGAGAAACCGATGTGTCATTTCCTTCGCTGAATGGCTGGAGCAAGGGTAGATGACCGTTGCGACAGACGGATTGCGTACCAATTGAAGTTTTCTACATTTGTTAAAACATACGCCATGAAGTTTAAGGCTGCATTCCTATCCTTCTCACTTTTGATTTGCCTGGGAGCGTCGGCGCAGCATTATACAGTCGGCACCTTTAACCTACGCTATGCCAATATGGGAGACAGCGGTAATCTTTGGCGTTCCCGTGAGCCCTTGATCGCAAGTCTGATCCAGTTTTATGATTTTGACATCCTGGGCACCCAGGAGGGCCTTATCGGCATGCTGGACGATCTCAGCACCTCTTTATCTGCCTATGCTCGATATGGTATTGGTCGTGACGACGGCAAGGACGCTGGAGAGCACTCCGAGATCTTCTACAAGAAAAATAAGTTCAAGCAGCTGAACCAGGGAGACTTCTGGTTGTCAGAGACCCCTGAGAAACCCTCGCTGGGATGGGATGCCACTTGTTGCAACCGGATATGCTCCTGGGTGCTTTTACAAGACCGCCAGACGGGAAAACGCTTTTTCGTCTTCAACACCCATTACGATTATCAGAAGGACCTGGCCCGTAATGAAAGTAGTAAATTGATCCTTGCGAAGATCAGAGAGATCGCGGGAAACAATCCTGTGATCTTCATGGGCGATCTGAATGGCGGTAACGACAGCGAATGGTATAAAAAAATTGCCAACTCCGGGCTAGTGAAGGACACTTATCTGGAAGCTCCCCATCCCTATGCCAACAATCCTACGTTTCACAACTTTGGTAAACTACTCGGCGACTCCGAGATCATCGACCATATTTTTGTAACTCCAGATTTCCAGGTAACCAAGTGGGGAATTCTATCCGATTCGTTTCATGGTAAATATCCATCGGATCATTTTCCTGTGCTCACAGAAGTTACGCTCCGCTAACTAATCCAAGTAAATCACAAACGGCGGGCACCACACGCATGAGATCATGATGAGTAAGCACAAGTAGCCAGACATTCCAGCAATCTGGCTGGATTTATACAACCGGAAGAGAGTTGCTCGGCCCTACGGCTTACCCCATGAAAACTATACATCCTTTAAAAAAGAGCCGGTCAATAATCCCCATCGATGGAATAACTATTGACCGGCATTTTAATTTTTCGCTACTTAAAATGGTCGTGCCTCTTTGAGCCGTCTTCAGTAGACCAGATTAATTTGAGCGCCTGCGTACTACCACCGGATCCACAATTCCATTCAAATCGTAGACAATCGATCCACCACGAATGGTCATCTCACATTCAAGCCTTTGCTTCCCTTCGATCTTATATCCCATCCTATCCCAGTACCCGAAGTTCCCTTCCCGCACATTGAGTACAGTGACGTCGGCAGGTGCCCCCACAGAAAGATTACCCAGTTCCTCATGATGTATTTCCTGAGCAGGGTTCCATGTACTGGCTTTAATCACCTCAGGAAGACTCATATGCATGGCCAGAAAAAAGGACATGACATTAAGCATATTTTTCATGGCGGCATTCATACTGCCTGTATGCAAATCGGTACTGATTGAATTGGGGTAAAAACCTGCCTTCAGAGCAGGCAGGGCTTGGCGAAAATCAAAGCTGGCCCCTCCGAATCCCACATCAAAAATAATCCCCTTCTTCTGAGCTTCCGGCACGAATGGCCTGAGCTGCCGCGTTTTCAAATCCACAATGGGGTCCCTTCTTTTCAGTTCAGTAAACACGTGGGTATACACATCGCCCGGCCGCAGATACTTGAAAAATAATTCCTGGATCGACAAAGGAGGGTGAGAATCGTTACCTCCGAAATCCACCATAATGGGCAGATGTGCCATATCTCCCGATTTCACCGCCTGTTTCACGGCATCCCAATCATAGGCCTCATAATGCGCCAGCTTAAACCCGACAATATAATTCTTATACTGCTCGGCTATCATCGCATTCATCTTCGGATCCATATCACGCACATCCTGTTCATAGGCGCCTCCTCTCATACCCGCTCCTACGACATTCAACCAGGCCAATACGCGGGTCTTGGAACGGTCGATGGTCTGCTTCTTAAACAGCGGGAAAGTACGCCATCCCGAACTCCCTGCATCCACCACCGTGGTGACACCAGTACGGAAAGTAAATCCATCAGGCACTACCGCGGATGTACCATTCATCAGATACTGGTCCGCATGATTTCCGTAAAAAACATGGGTATGGATGTCAATAAGGCCCGGTGTGACATATTTTCCTTCCGCATTCACGACCTGCACAGCCTCTTTAGGATCAATATTTTTAGCCACCTTGGCAATTTTCCCATCCTTGATGGCTACATCCATCACGCCATCGATATTGTTTTTAGCATCAATGACATGTCCGCCTTTGATGATGATGTTATACGTTTGCGCGACCGCAAAATTGGAACCTATTAAACAAATCAAAAAGAAAGATAAGGCATATAGCTTTTTCATAATGGTAGTTCACCTTTAAGTTGATAAATAAATTAGACTATGTGTTTATGAGAAAATTATTCCAGATCTGGCTTTTCCAGCATCTTTGTCTGCATAGATTCCAGAACGTAACGATATAACGATAACATCGCAAGGCACATCACTTCAAGGTCTAATAGACAATCCGAGCCGACTAGCCAAGAAATTTTCTCAATATTACAACATATTTTCTAATTCTCATCAACATGTCTATAGGGCCGAAAATTGGCTCACTTAGTTCCTCATTTTGCTGTCCATTGAGCATTCTTTCTAAAATAATTCGCGATTTTTATTTTTTGTATTAGCTTTAGGCCGCCATGGGGTGTCCTCGTACTACGGATGTGGAAAGGGAGTTGATGAGACGCGTCGCAGACTCTGATCAAAAGGCGTTCAATTTGCTCTTTGAACGCTATCGGAATCGTTTGTTTAATTATTTACATAAGGTTACCAAATCCAAAGAAACGGCGGAAGAGATCGTATTGGACGTATTTTTAAAAATATGGATCGGACGCACCGCTGTCACTGAAATTGACAACTTCGAGGCATTCCTGTTTCGTGTTGCCCGTAATAAGGCACTGGATTTCCTGCGGTGGGTTCAGAGAAGCCGGCTCCAGCAAATGGACCTTTGGGACCAAATGTTGCAGCTCAAAAGTGAAGAATCCGCTGATCTTCAGGTCTTATATAGCGATACCGCTTCCCGTGTTCAGCGTGCGATAGACAACCTTTCTCCTCAACGTCGGCTGGTGTTTCAATTAAGTCGCGATCACGGGCTTACCTATGAGCAAATTGCCAAACGATTGCATTTGTCGACACACACGGTCCGCAATCACCTGGCCGCTTCTCTGCAATTCATCCGTACTCACCTAGATCCGGAAATGAGCAGTCTTTGTTCCTTGTTCTTATTTACGACATTATATCAGGCTTCTTAGGCTCCTCCCCCTTAATTTTCATTTTTTTGGGTCCCCATTAGTACTATAAGGATTCCTTAACGTCCTTTTATCACATATTGATCCTAATTCTCCCATTATGGAAAGTACGGGCAACCGCCTGCGGGATTTATTTGAAAAATATCTCGCTAACCAATTAAATGAAGAGGAATACGCTGAGTTATGGAAGACGATGCAATCCGATACAACAACCCCGTCTCTGATTGAAGAGCTTCAAATGCTCTGGGAAAGTTCTGCCGGATCGAGAGCACCGTTTTCCTCCGAAGAATGGGATCAAAAAATGCAAGCCCTGATTACCAATTATCCTAACGACACAGAGGATAATATGCCTCCCGCCCACAGATTATGGATAAGCAAAACGCAAAAATGGCTAGCTGCTGCTGCCATAGCCTTATTCCTGGCGGGAGGTTATTATCTGACCCAGATAAAACCATCAAGGTCTCAAACCCAGCAGGCGGGGACACTGGCGCAGGAAGATAAAACAGACATTGCGCCAGGAGGGAACAAAGCAGTATTGACCTTATCCAATGGCGCGACCATTATCCTGGATAGCGCAGCCAACGGATTGATCACGCGGCAGGGAGATGCAAATGTTTCGAAGGCAGCTAACGGGCAACTGGCATATAATCAGCTCGGCGGCAGTGCCTCCCAGGTGGTGTACAACACTTTACGTACTCCTCGGGGCGGGCAATATCAGCTTAAGTTGCCCGACGGAAGTATGGTATGGCTTAATGCGGCATCTTCCATACGGTTCCCTACCGCCTTTTCAGGAGATAAACGGGAAGTGGAAATGACAGGCGAAATATATTTCGAAATAGCCCCGGACCCAGCCAAACCATTCTCTGTGACGGTGGATGGGATGAAGGTCAATGTCTTAGGCACCCATTTCAATATTATGGCCTATGACGACGAGCCGGTAGTCAAAACAACTTTATTGGAAGGATCTGTGCGGGTTACCAAAGGGCATTCCAGCGCCCTTTTAAAAGCAGGGCAGCAGGCGCAGATCAACAAGGAAGGAAAGATCACCCTGTTTAAACAAATTGATCCCAGCGAAGCAATTGCTTGGAAAAATCAACTCTTTTGGTTTGAAGATGATGATATTCATACAGTCATGCGCCGGGTTTCCCGCTGGTATAATGCCAATGTAACAATCACCGGAAATATTCCGCAGCACTTTACCGGTTCCATCCCACGGAACGTCAAGGTGTCTCGGGTGTTCGAAGTATTGCAAGAAACCGGTAGCATTCATTTTCAGGTTAAAAATCAAGAAATTATTGTCACCCCTTAAATCATTTGCGTATGAGCCCATAACTACCTAAGGACAAGAAACCGGAGACGTTGCAGCGTCTCCGGCAGTCGGACTAAACAAGTCGGCAATCTGGCATACAAACCGCTTTCTATTTACTCCAAAAACAAATGTATGTATTTCACTGCTCTTTTCAAAAAGAGGCGATACCTACGCCTCTTTTCGCCAAAAAACGCAAAGGTTATGCAATTAACTGCGATGGTATTACTGGCTGCATGCCTACAAGTAAGTGCCACCTCATTTGCGCAGAAATTAACGATTTCCGGAAAGAACATGTCCCTGAGAAAAGTATTTAACGAGATCAGGAAACAGACGGATTATAACTTCATCTATGCAAATGAAGATCTGGAACGCGCCTCAGATGTTACACTTAATATGCAAAACACCTCAATTAAAGACGTGTTGGATGTGTGTTTTGCCCACCAACCGCTTACCTATAAGATCGATGGCAAAATGATCATCGTAAAACCCCGGGGGCCGGAGATCATAGCGCGACCTCAGATCACGCTCCAGGGTACGGTGACAGACTCTGTGTCGGGAAGTCCGCTGCAGGGCGTAACCATCCAGGTAAAAGGAACGACGATCGGCACCACCAGCGGCGCCGGAGGAAGTTTCAGCCTGGAGGTCCCCGATGATGCCGTATTGCTTGTATCCTATCTTGGATATAATCGTCGGGAAATCCCGGTCAACGGGCGGACGACATTGCGGATCACCCTGTCTCCTTCCGCTACCGGACTGGATCAAGTCGTCGTCATTGGCTACGGCAGCCAGAAAAGAAGCGAAATCACCGGAGCGATCTCTACGGTCGACGGCGGCGAACTTTCTTCGGTGACCACGGGGGGTATCCAGGAGGCCCTGCAGGGACGTGTCGCCGGTGTAAACATTACACCGACCAGCGGTCAGCCCGGAGGAGCATTGGACATGAACATCCGTGGAATAGCCACCTTCGGAAACAGCAATCCCCTGTTTGTGATTGACGGCGTACCGGTACTCAGTGAAGGAACGAGCCGGAATTTTAACCCCCTGGCGACGCTTTCCATGGACAACATTGAATCCGTACAAATCTTAAAGGACGCTTCCGCGGCCGCTATCTATGGTGCACGGGCAGCAAATGGCGTCGTCATTATTACAACCAACCGGGGAAAGTCCGGTCAAAACCGGGTACAACTCAATGTATCACGGGGAGTGGCCAACGTGGCCAAATACCTGCCTTTACTTAACTCAAAACAATATATAGATTATGCATCGGAAGCATACGAAAATGCAGGGAAGCCGCTACCTATCTCTTTCCAGGAACCTCTTCTGAGTGACAATCTCAAAACCAACACAGACTGGCAAAAGGAAGGTTTCAGTCCTGCCACCATCCAAAACTATTTTCTCAGTGTCTCGGGGGGAAATGACAACGCCACTTATGCACTATCAGGAGAATACCTGGATCAGGAAGGCACCTTGCCCAACAGCGGGTTCAAACGTTACTCAGTCAATATCAACTCAGACTTCCGGATCGGGAAGAACAAAAAATTAAAAATCGGGGAGACCGTAGGACTTAGCCGTTCGATATGGACAGGAACATTCAATCAGGCTTCCTATAATATGCGGCAGCTTTTACAACAGTCGCCTACTGTACCGGTATACGATCCTGATGCCGACGGAGGGTTTGATGGTCCGCGTCTGAAATACTCTCCCGTGGGCAGGCAGAACTCAATCGGGATCATGACCCTCACCAACCAAAGAATGAACGAAAACCGGTTGCTGGGTAATGTATATGCCGACTGGGAAATCATCCCCGGCCTTTCCAACCGTTTCAGCGTGGGAAGTGATATATCATTCGGCAGGAATAAGAATTTTATTCCTACCTATGTGATGGGAGACCGGGTCAATTCCCTGGCTATCCTCTCCGAAGACCGGGACGATAAAAACGTATATTACATCACCAATACCACTACCTACGAGAAGGTCTTCAATGAAGTACACAAGCTCACGGCTCTGGTGGGCTTTACTCAGCAGCAATCCTGGGCAACCAGCACGGGTGTGACGGTGCGCAATTTTCAAAGCAATGACCTCCAGACCGTAGGTGCGGGATTCGAGCACCGGGACATTAACGGAAGTGAAACCGGCTGGGCACTTCGTTCCCAGATGGCCCGGGTAAGTTATTCCTACAAATCAAAATATAACCTTATGGGGGTTATCCGCCGGGACGGTTCTTCACGCTTTGGGGCCAATAACCGGTTTGGTATTTTCCCTTCTATTTCAGGTAACTGGATTGTCTCCAACGAGCCGTTTATGAGTAAGGAACGGTCCATCTCTAACCTCACGCTTCGGGCAAGCTACGGTAAGGTCGGTAGCCAGGATATCGAAAACTTTGCTCAATATGCTACCATCCAGCCGAACATCAACTACGTGTTAGGATCAGGCGAAACGTTGACGCCGGGTGCGACGTTCTTGGGGATGGGCAATGCCGATCTGAAGTGGGAAGTCACCACCCAAACCGACATCGGGTTGGATCTGGGATTATTTAATCAGCAACTCACCTTTGTGTTGGATTACTACATTAAAAATACCGACGGTATTTTGGTGCAGCTTCCCATTCCTACCACCTCCGGATTCAGAAGGGACAAGGGACCGTTTGTCAATGCCGGATCTGTGCAGAACAAGGGCTTTGAATTCACCGCCACCTACCAGAGTAACCCCTCTCGGGATTTCAGCTACGTGCTCTCGGCCAACATTGCCACGAACAAGAACCGGGTAACCTCACTGAATGCAGGTCAACCCATTATCGCCCAATTGGCCAGCGGTAAACAATCCGCCTATACCATCACCCAGGAAGGGGGAGAAATCGGAGACTTTTACGGCTACGTCATGGAAGGTATCTTTAAAGATCAAGCCGATGTGGACAAGCATGCAGAGCAGCCGGGGTCTGCTCCGGGAGATGTGAAGTTCAAGGACATCAACGGGGATCATAAAATCGATGCGGAGGACCAGACCGTGATCGGCAGTCCTTTCCCTGACTTTTCCTATGGGTTTAATGCCAACTTACGATATAAGAACTTCGACTTCGTGTTGTTTCTCACGGGCAAACAGGGCCAACAATTATACAACCTTGTTTGGTCCGACCTGAATGAAGGCGAAGGGGATAACAATGCCACGACGGATCAACTGAGAAGGTGGACGCCAGACCATACCAATACGGATGTGCCAAGGGCGGTGACGGGCAACCCCGGCCAAAACACGCGTTCTTCCTCGCGTTTTATCGAAAACGCCTCCTACATGAGAATTCAGAATGCCCAGCTGGGCTACAGCCTCGGCTCCCACTTATTGGATCAGCTAAAAATATCTAAGCTGCGAGTTTACCTGTCCGTCTCCAACCTGTTGACTGTTACCAACTATCGGGGTTACAATCCCGAGATCGGCAAACTCACCGAAGGCGCCCGCAGTTCACTGACCCGGGGAATTGACTTCGCCATGTATCCGATACCGCGGACCATAGAAGGCGGTATACAAGTTGATTTCTAAAACTAAAACGAGGGAATTCATTATGACAACGAAAATAAATATAAAGATCAGCTGCATTGTGATGGTGGCGCTGT